>Ga0207927_1001061_pt1 | contig 11737 bp, 9 predicted proteins | sample NGESurdeep072012_2_FD_184456 | JGI IMG/M metagenome (GOLD analysis project Ga0207927, IMG submission 184456) | Arctic peat soil microbial communities from Barrow, Alaska - NGEE Surface sample 210-2 deep-072012 (SPAdes) | ecosystem: Environmental > Terrestrial > Soil > Wetlands > Peat ... | reverse complement strand
TTTCGCTCTAGCCTATTTCCCCTGTTCAAACCTGGTGTCGGAGGGGGGACTTGAACCCCCACGCCCTTGCGGGCACCAGCCCCTCAAGCTGGCGCGTCTGCCTATTCCGCCACTCCGACGCGAATCTCCACTTTAGCCGCTTCAACAAAGCGCAGGAGTGGCTCAACTGTGCGAAATCGAGATGCTGTTCCAACTGGTCTCTTGATCGAGGAACCCTGAAACGGAGAGACTTCCAACGATTCCACTAATTGAACTCGACCATTCCTCTAGGGACGGAGATGTGAAGAGTGGTCGGACCCAAAACGACGTCATGATCGATTGATCGAGCATTAACCAGGTGGTGTTTGCGGCCACGGGATTGAAGTTGCTGCTCGCGCTCTCGAAGAGTGTGGTCATAGGCGATGATCTGATTCCGCTGGGGAAGGTGTCGGCGTAGGCCGGACCGCTCCACGATCGCGCCGCGTACGCAGGGGCGGTGAGCGTCGGACGGGCGAAGATCGCGGCGTCGACCACGTTGGCAGTTGCCATCTGCGCCGCCACTTCGTCGCTCTTCACGACTTCCTCCGTGGCAGTGATGCCCGCGTTGTGCCACTGACTGACGACGAGCGCGGCCGTCGCGTCGTCGACTGCACTGGGGCCAACCGCGAGTCGCAACTTGAGCGCTCCCCCGTTGGCGTTAGCCCAACCCGAAGAACTGTGGCGAAACGCGGCCGCGCGCAGCGCGTTGAAGGCGCAGGGGCGACAATCAACCAGACTCGGAACCGGACCGCTGGTCGAGGGAACCGTCGTCGTCGTGGTCGGGGTCGAGGGACCGCTGCCACCGAATCCTGGATAGGCGCTCTGGCCCTGGGAGAAGATCGCCGACGCCGCGATCGAAGTTGAGAAGGTCACTGCGCCAAACAGTTGATTGATGAGCGTCTGACGGTTGAGCGACCAGCTCAGTGCTTCACGAACCGCGAGCGACCTCGTGAGCGGACTCTGTGGCGCAAAGGTGATCTCTTCGATGTTGCTCGAGGTGCCGATGTGACTCAAGACCGAAGGGTGAGCACTCAGCGCTTGTTCCTGGGCGCGGTTGACGACGAGGGAGTAGTTAGCGAACGGCGTCGTCGAAGAGGAGGGGATGACGCCACTGGTCGTCAAGATGACGCGTCCGAAGCGATTCGGATCGTTCGGCCACTTCGGGTTCATCGTGAGCACGATCCGTGAAGCCGTCACGTTCGTCACCCCGTACGGACCCAGGGACGGGTTGCTCGTCAGGTTTGTGAGTGCGCATCCCGGTTCGACGCCGCGCGCCTCGACGTCGCGAAAGAGAAGGTTCCAGTTGGCGTAGGTTGTGTCGAACACGGCGGTCACCTTCAGCGCGTGATCGCTCAGCGTCAAGGTCTTGATCGCGCGGTACCCGTCACTCTGGACACTCGCCAAGACGCGCGCGCGCAGCCACCAGGCGACCAGGTCGCGACCGTCAAAGACCGCGCCGTTGCTCCAGTGCTGTCGGGGTGCGATCGTGTACACCACGGTCTCGGGCTGCAGTGACGTCAACTCGGCCGAGGCGAGCGAACCGCCCTCTCCCGCCAGATTGCCGTAGCTGTTCGTGAGAAACGCGGAGGGTCGAATGAGGTCGAGGACTGCGTCGGACGTGGGATTGGCACCCGCGTCGAGGAACGAGCAACCGTTGAAGGGCCCGGGCAGTGAGACGGTGATCGTTCGCGCGTTGTCGCTCAACGACGGCGGCGATGCGGCGTTGGCGACTTCGAAGCGGACGACGACGCCGGCGAGGAGGAGGAGGGCGAAGGAGACTCGAGCAAACGATCCGCGTGGGATCATGGCACCTACTGCAAACGCAGGTCGAGCGCCAACGTGGCGAACGTGAAGATCAGCGCCACGGCGACGGTGATGCGGTCGAGGTTGCGCTCGACGACCGTGGAACCAGCGGCGGCGGCGCCCAAACTGCCGCCCATAAGGTCAGAGATGCCACCTCCGCGTCCCGAGTGCAGCAGCACGAGAAAGATCAGCGCGATTGCTGACACGGCCTCTACCGCGACGAATGACCAGGTGAACATTACAACCTCCGATTAGCGCTTTCCAGCGTAGCAGTCGTTGGCCGCCTGCACTATGGCGAGGAACGATTCGGCCTTCAGGCTGGCCCCGCCGACCAGGAAACCGTCGACGCCTCCGTCGCCCACCAGTGACGCCGCGTTCTCGGCGTTCACCGATCCGCCGTAGAGAACGCGACTGGCGGTCATCGAGAACCGCCCGAGTACGCGCCGGATGAAGTGGGTCATGGTGCTCACCTGCTCGAGTGTCGCCGTGACGCCGGTGCCGATCGCCCAGATCGGCTCGTACGCGACGGTCACGAGCGAGCGAAGACTGTCGTCGAGACCCTGCAGCGCCCTTTCGAGTTGGGCCTGGACGAACGGCTCTTGTTCGTCGTCGTCGCGCACACTGGCGCCCTCGCCGACGCAGAGCACCACGTTGAGTCCGCTCTTCGCGCCGGCGCGAAGGGTCGCGGCGACGACCACGTCGTCCATGGCGTACATCGAACGGCGCTCGGAGTGGCCCACGAGGACCCACTCGACCCCGAGTCGCTTCAGCATTGAGGTGCTGACCTCGCCGGTGTGGGCGCCGTTGTCGTGGGCGTTCACGTGCTGGGCCCCCACCGCGACCGGGACCCGCTCGGAGGTGACGACCGAGGTGACGCTGCGGATGTCGACGAAGGGCGGCACCAGCACGACGTCGACGTGCTCGGCCGCCTTCACTTTCAGCATCACGCCGATCTGCTGGGCGAGGTGGACCGATTCGACGAAGTCGAGATTCATCTTCCAGTTGCCGATCACGAGTGGCCGGGTGGCGCCACTCATCAGGGGAAGGGGCTCTCTCGAAGCGCCACGAGGCCCGGCAGGTCGCCGAGTTCGACGAACTCGAGCGACGCCCCTCCACCGGTTGAGACGAAACTCACCCGGTCCTCGAGGCCAAACTCGTGCAGCGCGGCGACGGAGTCGCCTCCACCGATCACCGACACGGCGCTCGAGGCGGCGACCGCTCGCGCGACCGCCTCGGTGCCCATCGCGAACCGGGGATCCTCGAAGACACCCACCGGACCGTTCCACAGGATCGTCGCCGCCGAGGCGATGGCCTGTTCGAAGGACGCGACGGCTTCGGGTCCGATGTCGAGTCCCTCGAAGCCGTCGGGGATGTTCGGGCCAAAGTAGACCGGTTCGTCCGGTCCTCCGTCGCGGCCGAACGGTTGGCCGTCGGCGAGTCCACGCGAGTCGGCCGGGATGAGCACGTTGCCCGCGTCCATCAGGCGCGCGCACTCTGCGAGATAACGGGGGTCGAACAGGGACGATCCGATGGTGCGACCCTGGCTCGACTCGAACGTGTACGCCATGCCGCCACCGACGACGACGACGTCGGCCTTCTGGGCGAGGACCTTGACGATGCCGAGCTTGTCGGACACCTTCGCGCCACCGACGATCGCCACGAAGGGACGCGCCGGACTGTCGAGCAGCGATTGCAGCATCGAGACCTCACGCCGCAAGTTGGGACCGGCGGCACTGGGCACCATCTTCGGGGGCACCATGATCGAGGCGTGGGCGCGGTGCGACGCGCTGAAGGCTTCGTTCACGTAGTAGTCGAAGCCGGCGATCAGTGACTCACCGAAGGCCCGGTCGTTGCTCTCCTCTCCGGGACTGAAGCGAAGGTTCTCGAGCAGTTCCACGCCGCTGCAGAGCTCGTTCAAACGCTCGCGAATGGGTGCAACGCTGAACTCGGCGACGACCTGGCCCTTCGGACGCCCGAAGTGCGTGCACGCCACGACCTCGGCGCCGCGACTGAGCAGATCCTCGAACAACGGGACCGTGGCGCGGATGCGAAAATCGTCAGCGACCCGCACGCGGTCGTCGACCACGCTGACCGGACAGTTGAAGTCGACGCGCACGAGGACGCGCCGGTGATGGAGGTCGCCCCAGCGCTCGAACGAGGGAAGTTCGCTCACTGCGCTTACTGGCCGATGTAGCGGGTCAGGTCCACCAGCCGATTGGAGTAACCCCACTCGTTGTCGTACCAGCCAAAGATCTTCACGAGGCTCTTCTCCTCATCGATGCGCTGGACCATGGTCATCTGCGAGTCGAACGTGCACGACGCGGGACTGCCGACGATGTCCGAGGAGACAATGAGGTCCTCGGTGTAGACGAGCACGCCCTTCAACGGGCCCTCGGCGGCCGCCTTGAAGGCGGCGTTGATCTCCTCGACGCTCGTCGAGCGCACGATCGCGGTGAAGTCGGTGATGCTGCCGTCGGGGATCGGCACTCGCAGTGACGTGCCGTCGAGACGGCCCTTCATCGACGCGAGCACCAGGCTCGTAGCCCGCGCGGCGCCCGTCGAGGATGGCACGATGTTGATCGCGGCGGCGCGCGCGCGGCGCAGGTCCTTGTGGGGCAGATCGAGCAGGTTCTGGTCGTTGGTGTAGGCGTGCACGGTCGTCATGAGACCGGCGTCGATACCGAGCGCGTCGTCGAGGACCTTGACCATCGGGACAAAGCAATTGGTGGTGCACGAAGCGTTACTGACGACGTGGTGGGTGTCGCGGTCGTAGGTCCCCTCGTTCACACCCATGACGAACGTCGCGTCGACGTCGCTCGCCGGCGCGGAGATGATCACCTTTCGCGCGCCCGCGGCCAGGTGCACCGCGGCGCCATCACGACTCGTGAAGTGCCCGGTCGACTCGATGACGACGTCGACGCCGAGTTCCTTCCAGGGCAGACCCTGGGGGTCGCGCTCGGCGAAGACCTTGATGCTTCGATTACCAACGGTCATCTCTTCCGGTCCGACGCTGACGGCGACGTCGAGACGGCCCTGGGTCGAGTCGTACTTCAAGAGGTGCGCGTTGGTCTCTGGGGAGGTCAGGTCGTTGATCGCCACCACGTCCACGTCGGGGTAGGACAGCGACGCACGCAAGTATCCCCTGCCGATTCGTCCAAAGCCATTGATTGCCACGCGTGTCGCCACTTGCTTCTCCTCATGTAACCGGTCTTCAATCATCGCATTTGCGCGAGGACTGCCTTCGCCAATTTTTGCACATCGTGGACGAGGCCATTTTCGCGAGCGATATCAGCCACCGCCGTGGGCAGTGAGCAGGTCTGCGTGGCGAAGACGCTTCGCTCGTCGACGAGCACGAGGCGCGGACGCACGCCGTGCTCGTCCAGCGCGTCGACGTGATCCGAAAGGCTGTAACCGGACGTCTCGGGGACCTGTTCGTGCAGGTTCGCAACGTAGATCGTGCACGCGTTGGTACCGGCGAGGGCCTGCAGGATGCCCGGCACCGCGCACGCGGCGAGCACGCTCGTAAAGAGCGACCCCGGACCGATCAGGACGAGGTCTGCTCGTTCGATCGCCTCGACGGCCGAAATCGGCGCCGCGGCGTTGGCCGGTTCGATGCTGATGCGCCGGATCGAGGACGACCGTGCGACTTCGCTCTGGCCCCGCGTGAGACCCTCGTCCGTGCTCGCGAGCAGTACTACGCCGTCACAGCTCGCCGGGATGATCATGCCCGTGACGCCCATGAGTGACGCGACCTCGCGCACCGACTCCTCCAGGTCCCCGGTCGCGTCCAAGAGTCCGACGAGCAGCAGATTGCCCACCGTGTGCCCGCTCAGCTCACCGGCGCTGAAGCGGTGCTCGAAGGACCTCGTGAGTGGATTGTCGGGGTCGCCCAGTGCCCCGAGGCACTTGCGCAGGTCCCCCACGGCCGCCACGTCGAGGTCGGCGCGCAACCGTCCGGACGAACCTCCGTCGTCGGCGACCGAGACGATGCCCGTCACGTCACTGGAGAGCAGACGCAGGGCGCGCAACGACACGGCCGTTCCGTGGCCCCCACCGACCGCGACGACCCTCATCGAGCAATGTCGCGGTGAAAGACGGCGTTGGTGATGTTGAGGCGCCGACGGATCTCCTCGGCGATCGCGACCGACCGGTGCCGCCCACCGGTGCAGCCGATCGCCACCGAGAGGTACGACTTGCCCTCTTTGGCGAACGCCGGGATCTGCCACTCGAGCAGGTTGACGACGTCGTGCAGGAAGTGTTGGGCCGGCTCTTGTTCGAGCACGTAGTTCGCCACCGCTTCGTCGAGACCCGACAGAGGACGCAGCTCATCGACCCAGTGGGGATTGGGCAGGAAGCGGCAGTCGAACACCAGGTCGACGTCACGCGGGATGCCGTTGGAGTAACCGAAGGAGACGAGCGACACGCGCAGCGAGTCCATGCTGTTGCGTTCGGTGAAGATCTCGACGATCCGCGAGCGCAACTGGTTGGTGTTGATCGAACCGGTGTCGATCACCAGGTCCGCAGCGTCACGGATGGACTGCAGGAGGGCGCGCTCGCCCGCGATTGAGTCGGCGAGCGTCGGCGCCGGGAAGGGGTGGCGCCGACGGTTGCCCTCGAAACGATGGATCAGCACGTCGTCGGGAGCGTCGAGGAAGAGGATCTTGGCGTTCTCGTGCATGTGCTGGAGCTCTTTCTCCACGGCCAGCAGCGCGTCGGGCTGGACCCGACCGGAACGGCCGACGATGAAGGCGACCCCGGCGTAGTCGAGTGAACCGGCCGAGGCGAGTTCGCCGACGCGCACGATCAGTTCGAGTGGCAGGTTGTCGATGACGAACCAGCCGAGGTCCTCCAGCGCGGCCGAGACGGTCGAGCGCCCGGCGCCCGACATTCCCGTGACCAGCAGGACTTCACTCATCGCGCTCGCTCTCCTTCTCGGGACGGGGTTGGCTGGGCGCCCGTAAGTGATCGTAGAGCCTGCGCGCGACGTCGCCCGGGAGCCACGCCAACCCCTCGAGCTCCTTCAGGGTCGCTTGGCGAAGCCCGTCGAGCGATCCGTACTGCACCAGCAACCGGTCGCGTCGGGCCGGACCGAGTCCCTCGACACCCTGGAGCGAGGAGGCGACCATGGACTTGCCGCGCTTGGTGCGGTGAAAGGTGATGGCGAAGCGGTGGGCTTCGTCACGGATTCGTTGGACCAGGTACAGACTCTCCGAACCGCGCTCGAGCACGATGGGAGCGTTGCTCGACGGACGGTACAAGAGCTCTTCGCGTTTGGCGAGCGCCACCAACTCGACCTTGCCGGCGAGTCCCACGCTCGCCGCGGCCTTCTGCGCGGCGTGCAGCTGGGGCAGTCCCCCGTCGATGATGATCAGGTCCGGCCGTCGGAACTTGGTCGACGTCGCTTCCTCGTTCCAGTGCATCAGGCGGCGTCGAACGACCTCTTCCATCGCGCCGACGTCGTCGTTGCCGAGCACCTCTTTCACGTTGAAGTGCCGGTAGTCGCTCTTCTTCGCGAGACCGTCCTCGAAGACCACCATCGAACCGACGTAGTTGGTCCCCTGGAGGTGACTCATGTCGAAGCACTCGACGCGGTAGGGCGGCTGGACGAGGTTGAGCGAGCTGCCCAGTTCCTGCAGCGCCCGGGAGCGCACGTTGTGGTCGCTCTGGCGACGCAATGAGTCGCGACCGATCACGGCCCGGGCGTCACTGGTCGCCAGTTCGAGGACCTTTCGACGACGCCCCCGCTGGGGGGCCACGACGTCGACTGACTTCATTCGTTTCTCGGCGAGGTAGGCCCGCACCAACCCCGTGGCGCTCTTGGCCTCCGCGACGACCAAGACTGGCGGCACCGAGGGCGCGTCGGGATAGAGGTCAGGCAGCACGCCCTCGAGAATCTCCTCGTCACTCTCGTCCATCGATCGATCGATGAGGTGGACGCTTCGTCCAATGATCCGTCCGAAGCGCACCCGGAAGCGCACGACCGCGGCGCGTCCTCCGTCCGTCGCGATCGCGACGACGTCGAGATCGGAGTGGTCGTCGAGTACCACGCTCTGCTCACCGGCCGCGCGCTCGAGAGCCGCGAGTGCGTCGCGCGCCTTGGCCGCCGCTTCGTAGCGCTTCTCCTTGGAGGCATCGTTCATCCGTTCTTCGAGCAGTCGACGAAGCTGACGGACGTCACCTTCGAAGAACCGCACCCAGGCGGCCATCAGCTCGTGATAGCCGTCGCGGTCGATAGCCCGTACGCACGGTCCCGAGCACTTGCCGATGTCGAACAGCAGACAGGGCCGACCGATCCGTTCGTGGTAGTTGAACTTGTGCTTGGTGCACGACCGGAGCGGAAAGGCCATTATCAGTTCGTCGATGGTCGAGCGCAGGGCCCGCACGTTGACGAACGGGCCGAAATAGCGCACGCCCTTCTGATGTGACGAGCGCGTCACGATCGGCGCGGGAAAGTCAGCGCGCAGGTCGAGCGCGACGAAGGGGAAGCTCTTGTCGTCCTTCAGGCGCATGTTGTAGCGCGGCTGACTTGCCTTGATCAACTCGTTCTCGAGGATCAGTGCGTCGATCTCGCTCGGCGTGACGATCCACTCGACGCTGGTCGCTTCAGCCATCAGCGCCTGGGTCCTCACGCTGAGTCCGTCGGCGCGTTGGAAGTAGTTGGTGAGTCGCTGGGCGAGTGAGCGGGCCTTACCCACGTAGATGATCGTGCCGGCCTCGTTGCGAAAGAGATAGCAACCGCTGAGACGAGGGATGCCCGAAGGCTTCGCCAGCACTACGAGCCGCCTCGCGTCCGTTCGAGTACCTCGCGCAGCACCGTGCCCGTCGCGGTCTTCAGCTTGGCGACCGCCTCGGGAGTCCCTTCGCCCACGACCAGTCCCCCACGGCGTCCGCCCTCGGGCCCGAGGTCGATGATCCAGTCCGCGGTCTTGATCACGTCCAAATTGTGTTCGATGACGAGCACCGTATTGCCCTGGTCGACGAGGCGGTGCAGCACCGCCAGGAGACGGTGCACGTCTTCGAAATGCAGGCCGGTCGTCGGCTCGTCGAGCACGTAAAACGTGTGGCCCGTCGGTCGACGCGCCAACTCGGTCGCCAACTTCACCCGTTGCGCCTCGCCACCGGACAGTGTGGGCGCCGGCTGGCCGAGACGCACGTACCCCAGTCCCACGTCGGAGAGGCTTTGAATGTGGCGCAGGATCGACGGCTGACGGTCGAAGAACGTGACTGCTTCGGTGATGGGCATGTTGAGCACGTCGCTGATCGACTTGCCGCGATAGAGGATTTCGAGGGTCTCACGGTTGTAGCGCGCCCCGTCGCACACCTCGCAGTTCACGTACACGTCGGGCAGGAAGTGCATCTCGATCTTGATCGTGCCGTCCCCGGCGCACGTCTCGCAGCGTCCACCCTTCACGTTGAAGGAGAATCGACCCTGCTGGTAACCGCGGATCTTGGACTCCTGGGTCTCGGCGAAGAGTTTTCGTATCTTGTCAAACACTCCGGTGTACGTGGCCGGATTGGACCTCGGCGTACGTCCGATCGGCTGCTGGTTGACCGCCACCACCTTGTCGATGTTCTCGAGGCCAGTGATCGTGTCGTGTTCGGCGGTGGTGGTCTTGGCGCCGTTAATCTGTCGCTCGAGTGAGCTCAGCAGGATCGCGTTGATGAGCGTGGACTTGCCCGATCCCGACACGCCGGTGACCGCGACGAAGTCGCCCAGTGGGACCTGGACGGTGACATTTTGCAGGTTGTTCGCGCGAGCGCCCTTGATCGTGAGCTTCTTGCCGTCGCCCTTGCGTCTCGTCGCCGGTACCTCGATCCGGCGTTGACCCGAGAGGTACTGACCGGTCAAGGACTCCGGGTTCTCGAGCAACTCCTTGTAACTCCCCGCGTGCACCACGCGCCCGCCGAACTCGCCGGCGCCGGGGCCGATGTCGACGATGAAATCGGCCAGGCGGATTGTCTCCTCGTCGTGTTCGACGACGATCACCGAGTTGCCGAGGTCGCGCAGTCGCTCGAGCGTCGCGATCAGGCGGCGGTTGTCGCGTTGGTGTAGTCCGATCGAGGGCTCGTCGAGCACGTAGAGCACGCCCACCAGGTAGCTTCCAATCTGACTCGCCAGTCGAATCCGCTGCGCCTCACCGCCCGAGAGGCTCGCCGAAGCGCGGCTGAGCGTCAAGTAGTCGAGGCCGACGTCCATGAGGAAGTTGAGTCGCTCGACGATTTCCTTCACGACCTGACGGGCAATGGTCTCTTCGCGCTTGGTCAGTTTGAGCTTGCGGAAGAAGTCGATCGTCTCGTCGATCGTCATGGCGTTCACCTGGGCAATATTGTGCGCGTCGATACGCACGGCCAACACCTCGGGCTTGAGTCGCTGCCCTACGCACGCCGTGCACTCGACCTCACGCATGTACTGCTCGGCCTGCTCACGCGACCAATCACCGTCAGCGTCGCTGCGCTTTCGCTCAAGCCAGTCAACGATGCCGTTGTAGGTGGTGTCGTAGGTGCGGACTTTGCCGTAGCGATTTCGGTACTTGACGGGCACCGATCGCTGTTCGACACCGTAGAGCACCAGCTTTCGGTCCTTCACCCTTAACTTCTTCCAAGGCGTGTCAACGTTGAACGCTCCGAGTTTGGCGATCCCCTCGATCAGGCGCTCGAAGTACTTGAATCGCTGTCCCGCCCACGGGGCGAGCGCGCCGTCGGCGAGTGAGAGTGAGTTGTCGGGCACGACCAGTTCCGGGTCGACCTCGAAACGCGTGCCGAGACCGGTGCAGACGGCGCACGCGCCGTAGGGGGAGTTGAAGGAGAAGTCGCGCGGCGCCATCTCGGTGAAACTGATCCCGCAGTCGCTGCACGCCAGTTTCTCGGAGAACTGGACCAGTTCGTCGTCATCGAGGAAGAGGAACGAGACGAGCCCCTTGGTGAGCTTGAGGGCCGCCTCAACCGATTCGGTGAGTCGTTGACGATTGGAAGCCCTCACGGTCAGTCGGTCGAGTACGACGTCGATGGTGTGCTGTTCGTAACGCGCGAGCGTCAGTTCGTCGCGATCGGCGAGTTCGAGCACGACGCCGTCGACGCGCACTCGCGAGAAGCCCTGACCGGCGAGTTCGCCCAGTAGCGTGCTGTACTCACCCTTTCGACCTTCGACGACGGTCGCGAGCACCAGGAACTTCTCATTGGCCCCGCGCGACATGACCTGATCGACGATCTGCTGGGGCGTCTGACGAGAGACCGCCTTGCCACAGTTGGGACAGTGCGGCACGCCGATACGCGCGAAAAGCAGTCGCAGGTAGTCATGGATCTCGGTGATCGTGCCCACTGTCGAACGTGGGTTCCTCGACGCCGTCTTTTGGTCAATGGAGATCGCCGGCGAAAGTCCTTCGATGAAATCGACGTCGGGCTTGTCCATCTGACCGAGGAACTGACGGGCGTAAGCCGAGAGGCTCTCAACGTAGCGACGTTGTCCTTCGGCGTAGATCGTGTCGAACGCCAGCGAGGATTTGCCCGAACCCGAGAGTCCCGTGAAGACCACCAACTGGTCGCGCGGCAGTTCGACCGAGAGGTTCTTCAGGTTGTGGACGCGGGCGCCCTGCACGCGAATTGAGGGGGACATACGGTGAATCTACCGGTCAGGCGTCGATTGTCAGGTCGTCGACGGGTAGCGCGACTCCCTGTCGTTGCAATGAATGAAGGATGTCGCGTAGCGCGGCCGCCTCTTCGAAGCGCAGTTCGCGCGCCGCCAGCAGCATGGCCTTCTCGACCCGCGCGATCTCCAAGTTGAGATCGTCGGGCAGGCGGTCTTCGAGAGATGAGATGCCGTGACTCTTGTTGGAGGGCTCGAGGGCGGTCTCGCTGCGCAGGCGTCCGAGGATGTCGGCCACGTTCTTCATGACCGTTTGAGGCTCGATCCCGTGTT
>Ga0207927_1001057_pt1 | contig 11757 bp, 6 predicted proteins | sample NGESurdeep072012_2_FD_184456 | JGI IMG/M metagenome (GOLD analysis project Ga0207927, IMG submission 184456) | Arctic peat soil microbial communities from Barrow, Alaska - NGEE Surface sample 210-2 deep-072012 (SPAdes) | ecosystem: Environmental > Terrestrial > Soil > Wetlands > Peat ... | reverse complement strand
CGGAATGCCCGTCCCTACGTGGTTTGAATGGTACGCCCGAGTGGATTCGAACCACCGACCTTTTGCTCCGGAGGCAAACGCTCTATCCATCTGAGCTACGGGCGCACAATGGCAGCACCTCAATTGTAGTCACGTTCCGGCCGGAGGGTCAAACTGCAATATCGCGCCTTGGCTTTCGCAAACCCCGCCCGTCGATGTGGTAGGATGCTTTTCAGGACCATATTCATCTCACGGAGAGGTGGCTGAGTGGTCGAAAGCAGCGGTTTGCTAAACCGTCGTAGGGGGAAACTTCTACCGGGGGTTCGAATCCCCCCCTCTCCGCCATGATTTCCTAACCTCTTCTATTTCATTCCGTTGCAGACGGTGATACGCTCTTGGTGCCGGTAAATTCCGAAAAACAGACACCAAGAAGCCGTAAAATGGCGTCGGTCAAGCGTATACGAATCATCAAGAAAGTCAGGGAGGCAAGTGGGGTCTGGCGCTTCATCTCGCTCAAGAAAGCCGGCAACCGTTACCTTTGGGCTACCTTTGGGATAGCCGCCCCGTCGCCAGGAGGCCGTCGAGGCCAGATTTTCGAGGAGCAACTCGACGGCTGGTATCGTGTGTCTTCTTCGGGGCCGAACCGGTGTGACCTGGACGCTTTGGCTCGCTAGTTGCTGGTTCGAGTGGAGTTTTCACTCGGTGGGGGTCGATCTCTGCGATGATCAGTTTCTCCAAGAAATGTGAACCGCACGGCTTCATTTTGTGGTCGGGGTTGGTGGTTTGAGTCAAGAATAATGACGCCGGTCCCGCCCCGGGGGAAGGGCTGGACCGGCCTTTTCCTGAATGGGTAATAACCGATTAGACAGCCAGATACATCGTGCTGCCCTGCCGGTTCACGAGCAGGAGAGTGGCGTCCTTCGCGTTACGCATGGCAGCTTCGAAATCCGCAGTGTTGCGCACCGGTTTGTGGTTCACTTCCTGAATTACGTCGCCGCGCTTCAAGCCGGAATCGGCAGCTTTGCTGGCCGGGTCCACGTTGCTCACCACAACTCCGGCAGCGGTGGCCGGCAATCCGAGCTGCCGGGCCGTCCGGGCGGTGACGTTCTCTACCGTGATCCCTTGCAGAGCATCTTCGTTGCTGTTCTCCGGCTGTTCGTTCCTGGCAGTTTCCGTGGGCATTTCCGCCAGGGTCAGCGGAAGGGTTTTCTCCGCGCCGTCGCGGAACACTTTCACGTTTACCTTGGTTCCAGGAGCCATCAGCGAAACGTGCATGCGCAGTTCGGCGCTGCTGTTTACCGGCGTGCTGTTGATGTCCAGGATGATGTCACCCTTTTCCAAGCCAGCCTTCTGGGCCGGGCTGTTGGGGGTCACGTCGCCGACCAGCGCGCCGCGCACTTCCGGTTCATGGAAGGCCTTGGCGATGGAGGGCGTCACTTCCTGAGCCATCACGCCCAGGTATGCGCGGGTCACCTTACCGTTGTTGACGATCTGCTCCATCACATTGCGCGCCACACTCACAGGGACGGCAAAACCGACGCCTTGATTGCCTTCCGATCCATGGGACAGGATGGCGGTATTGATGCCGATCAGCTCGCCGCGGTCATTCACCAGCGCGCCGCCCGAGTTGCCGGGGTTGATCGACGCATCGGTCTGAATGAAGTCCTCGTAGTCTTCGATTCCGAGATTGGCGCGGCCCTTAGCGCTGACGATGCCCATGGTGACGGTCTTGCCGACGCCGAAGGGATTGCCGACGGCCAGCACGTAGTCGCCCACCTGCACCTTATCGGAATCGCCAATGGTGATGGGCTCCAGGGAGCCGGCGTCCACCTTGAGTACGGCAATGTCGGTCTTCGGATCGGTGCCCACTACGCGAGCTTTGTATTCGTGCTTATCCTGCATGATCACAGTCACGGTGGTGGCATGGTCCACCACGTGGTTGTTGGTCAGGATGTAGCCATTCGGGCTGACGATCACGCCAGAGCCCAGGCCCTCTTCCCTCTGTTGCCGAGGCATGCGGAACTGTCCGCCGCCGTTACCCTCATCACCGCCAAAGAACTGGCGGAACATCGGAGGGATTCCGTTGTCCCCTCCCTGAAAGCTGGTCTTCATGACGCGGGACGAAGTAATGGTTACGACCGAGGGCAATACCTTCTTCACCACCGGGGCGAAACTGTTGCGGCTCGCCGGCTGGTCCGCACTGGCGAACTTAAACGTAGCTGGCGGGTTCAACAGGTGATCCGCACCCGCCACCGCGAGGCCACCCAACCCGAGCGCCAGCAGCATCGCCGCGGCTGCTCTCTTCGGTCCACCCCAAATCCATTGCATCTTCATGTAGCCTCCAAAAAGTCTCGTAGGATCACCACCGAGCTTCCATACATCGAGTGGCTCCATCTATACAGATGGGGCCAGGAGGTTTCCGGTTGTAATGGGAAGTCGGTATATGTGGTGCCGGAGACTTGGTATGTGCCGATCGTGGCGCAGCCTCTTAGGCTGCCGCGCCGGCACTCATGCCGGCGCCTGGGTCAGCCCATGAAGGAGGGTCGAGATGAGTCTCGACCCGGCAGGCAAGAGTGCCTGCGCCACCGAACGCTAGGAGATGATGCCCTTGCGCACGGCGTACAGGATCACTTCCGGGACGCTGCGCAAGCTCAGTTTTTGCATGAGCTTTGCGCGATGCGTCTCGACCGTGTAGACGCTCAGGTTGAGCAGATTGGCGATCTCCTTGCTGGATTTGCCCTCAGCCACCAGTTGCAGGATCTCGCGCTCGCGGGGCGAAAGCAGTTCGTAGGAATCTTCGCCGCCCGTGCGCTCGAGCCTGCGCATGTAGTCCTCGAGCAGTACCTGGCCGACGGCGGGACTGAAGAACGACTTCCCGGCGGTGGCGGCGCGGATGGCCCGCGCCAGGTCGGCTTCGGCGGAGTCCTTGAGGAGGTAGGCCTTGGCTCCCGCTTTCAGGGCCCGGAGCACGTACCCTTCGTCGGAGTGCATGCTGAGCATGACCACTTGCGTATCCGGCAGCGCCGCGCGAATCTGGCGGGAGGCCTCGATGCCATTCAAGCTCGGCATGCCGATATCCATAACCACTACGTCCGGTTTCAGTTTCCCTGCCATGGCCACAGCTTCACGCCCGTCGCTGGCTTCTCCGACGACGGTGAGGTCGGGTTCGGCATCCACCACCATGCGCAGACCCGCGCGAATCAGGGTGTGGTCGTCGGCCAGCAGCACGCGGATCGCGTTCACGCGTTAACCCCTAAGGGAATGGGGAATTCCGCCGTCACGGTTGCGCCCTTTCCCGGCTGAGATTCCACTCGCAACGCTCCGCCCAACCGTTTCACCCGCTCCTCCATTCCCAATATTCCCATGCCGCGCGAACGCCCCGGATCGAAGCCGCGGCCGTCATCGGTAACCCGCACCACGATGGATTTTGCCAGCCGCTCCACCACAACTTTCGCGTTCCTGGCGCCGGAGTGGCGCACCGCGTTGTTGAGGGCTTCCTGGACAAGGCGGTAGATGTAAATCTTGTGTTCGTCGGGCAGATCTTCGGGAACGCTCTCCGACTCCACGGAGACTTCGATCTCGCTGCGCCGGGATACTTCCCTCCCCTGCCATTCCAGGGCCGCCGCCAACCCTAAATCGTCCAGCATGGAAGGCCGGAGCAGGAGGGCGATATTTCTGACAGATTGGAAGGTTCGCTCGGCCACCGACTTCAGGTTGTCCAGTTGTGACTTCACTTCGGGGTGGTCGCCAGAGAGCGTAGTCGATAGCCTCCCGATATCCACCAGAAGCGCTCCCAGTGCTTGTCCGACTTCGTCATGCAGCTCGCGAGAGATGGCGCGCCGCTCGGTTTCCTGTGCGTCCACCAGGCGCGCCGAGAGTTGCTGCAGCGCGTGCCGGCTGCGCGCGAGTTCGACGTAGCGGGCGCGGGTCTGCCGGTCGAGCCGGGCGATGTACGCCATGCTGCCCAGCACGAGCAGCAGACCGCTGCCGAATCCGATGGCGAGCACCCGGGACAGGCTTCCCTGCAGATTGGCAAACTGGGTCGCGCGCGCGCGATCGGCGTGCTGGAGCCGCTCTCCGTTCCACGCCTGGAGTTTCCCCGACCAGTCCAGAATCTGTTTTTGGACGGGCACGAGGTGCTCCGCCAGCAGGCTATCCGCCCGGCGCCTGCGTTCCGCGGGCCGTGCCGCGAGAATCGTAATATAGAGGGTCCGCTGTTGTGCGAAAACTAGCCGCATGCCGTTCAGCAGCGCGTCTTCCTCGGAGTCCCGGACGCTGGGGTAGCGGTCGAAACCGGCGTCGATTTCCAGGTTGAGTTGATCCAGGCGGCGAGCCTCGGCATTCCGATCGGCGGCAGTCCGCGCGACGAATTGCTGCACGGCCTGGTCGTAGCTCTGTATGGAGAGCCAAAGCCCGGATAGCGCCCGCGTACGCTCCGCCAGCGCGCGAGTAGCCGCCAGTTCTTGAATGCGCATTTCCGAGAGAAAGCGGACAGCCAGAACGCCAGACACAAGCAAGAGCGCCAGAAGAAATACGGAGACGCAGAGGAACAACCAGCGCAGCCTGCTGGAGGGCGGAGTGGGTTCCCTCCATGCGGCAGTGTCCGCGGTCTCCGTCAATATCGCCATAAGGTCTGAACGGGGGAAACAACCTCATTATCCCTCCCGGGTTCGGGCCATCTCAAACCCGTGGCAATTTGGATACTGGTCTGATTTCACACAGACGCGACGCGTTGAGCGGCGCTACCAAGACAGCCAAACCAGCGTAAACTGGGCATGCGCCGGAGAGGATGTTTAGCATGCGAACGACCCCAGGTAAACCCGAAGCCGAGCCGGCGCCCTCGAAGCCCGCAAACGGCAAGCCCCCTGACATCGCCTCCGCGTCGCTTCCCGACGCGCTGGCGACGCTCCGTGTCAACCCCGACACCGGGCTCACGCACGCGGATGTGGAAATCCGCTGGAAGGAGCACGGTTACAACGAAGTGGCGGAGACCAAAGGGCACCCTGTCCTCAAATTCCTCCGGAAATTCTGGGGAATCTCGGCTTGGATGCTCGAGCTGATCATGGTTCTGTCAGTCGCGCTCGGCAAATATTCGGACCTCGTCGTGGTAAGCGCGCTGCTGGTGATCAACGCTGTGTTGAGCTTCATGCAGGAACGCCGAGCCGCCGGTGTCGTTGAGGCGCTGCGGCGACGGTTGCAGGTAAATGCACGCGTCCGGCGCGATTCGAGCTGGCAGGTCATTCCCGCCCGGGAGCTAGTCCCCGGCGACATCGTTCGCGTGCGCCCCGGCGACATCATCCCGGCGGACGTGAAACTCCTCACGGGGGCGTTGACCGTGGACCAGTCGGCACTCACTGGCGAATCGAAGGACGCGGACAAGGCGCCTGGCGAAGTGCTTTCGTCGGGGTCCCTCGTCCGTCGAGGCGAGGGCAACGGCGTGGTCATGCTAACCGGGGCGAAAACCTATTTTGGGCGCACCACGGAGCTCGTACAGCAGGCGCAACCGAAACTTCACATCGAAGCGGTGGTGACCAAGGTCGTCCGCTGGCTCTTTGTCATCGTCGGCGCACTGCTGGGCGTGGTGGTCATCCTGTCGCTGATCCGCGGCGAGCCACTCCTCGAGATGGCTCCCCTCATGCTCGTGCTGCTGATGAGTGCAGTGCCAGTCGCCCTCCCCGTCATGTTTACGGTCAGCATGGCTGTCGGATCGAAGGAGCTAGCCAAGCGCGGCGTGCTGGTTACCCGCCTGAGCGCCGCGGAGGATGCGGCCACCATGGACGTGCTCTGCGTGGACAAGACGGGCACGATCACGCTGAACCAGTTGGCCGTCACCGGCGTGATTCCGCTGGAGCACGCGACCGAAGCCGACGTGCTGTTCGCCGGCGCACTCGCGTCGCAGGAAGCCAACCAGGATCCGATTGACCTCGCGTTCCTGGCCGCGGCCAAGGAGCGCCACATCTTCGACAACCTTCCTAAAGTCGCGACCGTCTCCTTCGCACCGTTCGATGCGAAAAACCGGCGGACGGAAGCTGTGGTCGAGCAGAACGGGCAGCGGCTGCGCGTGATGAAAGGCGCCGTGCGTACGATCGCGGAGACCTGCGGACTCCAACCCCCGGCAATCGATGAGTTGGAGGCGCGCGTCAGCGCATCGGCCGCGAAGGGCTATCGGACGCTCGCCGTGGCGCGCGGCCCCGAGACCGGCGCCCCAGCCTTGGTCGGATTGGTGTCGTTGTACGATCCACCGCGACCCGACGCCAGGCAGCTCATCGCTACGCTCCAGGACCGCGGCGTGGCGGTGAAGATGCTCACCGGTGACGCGCTGCCGGTCGCCAGCGAAATTGCGCGTGGTGTAGGGTTGCCCAATATCCGGCGGATGGCGGACCTGAAGGCCGCGAGCGCGCAGACCGGCAACCAGACGGTTGATCTTTTTGCGGGCGCCGATGGTTTTGCGGAAGTATTTCCGGAAGACAAATATATCGTCGTCAAGCACCTGCAGGCCGCGGGGCATGTCACCGGCATGACCGGCGACGGGGTCAACGATGCACCCGCGCTCCGCCAGGCCGAAGTCGGCATCGCCGTTAGCACCGCGACCGACGTCGCCAAGGGCGCTGCGAGCGTCGTTCTAACCCAACCGGGATTGACGAACATCGTGGCGCTGGTCGAACAGGGGCGGACCATCTACCAGCGCATCCTGACGTGGGTCATCAACAAAATCAGCCGGACCATCCTGAAGGCGGCCTTCGTGGCGATCGCGTACGTGGTGACCGGGAAGTTCGTCGTTTCCGCCTTTGCGATGCTGCTGCTGACCTTTATGACGGACTTCGCCAAGATCGCCTTGGCCACCGACCACGTGCGGTCGTCCCGAAAGCCAGAGACCTGGAACATAGGGGGATTCATCATCGTGTCCGTGGTCCTGGGCGTTGCGATGGTCGCGGAAACGCTCCTCCTCTTGCGCATCGGCTGGGCGCATTTCGGTTTGGCGACGAACAACAATGCCCTTTACACCTTCAGCTTCCTGATGCTGCTCTACTTTGCCGTGTTCTCCGTGGTGTCCGCGCGCGAGCGCCGCGCGTTCTGGTCGACCATGCCCAGCAAGTCGCTGATGGCCGCCCTCATGGCGGATACGCTCACAGGCACCATCCTGACGCGCGTGGGTCTTCCGGGACTCATGCCATTGCCTTGGCCGCAGACTCTCGCGATCTTCGCCTATGCCATGGTCTCGTGCCTGGTGATCAACGACGCCGTGAAGGTCGTGATGATCAAGTGGCGCGTGCCCACGGCCGTCGCTTAGGGTAGGAGCCGCAATCACATGAGTACGGCGCTGTTTTCGTCAAAATACGCGATTCCGGGTATTCCCTCTGTGGAGCCCAGCACGTACTATTGAATTCAGGAAATGGCGTCGCTTTCGGAAAATCCGCTTTTAGGCTGTCCAACCACAGAAAATGGCATTCTCTCGCACGAAACACAACGCGGTATCCGCCGCGACCACCGTACAACCGCTCTCCCCCGCAATCTTTGAGGCCATCCGGCAGTTCGACACCTGCACGATCGCCAATGCCATCGAGTATTTCAGAGTTCGGTTACGTAACGAAGGGTTTACGCGTCCCGGCCTGCAGTGCGTGACGGGGGGCGCGCCGCGCATCCTCGGGTACGCGGCAACCTGCCGGGTGCGGTCCGCGGATCCGCCCATGTCGGGTAACGCATACGTCGACCGCACGGATTGGTGGGAGACCATCGGGCTGCTTCCGGTACCCCGCATTGCCGTCGTCCAGGATCTGGACGCAGCCGACAGCGGCGCTTCCACCATTGGGGAGGTGCATGCGGCGATTCTCAAGGCCTTCCATTGCGAAGGCGTGATCACCAATGGCTCCGTCCGCGACATCCCCGGGGTCAGCCGAATGCAGTTCCCGATGTTCGCTTCGGCCGTCTCCGTTTCCCACTCCTACATACACATCGTCGATTTCGGAGCCCCAGTCGAGATCTTCGGACTTCCGGTTCGATCCGGCGACCTGCTGTACGCGGACATCCATGGCGTCGTCTCCATCCCGCTGGATATTGCCGCGCGCGTTCCCGAAGTGGCATCCGGAATCCGCGCCAAGGAGCGGGAGATTATCGACCTCTGCCAGTCGCCCGAATTCTCCCTGGAAAAGCTACTGAAAGCCGTTCAGACCAAGCAATGAGGATCATCATGCGGACCGTTGTTTCCAAGCCCTATGCTTTGCTATTCGTCATGGCAGCGGCGTACCTGACTGTTTCCTGCTCGAGGCACGCGCCGGTGCACGCCGGCAATGCCCAGCCGACCGATGTCCCTACGGTGGCAGTCGCCAAGGCGTCCGCGGAGGACCTCTCGCACGGCATGGTGCTGACGGCGGAATTCAAGCCGTTTCAGGAAATCGATGTGATGGCGAAAGTCGCCGGCTATATCAAGGAAATCAAGTTCGATGTCGGCGACCGGGTGCGGCAGGGACAACTGCTGGCCACCCTCGAAGTGCCCGAGATGGGCGACGATCTGCGCCGTGCGGATGCCAGCACCGGGCGCAGCAATGCCGAGGTGGCGCGTGCCAACGACGAACTTCAGCGCGCGGAACAGGTGCACCAGATGGCGCATCTTTCGGCCGAGCGCCTGGCGGCGGTGGATGCCAAGCGCCCCGGCCTGGTCGCGCAACAGGAGATCGACGATGCCAAGAGCCGCGATCTGGTGAGCGAAGCGCAGATCGCGGCGGCCAAATCCGGGTTGGCGGCCGCCCGGGAGCAGGTGCACGTCAACACAGCCGATGCGCAAAAGGTGAAGACCCTGATGGACTACACCCGGGTCACGGCGCCATTCGACGGAGTGATTACCAAGCGGTATGCCGACATGGGGTCGATGATCCAGGCGGGGACGGCGTCGCAGTCCCAGGCGATGCCGGTGGCTCGGCTTTCGGAGAACAGCCGCTTGCGGCTGATTCTGCCGGTTCCGGAATCGGCCGTGCCGACGGTGCACATCGGCCAACACGTGGAGGTGCACGTGCCCACGCTGAATCGCAGTTTCCCGGGAGTGGTGGCGCGCTTCACCGATAAAGTACTGCCGTCAACGCGCACCATGGATACGGAGGTGGATGTGCCGAACCCCTCGCTGGTGCTGATTCCAGGAATGTACGCGGAGGTCGACCTCACGCTGTCGCGGCGCAATCAGGTGCTGGTGGTGCCGTCAGCCGCGGTGGATGCGGCCGGACGGGTGATGGTGGTCACGAAGGACAACCACGTGGAGGTGCGCAAGATCGACGTAGGCATGGAAACCGCGGACCGGGTGGAGGTCAAGAGCGGGCTGAACGCGGGCGACCTGGTGGTGATGGCCGGCCGAGCGAGTTTGCAGGCCGGCGACGCGGTGCGCCCCAAATTAGTCACGATGTCAGTCGCGATGCCGGTCGCGACTTCCCCGGTGAAGGAGTAGTCCATGTCGGGCTTCGCGATTCGCAATCCGTACTTCATCGTGGTGCTGTGTTTGATCGTCGCGGTGCTCGGCGTGAGCACGCTGGCGCGCATGCCGGTGGACATGTTCCCCGCGATGGACATTCCGGTGGTGGTGGTGGCCACGTTCTACAACGGCATGCCGCCGGAGCAGATCGAGGCGGACATCACCAGCCGGTTCGAGCGCTTCTTCACGCTGGGCGCGGGCATCGAGCATATCGAATCGCGCTCGCTGCCCGGCGTCAGCGTCATCAAGGTCTACTTCCAGCCGGGGACGAATCCGGATTCGGCGGTCACCAGCATTTCCAACCTGGCGATGGCGCAGTTGCGCCGCCTGCCGCCCGGGACGCTGCCGCCGGTGGTGCTCAAGTTCGATGCCTCAAGCCTGCCGGTGTGTCTGGTCACGGTGAAAGGTGAAGGTCTGGACGAAACCAAGTTGCGCGACCTGGCGCAGTTCCAGGTACGCAACCAGATTGCGGGAGTCCAAGGGGCGAGCGTGCCTCCCCCGTTTGGCGGGCGCTATCGCCAGATCATGGTCTACGCCGATCCATTCAAACTGGAGGCGCACCAACTCAGCCTGATGGACGTGGTGCGCAGCGTCAACAACGCCAACCTGATTCTGCCGGCGGGCGATGTGCAGATCGGTCAGTTGGATTACAACATCTACACCAACAGCCAACTGAGCAGCATCGCGGAGATCAACCAGTTGCCGGTGAAGACGGTGGGCCAGGCGTCGGTTCGCGTGGCCGACATCGGCATCGCCAAGGACGCGGAGCAGATTCAAACCAACCTGGTGCGCGTGGATGGCCAGCGCTCGGTGTACGTGCCGGTGCTCAAGCAAGGCGGCGACACCAATACCATCGCCGTGGTGGACGGCATCAAAGACGCGGTGGCGCACCTCTTCGACGTGCCCAAAGAACTGGTGACCCGGGTGACGTTCGATCAATCGGTGTTCGTCAAGACGGCCATCGAAACCCTGCTCCACGAAGGCGGCATCGGGCTGCTGCTGACCTCGCTGTTGATTCTGATCTTTCTGGGCAGCTTCCGCGCCACCCTGGCGGTGTTCTTTTCGATTCCGCTTTCGGCGCTCGCGGCCTTCATCGCGCTCAGTTTCGGCGGCGGATCGATCAACAGCATGGTGCTGGGTGGACTGGCGCTCGCGTTCTCGCGGTTGATCGATAACTCGGTGGTGGTGCTGGAGAATATCTACCGCCATCTGGAAGCCGGCGAATCGCCGGCCGTGGCGGCGGAGAAGGGCGGGCGCGAAGTGGCGCTGCCGGTGCTCTCGGCCACCCTGACCACGGTGGTGGTTTTCTTCCCCGTGACGTTTCTGTACGGTGTCAGCCGCTACCTCTTTTCGGCGCTGGCGCTGGCCGTGGCGTTTTCGCTGTTCGCTTCGTATGCCGTGGCGATGACGGTGGTCCCCCTGTTCTGCGCGCGATTCATCAAGGCGCCGGCGCATCACGGTACGCCCTCGTCGGAGGTTCCGGTGACGGTGGATCGCGTGCGCAGCCGGTGGAATTTCGGCGACCGCTTCAACCTGTGGTTCAACGACCGCTTCGAATCGTCCCTGAAAATCTACGACCGGGCGCTGGGTATCACCTTGCGCCGTCCGGTTGTCACGCTGGCCGTATTCGGAGCCATCTTCCTGGCGAGCCTCTCGGCGTTTCCGAAGCTGGGACTCTCTTTCTTCCCGCGCACCGACTCGGGGCAATTCCTCATCAACCTGAAGGCGCCTACGGGAACTCGCCTGGCGATCTCGGAGAGCGAAGTGATCAAGGTCGAGGCGCTGATCCGGCAAATTGTCGCGCCCCAGGATCTGGACATCATCGTCTCCAATATCGGTACCGCGCCCGGGTTCTCCTCCATCTACACCAGCAACAGCGGCGCGCATACGTCCTTCGTTCAAGTCAGTCTGAAGGAGGGGCACAAGACCGGCAGCTACCAGTACATGGCGCTGGTCAAGCGGCGGATCGAAACCGAGATGCCGGAATTGCGCGCCTACTTTCAATCGGGCGGGATGGTGGACGCGGTGTTGAACCTGGGATTGCCCGCGCCCATCGACGTGCAGGTGGCCGGAACCAACATGGACGCGGCCTATGCCACCGCCAACCGGCTGGCGGCTCGGATCCGCAAGATCCACGGCGTGGCCGATGTGTTCATTCCCCAGGATATCGACTACCCGGCACTGCAACTCGACGTGGACCGCACGCGCGCCGGCGAACTGGGGCTGGATCAACGCGAGGTGGTGGGCAACCTGATCACCGCGCTCACTTCGAACCAGATGATCGCGCCGAGCTACTGGATCGATCCCAAGAACGGCAACGA
>Ga0207927_1001054_pt1 | contig 11776 bp, 14 predicted proteins | sample NGESurdeep072012_2_FD_184456 | JGI IMG/M metagenome (GOLD analysis project Ga0207927, IMG submission 184456) | Arctic peat soil microbial communities from Barrow, Alaska - NGEE Surface sample 210-2 deep-072012 (SPAdes) | ecosystem: Environmental > Terrestrial > Soil > Wetlands > Peat ... | reverse complement strand
CGACGCGACGGGTGTGCAACGTCGCATTGGAGACTTGTTACGCAATGCGGTGGTACTTCAGATTGACGGCCGCACTTGGATTGCCCGGAACGCAACAACGTCCTGTTCCGCTTCGGTCCTAAGAGTGAAACGGTCCAATTGACCAGCGAACAGGGTCTTCCGACCGGGGACCTCAATCATTGAAAGATTGAGGTCCCCACCTTCACACCCCGAAAGAGACGTTGGTTGATGTCCAGCCTGACGTCGGGCCCCCGTGTCGAACGATGCCTCGAGCTCGATTCCTTCGGCTCGCATTGACGCTGTGATCTAGATCCCCGAGCGATGCTTCGTGTTCCTCCTGTTTGGAACTGATTGGTGCCTACACTCTTCCGTCGAGCAAAGTTCGACACGGCACCACCGCAAGCGCCAAGTCTCGGTTAACGATAGAGACTCTTGCGATCGTGATGGTTCTCGGGCAAATGCGACCATCACGTGCGTGTCTTGGGGTGAGTCAGCGAGCTGTGCCCTGTCAATGCTGCCGGCTTCGACCGATGACGACGCCGGCTCGATTGATGACCCAGCGGTGACCAGCGATGGCTCCACCAGTCACGATCACGATCACCGCAGGCACCCACAAGCGGACGCCGTTGCCGGCAGCCTCGACGAGCGCGATGGTCGTAGCCGCAATCCCGACCATCGTAACCACGACCGTCGGAATACTACGACGCAGATGGTGGTGGATCGACTCTACGATGGTCAGGACGACGGGATCGTCGATTCCGGTTCCATCCCGCATTGAGCGGAAGGTCGCCCATTGCCGCTTACGGTCGAGTCCGACGAAGGCAACCGACTGGGAATCCTCTGGTCGACGCTGCCACTTTGTCCATGAGTAGGAGATGGTAACGACGCAGGCAATGCCGACGGGGATGACGCCGAGCAGGGTGGTGTCGTGGTTGGTCTCAATGACAATGATCGGGCTCGGCACGAAGGCGAGAATTATGATCAACAGCGATCGCCGTCGACCTCGCGACGCGAGCGCGCGAAGTTCCTCGTTTCGTCGCGCCAGTTGGTCGAACTGTTCTTCACTGTCCATTGCTAAACTCCAGGTTTGCGACCGCCTTCGCAGCTTTGTCGAGAATGCGCTCGACGGCGGCGCCGTTGACACGACCACTCAGGTTGTTGATGCGAGCCACGAACCGGTCGAGAACGAGCTGCAGCGTGGCGTCAGACTTCAGGGCCGCGCTCCTGCGCGCATCGATCCTCGCAAACACGACGCGCTGGTGGGTGAGCATTCGGTGACCCTTTGCCGTCACGCGATACGTCGCCTTCCCTCCGCCTGACTCCTGCTTGATAAGCTCCTCGGCTCGCAGTGCAGAGAGCGCCGGGTAGACACTTCCGGGGGAAGGCCGATAGCTCGGGCCAAACCGTCGCTCGAGCTCGCCCATCAATTCGTAGCCTCCCTGCGGGCGATTGGAGAGGAGATCAAGGAGGACGAGTGACAACTCACCGGGCAGAAAGAACTGGTTCCTCATCGTAATACGAACTCTATATCAACGTAATACGAAGAGCAACCTTCTCTCGTGCAGCGGGTACCGGCGAGCGCCGGACCGTCTGGGGTGATTGGGGTCGATTCGTGGGAATCTTCCCACTGGGTGGTGTCGGGGGACTGATGTGAACCCGCACTCACGGCCAGATAAGTAGCAGTCAGCATTTCCCATTTCTTTAACGTGTGACATCGGAAAACAATCGGCGGTATGCCTGCAGTATGTCCGACCATGAAAATCGTGTGGAGCTTTGCAAATAGCCGACCATCGCCAGATGGTACTGACTCAAGGCCTCGCTTGGGTGGACGTACCGCCAATCTCCACTCGTATGGTGAACAAGCCGACTGAGCGAGCGCGAGCGAGCGCTTAGCAGTCTTGGGAACAGTGATGTCGGCTGACGGCTCGGTGGCGGCGACAGCGACTCGAAGTGGAAGAACCACTAGGCAGCCACCTCCGGACGTATCCACGGCGCCCGCAACGAACACGGCGGCACCCGCTGCCCCGAATATCGACGACGTCGAGATTCAGTTTTGCAATCGAAATCGTCGGTAACTCGCGGAAAAGAAGTCCAGGTTCACGCTTAGTCGCCCAGTGAAACAGCGCTGCCGTCGCTGCGCGGATCTGAAGCGGCAACGAGAGAGCCGTCATGGCGCACGGCGACTACTTGGGCGTGACCGACCGTCTCGTCATGATGGTGCAAGTCAGCGATAGGCAGTCTCGCTCGGATGCTACTGCGCGCCTGGGTCGTTATCGCCGGTTCAAGAAGGGCAACTTCCTCGACCTGGTCGACCTCAAGACCGCCGACCACCCACCGCGGTGCCGCCACTGCGTCGCGGGCATTCTCTCCAGCGAAGAGTCGAAGCAGGACTTGCGCGAGAATCTGAGGTTGCGCTTTGCCCCCCATCGTTCCCGCAACCCACGCGAGATCCGCCCCGTGCGTGACCATCACGGGCATTAGCGTGTGGGCTGGACGTCGGCCAGGTGCGAGTTGATTCACGGAGTCTGGTGACAGCGAGAAGAAGCTGCCGCGATTGTGCATGACGAACCCAGTCTTCGGTTCGAGGACGGCTGCGCCAAAAGAGTGGAAGACGCTCTGGATCAAGCACACGGCACGTCCGTCACTGTCAGCAGAGACGACGGCGACCGTGTCGCCCTTGGGCCGCCCCACGCCGACGGGGCCATCGGTAATCGTCCGCTCTGTACGCACGAAGGCGTCGCGCGCCAACGTCGAAAGGCGCTCATAATCCAGAAGTTCGCTCGCCGTGACGGTCATGGCGACTGGATCAGCGAGGAAGCGCCCACGATCTGCCGTGGCGATGCGAAAGAGTTCGCTCAGGACGCCCGCGTCGCGTCCGAGAGGATCACAGTCCGGTTCGAGCGCATCGAGTGCCCCGAGAGTCTCCAGCAGCAGAAATCCCTGACTGTTAGGTCCGCTCGTCCACACGTCCCAAGGACCGAATTTTCCGCGCAGCGGTGCTTCGAGGCTCGGAGCAAACCGGGCGAGGTCTTCGACGTCGAGTTTGCCGCCGAGTGCCGCGAGTCCGGCAACGAGAGTGCGTCCGAGTTGGCCGCCGTAGAGAGTGGAGGGCCCTTCTTTTGCTAGCGTTCGTAGACTTCGAGCCAACGCCGGCTGGACCATTTGGTCACCCGTGCGCAGTGGCTTTCCACCCGGCGCAAAGAGGGCACCGAGGCCGGGATCCTTGAGAACGAGTGCGATCTGTTCGCTGATAGCCGCACCCAAACTGGACGCCACTGGCGCCCCGTTGGATGCGAGATCGTAGGCAGCCGCGAAATGTTCTGACCAGACGCGTGATGCACCGAGATTGTGAATCGCGGCCAGTCCGGCGACCGCTCCGGGGACGGTGATCGTGTCAACCCCCGTCACGGGCATCCTGTCACCGTAGCGAGAGCGAAGGTCCGCAACGTCAACGTGTCGACTGGCTGGACCGGAAGCATTGACGGTGGTGATCGCGCCGTCTGGTTGTCGGACAAGGGCAATGAGGTCGCCGCCGAGAGCCGTGTTATGGGGGTACACAACCGTGAGGGCGAACGCCGCCGTCAAGGCAGCATCGATAGCGTTGCCGCCACTCCGGATTACATCAGCTGCTGCTTCAGTGGCGAGCGTGTGGGGTGTGGCTATGGCGCAATGCCGACGCGGTGAAGCGCCAGAAGTCTTCGGCGCAGCCATCACAGAACCTTGGATAGAAACGCCTTGGTGCGAGCCTGCGTCGGATTGTCGAAGATTTGCTGAGGGACGCCGATTTCGACGATCTGACCATCATCGAACATGGCAACCCGGTCGGCGACCTCGCGAGCGAAGCCAATCTCGTGACTTACGACGATCATCGTCATGCCGTCGTTAGCGAGATCACGAATCACGGTGAGAACCTCCCCGATCACCTCGGGGTCAAGGGCACTCGTGGGCTCGTCGAAGAGCATGAGGGCCGGGCTCATTGCCAGCGATCGAGCGATGGCAACTCGCTGCTTCTGACCCCCCGAGAGTTGGGCGGGGTAGGTATCTATCTTGTTACTCAAGCCGACCTTGTTCAGTTGATCAATCGCCAGGTCGCGGGCCTTGTCTTTCGCCATCTTCTGCACCTTGATCGGGCCGAGCATCACGTTCTCGAGGGCGGTGCGGTTGGGAAAGAGATTGAAGTGTTGAAAAACGAAGCCAATCTCGGCCCTTTGTCTCGCTATCTCGCGGGCCGACGCGTCGACGCGTCGTCCGTTGCGGTCGAGTTTCGAACCGATCAGGTGGCCGTTGACCTGGACGACGCCCGAGTTGGGCTTCTCGAAATGATTGATGCAGCGCAGAAAGGTCGTCTTCCCGGATCCGGATGGTCCCATCAGCACCACCACCTCACCGCGCGTCACGCCGAGTGAAACGCCCTTCAGCACCTCCTGGGAGCCGAATGACTTCCTTATCTCAGTGGCTCGTACGATCAACGCCGTACCGTCACCTTCCGACCTCGTGTCTTGCGGATCTGACGAGGTCATTATGCCCTCCTGCTAAGCCCAAGGGTCCGCGAGTCCTGAAAGTGCTCTCGAACCGAGGCCAGCATTGAACGATTGGCTCGAACGATGCCCCAACTTCGATCGATCTTGGCTTCTAGCCATGCCTGGATGAAAGTCCAGATGGTGGTCAGTGCGAGGTAGTAGAGAGCCGCGTCCAAAAATATCTCGAATGTGTGAAACGTACTGGAGCTGATCTCTTGAGTGATGAGGAACATTTCGGGGACCCCGATGACGCTGAGCACCGACGTGCTCTTCATCATGGCGTTGAAGTCGTTGCCGAGCGGCGGTATCACGAATCGCATGGCCTGGGGAACGACCACATGACGCATGGACTGCGCGGGCGTCATGCCGATCGAGAGCGCGGCCTCGTTCTGGCCCACGTCAACCGCCGCGAGACCAGCCCGGATGATCTCGGACATGTACGCACTCTCGTTCAGAGCCAGCGTCACGATGGCCGCTTGAACGCTCGCGAGGATGCTGATGCCGAGCAAAGTCATGTCCCGGAACTTGTAGATGTCAGTAGCGGCCAAACCGTCGTAGACGATGACGAGTTGAACGAGTAGAGGCGTGCCACGTAGCACCCACACGTAGAAACCGGCCACGCCCCGCACTATGCGGAGCGTGGACCGGCGCGCCAGGGCGACCACCAAACCGAGGATCACTGCAATCACTTGAGCTATGACCGAGATATAAACGGTCCGCCAGAGCCCGCCGAGAAATCCGCTCGAGGGCCTTAGCAGTTCATGCCAAAAGAAGGACGTGTTGAACTGGAGGGCGCTCAACAGCATCGTGCCAACCCCGCTCTACTGTTGCGCAGACCTAGTGCAACTCGTCCCTTTGAAGCCCCCATTGGGTCATGACCTTGTTGTAGCTGCCGTTCGCCTTGATTTGAGCAAAAGCGTGCTGGATCGCGGCAAGAAGTTTTCGATTACCCTTGTTGACGGCAATTCCCGTCAGGATCCTTCCGAACGGCTGGCCCGCAAACTTGAACGTGCCCGGCTGGGCCTTCATGTAGTAGGCGGCAGTCTCAGACGTTGACGTGTAGGCATTCGAGAGTCCCGACAACATGTTCTGCAGGGCCAGGGGGTCACTGGTGAAGAGCACCACCCCGACGGCCGGCTTGCCCGCTGCGGTGCAAGCGGCACTCACGGTCGCTAGTTCCGTCTGGGCGGTGGTGCCCGTTACGGTGGCGACCTGCTGTCCACACAGGCTGCTGTCGAGACCGGTGATCTTTCCAGGGTTGGCGGTGGGCACAGTGACCGACTCAGACGAGTACATGTAGGGTACGAAGTTGACAACCAATTTACGAGACGCCTTGATATAGAGCTGCGAAAGGATTGCGTCACAGTGACGAGCCTGCAAGGCGGGGATGATGCCGCTGAATGCGGTCTGCTGCCACACCGGCTTCAAACCCATTCTTGCTGCAATCGCGTTGCCGATCCCGATGTCCGAGCCCACCGGCTTCTGCGAAGAGTTGAGAGACTCGAGCGGCGGTGACGACATGTCGGAGCAGTACTGCAATTTCCCCGCCGAGACAATCGTTGGCGGCTTCAATGTGGACTTGCTCGTAGCGGCCGATGCGCCCGCGCCGAAGGCCATGAAGGCAGCTCCTAGGGGAAACATCAATGACACCGCGAGGGCGGTCCTGGCAAGACGTCGGCGATTCCCCATACTTCTACGCGTACGTACAGTCATATTCTCCCCCTAGTTTGATCAACATCGCCGGGCCAACTTGGTCCGACCATCTGACCAACGTGAACGTAGCAGATGACTAACATGCAATCAAGTCAGAATGCAGAAAAGTTGCCTGCGGACACTCTGCTGGCGATGAACTGGGTCTCAACCAAACGATTCGAAAGGTCTCAATGTTCGCCGAATCCTCCGACTGGGTGGACGTTTACCATTCCCAGCTCTCGGTGCCTGACAATCTGGCCCTAGAGATTGAGAGATTGATCCTCTCCGGGCTACTGCCAGTGGGAGAACGGATCCCCCCGGAACGCGAACTTGCAGAGTTGTGGGGCCTATCGAGGTCCTCGGTTAGAGATGCGCTCAAGCAGCTCGCCCTCCGGGGCCTGATCGAGCGCCGACCCGGACGAGGAACCATTGTCGTAGAGAAGGTCAACCAACTCGGTGGCACGCTCATGGATCTCCTCAACCAGAGCCAGCACGAACTCCTGCAGGTAATGGAAGTCAGAACGGTCATCGAACCATCAGTCGCCGCCTGGGCGGCCGAACGTGCTCGGTCCGTCGACCTCGAAGAACTAGCTAAACTGCTCCACGAGATGTCCGAGAAGGTGACGACCAAGCGTCTTGCAGAGCTTGATCGAACCTTCCACCTCACGATTGCGCGTGCTGCGGGTAATTCGCTTCTGGTCTCCCTACTGGAACGGGTCGGTGAGATTGTTGACCAGTCACCACACGAGTTACTCCAAGATCGCAATCAAAGCCTCGCGACTCTCGACGAACACTCCGCAATCTTCCAGGCGCTGTGCGAAAGGGATCCCAAAGCAGCGGAGGCCGCGGCGTTGGCTCACCTGGAGTCCGTCCAGCATCAAATCCTCAGCGGAGCGAAGACTCGTTTGCCAAGTCCTCGTCGAAGGTCGACCAAACACTAGAGCCACAATTGTCATCCACGGTGCAATCCCGCGTTCACGACCGCCGTCGCGGTGCGCGGGTACTCGCGGAACTCTCTCGCGATCGCCGAGGACCGCGTCACCGGGAGGTCCGGGAAACGCGCGGTGATCGCGTCGGCGACCATGCGTTCATGATCGTCGTCGAGGTAACTGTTGAGAAACGAAACGGCGACAGGGTTAAGCGCGGCGACGGCCTGCACCGCCCGTTCGATCTCCTCCTTGAAGAGCCCGATGACCTCGTCGTCCTGGCTGGAGAGTCGTTCGGGCCCCTCCAACCGGTCGCGACGGGGCACAGAATTGCGAAGGACGGGGCTTCTCGAGATCGTAGACCTTGGCCCGGTGCCATTACGGTAGCTGAGCACGTCGCGAAAGCCCTCGGTGATGAGCAGGACCACTCGGGCCAGCTGGTCGTTCAGCATGGCGTTGGTCGCGACGGTCGTCCCGTGGAAAATGAGGTCGGTCGCCGATAGATCGAGTCCGGTAGCGGCGCGCAGCGCACCGTCGGGTCCGAACGCGACCGCGTCGGTGGGGGCGCCTCCAGTGTCGACGGCGACCAGCCACCGCACTTGCGCCATGCGAGAACCCCTCATTAATCATCTCGTTGGGCGGCCTCGCCACCGTCTCATCGTTGCATCGCCACTGAATTGAACTCTGACCGCAACCGCTATCGGTTGATTGTCGTATCTTCACCCCGCGCCGTGCAAATCGCAGGAGTGTACTTGTGTACCCGAGAATTGTGATGGCTAGTTTCATCGCACCTGCCCGCTTCGGGTCTCGTAGCGGGGTTCCAGATGACATGGCCTTCTCTGATACTGCACGGTTGCGGGGTAGCCTCACCCTCCGCTGCGGGCGGATTCGTCGAGGCGATTGCCGTCGAAGGAGACACCATCGTCGCGGTCGGATCCAACGGCGAGATTGATGCACCATGCAGACCCTCGACCAAAGTCGTCGATCTCGCGGGGCGGTTAATAATCTGCGCCCGCGACGTCACACTCGTCCACCCATCTCCGGCGGTCTCAAAAGCCTGCGTTGCAACCTGCTTGGCCTCCTTGTCGCTCATGGTACCGTTGTTTCGAAACCGAGCGGACCGCCGTCCATCGATCCCCGCACCTCACAAGTTGAAGTGCTAAATCGTGTTCGCTTCATGGGAACCGGGAGGTCTCTATATGACAGTTGTAGATCGAATCCGCTTGGCCGGATTGCTCGGGCGTGAGCGGACTCGCTTTCACGCTGAGCACCCTGGCTCTCTGGCTGTCAACCGGCGGGCTAGCCATCTGTTTGGCCGAGTGCCAATGACCTGGATGACTGAGTGGTCGGGTGGGTTTCCACTGGCGCTCGGCTCAGCGAGGGGCAACCGGATCACCGATGTGGATGGTTTGACTTACATCGACTTCGCCCTCGGCGATACCGGGGCGATGGCGGGCCACTCGCCAGAACCGACCGTACGCGCTGTGACGCACAGGATGACGACGCTCGGTGGCATCACTACCATGCTGCCGACCGAGGATGCGGAGTGGGTGGGCGAGGAACTGACCAGGCGTTTCGGGCTGCCTGAGTGGTCGTTCACGTTGACCGCGACGGACGCCAATCGCTGGGCGATCCGGCTGGCTCGACTGGTGACGGGCAAGTCGAAGTTGCTGGTGTTCTCCTACTGCTATCACGGCTCGGTGGACGAAACGCTCGTCATCGTGGGCCCCGGAGGCCTGCCGGTGAGTCGCCCGGGCAACGTCGCTCCGGGGGTAGATCCGAGGGAGACGACGCGGGTCGTTGAGTGGAACGATCTCGCCGCTGTCGAGCGTGAACTCGCCCACGATGATGTTGCGGCAATTCTGATGGAGCCGGCCTTGACCAATATCGGAATCGTGCTCCCGGCGCCGGGCTTTCACGAGAGTCTGCGTGCGTTGGCGACTAAGTACGGGGCACTGCTGATGATCGACGAGACGCACACGATCTCAGCTGGCCCCGGGGGTATGACGGCTCGTGACGGTTTGCGACCGGATATCTTCGTGATCGGCAAGTCGCTCGGTGGCGGCATCCCCTCTGGTGCCTACGGGTTGTCCGAGGAGGTCGCTGGCGAAGTCCGTCGGATCACGGGTGATGCCGGCCTCAGCGATGTGGGTGGCGTCGGCGGGACCCTGGCCGGCAACGCGCTTTCTTTGGCGGCAATGCGTGCGACGCTCGACGAGGTTCTTACCGAGACAGCGTTCGAAAGAATGATAGAGTTGGCCACCCGATACACGGTCGACGTCGAACAGATCCTTGTTGACATTGAACTGCCATGGTCAATCGCCCAACTCGGAGCGCGAGCGGAATATCGCTTCGTTCGCCCAGGGCCGCGCGACGGGGGTGAATCGGCGGCGGCGGCAGATAACGAGCTGGATGAGTACATGCACCTCTATACGCTCAACCGCGGGATCCTGATGACTCCATTCCACAACATGGCGCTGATGTGTCCGGACACATCAGCAGCCGACATCGATCGCCATTCCGAGGTCTTTGCTGACGCCGTCACGGAGCTGGTCGGGAGGTGAGTTCGGTGTTTGATTTGACCGGCCGCTCAGCGCTGGTCACCGGTGCCGGTAGCCGCACCGGCATCGGTTTCGCGACCGCTCGGCTGCTGGCTGAAATGGGTGCATCCGTGGTGATCACCTCGACGACCGACCGGATTCATGAGCGGGTTCGTGAACTGCGTGCGATTGGTACCGAGGCTATCGGAGTCATTGGTGATCTCACCGATCCAGCTACAGCACCACAATTGGTCGCCGCCGCCATCGAGCGCTGGGGACGGCTTGACGTAGTTGTGCAGAATGCTGGCATGACATCGATCACCAAGCCCCAACCCGAGGCCGGTGCTATTGAAGATATGGACTACACGCTGTGGCGGGCGAGTCTGTCTCGGAATCTCGACACCACCTTCCTGGTGGCCAAAGCTTGCCTGCCGGTGATGTCAACAGCGGGTTGGGGTCGTCTCGTCTTGGTGTCGAGTGTGTCCGGCGCGGTAATGGCCATGCGAGGAGAACCTGCATACGCCGCAGCAAAGTCCGGCATGGTCGGCTTGGCTCGGGCGCTGGCCATAGATTCCGCCCCGCACGGCATTACCGTCAACGCGGTCGCGCCCGGCTGGATTGAGACCGGTTCACAGACTCCCCACGAATACGAACAAGGTCAGGGGACGCCGATGGGTCGTAGCGCGAAGCCCGAAGAAGTCGCGGCCGCCATCTGCTGGCTCGCCTCTCCCGCAGCGTCGTACGTGACCGGGCAATGTCTCGTGGTCGACGGCGGCAACTCGATCGCCGAAGAACGAGCATGACGGACGGGGCAGTCCCTGTCGTGCTGGTGACGGGTGCAGCGGGCGGCATTGGGGCCGCCGCCGTTCGTCGCTTCGCCGCAGGTGGCTGGCGTGTTGTCGCCACGGACCTGACGGCTCCTGTCGGGCCCGAGATCGCGCACGCGATCGACGCGGATCTGACCAGAGTCGAGGAGTGCCGACGTCTCGTGGCCGAGGCAGTGACTGCCGCTGGCCGCCTGGATTGCCTGGTCAATTCGGCCGGGGTGTGGACGGAGGGTCCCGTTGAGTTGACTGAGGAGGCGGCCTACGACCTCTGCCTCAATGTGAACCTCAAGGGACTCTTCTTCACGACCGCAGCGGCCATCCCGCATCTGATTACCACGTCCGGTTGCATCGTGAATCTGTCCAGTGACGCCGGGCTGCAGGGCAACACGGGTGCCGCGGTGTACTGCGCCAGCAAGGGCGCGGTGTCCAACCTCACCCGAGCGCTAGCCCTTGAACTCGCGTCGCGGCGGGTCCGCGTCAACGCGGTTTGCCCGTCTGATGTGGACACGCCCATGCTGGCCGGTCAGGCCCGTAACTTCGGCGGCGAGGATCCCGCTGCCTACTTGGAAAATCTGCTCGCGCTCTACCCTCAAGGGGGCGCAGCCAGATTCGCGCAGCCAGCCGAGGTGGCCGAACTCATCTGGTACCTCGCCCAGGGTCATGCGGCACCCATCACAGGAGCGAACCTGTCGATCGACTTCGGACTGACCGCGGGAAGATGAGCGGGGAGAAACAACAACGCAGGTCGAACTGGACGCCACCGGCTTTAACAGGCCTCATTGTAGGCCTCATATTTTTGCAACACCACAAGACGAGACCGACACAGAACAACACGTTTCCTTGAAAACAAACGACATGCACGACGAGACCGACACACCGCAACCAATAGCAAGCTTCTTTTAATCCCAAGGTGCCGGGATCGAGACCCGGGCGGCCCACCGAATGTGACAGTTGTACTCGTGGATCCCAACGGTCGCAACATCTACGCACTGAGAAGAAAACGATTGAAGTTCCGAGTTCACCAGTTGGAATTTCTACATTGGCACGAATGGGCACGAGTCGATATCAGCAACACCTTGTTGACTGACAGTTTGCCCGAAAGTAGTGATTGGTGTAATTGGGATCGTAGTAGAACAGAAGGTTGCGGTCAGTTGCTGGGCGACGCCGCTCCCCGAACAGAGGAGGTACAACATGCAAGTACTCGTGGCCTACGAAAGTCGGGGAGGTCGAACCCGTCGTGCGGCCGAGGCGTTGGCCGATGCCGTGCGTGC
>Ga0207927_1001053_pt1 | contig 11777 bp, 10 predicted proteins | sample NGESurdeep072012_2_FD_184456 | JGI IMG/M metagenome (GOLD analysis project Ga0207927, IMG submission 184456) | Arctic peat soil microbial communities from Barrow, Alaska - NGEE Surface sample 210-2 deep-072012 (SPAdes) | ecosystem: Environmental > Terrestrial > Soil > Wetlands > Peat ... | reverse complement strand
GGACGGCGGGTCGGGTCGATGCCCGCGCGCTCGAAGACCCCCTCGGTCACCCAACCCGCGAGCGAGCGACGCAGCATCTTTCGACGTTGCCCGAACGACGTGCGGATGATCGAGAACAGGTCGGCCTCGCTCACGACGTCGGGGTCAACCCGCACGTGCTCGCGTCGCACGATCGACACGAGGGCCGAATCGACGTTGGGCCGCGGCACGAAGACCGACGGCCCCACCTTGCCCACGACCTGGGCGTCGGCGAAGTACTGCAGACGCAGCGACGCCGCGCCGTAGGCTTCGTCGCCGGCGTGGGCCGCGAAACGCTCACCGACCTCCTTCTGGACCATCACGAGCATGCGGGTGATGAGTGGCTGAGTCTCGAGCAAGTGCAAGACGAGGGGCGTCGCCACGTTGTACGGGAGGTTCGCCACCACCGTCGCCGTGCGCCCGTGAAGAATCCGCTCGTAGTCGGCGTGCAGTGCGTCGTCGTGGTGCACCGTGACACCGTGGGGTTCGACCACCGAGCGCAGCGGCGCGAGCAGGTACCGATCGACCTCCATCGCCTCGATCTCGGCGCCGGTCTCGGCGAGCGCCAGCGTCAACGAACCGAGTCCCGCGCCGATCTCGAGTACGAGGTCACCCGGACCGACCTGGGCGAGACGGGCGATGCGCCGCACGGTGTTGGGATCGACCACGAAGTTCTGGCCGAGCGCGCGCGACGGCTTGAGGCCGTGTTGCGCCAAGAGCGCCGCCAACTCGGTGCGTGTGTGGGTCACCAGGAGACTTTGACACGAACGACGCCGCGCCACGGTGCAGTGAGATGACTGAAGTCGGTCTCGGAGAGGTCGACGACACGTCCGTCGCGCGATCCCTGGCGGTCGGTGACCTCGCAGTGCACGACGTGACCGTTCTGCAGGTCGCGCACGGTGATGCGGGTGCCGTGGGGCAGGTACGACGAGGCGCACCGTCCGGGGAAGTACGGGTACCAGGTCGCGAGGCCGATGCGGTAGCGCAAAAGCGCCTTCTTCTGCGTGGTGGTGGTCGTCGGCCTCGTGGTCGTGGTGGTGGGGATCGTCGTGGTGGTCGACGACGTGGAGGTCGTCGGCTCACCGGGATAGGTCGTCGTCGTGCTCGTCGAGGTGGACGTCGTGGTCGGCACCGGTCGGGTGGTCGTCGTCGTCGGACGCGGCCTGGTCGTCGTGGTGGTGGGCTTGTGGTGCCGTACCGGCGCCGCCTTCTTCTTGGGCGCGCGGGGCTTCACGAGGCTGGTGGTCACGACCGCCGTCGAGTGCCAGCGGACCAGGGTCCCCGCGGCGGGCGTCTGGCGCAGCGCGTAGCGCCACGTGCCGTTGGCGCTGCCGGGTCCGATGGTTCGAAAGAACAGGCTGACCCGGCGCATGGCGGCGTAGACCTGCGTCCTCGTCAGTCCGACCAACCGGGGAAGGCGGCGAAGGGCGTGGCCGGGCTCGCGTGACGTGGTGAACGTGACGGTGGCGTGCCACGCCACGAGGGTGCCGGGCCGGGGGCTCTCGGCCATGATCGAGGCCCAGGTTCCGTTGGCGCTGCCGGGCCCTCGGGTCTTGAAGTACAGATCGGCCCTGCGCATCGCGGCGTAGACGTCAGCCTTGGTGAGTCCGAGCACGTTGGGTACGTGACGCGGGGCGTGCGCCAGCGAGGCCCCCGCGTCGAGGGGCTCTAGCAACACGACGGTCGTCGCCAAAAGGCTTACGACGGTCAACGACGTCAACGAGCCACGAAGTACTCGTCGCAATGATGTCCTCAGACCTCCACCCTCCACCAGGACAACGGGGCGTACTCGAACTTCCCGCGTGACAACGCTAGGCAAGGGCGCAGGCAAAGGCAACTCGGCCCCAAACAATTATTGAAACCCCTTGTCAGGGTTACTTTATCGGGCAGGAAGCGCGAAGAGGCGGCCCGAATTCGTGGCCGTGGCGGCGCGCACCGTCGCCACGTCTTCTTCACGCAATCGGGCGACGAACTCACCGACGACGCTCACGAAGCCCGGTTCGTTGACCTTGCCCCGGTGCGGTACCGGAGCGAGAAAGGGGCTGTCGGTCTCCACGTGCAGACGATCGAGGGGAACGAGGCGCACGGCCTCGCGCAACGGCTCAGCATTCTTGAAGGTCACGACGCCCGACACCGAGATGTCACAACCCAGGGCGAGACAGTTCTCGGCGTCGACGGGCGTGCCGGTGAAGCAGTGGATCACGGTACGCGGCGGGACTCCCTCACTGGCGAGGATCGCCCGAAGGTCGTCGAAGGCGTCGCGCGCGTGGATCACCAGTGCGAGGTCCAATTCGTGGGCGAGGGAGATCTGGCGCGCGAAGGCCTGGCGCTGCGCGCCCCGGGGCGAGTGCTCGTAGTAGTAGTCGAGTCCGCACTCGCCGATGCCCACGAGTCGGGCGTGTCCGGTGCGGGCCAGGACCTCGATCGGGGCGAGGTCGCTCGACGCCTCATGGGGATGCAGACCGACGGTCGCGTAGATCTCGACGGGACTCTCGAGGTCGCTCAGCGCCAGCGCCTCGCGCGACGTCGTCGCGTCCGTGCCGATGACCACGACCCGGTCAACTCCTGCGTCGAACGCCCGTTCGAGGGTCGCGAGCGCGTTAGCCGCGACGTGCGTCTCGCCCGAGAGGAACTGGTCCTGGAGGTGACAGTGCGCGTCGGTCCAGAGCGTCACGCGTCGCTCTTCATTCGCGGAAAGAGCGGGTCGCCTTTCACCACGGTTCGCCCACCGGGGTAACGGCCCCAGACGCCGCTCTTCTCCAGGATCTGGTCGGCGGGAGAACCGTCGAGACCGATTCGACGCCAGATCTCGTCGCACACCGCGGGCATCGCCGGGGAACTGAGGACGGCGACCAGTCGAATCGCCTCCAGCGCGTCGCCCATGACCGCGTCGAGCGCGTCGCCGGGCTCCATCTTCCACGGGGCGTGCTGCTCGAGGTAGGCATTGGTCGATCCGATGAGGCGCCACGTCGCTTCGAGCGCGCTCTGGGGTGCGAAGCGCTGCCACGCGGTGACCGACTCACTGAGCGCGGTTTCGGCGTCGGCGCGAAGACTCGAGTCCGGACGCGGCACCGGTCCGACGCCGCCGCACTTGGAGTTCACGACCGTCGTGACGCGTGCGACCAGGTTGCCGAGGTTGTTCGCGAGGTCGGTGTTGTAGCGCGCGAGGATCCCCTCGAGTGAGAACTCTCCGTCGTTGCCGAGTGCCGTCTCACGCAGCAGGTAGTAGCGAAGGGGGTCGACACCGAACTCGTCGATCAGAGTGATCGGCGCGATGTCGGTGAGCTTGAGGCCACCGTTGGCGGCCATGGTCTTGCCGAGCTTCTGGCCCCCGATGAGCAACCACCCACCTACGTGCACGTGCGACGGCGGTTCGAGGCCGGCGGCCATGCACATCGCGGGCCACCAGACGCAGTGGAAACGGATGATCTCCTTGCCGATCAGGTGGTGCGAGTGCGGCCACCACTTCTCGACCTCGTCGTCGTCGCGGCCGTAGCCAATGGCGGTGAGGTAGTTGATCAGCGCGTCGTACCAGACGTAGAACACGTGTCGCTCGTCCCAGGGCACGGGCACGCCCCAGGAGATCGACGTGCGGGTGATCGAGATGTCCTTCAGGCCGCTCTTGATGAACGAATAGGCCTCGTTGCGCTTGGTCTCGGGCGTCACGAACTCCGGGTGCGAGTCGAAGTACTCAATCAGACGGTCCTCGAAGGCGCTCAACTTGAAGAACCAGTTCTCCTCTTCCATCTCGGTCAGCACCGTGCCGTGGATCGGGCACCGGCCGTCGTTGCTCGATTCGAACGTGAAGTAGTCTTCGCAGCTCACGCAGTAGAGACCCTGATACACGTCCTTGTAGATGTAGCCGTTGTCGTAGATGGCCCCGAGGAACTTCTGGACGCTCTCGTGATGGCGAGGCTCGGTCGTGCGGATGAAATCGTCGTACTCGATACCGAGTGCGTCCCAGGCTTCGAGGAAGCGGGCCGACGTGCGGTCCGTCCATTCGTGAGGAGAAAAGCCCTTCTTCGTGGCGGCGTCGGCGACCTTCTGGCCGTGCTCGTCGGTTCCGGTGAGGAACTTGGTCTCATCGCCGATCAGGCGGTGCCATCGAGCCAGCGCGTCAGCGTTGACCGTCGTGTAGGCGCTCCCCACGTGGGGAGCGTCGTTGGCGTAGTAAATGGGAGTGGTGATGTAGAAGCGACCCATTGGGAAAGGTTACTTTCTTACGCACCTTCACTCGCCCGCAGTTGGAGCGCGAGCTGGTACGCGGAGCGGTGCGCGACACCCAAGGTGTCCGCCACGTAGGAGACCGCGTCGCGCACGCTCAGTCCGCTCGCCATTTGATCGACGAGGGCCGCACGAACGGTCTCGTCATCGACCGCCAGTGCCGCCGGTGCGCCCGCGAGGACCACCACGATCTCGCCCAACACGTCGCGAGCGCCAAAGATATTGGCGACGTCGCGCACCGTGCCGCGAACGACCTCCTCGTGGAACTTGGTGATCTCTCGTACCACCGCGACGCGACGGTCGGCGAAGTGCACGCTCAACTCGTTCAGCGTGGTCGAAAGACGCTGGGGCGACTCGTAGAACACGATGGTCCGTGGTTCGCGGATCCACTGGCGATAGAGCAGTTCGCGCTCCCCCACCTTGCGCCCGACGAAGCCCTCCATGACGAAGCGATCGGTCGCCAGACCGCTGATGGTGAGTGCCGCGATCACCGCGGCCGGACCCGGCGCGGTCGTCACGCGCAGCCCGGCCTCGGCGACGGCGGCCACCACACGGCTGCCCGGGTCGCTAATGCCCGGTGTTCCGGCGTCACTGATCAGGACGACGACCTGTCCTTCGCGAACCCGTGCGACGATGTCCTCGCACTGGGAGACCTCGTTGTGCTCGTGCAATGAGTGCAGGCGACCCTTCACGGGAATACCGTGCGCGCTGAAGAGCGTCCTCGAGTGTCGGGTGTCCTCGCAGTAGACAACGTCGGCACTGGTCAGCAGTTCGAGGGCCCGACGCGAGATATCGCCGAGATTCCCAATCGGGGTCGCGACGACGACCAATTCGCCAAAGACAACTTCGTTGTACCCAAGGACTTCCACGATTGTCTCCCGTTTGGCTCGACCGGCCTTCTACCTAGTAACATTGTCACCTATGTCGAAGCGGACGAATAAGCGCAAACTACGCGCAAAGAAGAAGGCCAACCACGGCAAAAAGCCGAACTGCGGTCGCGGCTAGCCCGTTTCCGTTAGAGCGCCCCGTCCCACGCACAGTTTCGCTCCTTGAGTAGCGCGACCAATGGCGTTGGCGTGTCGCTGACGATGCCGTCAACACCGAGGTCCAACAGTCGGTTCATTTCGTCGACGTCGTTCACCGTCCACACGTGCACCGCCACTCCCGCGTTGTGGGCCTCGAAGACGAAACGCTCGTCCACGACGGTCAGGTCGCCGAACGTGGCGGGCACCTGGAAGGCGCAGACCGGCGCGACGACCGGGGTCGAACGCTCGACTAACGAGAAGTAGAACGCCGCGGTCTCAGCCGTCGCCGCCGACGTCGCCACGCTCGGGGCGAGGGAACGGAATCGCTGGATCGCGTCGTCGAGGAACGAGGCGACGATCACCGAGCCCGTCCGCTCGAGGCGGACCAATTCGTCGGCGAGCAGTCGCTCGTAGGGCTCGACGTCGGGCGAGGTCCTCTTGATGTCGAGGTTTAGTACCACGCCGGGAAACGCCGTCACGACCTCTTCCAGCGTCGCGACACCGAAGCGCCGATCCGCACGGGCCTTGCCCCGATGGACGTACTGCTCGGGCGCGTGGCCGGGCGACACGTCTTCGCCACGGATCCACCAGTAGGCGTTGTCCATCTCGCGGACTTGGCTGAGCGACAGCGACGCGATCTCGCCGTGGTGGTTGGTCGTGCGGTCAACCGTCTCGTCGTGCGAGACGACGATCGCTCGATCGAGGGTGGCGTGCACGTCGAGCTCGATCGCGCTCGCGCCGCGTTCAACGGCCTGGGCGATGGCGAACAGCGTCGATGACGGACCCTCGAACGCACCCCCCTGGTGCGCGAACGCGATCACTCGCCGTTCGAGCCACGGATTGTTCACCGTCGGGAGTAGCCGTTGGGAAAGAGACGTCGCTCCATCTTGTGCTCCATGTAGAACGCCAGTCCCGGCACCCAGCCCGCGAGCAACATCAACACCACGAGGCCGAGGTGCAATCGGGCCTTGAGGGCGAATTGGAAGCACAGCACCATATAAATCGGGTACAGCACGAGACCGTGGCCGATCCCGTCGATTTGAACGAGCAGCTTCAGGTGATTCCAGAGAGTCAGGTCGATCCAGTGCAGGAAGAGGAAAAGGAAAAGGGTGATCAAGGTCGTACCGGTGACGAAAGACATCAGGCGGTAACGCTCGAAGGCCTTCTCCACTAATGGCCCCAGAGCTTCCTCTTGCTCTTGGTCGCGATCGCCGCCAGGTGGTCGTTGTACGCGGCGAGCACCGGATCGTCCTTCTCCGCACTGCGGTCACGCGCGGCCTGCGCCTCGGCACGCATCGACTCTTCGTAGTCGCGTCGCGCCGCCTCTTCGTCTTCGGTCACCTTCTCCATGTTCAACATGGCGTACCAACCAAGGACACCGAGCACGCCGAAGACCGGCCACTCGATCGAGTACATGAAGCTGAGCGAGTTGCCCGACACCGCTCGGCCGAGCTGCCACCACGCGGCCGAGGCGCTCAGTCCGAGCCACCCGAGTAGTGCGAGGTGGAGCAGCACGGCACGAGAGGAAAACCACTTCGACTTCACGGGGACATACTAACGAGCCGTTCTAACGAGCCGTTCTGGCGCGAACGGCGCCGTCGTAGGATGACGACGTGCCTTCAATGACGTCGCCGCAGTTCACGTGGCGCCATCTCGTTCAGTGGCACCTAGGAGTAATTCCCCTGGCGTTACTGCTCGGCGCGGCACTGATTTATTTTCAGGCCGCTCGGCGCACACCCTCGTGGCCGCGCCAACGGACGATCTGGTTCCTGCTGGGCCTCGTGGTCACGTTCATCGCGACCGAGTCGGTAATCGGCGTCTTTGACATGGCGTACTTCAGTGACCACATGATCCAGCATCTCTTGTTGATCATGGTCGCGGCGCCCATCTTCGCGCTCAGCGCGCCGCTCGACCTCGCCTACGAGGTCGGCTCGGCGAGACTGCGGAGGTTCTTCGACGGACGGGTGATGCAGCTCGTCACGCACCCGCTCGTCGCGTTCGCGTGCTACTTCGTCTTCATCCCGCTCACGCACCTGACCGGACTGTTCAATCTGATGATGCAGTACGAGTGGGTCCACCACGTTGAGCAGATCGGATTCCTCGTCGTGGGGTACCTCTTCTTTCGCGTGGCGTTCGGCCGCGAACGGGGACGCACGATCCACCCCGGTCTTCGACTGGTGTTCGTGATGGCGGCCGTTCCGGTCGACACCTTCACTGGACTCGCGTTGGCGATGTCCTCGCACAATCCATTTCCGCGCTATGCCCAGATGTCGCCCACCGGTTCGACGCGCACGTCGATACTCGCCAACATCCACCTCGGAGGGGCGATCATGTGGATCGGTGGCGACGCACTGATGCTGCTCGCCTGCATACCGATCGCCGTCACGTGGGTGCGTTGGGAGACCGTGCGAACCAGGGAGCTCGACGCCGTCCTCGACGCTCAGGGCATCTGAGCTAGAGCAGCCCGGCCTCGATGGCGAGCTCTTCGAGGTCGCTCTCCGGTCGTGCGCCCAGGTGCTTGATGACCTCACCCGCACACAGCGAGCCGAGCTCGGCCGCTTCGACCGGATCGGCGCCCAGGGCCAGGCTGTAGAGGAAGCCCGAGGCGAACATGTCGCCGGCGCCGTTCTGGTCGACGACATGGTCGACTTCACTGGCCGGCACCGAGATGACGCCGGACACCGTCGCCACGTCGGCGCCGCGCGCTCCGCGGGTGACGACCGCGAGCACGCCGAGCTCTTGGAGCGCGCTGAAGGCCTGGTCCAGGCGTGGGACCTGGAAAAGTGAGAGAATCTCGTCCTCATTGGCGAGGAGCACGTCGACGTCGTTAGTCACGAGACCCAAGAAGTCGCGACGGTGACGGTCGACGCAGAACATGTCCGACAGCGACAGGGCCACCATCGAATCGTGCACGTGGGCGAAGTTCACCACCCTCTGAATCGCCTCCTTCGCCGGTGCCAGGTCGTAGAGGTACCCCTCGACGTACGTGATCTCGGAGCGAGCGATGAGCCGCTCGTTGATGTCACTCACGCGCAACTGATTGGAGGCGCCAAGGTAGGTCGCCATCGTGCGCTGGGCGTCGTCGGTGATGAAGACGTGACAACGTCCCGTCGCCCCCTCGTCACTACCGGCGATCGCGAGATCGAGCTCGACCCCCATCGAACTGAGGTCGTGGGTGAAGCGCTCGCCGAACTCGTCGTCGGCCACCTTGCCGATGTAACCGCACGTCCCGCCGAGGGCGGCGACGCCGGCGATCGAGTTCGCCACCGATCCACCCGACATCTGAATCGTGGGTCCCATCGCGTCGTAGAACGTGTCGAGTTGATGCTCTTCGATCAAGGTCATGGTCGACTTGACGAGTCCCAGGTCGGCGTGCACGTCGTTGCTGTCGCGCGCGATGATGTCCAGCATGGCGTTGCCGATACCGGTAACCGCCAAGCGATTGGGGCCTGGCTTGACGCGAAGCGATACGGGAGTCGGCGGAATTGTCACCTAGTGAGCGTAGAACTTTTGGCTCTAAGGTGGTGACGTATGAAAACCTCAACCAATCCCTATCGCCTCTCCCGCGACGTCGTTCCGTCCGCGTACCGAATCTTCCTGACGCCTGACCTCGAGGCCGCGACCTTCGCCGGTCGGGTCGAGATCGACGTCGAGGTCAACGAATCGAAGCCCGAACTGACCTTGCACGCGAAGGACCTCGTGCTCGGCGCCGCGACCGTGACCGGTGCGGGAACGTCGCATCGCTCGAGTGAGGCGGTCTTCGACGCGACCTACGAGACGGTCACGTTCCAATTCGACACGGCCCTGCCCCTCGGTCCGGCCACCGTGGAGATCGCCTTCACCGGGATCTTGAACGACCAGCTCGTCGGCTTCTACCGCTCCACGTTCGTCGACGGCAACGGCGTCACCCACACGATCGCCACCACCCAGATGGAGCACTCCGACGCGCGCCAGGTCTTTCCGTGCTGGGACGAACCGTCCTTCAAGGCCACCTTCCAGATCAATCTGACCGTGCCGAGCGAACTCGCCGCGTACTCGAACTCCCCCGTCGCCTCTGACACCGATCTCGGCAACGGCCAGCGCACCGTCAGTTACTTCGCCACCATGAAGATGTCCACGTACCTGGTGGCCTTCGTGGTGGGTGACTTCGAAGAGACGCCCGCCGTCGACGTCCTCGGCACGCCGCTACGCGTCATTTACCCAGTGGGCAAGGGCCACCTCGCGGAACTCGCGATGGAGGCGGGTGCGTTCGCGTTGCAGTTCTTCTCCGAGTACTTCGCCATCGCGTACCCCGGCGACAAGCTGGACATGATCGCGATCCCCGACTTCGCCTTTGGCGCGATGGAGAACCTCGGCTTGATCACCTACCGCGAGTCGGCGCTCTTGGTCGATTCCGAGACCGCGTCGCTCGCCGAGAAGCAGCGGGTCGCCACCGTCGTCGCCCACGAGATCGCCCACATGTGGTTCGGTGACCTGGTCACCATGGAGTGGTGGGAGGGCATCTGGCTCAACGAAGCCTTCGCCACGTTCATGGAGGTGCTCTGTACCAACGCCTTTCGACCCCAATGGAAGATGTGGGTCGGCTTCGGCGTCGACCGCGACGCGGCCCTGCAGATCGACGGGCTGCACACGACACGACCGATTGAGTACGAGGTGGTCTCGCCCGACGACACGCGCGGCATGTTCGACGTGTTGACCTACGAAAAGGGCGGCTCGGTGCTTCGCATGCTCGAGCAGTACCTGGGTGAGAGCGTCTTTCGCGATGGCATCAGCAACTATCTCGTCAAGCACAGTTACGCCAACACGGTCACCACGGACCTGTGGGACGCACTCGAGGCGACGTCGGGCCAGCCGGTGCGAAGTCTGATGAATACCTGGATCCTTCAGGGCGGTCACCCTCTCGTGACCCTGGAGGACGGTCGCATCAGTCAGGAGCCTTTCTCCTACGGCCCCGCGCGCGGCGGCGCGAGCTCCATCGGCTCGTCGTGGCTGGTACCGGTCCTCACGCGTTCCCTGAACGGCGACACGTTGAGTCGCCACCTCCTCGGTGACGAGCCGGTGGCCGTGAGTGATCCCTCGCCGGTGGTGCTCAACGCGGGAGGATCGGGCGTCTTTCGTTCGCGCTACGGATCGAACGAACTGACCCAGATCGCCGGGCACATCCAAGAACTCGAGGAACTCGAGCGCGCCACGCTGCTCGCGGACAGTTGGGCCTCACTCCTCTCGGGTCGCGTCACCTGGAACGCGTTCTACGCGATCGCGGCGGGCCTCGGTGATCAGGACGAGCCAACGCCCTGGACGAGCGTCGCGACGGCCGTCGACTTCGTCAACCGCTCACTAGGCGCCGATCAGCGAGCGGCATTCGTCGCCCAGGTCGGCTCCTTGTTCTGGCCCCACTTCGAACGTCTCGGCTGGAACGCGCGCAAGGGCGAGAGTGAACTCGCGCCGCAGCTCCGGGCCATCGTGATCTCGACGCTCGGTACCGTCGTACGCGACGAGTCCATTCGAGGCGAGGCGGCCGCGCGCTTCGAGGCCGACGAGATGGACGGCGACCTCGCCCGAGCGATCCTGCGTGTGGTCGCCAGCCAGAATCGACCGGGCGACTACGAGACGTTTCTCGAGCGCTACCACCGCGCGCGCAATCCCCAAGAGGAGCAGCGCTACCTCTGGGGACTGGGCGATTTCAACGATGACCGCTGCGCGCTCGACGCGGCCGAGAAGTGCTTCAGTGAGTTCCGCAACCAGGACGCCGCCATCGTGCTCGGCCTCTTGTCGAGGAGTCCGGACTCGGGCCCCAAAGTATGGACCTACGTCACCTCGAGATGGGACGAGGCGGTCGAGAAGTTCCCGCCGAGCTCTCTCTCGCGTCTGGGGCTGGGCATTCCCACGTTCATCGGCGACGAGGCCTTCGCGACCCAAGTTGAGGCGTTTCACGCAGCGCACTCACTCGGCGGCGAACAACGCACGATCGATCAGCAGCTCGAGCGCATGCGGGTGGGCTTGACGTTCGCCGCCGCGATGCGCCACCAGTTCTAGATTGACCCCATGAACCTCGGGGCGTTTCTCGGCATCTTCGCCCTGATGTTCCTGTTGGAATTGCCCGACAAGACGATGATCGCCACGATCGTCATGAGCACGAAGGTCCGCCCGAGTTCGATCGTCATCGGTGCGTCAGCGGGCTTCGTCGTCCAGATGGGCATCGCGGTCGCGGCGGGCAGCCTCCTCACGCTGTTGCCCGCGCACGTGAAGAACGTCATCGTCGGTGTCTTGTTCTTGGGCGGTGCCGCGTACCTGCTCTTGGTCTCCGAAGACGTCGTTGCGGAGGAGGGCGCCCGCGAGGCGGCGAGCGAGCGAAAGGGATCGAGGTGGCGCGAGGTTTCGACCGCGTTCACCGTCATCTTCATCGGAGAATTCGGCGACCTCACCCAGATCCAGGCCGCCAACTTCAGCGCCAAGACCCACCGACCCGTAGAGGTCTTCGTCGCCTCGTCACTCGCCATGATCCTCGTC
>Ga0207927_1001049_pt1 | contig 11805 bp, 10 predicted proteins | sample NGESurdeep072012_2_FD_184456 | JGI IMG/M metagenome (GOLD analysis project Ga0207927, IMG submission 184456) | Arctic peat soil microbial communities from Barrow, Alaska - NGEE Surface sample 210-2 deep-072012 (SPAdes) | ecosystem: Environmental > Terrestrial > Soil > Wetlands > Peat ... | reverse complement strand
CCAGATTCGCATCGTAAGACAGAATCATCGCATCATTGAGAACGATGTTTGTGATCCTGCACGCGCTCGGAATGTTCGTCGCCGACCTGTTCAAGTCGCGGAGCCGGCTTGAAGCCGAGAATTTGTTTCTCCGTCATCAGCTCAACATCGCTTTGCGGCGGGCACCACCTCGTCTTCGACTGCATGGCAGTGATCGCGCGCTGCTCGTATGGATGACCAAGCTATGGCCGAGCCTGCTTGGTGCGGCCCAGGTGGTTCAGCCGGAGACCATCCTGCGATGGCATCGCGCCGGCTTCAAAATCTTCTGGCGTTGGAAATCGCGAAATAGGGTGGGGCGGCCGAAGATAGATCGCGGCCTACGTGATCTGATCCAGCGGATTAACAGGGAAAACCCACGGTGGGGTGCTTCGCGGATCCATGGCGAGCTTCTGATGCTTGGCTTTGAGGTGGCCCAATCGACGGTCTCTAAATATATTGCGCGACCTTCGAAGCCGCCGTCGCAAAGCTGGAAGACTTTTCTGAAAAATCACGCTGAGGCGATTGCCGCTATCGATATGTGCGTTGTGCCGACGCTGACCTTTGATCTCTTGTTTGCGTTCCTGGTTATGGGCCATGGGCGGCGACAGCTATTGTGGTTCGAGGTGACAAGGCATCCGACCGCCGAGTGGCTGGCCCGGCAGATCACCGAGGCGTTTCCCTGGACATTAGCGCCGGCCTACTTGGGTGCGCGACAATGACCGAGCCTACGGGCAGGCCTTCCAGCGCCGGGGGAGGGCGATGGGTATCCGCGACCGGCCGATCTCTCCTCAATCGCCGTGGCAAAACGGAATTGCGGAACGTCTGATCGGCGCGCTGCGTCGCGAGTGCCTGGATCAAGTGGTCATCTTCGGCGAGACGCACCTGCGGCGAATTCTTTCCGCCTATGCGGCGTATTACAATCAAGCGCGCACGCACTTGGCATTAGAGAAAGATGCGCCCTTGCATCGAGCAGTCCAACGATCTGGCACCATTGTCGCCATTCCGATCTTGGCTGGGCTGCATCACCAATACATCCGGATATGATTTTCGGAAAGGACAAGTTGCTGCTAATGAAGATGAAATGGCTGCTTGCGACGGTTAATCCATTAAATAAGCCAATTTACTATACAAATGTTAAATACTCGCAAAAGTGTAATAATGTGGGATAGTACAGTCTAAATTTCAATACAGGTTCGCGCTCAATGGATTCAATACGTGACGCGTCCGCCAAGTCGAACCACTTGCTGTCGAACAAGAGGAGCGACCGGACGAAATTTGTGACTAAACAGCGGCGCAATCGTCGCTCGGCAACCCGTCCAAACTTCGTAGAGGGCTGGCGTAAAGCGATAGGCAAGCGCATCAACCGTTCAGCTGCCAAACCCATGGCGGAACAAAAAGGCCGCATCGACGTCTGGATCGCAAACACCAGAACCTTGATTAACGCCCAATCCTGCCTGAAAATTTTGACCGAAGATGACTGGGCCTCACTCACGCGGCTCGAGGATCCGCCAACACGCTATAGCGCAATAGCTGCAAAGGTTCTGCTGCGGCTTGGGCTTTCTCGTGCGGTGGATTACCGGATCGCGCCATCGGATTGGCAATTCGGAAGGTCGGCGAGTGACAAGCCAATTTTGGTTAATACGCTTACTAATATCAACTTCAGCGTATCGCATGTTGACGAGTTCGTCGCCGTCGCTGTCTCTCCGATTTTTAACGTTGGAATTGACATCGAGAGCGTCGATCGAAACGTTAGCGAAGGAGTCATTGACGGATTTTATCATGTGGATGAGCAGCGCTCGGTGCGCGGGCTGCCGCCTCCGCAAAGGACCCGCGAATTAATTCGTCTTTGGACTCTCAAGGAGGCTTATTCAAAGATGATTGGGCTCGGTCATTCGCTCGATTTTAAAATGATCAAGTTCCTGCTCGATCCGATAAATCTGCCGTCCGAAAATCAAGCGCCGAATTGGCCGACCCAATTCGAGAAATTTTACGTTGCAGTCAAACACACGCTCTTTCACGGCGCGCTAGCGATACAGCATCCGGCGCGACATGCGATTTTCACGGAAGTTCAGATCATCAGCCTCGTGGATTCAGAAGAAGATGAAGTGGGGTCTGCAGCTCCATTGTGCTGCTAATACGATGGTTTTGAAAATATAACATGAAACACACCTTTCTCAGCGCCGCGATGAAACGGCCAAATACTGACGGTGAAGAGCCGCGCCTACTCCACGAATTCTTCGAGCGACAGGTCAAATTGCGGCCAGACCATCCGGCTGTCGAGTGCAACGGCGAGGTGCTTACCTACTCAGAGCTAGACGCGGCTGCTAATCGGGTGGCGATGTCGCTCAGGTCTTGTGGAGTCCGCGGCGGCTCGCTAGTTGCGCTTTACCTAGAAAAGTCGTGCGGCCTATTTGCAGCCCTGCTTGGCACTCTCAAGGTAGGCGCTGGCTATGTACCGATCGACCCAAAATCTCCGGTCGCCCGAATCGAAAGTATTTTGCAAGACGCAAACGTGGCCGCGGTCATCAGTGAGGGTGACTTGGCGAAACGATTAGAATTTCTCGCGTCGCCCGAAGTATTAATCCTTGGCAAAGCGCTGGCGCGGAAAGCGAGGTCGGCTCCGCGCCGGAAGCCTGTCATCATCGCACCTAGCGACTCATGTTATGTCATCTACACGTCGGGTTCGACCGGACGACCAAAAGGCGTCATCATCGAGCATCAAAACGCCGTCAACTTTGTTCGCGCATTGCGCACTGTGTACAAGCTCAGCCAAGACGATCGTGTATATCAGGGCTTCTCGATCGCGTTCGATGCATCGGTCGAGGAGATATGGGGGGCGTTCTCCGTCGGTGGGACATTGGTTGTTCCAAGTGCAGAGATTGCGCGATCGACTTTCGACGCTGCCGAATTCATCGAATCACGGAAGATCACTTTCTTTTCCACCGTACCGTCCTTTCTAGCCACGATGAAGACGGAGCTCAAGACGGTGCGGCTCCTGGTTCTTGGCGGCGAGGTCTGTCCGCCTGAGCTGGTAAATCGATTTGTGGTGTCGGGCCGCCGCATGCTGAATACCTATGGGCCAACCGAGGCGACAGTGGTCGCGACGGCCGCCGAATGCGTCCCCGGCGAACCTGTCACGATCGGGACGGCGCTGCCGGGCTACATGACTTATGTTCTCGACGAACAAATGCGCGCAGTGAAACCGGGCGAATCCGGCGAACTCTACATTGGCGGCGACAGTATTGCGCGTGGATATATGAACCAGCCTGAACTAACCGCCGAACGCTTCCTTCTTAATCCCTTCGCAGAGCAAGGCGCTGAGCCGAGCCGCATCTATCGTACACTGGATCTGGTGCGCCTCACAGAGAGTGGATGCCTGCAATTCCTCGGACGGGCGGACGGACAAATCAAGATCAGGGGCTTCAGGATCGAGCTTTCCGAAATCGAAGCAGTTTTAATGGAGCATCCGTTCGTTCGTGCTGCGGCTGTCAATGTTGTCGAGTTCGGGACTTTGAAGGAACTCGCAGCCTATGTCGTCGTCGAGACTGAGGCCGATGAACTAAGCCACGTCAGCGTCGCGGAGTTGTTGCGCAGCCGTCTTCCGGAATACATGGTGCCGAGGTATCTGGACGTTTTGGACGAATTGCCGGCGATGATAAGTGGAAAGGTGGATCGGAAACAATTGCCGCTTCCACGCACGCTTCTTGGCGGCAGAGCCAGGGAGATTGTCCCACCTGCAACCGATCTCGAGCGCGCGATCGTAGAAATCTGGGAGCAGCAGTTTCAGCTCACTCCGATATCCGTTGAAGACGATTTTTTCGTTGATCTCCGCGGGCACTCGCTGATCGCTTCCCACGTGGTAACCGAACTGCGGTCGCGGTTGCAGACCCTTCATGTGTCAATCACAGATCTTTACGAGCATCGAACTGCTCGACTGCTGGCGACGCATTTGAAGAGTATCGGGGTCGATACCGAATCGAAGGCTGCCCACGACGAAACGCCGGTCATCGATTCCACTGTTGCCGAAAAAGCCCCATTGTCACGATTTCGGTTGGCGTGCGCGGCGCTTCAAGTCGTCGGCGTCCTCGCCTACTACGGGGTTGTATCTGCCCCCCTGGTCTTTGCCGTCGTCCTGGTTCTCAAGGTGCTCAACGGCGAGCGTGATCTGATAGGGGCGATCGACATCGCCACGACCATCGGCTTTCTTGTCTGGCCCTCGTGGCTTCTGTTGAGCATCGTTCTCAAGTGGACGGTTATCGGCCGCTATAAAGCCGGACGGTATCCAGTTTGGGGCTTCTATTATTTTCGCTGGTGGCTCGTTAGCCGGTTTCAGGCTTTGAGCTGGTCAGAGATGTTCGTCGGTACCCCGCTTATGAGCCTCTATTATCGAGCGATGGGTGCGAAGGTTGGCAAATACTGCTCGATCGGCACACCGCTCTGCACGGCCTTCGATCTCGTCACCATTGGCGATAACACGAGCATCGGGTCGGATACGCAAATCCTGGGTTACCGCATCGAGGACGGCTGGCTGATCGTCGGAAACGTGACCATTGGCTCCGAATGCTTTATCGGCACACATTGCTGCATCGGCCTCGGCACTACGATGCGCGACCGCTCGCGGCTCGACGATATGTCGCACCTAGCAGACGGCTCGATCGTTGATCCCGGGCTGGCCGTGCGAGGTTCGCCCGCCCAGATCAGCGATGTCCATTTGCAGGGCAAAAGCGAGCGACGGTTTGGCCGTAGTGTCTTGTTCGGCCTCCTGCATCTCGGGCTCATCTACGCCATGGGCTACATTCTCATTCTGAGCTTCCTTCCGGGCTTGGCAGTGGTAGCCTACGCGCTCTACGTTGGAGGGCCGCTATGGGGGATCGCAGCGGCCTTGGCCGCCACACCCATCTCGATGATCTGGTATCTTATGCTGGTCGTGGCCGTGAAATGGATTGCGATCGGCCAGATACTTCCCGGCGTCTATCCTCTGCACAGCCGCGAATATCTGCGTTACTGGTTCCTGAACTTTCTATTGAACAATACCCGGCATATCGCGCTTGCGTTATATGCGACGCTCTTCTTGCCGAAATTTCTCAAAATGCTTGGCGCCAAGATCGGGCGCGGTGTCGAAATTTCGACAGCCATGCATATCATGCCTGATCTCCTCGAGATCGACGACGGCAGTTTTCTCGCAGACGCGTGTATCGTCGGCGGCCATCGCGTTCATGATGGCGTGATCGAGATTCGTCGCAACAGGATTGGCAAGCGCACGTTCATCGGGAATAGCGCGCTGGTGCCAGTTGGAATCGACGTCGGCGACAATAGTCTAATCGGCGTCATGTCGACGCCGCCGATGGGCGTGAGACGCACCGCCAACGGGACTCGTTGGCTTGGTTCGCCAGGATTCGAGCTACCGCACACGCAGACGTTCGGCTGTTTCACGGACCGGCAAACTTACAGTCCGGGCTATGATCTCGTGCTTCTGCGATCTGCTATTGAAGTATTGCGGGTGTTTCTACCAGGCCTAATCGCCATTGCGAGTCTCGTCACGTTCTGTGCCGCGATCACGCTGGCCTACTCCGCAGTGCCGCTTTGGGCGGTCGCGCTCCTTACCCCTTGCATAGCGGCTGCCCTGTCTGTCGTCGCTATCACATTGGTGGCTGTTCTCAAGAAGTTGATGATGGGCGAATTCAAGCCGACGGTTCAGCCGCTCTGGTGCAGTTATGTCTGGCTGAATGAAGTGGTGAATGGTTTGTACGAGACCGTTGCTGCCGCAGCCATGGCACCGCTGTTGGGCACGCCATTCATCGCTACCTGCTTGCGGATGATGGGGTGCAAGATCGGACGATGGGTATTCTTGGAAACCACCCTTTTCTCCGAATTCGATCTCGTCGAGATTGGCGACCGCGCGGCGCTCAACCTTGGTGCCACGATCCAGACCCATCTATTCGAGGATCGTATCATGAAGGCCGATCATATTAAAATTGGCGAAGGATGCTCGGTCGGCAATATGGCAGTTATCCTCTACGGTACCGAAATGAAGCTCGGGGCCTCGCTTTGTGCATTTTCAGTCTTGATGAAAGGCGAGGTCTTGCCGGCCTTCAGCCGTTGGGCCGGAATACCGACGCGACTGGTCGAATCGACTTCGATCGTGCCAGAGGGACCGATTGGTACGACTCGAATGATCAACAAACCGTCGCAAAGATTACAGAGTGCGAATGCTGCCGCTCGTCGGCGACATCACGGGGTCGATGCGCTGCTGCTCGGGTCGTCGTCGGGGCTGGTGATTCAACATCAACTCAGCCTTCAACCCGCACTCATGCCGGTTAAGCCTGGGGCAGGTCGCATGAAAACCGCCTGATCGGTGGGGCAATCCAGTATTCTACGGCTGCGCTCACTTCCGAGAAGCGCGCGCAGTGCTTTACTCGCCGCGCTCTGGTCGCGCTACTTTTTGGGGCATGGCAAGATGTAAGTGAATCCGCGGAATCCACCGTAGTCAGCTTTAGGGTCGTAAACCAGAATTTCGACGCTACCGTCTTCGCCCACCGGCGCATTGCGTGAAAGCATGTACAGCGGGTCAATCAAATGCCCCGTCTTGTTGAGCCAATACCGCCCTCCGAACTTATTCGTATGCCACGTGGTGGACCCATCATCATCGATTTCCCAGGCCTCCCAGTGAACCTCAGGCAAATATCGTTTATTTCCGCCAGGTCTGAATACGGCTGCGAGCCGTTCGCCCCTCTCAATGACCGCGCCTTCGACAATTGAGCGTATGTCTTCGTACTTCAGGTGGTCGAATTCGGAATAATAGTATTTGGCGCCATTGTGCAGGCCGAGTTCCTCTCTTGTGTGCCGGATGAGGAGAGCGCCCTCCTGACCCCATCCCCAGTTGGCGTGCCAAGCAGCGATAACAACGCCTCTTGCAGGCGCAAGAATCGGCTCCCCGAACCTTCCGGCATCAACACCGGAATGAGGTTCGTCTCGTCTTGAGCCATCCACGTCGGTCCAACTCGCATATAAAGATGTCAAGGGCGAGCAATTTTGGCTCGATGGATAGCGGGGGACGAGGCCTGTAGGCTGAATATCTACGCCCATAAGATGCTCTTTGGACAGGCCGTCGGCGCGCAAGTCGGATCCACCGACAAAGATGGCCAGCACGGTAAACAATACAAATATGTAACTTTTCATTTTGTGACGTCATCAGGGGGACACGAGCACTGAACTCGACGGCGCCGTATAAATCAGAAGTTGACGCCAAACTCCAAGAACAATTTCGTGTGCGAGCTCTTCTGCGATCTCAGTGTCGTTATTGTGACGCCTTCATTCGACGATGTAATCACAGCATCACGTCGTGGCATTCGGCAAGTCGCAAAGGGCAATTTACCATTAACACGTTTGGCCGAATCCAGGCCTTGATTTTGTCGCTCCATTGATAAATTTTAGCGCTTAAATCAAAGGCAAGTATTTCGAGTGACAGATAGACACGCACTGGAGCCGGCGGCACGGCCAAAATGTCCCGTATGCTACAGGGACATGACATGTGATGATGTCATCCTGATTACCTTTTCGGATGGCCATCACAATCACATTGCGAAATTCACTTGCTCCCAATGCCATATTGAGACGCAAGAGACCGTGAAAAGTACCGACCATTTCCTATTGCGCGACACTGACAATTGGCATGAAACGCCACTCAAACACTCGCCTTAATTGCCGGCGTCCGAAGTTCACATCAAATAGATTCGTCGTTGCACAATCGTATGCGGCGCGCATTTTGAAATTTCCGATTCGTCGAAGCGACGCTATTCAATGCGATTACCGCTGACGCAGTTGCGGAATCCAGGGAGACTGGTCACGTAGGCCATGCATACCGTCGTGGTATGATGGTTCTCAGCGGAGTCTGTGTAATCAATTCGGCCAAACAACAGAATCGTATCGGCCCCACTCTTGATGCGGTTTATTTTAGCGGCCGAAAAAACGTCGCCGTCGATTGTCACTTCCTGGGTTATCAATGCGTTCGGCAGAAGTATCGACCGGAGGCATTTGTCGCATTCTTCAATATTGGGTACGGCAATTTCGTTAGCCGCTGGCGTAGCCGTACTGAATGTCATCCGCATACCGATGGCCGGGCTCCTCCCACCGTTTCGGATACTTGCCTTAATGTTGAACTCCCGGTTTGGCAGAAGTGGCGTGACTGAAACAGAGTCAACGCCGACCCAAGGGCGATCAAGCGACAACAGTGGGACGTTGTTTCCAATGTCGCGCAGTTTTTCGACAGCGATGGTCAGTTGTTTGGTTGCTTCGATATTTTGACCGATTTGCTCGGAGAGAGACTTCGCCGACTCTGAGGTTGCGGCAGATTGCGTATTCGCGACGTTGAGGCTTTTCTCAATCTTGCTGGATAAATCCTGCATATTGTCCAGCTGGTCTTGCATGACAGTCAGTTGCTGCCAAAAGAAATAAGCGCATACCGCGGTCCCGATCGCAATGACCAGCGTGAAGAACGCCATCCATCCGCTGCTTCTGCTGATGCGGTAGAGCATCAGCAGTTGATGATCGGATTCGTCCTTACGGCCATTGCCAAGCATATTTGCTTCTACGAGATCGCTTTACTGAGCCCCAAGAGGTCAAATTTCGGACGCTTAGCCACTTGTCCGATTCAGCCGCAACGCCACGGCGGCATTCCGATGGACCGTGAGCGTATTGACTTCAAGCGACGTAGTCTGCGGCCCTCGTCCCCTGGGACATCTCCCGATAGGTGGATAGCAGACTGCCGAAGAAATTGCGGCTAGATTCGCCTTTTAGTTTATCTGGCGCGCAATCTGAACAGGACAGATTTAGAAATTTTTGCTCAACTCCACGTGGCTGTAAGCGCCAGCTCCGACAATGCTGTCGTTTGCATAGCCCGCAGAAAAGTCGATTTGGACGCTACCGAGTTTCATCTGCGTAAGATGGGCGCCAACCCGCCATTGGTTCGACCGCTCGTCTCCTAAGGCGGCCACCTCAGGCCCGAGGAAAATCTGCTTTCCATTAGAGACGTCGAAGCCGACCTTGGCCTTCGTGTAGTAAGTACGGAATGCCGTCGAATACTCTGCCTCGCCGTAGGTCAGCGTATTGGCGGTCGGGTTCACCCACGCGTCGCCCCGCACCTTTGCGCCGATTGCTGTGCCCTGGACAGAGTTTTCCGGATCGATGTCCGAAAGCATATGGTTGATGGCGTTCGCACCAGCCAGCAGATTGATCGAGTAATTGTCCCCTTCGAATCCATAACCGACCAGTGCATCTCCGCTCGAGTAGATGCCTCTGATGGAGCCGCCAGCGACGGGGTATTTGTAGGTTCCGCCTTCACCCATGAGGTAGACCCGTAGGCCTGAAGTATCGAGATCTTTGAATGGCGCGATAAGGCCGCCAACCCACCCGCTATAGCTGTCTTTAGCGACATCGGCGCCGGTAAAGGCAAGAACGCGATTTCGAGCCTGCCTGTCGGGCGTTGCGGCCGAAGCGTAACCGAGCGGGCCCGGCCCCGACAGCGTGTCCCAGTCGAAGTGGTAGTTGATGCCGGCGCGGATCACGCTCAGCTTCTGATGGATTTCTTCGGTGAAGAAACCAGTGCCCCCGTCGTAGAGGGGCACCGACTTGCTGCCAAAATCATAGTAGTTGTATTCGAGCCAAGCCGACCATTGAGGGGAAAACGCGTATTCGATGCCTGGGCCCACCGTCCAACCGAAACGCGTGTCGTTACCGTAAAAAGGATCGTTACAGGCCGCCGTGATGTCGGCCCGTGACCTCGGCTGAGAACCGGCGCAAGTCGCGAGATCGGTGATGCTCTCGCGCATCCAGGCCGGACCGCCTTTCACATAGAACAGCCACGGACCGTTGGTCACGCCAATCCGGCCGGTGATCGAGGCGATCCAGTCGGCGCTCGCGGAGCACACTTGGTCGCCGAACGGGAAGCAGGAAAAATTGGAATTGATCTTGGACCAGCTGAAGTCGCCCCCAACGCCGAGAACAAGCCAGTCAATTTGATAATTGTAGCCGACCTGAAGACCGAACAACCCGCCGTTGGTTCTAGTGTCCGCATCAAGCTCGCCGTCAGGAACCGGAAAATTATCGTAGAACTTCGTGTGGCCGTGTCCGAAGCCACCATGTGCGCCGATAAAGAACCCGGTCCACGTAAACGGGATGAGTGGCGGGGCCTTGAGCGGCAACTCGGCCGCCCCGGCTACCGCCGTTCCGGCCAGCAATAACAAGCACACACGGATACAACGGCGCACAAGAACCCCCAAGTCCTTAATCTAAGTTTATTAACGTTAATACTGTGTCATATCGAGATTCTGGGCGCTAGTGCAAAATTAAGTTTGCCCCCCGGAATCTCTATTGCCGATGTAGAGAAAAACCCAAGCATCGCCAAAGGCATAGTGCTTCTACAACCACTATGCGGCGTTTAAAGGCCGCGGTGTGATGCTTCTTCTCGCTTGGGACGTAGCGTAAGAGTCCTTGATCTTTGGGGATCTCGGCGCGGGGTTGAGTTCGCTGACAAACGCCTGCTGGACGGTACCCCATGCTAGTGGCGTCAGCGGGGGGAGCAGCGAGATAAATCAAAAGGGACTACTCTCGATTTTAAAAGGGATCACCCCGATCCTGAGGGGGTCGAAAGGGGCCAGCACCGTCATGCCAAAAGGAACAAATCGAAAGGCATCGTTTTTCTGCCGTTTGACGTATGGCTTCACGTAGGCCGCTGGCATCAAACGCCCCGTATAGCCGAGCGCCTTGAGCTCGCGCGACCAATGGTGTGACGAGGCGAAGGCCTCAATGCCAACGAGGCATGGTGGTGGCTTCTGGAAAAACGTCAGGACATAGCGACGCTTCAACTGACGGCGGGTGACCACCTGGCCAGCAGCATCAACGCCGTGCACCTGAAAAACCGACTTGGCGATGTTGAGACTGACTGTTGTAATCGCTTGCATGTTTGGCTCCTCTGAATAGTGGGGGGCCTTAACAGCACCCACTTTCATGGCACTCACGTGCCGGTGGAGGAGCCGTCCACAGCATCAATAACGGACATTGATCGGCGCAGGCGAGCGCACAACGGGCAGCGCAGACGTTAGGTGAACCCTTCCCCGATCAATGCGGCTGGGGTTTTGCTTCAAGCCGCGTCGCGAGCCTGGCCCATCATTTCGCCGCCTGCCATCGAGTCGGCCAATCCCATAGCACTGAGCAGGTTTTCTATCTCCAGCCGGGCCGTGACGTGCGACATGGTTGGGCGCGTACCGAGCGTGATTTCATCGAGGTCATCGACCGCCGTCAATCCGCGTGGGTAAAACTCGCGGAAGATGACGCGTTCGGCCAGTCCTTCAATGCAGCGGAAATTGAGCCGCTGCGAAAGCTCCTGCAGCCCCTCGCCCACCAGGCGCTTGTTGCGTGAACCAAGTGTCGAAAGGCGATTTCGCAATACAATCCAATCAGTGGTGACATGATCGAGAAGTTGGCGCTGGCGGCGCGCCTCATCCACCATCTCGGAGTAGTGGCTGGTGCCGGTGATGCCGAGGGTCTCGGGATCGACGGTGCCCAGCACGTCGATGTCAACGAAGCTGTCGTTCAGCGGCGTAATCAAGGTATCAGCCATCGCATGCGCGTGCCGCGTCAGATTGCTATCGTGACCGGGAGTATCGATCACAATAAAGCTGTAGCTTTGCGCCAATGCATCGACGGCATCGGTGAGAGCCTGGCATGTTGCCGTCTCGTCCTCCGCAGTCGGATAATCGACCTGCGGATCGAAACACGTATGGTTGGGAA
>Ga0207927_1001042_pt1 | contig 11860 bp, 9 predicted proteins | sample NGESurdeep072012_2_FD_184456 | JGI IMG/M metagenome (GOLD analysis project Ga0207927, IMG submission 184456) | Arctic peat soil microbial communities from Barrow, Alaska - NGEE Surface sample 210-2 deep-072012 (SPAdes) | ecosystem: Environmental > Terrestrial > Soil > Wetlands > Peat ... | reverse complement strand
GGGCAACGCGGCGACGGCGAGCATCCCGGGAAGCGCGAGGGCGAGCAGCGAGGAAGCCGACGGGAGCGCCGTCGACCTGTACGTAAGGCCGCCGAGCAGGCTCATCCCCGGCCCTGGCTGTAGGTCGTCGACACCCGTCCGTTCGGGAGTTGTCAGCTCGTCGACTTTCGCGACGCCTCACGGACGCCGGCCATGGTTGCATCGTTGAAGATGGCCGTGTCTTCCGTGCCATCCCTCTTGAACGCTTTGGGCGCAATGCGGCCGGCGACCAGTTCCTGCAGCTGGGATAGCTGAGTGGGGTACGCCTTCGCGAACGTCTTCGGGGCTGTCATCCCAGAGGGATGCCAAAGGAAGGCAATGACGCGGTCGCGGCCACCCACGTTCCTCACCTGGAGATTGGCCCATTCGTTCTTCCCCGCGGTCGCCGCTGTGCCGAACTCTGGCCCCAGATCCCACCGAGGCACCAGGAGTTCGCGAGCCATCTTGCCGAGGATCACGATGAGCGGGGCTGGGCTGAGGGCGAGGATGTGGTCGAGGTGCCTGTCAGCGCAATTGCTGGCTGCCTCCTTTACCCATTTCTGATCCTTCGACTTGCAGTGAACCACTTCGGTCATGACGTAGTCGTCTACAGGGTTGGCGGGCCGACCATAGATCTCGCCGGCACGGTTCCGGACTCCGGCCCAGAAAGTGACGGCTTTGGGCGACAGGCTTCCATCGTGCAGGTGGAAGTGGCCGTCGGGTGTGGCGAACATTCGAGCTGGATCGAAACGGTGCATTACGAAGTCGGCGATGTCCTCGTCGGCCCAGTCTCCCCGGGGGTACTCTTCGGCCACGGCACCGCTTTGGCTGTCTCCGGCTTCGCTGAGACTCGGATTCGATGAGATGAAGGCGATCCTCCCAGCTTCTAGGTTGCCGGCCCACGCCTCTGGGACTTGCCAGTCAGAAGCCGTTGCCGACTGCAGGGAGACGATCTTGCGACATGGATGACCCTTCTGCTCGCGTGCGGCATCGACGTCGGGGCAGCGGGTGATGCTCAGGGCGCAGTTCCGGCGACGGGCGGTTCAGCGGTGTCGCCCACCGGGCCGGCTCGAAGGATTGGTGGGTTGAGCTGCTCAGCCGGCCCAGCGCGATACAGCATGGCGGGACGTCCCACTGCGGGCGTGGTGCGTTTGCCGGTCTCGGTCAGGAAGCCATCGGCTCCGGTGACCTTGCGGTGGAAGTTGCGCGGATCGAGCTCGACGCTCCACAGCGCTTCGTAGACCTCACGCAGCTCCCCAACGGTGAACTCCCTGGAGCAGAAAGCTGTTGCCAGCGTTGAGTATTCGATCTTGCTGCGGGCGCGTTCGAGGCCGTCGCCCAGAATCTGGGCATGGTCGAAAGCGAGCTGCATTGGTCGGCGCAGCGCCTCGGCGACGGGCATCCAGAAGGCCTCAGCCGCGTCACTGCCGGCCCTCGGCTCCGGTAGGTTCGCGCCGAGTGCCAGCCAGGCCACGCTAACGACGCGCATCCGGGGATCACGCGCCGGGGCGCCGTAGGTCTTGAGCTGTTCCAGCACGACCTCCCCGCGACCCACGTTTACCTCCTCCTGTAGCTCGCGATAGGCCGCGGTCTCGAGGTCCTCGTTCACGTGGGTGAACCCGCCCGGGAGAGCCAGCTTTCCGGCGTACGGCGCAGCGCCCCTTCGGATCAGCAGCGCGCAGAGCGCGCCCGCGCGCAGGGTGAACACGACCAGGTCTGCGGTCACAGCGAACGGCGGGTAGCGGTTGGCGTCATACGTCATGCAGACCACCTTAGCGTCATCTTGACGATTATGCCTTCGCCATGTTATCGTCTAACTGACGCGAACTAAGGAGCAGCCGTGAAACTGACGAGTGCACAGAACGATCGGGCCGCTGGGGTGCTGTTGGGGCAGGCCTGCGGAGATGCGCTGGGGGTGCCATATGAGTTCGCCACTCCCCCCGTGGGCGAGGCGCAGATGCTCGGGGGTGGGTTGGGGCCGTACGCGCCCGGCGAGTGGAGCGACGACACCCAGATGGCTATCTGCATCGCTCGTGTCGCCGCCACCGGCACCGACCTCACCTCAGTCGCGGCACGCGACGACGTTGCTACAGCGTTCGAGGCATGGCGAGCCAATGGCGCCAGCGAAATCGGGAACCAGACCAGGGCAGTCCTGCGTGGCGCAGCCCAGCAGACCGGCTCGTCGTCCCAGCGACTGTTGTCCGCATCGGCGGTGGTGCATCGGCGCAGCGGGCGCTCGGCCGGCAACGGCGCACTCATGCGGACCGGAGTCGTCGGGCTGACCGGGCTGTTCGACCGTGATCACACCGCTGCTTCCGCGAGGGCTCTGGCCGAGCTGACGCAGTACGACTGGGTGGCCGGCGACTCGGCCGTCCTGTGGTCGGAGGCAGTCCGGGTGGCCGTCGTGCATGGGCGACTAGACCTGGCCGGCGGTCTCGACCTGATCCCCGCCGAGCGTCAGGGGCTGTGGCGCACGTGGGTCAGGGAAGCGACCGGCGCGGAGCCGAAACTGTTCAACCCCAACGGTTACACGGTCACCGCGTTGCAGGCGGCGTGGGCGGCGATCACCTCCACCGATAGGGGTGACGGGTCGCCGATCCACCTGCAGCGAGGTCTTCAGGCAGCAGTGAAGGCGGGCGATGACACCGACACTGTTGCCGCCATCGCCGGCGGCTTGCTCGGTGCCCGGTACGGCGCCTCTGCGGTCCCCGCCCGCTGGCGCCGCCAGGTTCATGGCTGGCCGGGGCTGCGGGCCCGGGACCTGGTCTCACTCGCAGCACTGACCGCGACCGGCGGCAAGCCGTCCAGCCGGTTTCCTCTGGCCTCGACGATGGCCGATGGCTACGAACCGGAATGCGCCGTGCCGCATCCACACGACCCCGACGTGCTGATGGGCACGTTCGCCGACCTGTTCCGCACGCCCGAGCTCGGCATCGACGCGGTGGTCTCCCTCTGCCGCTTGGGAGTCGAAGACGCGAAAGTGGACGGGGTCGCACCCGGTGACCACGTCGAGGTCAAGGCAGCGCAAGGGCGCGTCTACCTCTCGGGTGTGGTCGGCAGCGATGCGGCCGTAGAGGAGGCAGTGAAGCTGGCCACTACCTACTCCAAAGATGTGGTGAATTCCCTGGTCGTGGATCCGCGGCACAACCCGCAGGTGGAGCTTCGCGTGCGCATCGCGGAACTGGATCGCACCAAATTATCCGAACTCGGCTTCAATTTCTTCAGCGTGGGACAAAACGCCGGCGCTGTCACCACCCAAGGTTTCGGCCCGCCTATCTTTTCTCAAATTGGGGGAACGGGTACGCAAGCGCTGCTACAGGATGTGTTGAACCTGTTTTACTTCAACTCCCATTTGAACATCGGAGCTACGGTGCGTGCCTTACAGGACAAGGGAATTTTGCAGGTGCTGGCCGAGCCCAACCTAACCACGATCAACGGGCAGGCAGCGCGGTTTCTGGCGGGCGGCGAGTTTCCTTTCCCGGTAATCCAAGGCTCCAACGGTGGTTTTACCTCGGTCACCATCCAGTTCCGCCCCTACGGCGTAAAGCTGGAATTTACCCCCTACGTGAATCCGGATGGGACCATTCGCCTGAAAGTCAGCCCGGAAGTCAGCGCCTTGGACTACACCAACGCCGTGAAGATCTCCGGCTTTACCATCCCGGCCCTGTCCACGCGTAAGGCAGAGACCGAGATCGAACTCAAAGACGGTCAGAGTTTCGCGATTTCCGGACTACTCGACCATCGTATTACGGACAGTTTGAGCAAGATTCCCGGTATTGGCGATATACCCATCCTGGGACAGCTATTTCGTTCCAAGAGCCTGAACCATTCCATCACCGAGCTGATCGTCATCGTCACTCCGACTGTCGTCCAACCACTGGAAACGCCCACCAGCGAGCGCCCGGCACTACCCACATGGCCGGTGCCCTTCATGCAGCCGGCGGAGTTCGACAAGAGTCTGCCAAGCGAGAAGAAAATAACGCCTGGGCTGCCGTCTGCCGATATGCACCAGTGAAGGAGTGCGGCGTGAGCTTGGGAACGCCCCATATCGAGGGTGGAAGTCTATGCCTCATTACGGTTGGGCTTGACCCGGAAGTGGCAAACACCGCCAAACAAGTGGCTTTGCAGGAAAGCGTCAAGTTTCTCAGTGCATTTCCGGACTACTCCGAAAACCTGCGGAGTGCACAACTGGTGCAACAACTGCAGGGGGCTGAGGCTTTGGTTTGTCTGATTGACTTCGACAAGAGCAAGGACCTGGCCGTGCAGACGGCAACTACCGTCCAGCCCTTGGTCAACGGCAGGACCACGCTCATTGCACTGTCTGGAGATGAAAATCCCGACCACATCCTGAATGCGATGCGGGCCGGTTGCAGCGAGTATCTCACGAAACCCTTACAGGCCGATCAACTGTCAAGCTGCTTGCGAAAATTGCGGGCACGCTGGCTGTCATCTCCTGTTCGCCCTGGGCAAGCTGCCGGCCGGGTCCTGGCCTTTCTAAGCGTAAGCGGTGGAGCCGGGGCCACGACCGTGGCCGTTCACCTGGGAACTTTCCTCGCCAAGCGGCACGCCCAGAAGGTGCTTATCGTGGACCTGCATCCCCACCTCGGACACGTAGCCATGCTACTGGGGATGGACTCGCACAGCTACACCTTCCATGAGCTGCTGCGCAACGTCGCGCGACTCGACCTTACCCTGTTGAACAGCTATGTTGTCCATCATTCCAGTGGGGTCGATGTGCTTCTGTCGCCCGACTCGTTGAGCGAAACCGATCTTATTTCCGCCGAGGCGCTGGGGCAAGCGATCCGATTTCTAGCCGATATTTACAACTACGTCCTGATCGACTGCACGTGCGGCCTGGGCGAGTTGAACCGCACGACCATCGGTTGCTGCAACGAACTTTTCCTGGTGGCGACGCCGGAGGTTCCAGCCTTGCGGGACCTGGCCCGCTACGTGGACCGCCTGGTGGAATGGTATGTGCGGCCAGAGAAAGTGAAAGTTGTCCTCAATCAGCATGGTTCCCACCGGGCGGTGACGGTAGATCAGATCGAGAAGGCAATCCGGCATCCGGTGTCGATCACGCTACCCGCCAGTTCCACGGAACTGATACGGGCGGTGGAGACAGGCGAGCCGATCTCACCCGAGAAGAGGTCGGAATTCGCCAACCAAATCAGGAACTGGGCTGCCACCCTGCTTCCGGCAGAGACTGCCCAAACAGAAACGAAACATAGATTTGCGTTTTGGAACTAACGTGGTCTGGAAAGAAGACACTTGAGGACAGGTCCTATGGCCGAATCCGTTTTGAACATCTCCGCTCTCCCCCGGCCGCTGCTTGCGCGGAAGGACCGCGCTCCCCAAGTACTCTCGAGCGGAGCGCGAGATCTAAAGTCCGCGATACATCGCGAATTAATCAACAAGCTCGACCTGGACAAATTGATGCTGTTACCGGATGAACGAACCAAGCAGCAACTGCTCGGGGTCATTCGTCAGCTGATCGGCCAGCAGGAAGTCCCGCTCAGCGCCATAGAACGCGATGCTCTGGCCCGCGAAGTGATGGACGAGGTCTTTGGCTTTGGTCCCCTCGAACCTCTATTGCAGGATCCCACGGTCAACGACATCCTGGTGAACACCTACAACACGGTCTATGTCGAACGCAATGGCGTGCTGGAGGAGACCTCGGTGGTATTCAAGGACAATGTCCACTTGATGCACATCATTGACAAGATCGTCTCCGGGGTGGGGCGCAGAGTAGATGAGTCCTCACCCATGGTGGATGCCCGTCTGCCCGATGGCTCGCGCGTCAACGTGATCGTACCGCCGCTGGCCGTCGATGGCCCCATCCTCTCTATACGCCGCTTCGGCTCCTCGCCCCTCACCGCCCAGGACCTGCTCGCCAAAGGCGCCTATACCCCGGAGATGCTTGAGGTCATGGACAAGGCCGTGAGGGCCAGGCTGAACGTCGTAGTCTCGGGGGGTACGGGTGCGGGCAAAACTACCTTGCTGAATGTGCTTTCGAGCTTCATCTCGGAACGGGAACGCATCGTCACCATCGAGGACTCAGCCGAACTGCAATTGAAGCAGAGGCATGTAGTCCGCTTGGAGTGCCGGCCACCTAACGTAGAAGGCAAAGGGGCGGTCCATCAGCGAGAGTTGGTGATCAACGCTCTCCGTATGCGTCCGGACCGCATTGTCATCGGGGAAGTGCGGGGTGGCGAGGCGCTCGACATGCTACAGGCGATGAACACCGGGCACGACGGTTCGCTGACCACGGTCCACGCCAACAGTCCGCGCGACGCTCTCTCGCGCATCGAGACCATGGCGCTCATGGCGAACCTGAGTCTTCCCGAAAAGGCGCTACGGTATCAAATCTCCTCCGCCATCCACATTATCGTGCAAGTTTCGCGCATGAGCGATGGCTCGCGACGCGTGACCCATATCACGGAGGTGACGGGCACCAACGGTGACGTCATCAGCCTGCAGGATATCTTCCTTTTCGAAAAACAAGGATTGGGACCGAATGGAAAAGTCCTGGGCCGCTTCCGGTCCACCGGGATCATTCCCAAGTTCGCCGAGAAATTGAAAGAGGCGGGCATCCCGTTCGCCCTGAACCTGCTCGAGGTGTCGCAAGAGGTATAGGGAGTTGGCTGATGGCCTTGACGGTGTCGGTATTTGTCTTTTGTACGATGGTGACGTTTGCGGTGGTGATGTTCTTCACCCGCCCCTCCGCAAGCTCCCGCGCGGTTGGGCGCCGTCTGGCGCGAGTGCGAACGGCCGGCAGCGGAGTTGTCCCCAACGAAGACGGCGCCGCGGAATTCCTCAAGCAAACCATCCTGAGCGAAATCAAATGGCTTAACAAGCTGCTGGAAGGATGGGGTACCGCCCACAAAATATCTCTGTTGCTGGCTCAGGCCGAGAGTTCCTGGAGTGTAAGTACAGTTCTGTTCGCGTCGGCGCTCCTGGGATTGATGGGGTTCGCGATCGTGCGTTTTTGGATTGTCGATCTCATCCCTGCACTGATAGCCGGAACCCTGGCCGCCGCCCTTCCTGTTCTTGTTCTGCGGGCCAAGCGAGCGCGCCGGCTGAGGAAGTTCGACCAGAAACTGCCGGACGCTCTCGACCTGATAGCCCGCGCCCTGCGCGCTGGGCACTCCATCGCCGCGGCCATCGAAATTGTCTCGGAGGAGGGGGTCGAGCCCCTGCGTTCTGAATTTGGGGAGGTCTACAAACAACAAAACTTCGGCATACCCCAGCGGGATGCCCTGCTGCAACTTGGCCGCCGGGTGCCGTCCGCCGACCTGCAGATTGTGATCACGGCCATGCTGGTGCAGAAGGAGACGGGAGGGAACCTGGTGGAAATTCTCGACCGGACCACCGCGGTGCTGCGCGATCGTATGCGCATCCAGGGCGAGTTGCGCGTTCATACCGCTCAGGGCCGGCTCACCGGCTGGATCCTGTGCCTGCTGCCGGTAGTCATGTTCTGTCTGATAAGTTTTGCAAATCCCAGTTACACCGACGTTCTGATACACGATCCGGTGGGGCGAAAGCTGACCTATACCGGGATCGGCATGATGGTAATGGGCGGATTGCTGATCCGCAAAATCGTCAAGATCAAAGTGTGAGTCCATGAAATTCGTGCTGACGCTTAGCATACAGTTGACCGCCTTCTTCGCTACCGCGCTGATATGTGTCTGGTTCATGACTCGACCGACCTCGGCTGCCAAGCGTGTCTTTGGAATCACCCGCTTGCTGCCGGCGCCAGGTGAGACCCGAGGCGTGGTTTCCGGCAGCGTTCAAGATCGGCTGCTCCGAGTGGCCCGCCTCTTGGGTAGCCGGATCGGAATCGCGGGTGGTGAAAAACTGCGCAAGCGTTTCCTGGCTGCTGGGCTGCGAAATCAGAGCAGCATGGATACCTATGTTGCGGCCCGCCTGCTGGCGCCGATAGCGGTGCTTCTGATTTGGAGCTTTTTCCACCAGATCACGTTTTTTTGGATAACGCTGATGATGGGTGGCGCTTATCTCGCCCCTGACCTGTGGTTGGCGACGGTGACTAAGAGGCGGCGGGAGAAAATCCGGCTGGGGCTGCCTGACGCCGTGGACCTGATGGTGGTCTGCGTGGACGCTGGACTCGGCCTTGACCAGGCACTGCTGCGGACAGGACAGGAGTTGGGGAGCAGTCATTCCGTCCTGGCTGAAGAATTAGTGCAGATTAATCTGGAGCAACGGGCGGGCAAGCCGCGCATTGATGCCTGGCGCGATATGGCCGATAGAACTCAGTTGGAGATGGTAAAAGGTTTTGCGAACATGCTAGCCCAGTCGGACCGGTTTGGTACTCCGGTTTCGAAAGCGCTCAGTACCTTCGCCGACGGTTTGCGCAAACAGCGCAGCCAACAGGCCGAGGAAATGGCTGCGAAGAGCACCATTAAGCTGATGTTTCCCCTGGTCCTATTCATATTTCCTAGCATGTTCATCGTTCTACTCGGCCCGGCCGCGTTGCTCATATCGCGGAATCTGGGAGCACTTGGAGGGAACTAGTTATAGGCAGAACATGCGGGTTGTGAGGAGGGGGAGTCGTGGTAGCGCAAGGTGTCTGGAGGCTCAAGGTATTCGTCCGGTAAGCGGTGGATACGCAATCTCAACCAGAAAGGAGACGATATGGACGGTACAACGATTATTCGCGTAGTTTCAGGAATGCTTTTCGTGTTGATCCTGGCGGTCCTGGTTTGGCGCAGGAAGAAAACAGCCTAGCTCTGGAGCCAGACTCATGCTGCCAACTTCCAAACCGATAGGGATCGTCAACACCAGCAAGAACGCCATCGTGGGTTCCGGTATCCGAGTCGCGGCCACCGCCTGGTCACGGCTGGTGGGCTTGCTTGGCGAGGCCGGGCTAGACCCCGGAGGAGGCCTTTTCATCCTGCCCTCCTCCGGCGTCCACACCTGGGGAATGCTTTTTCCGATTGATGTCGTGGCTCTCGACCACCGCATGCGGGTCCTGGGGGTCTGGGAGCGGGTAGGTGGCTTCCGGATTGCCGCTGTCGGTTGGAAGACACGGAGCGTCCTCGAGTTGCCGGTAGGGACCATCCGGCGTAGCCGGATCGAGGTGAACGACCAGTTAGCCATCGCTCCGTGAGCCAACTGTTCTGACTGCTGCCGTTGCGGCTGCGCGATGGAGTGCGAGGAAGGACCCCGTCCAAAGCCCGGTGGATTCTCGGGATGGGCCGCAACATGGTTCGAGGCGGCGCAAGCCGTTCAGAAATCCAACCAGGAGGCGCCTAGCGCGTAAGCAATATGGTGAGCCCACAGGTCGCACAATCCCAATCCGAGAAGCCCGCGGGAATCTCTCTGGTCACGGTATGCCTGGATCCCCCAACCATCAGCGTCGTCTCCCGGCTGGCGGCACAACTGCTGGGAGCATCGTTCACCGGCAATATGCCGGACTACTTGCCGCGTAATCGGGATGTCGATCTCCTGAAATCGATGCAGACGTCCGAAGGTTGTTTGTGCGTTATCAATGCCGACAGCGATCGGGAACTGGCCATGGAAACGGCCACTTCGTTGCAGCAGTTGCTCGGGGAACGTGTTCTGCTGATAGCGCTCTCCTCCGAGTCGAATACCGATCTTGTCCTGGATGCCATGCGTTCGGGCTTTGCCGAGTATCTCGGGAGTCCGGTCAATTGCGATAAGTTCAGCGATTCGCTCTTGCGCTTGCGGCGCCGTTGGGCCGTAGCCCGCTCCACCAAGCCTGGCAATGTCCTGGCTTTCCTGGGAGTACGAGGAGGGGCAGGAACGACCACCCTTGTCGTTCATCTCGCCACGTTTCTGGCGCAGCTGTGTGGCAAGAAGGTCCTCGTGGTAGATCAGCATCGCCAGTTAGGCCACGTTGGCCTGTATCTTGGCCTGCCCACAACGGAGTATCACTTTTACGATCTGGCCCGCAACATTGATCGGATGGATGCGGACCTTTTGAGCGGCTTTGTTGTGCACGAGGTGAATGGGGTCGATGTGCTTCCCGGTCCGGACGGACTGTATGGACTCACCGACGTACCCCTCAGCTCAATACAGCAGACGATTCGATATCTTCGCGGAACCTATGAGTACGTAGTCATCGACTGTTGCCAGGGCGTAGGGAATGCGAATGAGGCTACCATCGAGGAATGCGACCGGATTTATCTGATTGCTACTCCGGACGTGCCGGCGTTGCGCGACCTTTCTCTCTACGTGGACAAATTGCTGCAGTACAACTTTCCCCCGGGCAAAGTAAATGTGGTCATCAACCGCTTCCGCTCCAAAGGAGAAGTAACTCTTGAGGAAATTGCTAAAGCGGTAAGGCTGCCGGTGGCGCTCACCATCCCCAACAGTTCCGCGGAACTGATCACCGCAATGAATACCGGCAAGCCGATAGCACCTGGATCGCGTTCCGATTTCGCAAAGCAACTGCGGAAGTGGGCCATTAGCCTGGGAGGACCGGTGGCCGGGGATGGAACGGCCACGAAACGGGAGTTTGCATTCTGGAAGTGACGATAGCGGGATGGCGATTCAACCTGGCGCGATGATCCCCGGATTGAGAACATCTTCCGGCGTTGCAGACATCCAGCGAGCCCTCTCTATCGTTACGTAGATAAAGGGAACAGCAGCGAACAAGTCGATGAAGTAATGTTCTCGCGTCGTGATAGTGGCGGCGGCAGTTAGCAAGACAAACACAGCCATTGGCCACCGCTAGGGTTCCAAGTTGTTCTATCGAGCTTCTTTCAAAAGCGATATGCCATTACCGGGCGCTGTGTACCGAACAAGCGGGACTGCGGCTTCGCCGTTGTTGAAGCAGAATGCACCACGCGCCCAGCGGCTTACGGTGCGAAGTAGCTGGAAATGTCTAGTACCAACTGCGTCAGGCCGGAGGCATATGCATCGATGAAGCCATTGGTCGTCGGTACGATGGCCATGTTTGAGGTGATCGCTCCATCGAATGCATTCAGAGTGGAAGCTAGCGGGCGCGACTGTCCGTCGGGCCACAACGTCAAATATCCCAACCCGCCTTGCGGAACAACGGTTGCGTTCAACACATAAGCCTGTGCGGAGGCCGGGACGGCGCAGGGACTGCCCACAACATTTACTGTGAGCTCGCCATTGAAAGCACCTGAGGTCTTGCGGGTGTCGAGTACGCGACAAGGCGCCGTCGAATATAGCGAAAGCCCACCAGGCCCCACCGGCGCGAAGTAGCCGTCAATGTCGATCACCAGGTCGGTGTCCTGGCTGGGATAGACGCTGATCTCTCCGTTCTGGCCCGCCGGCACAATCGCCGCATTTGCGGTGACTGTGCCGGTTACCGCATTCAGTGTCGATACGATAGGCCGGCTTTCCCCGGTCGGCCACACGGTCAGAAAACCGAGCGGGCCGCCATTCCGTGGTATGGCGGTGAGGTTAAGCGAATAGGCCACCGCGCTACTCGGAATGTGGCAAGAGGTGGCGGCCAGCACCCGAAAGTCGCGTTCCTGGCTGCCGTACAGGTACGGCCCACCGAGCGGCCCGTTCCTCGTGCGGGTGTCCGCCACACGGCACGGCGTCAACGGAAAGAACGCATAAGCCGAAGGATCGGGTGCGGGGGAAAAGTAGCCGTCGATATCCAGCACAAGATCGGTCGTATTGGTAGCGTAGATGCGGACGGCTCCACTCGCTCCCGCCGGCACAATTGCGGCGTTCGCCTTGATCCGGCCGTCCAGCGAGTTCAGGGTGGAAATTGCTGGCTGGTCCTCCCCTGTGGGCCACACCGTTAGATATCCCAATCCGCCGTGCGGGACGACCGTAACATTCAGCGAGTAGGCTGCGGCGGTTGTGGGGATACCGCAGCCCA
>Ga0207927_1001038_pt1 | contig 11873 bp, 9 predicted proteins | sample NGESurdeep072012_2_FD_184456 | JGI IMG/M metagenome (GOLD analysis project Ga0207927, IMG submission 184456) | Arctic peat soil microbial communities from Barrow, Alaska - NGEE Surface sample 210-2 deep-072012 (SPAdes) | ecosystem: Environmental > Terrestrial > Soil > Wetlands > Peat ... | reverse complement strand
GAGGCTTGGCCCTTTCGGCACCGACCAGCTCTTGAGAACCCCCTCCAGCTCGAGGCGAAAATCGTAGTGGAGCCGGGTGGCGGCGTGCTTCTGGATCACGAACGCCCGGGCACGTCCGGCGCGCGTCTCGGCGGCGGCCTCCTCGCCCCCGGTGTCCGCAACGATGTCAGCGTCGAGGCGGAAGACCGGGAAGCGCCCGTCCTCGTCGAAGATCCCGGCCAACTCGTGCTGGAGGCGTTCGGTGCCCGCGCCGTGGCGGGCGACCGCGGTCGATCCGCAGTCATCGCATCGGGCGGGCGCCGGCTCGCGGTGACCGCAGTGGTGGCACGCGACATACCCGCCGCCGCGGTGCAGCACGAGCGCGACGTCGCATTGCGGGCAGCTCCACACCCGCCCGCACGAGCGGCACGAGAGGAAGTTCGACCAGCCGCGGCGGTTCAGCAGGACGATCGCCTTGCCGCCCGAGGCGCGCACTCCGGCGAGCGCCTGCTCGGTCAGGGGATGGAGGCCCGAGCGCTGGCCGCGCATGTCGAGGATCTCGACCTCGGGCAGCGGGCGGCCGTCGACGCGGCGCGCCAGCACCGAGGCGGCGACCCTGTGGACGGTCTCCGGGCGCGGCGTGGCGCTGCCCATCAGCAGTACCGCGCCACTGCGCTCGGCGCGCTCGGCGGCCACGTCGCGGGCGTCGTAGCGGGGGTCTCCCTCGTGCTTGTAGGAGGAGTCGTGCTCCTCGTCGAGCACGATCAGGCCGAGGTCGGAGATCGGGGCGAAGACGGCCGAGCGCGGGCCGACGCACACCCGCGCCTCCCCGTCGCGCAACCTCCGCCACTCGGCGTAGCGCTCGGCCGGACGCAGGCGCGAGTGCAGCACGGCGACCGTCTCGCCGAAGCGTTCGATGAAGCGCCCGACGATCTGCGGGGTGAGGGCGATCTCGGGCACGAGCACGATCGCGCCACGGCCCTGCTCGAGCGCCGCGGCCGCAGCGCGCAGGTAGATCTCGGTCTTGCCCGAGCCGGTCACGCCGTGCAGCAGGCGCCGCTCGAACCGGCGTGCTCGGAGGGCCTCGACGATCGGCTCGAGGACCGCGCGTTGGTCGGCCGTCAGCTCGGGTGCCTGCGGGCTGCGCGCGCCGACGCCCAGGTGGCGGGGGCGCGCGACGGCGCGGCGCTTTCGCCCGCTCAGACGCCGAGTGGCACCGGGGGGCAGCACGAGGCCGAGGGCCCGCGCGCGCGTCGAGCAGTACTCCTCGGCGATCCAGTCCGCGAGCGCGACCAGCTCGCCCGGGAGGCCTGGCTCGAGCAGGCGGATCGGCTCGAGCAGCTTCTCCTTCGGCACCTCGCTGCTGTCGCGCAACGCGACGACCACGCCCAGCATCTCACGCCGGCCGAACGGTACGACGAGCATCGAGCCGACCTCGACCTGCTCGCGCAGCTCGCCTTCGAGGCGGTAGTCGAACGGCCCGCGCAGGGCGCGGGCCGTCGTGATCGGTTCGACCTGGGCGATCGCGACGACGCGCCCTGCGCGCGGCGGGCTCTCGATCGGGGCGAGGTATGCCATCGCCCCGACCCTAGAGTGCCCCGCGGTCAGAGACCGGCAGCCGAGCGCAGCGCTGCGGCCTTGTCGGTGCGCTCCCACGTGAAGTCGTGGTCGTCGCGACCGAAGTGGCCGTAGGCAGCCGTCTTCTGGTAGATCGGCCGGTGCAGTTTGAGCTCCTCGCGGAAGGCGCCCGGACGCAGGTCGAAGTGCTCGTTGACGAGCCTCGTGATCTGTCCGCGCCCGATCTTCTCGGTGCCGAACGTCTCGACCATGACCGAGACGGGATGCGCGACGCCGATCGCGTAGGCGACCTGGACCTCGGCCCTTTCGGCCAGCCCGGCAGCGACGATGTTCTTGGCGACCCAGCGCGCCGCGTAGGCGGCCGAGCGGTCGACCTTCGACGGGTCCTTGCCCGAGAACGCACCGCCGCCGTGCCTGGCCATCCCGCCGTAGGTGTCGACGATGATCTTGCGGCCTGTCAGGCCGCAGTCGCCCATCGGGCCGCCGATCACGAAGCGTCCGGTCGGGTTGACGAGGAAGTTGCGCAGCAGCTTCTTCTCGTCGTATAGGTCGGCCGGCAGGACGGGACGCAGCACGTGCTCGAGCAGGTCGGGCTTGATCAGCGTCTCGGTGTCGATGCCGTCGGCGTGCTGGGTGGAGATCAGGATCTTTTCGATCTCGACCGGCTTGCCGTCCTGATAGCGCACGCTGACCTGGGTCTTGCCGTCGGGGCGCAGGTAGGGCACGACCTCGCCCTTGCGGACCTCCGAGAGGCGCTTTGCGAGCTTGTGCGCCAGCGAGATCGGCAGCGGCATCAGCTCGTCGGTCTCGTTGGAGGCGTAGCCGAACATCATCCCCTGGTCACCCGCACCGGCGACATCGAGCTCGTCCTCGTCGGAGGGGTCGTGGCGCGTCTCATACGCCGCGTCGACGCCCTGGGCGATGTCGGGCGACTGCTTGTCGATCGCGTTGATGACCGCGCATGTGTCGCAGTCGAAGCCGTAGGCCGCGTTGTCGTAGCCGATCTTGCGGACCGTCTCACGGGCGATTTCCTGAATGTCCACGTATGTGTCGGTCGAGATCTCACCCGAGACGACGATCAGTCCGGTGTTGACGAGCGTCTCGCAGGCGACGCGGCCGTAGGGGTCGTCGGTCAGCACGGCGTCGAGGACGCCGTCGGAGATCTGGTCGGCGATCTTGTCCGGGTGTCCCTCCGTGACCGACTCGGAGGTGAACAGGTACTCGTTGTCGGAAAGCTCAGTCATGTTTTTTGGGGATCACTCCAGGGGGTCACGTTGCCGGCGGGCCAGGTGCTCATCGCCGGCAGGATTGGCAAAAGCTCGCAGAAGTCTATGCGGCGCGGGCTCCTCCGCGCTGCCCGCGCTCGACGAAGTCGATGATCAGAGGCACGCCGTCCATCGCGTAGCGGGCGCGGAGGCGGTTCTCGATGAAGTAGGCGTAGTCGCGGGTGACGCGGGTGCGAGAGTTGACCTGGATCGCGAAACGGGGCGGACGCTCGCCGATCTGAGCCATGTAGATCAGCTTCAGGCGATGGCCGCTAGAGCCGCGGCGGGTACCGATCGGCGGCTGGCGCGCCTGGACGGCCTCCGACAGGAAGCGGTTGAGCTCTGGCGTGGGGATCCGCCCCGACATGCGGTCGCCGAGCGCGATCGCCTCGGCCAGCAGTCGAGCGACATGGCGCCCCGTCTTGGCGCTCGTCGTCAGCACCTTGGGCCGCAGCCTGAGCTTCCCGGCGACCCGGCCGCGCTCGTGGTCGAGATCTACCCCTTCGGCGGTCGCATCCTCGCCGCGCTCCTGCAGGTCCCACTTGTTCAGGACGATCGCGGTTGCGCAGCCCGCCTTCATGGCAAGCTCGGCGATGCGCAGGTCCTGGGCGGTGACGCCATCGCTCGCGTCGCAGACGACGAGGGCGACATCGGCGCGCTCGGCGGCGCGCTGGGAGCGCAGCGCGGTGTAGTACTCGACCGAGTCGGCCACCTTGGACTGGCGGCGCATGCCCGCCGTGTCGACGAGGATCAGCTTGCGATCGCCGACCATCAGCGGCATGTCGATCGCGTCGCGGGTCGTGCCGGCGAGCTCTGAGACGATCACCCGCTCTTCGCCGAGAAAGCGGTTGACCAGCGAGGACTTGCCGACGTTCGGCCGGCCGATCACGGCGAGGCGGACGGTGCCCTCCTCGACCTCGGTCTCGCCCTCGGGCAGCAGCTCGACGATGCGGTCGAGCAGGTCGCCCGAGCCGAGGCCCTGGGCGGCTGAGACGGCCAGCGGGTCGCCGAGGCCGAGGCGGTGGAAGTCCGACGCGAGCGTCAGCTCGCCGACGCTGTCGCACTTGTTGGCCGCGACGATGCACGGCAGCGGCGAGCGGCGCAGCAGATCGGCCATCTCCTCGTCGCCGGGGCGCACGCCGGCGCGGGCGTCGACCACGAGCACGGCCACCTGTGCGTCGGCGAGGCCGGCGCGGGCCTGGTCGCGGATCGATCCGGCGAGCGGGTCCTCGTCCTCGAAGTCCACGCCGCCGGTGTCGATCAGCGTGAAGCGCCGTCCGTTCCACTCGCAGTCGAGCTCCTTGCGGTCGCGCGTGATGCCCGGGCGCTCGTGGACGACCGCCTCACGGGTACCCGTGAGGCGGTTGATGAGCGAGGACTTCCCCACGTTCGGGTATCCGACGATGGCGACCTTCATCAGGCCAGTATGACTGTGGGCGGGCGGTTTCCCGGCCTCAGCCCGACCGGGCCGTGCGGTGCGCGAGCGCTGCGATGCGCTCGACGACCTGCTCGATGTCGAGGCCGGTCGTGTCGAGTAGGACCGCGCCGGAGGCCTGGCGCAGCGGGCTGGCCTCGCGCGCGCTGTCGCGCTCGTCGCGCAGCACCTGCTCGGCCAGGACCGTCTCGACATCGGCGCCCAGCTCAGCAGCGCGGCGGCGCGCGCGCTCCCGCGAATCGGCCGTCAGGAAGACCTTGAGAGCCGCGTCGGGCGCGACGACAGTGCCGATGTCGCGTCCCTCGGCGACCCAGTCCCCGCCCGCGATCAGCTCGCGCTGCTTGGCCACGAGCGCCTCTCTGACGCCTGCGTCGGCCGCCACCCGGGAGGCGGCCTCGGAGACCTCGGGCGAGCGGATCAGGCCACTGACCTCGGACCCGTCGAGGAGCACCCGGTCGGTCATCGCGCCGGGCTCCTCGCCCGCTGAGCCTCCGAGCTCGATCGAGGCGTCCCGCGCGAGCTCGGCCGGGTCGCGCCCCGGAGCCCGCAGCGAAAGCAGGGCGATGCAGCGATACATCGCGCCGCTGTCGAGATAGGTGAAGCCGAGCCGGCTCGCGAGCAACCGGGCGACGGTCGACTTGCCGGCCCCCGCCGGGCCATCGATCGCTACGAGCAAAGCCCGGCCAGATCCTCGACGAAGGACGGATAGGAGACGGCCGCGGCGTCCATCCCGATCACCTCGACGCCCTCCTTGGACGCCAGGCCGGCGACGGCGCCCATCATCGCCAAGCGGTGGTCGCCGCGGGAGTCGATCGTGCCGCCGCGCAGGCCGCCGCCGCCGCGAACAGCAAAGCCGTCGTCGGTCGCCTCGATGTCGGCACCCAGACCGCTCAGGCCCTCCACGACGCCGGCGATGCGGTCGGACTCCTTGACGCGCAGCTCCTGCGCGTCGCGGACGATCGTCTCGCCCTCGGCGAAGCAGCCGAGCAGCGCCACGAGCGGGAGCTCGTCGATCGCGAGGGGCACCTCGTCGGCTTCGACGACCGTCCCCTCGAGTGCGCCGTGCGCGACGTCGAGATCGCTGACGGGCTCATCCGCCTCGAGCTCGCCGGTGTCGTCCTCGAGGTCTCCCAGCACGATCCCCTGCATGCGCCTCACTATCCGCAGGAAGCCGGTGCGGGTCCAGTTGACGCCGACGTCGCCGATCAACAGGCGGGAGCCCGGGACGAGCACGCCGGCGGCGATCAGGAAAGCGGCCGAGCTGGGGTCGCCGGGGATGCGGATCGGCTCGAGCAGGAGCTCGTCGGCGTTGACGACGGTCACGTGGCGACCGTTGCGGTGGATCGCCACGCCGGCGCGCAGGAGCATCCGCTCGGTGTGGTCGCGGCTGCGCGTCGGCTCGCCGATGGTCGTGGCGCCGTCGGCCGCCAGCCCCGCGAGCAGCACGCAGGACTTGACCTGGGCACTGGCGACCTCGAGCTCGAAGGAGATCGCGCGCAGGTGCTCGCCGTGGACCTCCAGGGGAGGCAGGCGCCCGTCGCGGGCGCGCAGGTCCGCGCCCATCTGCGCGAGCGGGGCGATGATCCGGTCGACCGGACGTCGGCGGATCGACTCGTCACCATCGAGCGTGAACTTGCGGCCCTCCTGCGCGGCCAGCCACCCGGGCAACAGGCGCATCAAAGTGCCGGCGTTGCCGACATCGATCGGGCCGTCGGGCTCACGTGCCTCGCGCAGGCCGGTCCCGCGGACGACGACGTCCTCCCCGTTCACCTCCACGAGGGCGCCGAGCGCCTGGACAGCCTCGAGCGTCGAGGTCGTGTCGGCCGCGTGTAGGTAGCCCTCGATGCGGACGGGCTCGGAGGCCATCGCGCCGAGCAGGGCGGCACGATGGGAGATGGACTTGTCCCCCGGCGCATCGATCTTGCCGGACAGTCCGCGGGCGGGCTCGAAGCGCATGTCCATCAGGAGGCCCCCATGCTCGCACAGCGCCCGCCGGCGTTCATGCCGGCGCGACCCGGAAGCCGAGCTCGGCGATCAGCTCGCCGGCGCGCTCGGCCTGAGCGTCGCCGGCGATCCACAGCGCGACGGAACCCTGGCTGCGGTCCTCCGAGGGCGAGAGCGCCATGTCGGCGATGTTCACGCCCGCCCGGCCGAGAGCGAGCGCGATCTCGGCGATGACACCGGGACTGTTGGGCACGGCCACACGCAGCTCACGCACCGGGCCGCCGACGAGGCCGGCGCCGAGCAAGGCGTCGTGGTCGGAGCGCGCCCCCTCGTTCCAGGCGGAGATCTGCGGCGCCGACCCATCGGCCAGCCAGGAGCGCACCTCGGCCAGGCGGCCCGCGAGCTCGTCGATGCCGTCGATGAGCGCGTCGCGGTTCGCCATGTAGATGTCGGTCCAGATCGCCGTGTTGGCACCGGCGACGCGGGTGGCGTCACGAAAGCTCGGCCCGACGGCGGGCAGCCGCTCGGAGTCGCCCGCGCTCAGCACCTCGGCGGCCTGGGCGACGAGGAGGTTGGCGAGCACGTGCGGCAGGTGCGAGACACATGCCATCAGCCGGTCGTGTGTCTCGGGGTCGATCGCCGCAGGGCGCGCGCCTAGCGCGACGAGCAGGCGGTGCAGGCGCTCGTAGAGTTCGCCCGCGGTGGCGCCGCCGGCGGGCGTCAGGTACCACGTTGCGCCGTCGAAGAGGTCCTCCCGGGCGTGCTCGACGCCGGCGGTCTCGGCCCCGGCGAGCGGGTGGCCACCGATGAAGCGCTCATCCGAGCCGGCGTCGCCGAGCGTGCGCTTGGTCGAGCCGACGTCGGTGACGACGCAGCCGGCAGCGGCCGACCGGAGCGCCTGCGCAACGGTTGCCGCGAGCACTCCGACAGGCGCCGCCACGAAGACGACGTCCGCATCCGCGACCGCCTCGGCGACGGTGCTCGCGCGGGCGTCGATCGCCCCGAGCTGGAGCGCCCGCTCCAGGACGTCCTCGTCGGGGTCATATCCGCACACCTCGGCGCCCGCACGCCGCCGCGCCGCCAGGCCGATCGAACCGCCGATCAGCCCGACGCCGAGGACTGCAACCCTCACCAGGCGTGCCCCGCCCCGCGGCTCATCAGACGACGCTCAGCGCCTTGCCGGCCAGCTCGGCGGTCCGGGTGACGCTCGCGACGAACTCGCCGAAGCTGTCTGCCAGGAGCGCCTGCGGCCCGTCGCAGACGGCCACCTCCGGGTTCGGATGGACCTCGACGATGATGCCGTCGGCGCCCGCCGCGGCGGAGGCGAGTGACAGCGGCAGCACGAGGTCGCGGCGGCCGGCGGCGTGGCTCGGGTCGACGATGATCGGCAGGTGCGTGAGCTCCTTGAGGATCGGGATCGCCATGATGTCAAGCGTCGTGCGGCGGTGGTCGGTCTCGAACGTCCTAACGCCGCGCTCGCACAGCATCACGCTGGGGTTGCCCTCCTTGAGGATGTACTCGGCGGCCATCAGCAGCTCGTCGAGCGTCGCCGAGAGCCCACGCTTGAGCAGCGCCGGGCGCCCCGAGCGGCCGATCTCGCTCAGCAGCGGGTAGTTCTGCATGTTGCGGGCACCGATCTGGATCACGTCGGCGACCTCGAGGACGTCGTCGATGTCGCGCAGGTCCATCAGCTCGGTGACGATCGGCAGGCCCGTCTCCTCCTTGGCCTCCGCCAGCAGGCGCAGGCCCTCGCTGCCGAGGCCCTGGAAGGCATATGGCGACGTGCGCGGCTTGTAGGCGCCGCCTCGCAGAAGCGTGACGCCCGCGTCGCGCACGACACGGGCCGTCTGCAGCATCTGCTCGCGCGATTCGACCGTGCACGGGCCGGCCATGAGAGCGAAGTTATCGCCCCCGATCTTGCGTCCTGCGATGTCGAGCACGGTGCGCTCGCCGTGGCGAATCTGGCTCGATGCGAGCTTGTAGGGCTTGAGGATCGGCATCACCCGGTCGACGCCGGGCTGCCCCTCGAGTCCGAGGCTTTCGAGGTTGACGTCCTGCTCGACGTCGCCGATCGCGCCGATGACCGTCAGGCGCGCACCCTTGATCGGGTGGGCGATGGCCCCCGCGTGCTCGATCTTCTCTATGACGGCGCCGATCTCCTCATCGCTCGCCGTCTCTTGCATGACGATCATCATCTACTGGTCCTTTCACTGACGCCTGGGCATGTTAGAGGTGCTGGGTCTCCACCATCGGGTGGACCGCGAGAGGGGCGCTGGGGCACCCGTCTGGGTGGCGCTCGGTCCCGCTCTGCACGGGACCCGGTGCGGCCTGCCTCACCCGCTCACGTACGGGAGGTGGCCGAAGCGCCTAGCTAAATCGCCAGGCGTAGGGGGACGACCAGGCGGCATAGGCGAGGTGCGTGGGTGCGGCGGATGTGCGCGTAGCCGGGGTCATGATCGTCCACGGGCTTTGTAGCAGAGATCGCGGCAGGCGTAAAGCAGTGGGAGACGCGCGCCCGCCTCGGCGGCTTCGTGGGCTCCTAGGACGCGGCCAGGATCTCGGCGAGCGCATCGAGGAAGCTGCGGTTCTCCTCGGGCAGGCCGTAGGTCACCCGCACGGCGGGCAGGTCGCTGCCGAGCGCCGCGCCGGCACGGACGAGCACGCCGCGCTCCTGCAGGGCGGCGACGATCGCCGCCTCGTCGCGCTCGGCGCCGAGATGCACCCAACAGAAGTTGGCCTGCGACTCGGCCGCGTGGAGGCCGAGCGCGCGCAGGCGCTCGTCGACCGAGATGCGCTCGGCGACCGTCCGGGTGACCCGTTCGATGACCTCGTCCTGATGGGCGAGGGACTCCTCGGCCGCGGCCTGGGCGAGCGCGTTGCAGAAGAACGGCTGGCGCACCTGGTCCAGCGCGCGCGGGAGCGCCTCGGAGCCGCACAGCGCGAAGCCGACCCGCAGCCCGCAGAGGCCGTGGACCTTGGAGAACGTCCGCAGCAGGACGAGGTTGGGGTGAGCGTCGAGCAGATCGATCGAGGCGTCGGGATCCTCGAGCAGGTTGAACTCGCAGTAGGCCTCGTCGAGGATCACGCACACGTGGGCGGGCACCTCGGCGAGGAAGTCGGCGATCCGATCGAGTGCCACGGCCGTGCTCGTCGGGTTGTTGGGGTTGCAGACGAGCACCAGCCGCGTCGCCACGGTGATCTCGCGCAGCATCGCCTCGAGGTCGTGGCACTCGGAGGAGTCGAGCCCGACCGTGACGGCCCGCGCACCCGAGGCCGCGGCCAGGTGCGGGTAGATCGAGAACGACGGCCACGCGTATACGAGCTCGGCCCCCGGCTCGAGCAGCGCCTCGCCGGCCGCGAGCAGGATGTCGCAGGAGCCGTTGCCGATCGCGATGCGGCTGCTCGGCACTCCGTAGCGCTCGCTCAGGCGCCTGCGCAGCCGCGAGTTGGACGGGTCGGGGTAGCGGTTGAGGCCCGGCAGGGCGGCCTCGATCGCGTCGCGCACCGCCTGAAGCGGCGGGAACGGCGACTCGTTGCTGGCCAGCCGCACGGGCGGAGCCTCGCCGGCGTAGCCGCCGGCGGCGGGGTAGGTCGGGATGCGCCGGATGCGCTGGGAGAACTCGATAGCCATCGGCGCCTATTCTGCCGCGCTCGCGCTCGCCGTGCCGGCGCCGAGCCCGCGCCGTGGTTCTACTGGGCGGCCTGGAGGTCCTTGCGCAGCGCGCGCGCCTCGCCGAGATAGACGTGCGTCGGCTCGTGGGCGTCCTCGGCGTGGTAGTGGATCAGCACGCGGATGATCCGCGGCATCGAGCCGGGCACCGGGATCTCTCGCGCGCACAGCAGCGGCACGTGCTCGAAGCCGACCGTGCGGGCGGCGACGGCCGGGAACTCGGCGTCGAGGTCATCGGTGACGGTGAAGATGCAGCTGACGACGTTCGCCGGCGCCAGCTCGTTGTGGCGCATGATCGCCTCCATCAGCTCTCGCGTCGAATCGAGGATCTCATCGGCGTCGTTGCGCTCGACGCTCGTGGCGCCCCGCAGGGCGAACAGTCGCATGGGCGGCGATTGTGTCAGAGCGGCAGAGCCCGCAGGCGCTCGACCTCGACCTCGCGCAGGCGCCGGTGCTCACCCGCCCGCAGCTCGCCCAGCTGCAGTGGCCCGAAGCGGACACGCACGAGCGAGACGACCGGGTGGCCGATCGCCTCGCACATCCTGCGGACCTGGCGGTTGCGCCCTTCGTGGATCATCAGCTCGATCTCATCGCCGGCGAGCTGGCGCACACGCGCGGGCGGGGTCGGCCCGTCCTCGAGCTCGAGCCCCTCGCGCAGCGCCCGCAGCTCTGCCGCCCGTATCGGGCCGCCGCTGAGCTTGGCGCGGTAGGCCTTCTCGACCTCGTAGCGCGGATGGGTTAGGCGGTTCGCGAGATCGCCGTCGTTGGTCAGCAGGATCAGGCCGCTGCTGTCGGCATCCAGGCGACCGACCGGATACAGGCGCAGGCCGGCCGCCGGAACGAGGTCCAGGACGGTCGGGCGGCCGTGGGTGTCGCGGGCGGTCGAGACCACCCCGACGGGCTTGTGCAGCGCAAAGAGGACCCGCGGCTCGGTGCCGGCGAGCGGACGGCCGTCGAGGGCGACCGCGTCGCCCTCCCCCACGTCGCGAGCCGGATCGGTCACCGGCTGCCCGTCGATCGAGACCCGGCCGGCCAGGATCAGCGTCTCGGCCGAGCGCCGCGACGCCACGCCCGCGTGGGCGAGGTACTTGCCTAGGCGCATCGAAGATCCGGGCGGACGGTCATCTGATGCAACCATAGGACCGGAGACCCGCCCGGGGCGGGACGCACGACATGGACCTCAGCCAGCTCGACCAGACGCTCGCAGACCGCGGCGAGCCCAGCTTCCGCGCCCGCCAGGTGTGGGCGTGGGCGGCCCGCGGCGTCGACGGCTATGAGCGGATGACTGACCTGCCGGGCTCGCTGCGCGAGGCGCTGACCGAGGAGCTGCCGTTCTCGAGCCTCACGCTCGAGCAGGAGGCGCGCTCGGACGACGGCACCGTGAAGGCGCTGTTCCAGACCGCCGACCGGCGACCGCTGGAGGCCGTTCTGATGCGCTTCCGTGACGGCCGGCGTTCGATCTGCGTCTCCTCGCAGTCGGGCTGCCCGTTGACGTGCACGTTCTGCGCGACCGGCGCGATGCGCTTCGGGCGCAACCTGACCGCCTCGGAGATCCTCGACCAGGCGCTGCACTTTCGCCGCCTCGAAGCGATCGACCATTGTGTCTTCATGGGCATGGGCGAGCCGATGCTCAACCTCGACGCCGTCCTCGAGGCGTGCGAGCGCCTCCCCGACATCGGCATCACCCACCGCCGCACGACGATCTCGACCGTCGGCTGGATCCCGGGCATCGAGCGGTTGGCCGAATCCGAGATGCCGATCCGCCTCGCCCTCTCCCTCCACGCCGCCGATGACGCCCTGCGCAGCCAGATCATGCCTGTCAACGAGCGCTACCCGATCGCCGAGGTGATCGAGGCGTGCCGCGCCTTCTATGCCCGCAAGCGCCGGCGTGTGTTCATCGAGTACGTGATGCTCGGCGGCGTCAACGACCGCTACGAGCAGGCGCTCGCCCTCGGCCGCCTGCTGTCCGGTGCCTCCGGCCGCTCGACCGGGCGCCCCGCGC
>Ga0207927_1001035_pt1 | contig 11880 bp, 9 predicted proteins | sample NGESurdeep072012_2_FD_184456 | JGI IMG/M metagenome (GOLD analysis project Ga0207927, IMG submission 184456) | Arctic peat soil microbial communities from Barrow, Alaska - NGEE Surface sample 210-2 deep-072012 (SPAdes) | ecosystem: Environmental > Terrestrial > Soil > Wetlands > Peat ... | reverse complement strand
CCCGGAGGGATCGAGGCCGTTGGTCGGCTCGTCGAGGAGGAGGAGCCGCGGGTCGTGGACGAGCGCCTGGGCGAGCTTCACGCGCTGCCGCATGCCGGTCGAGTAGCCACCGATGGGGCGGTAGCGCTCCTCGAACAGGCCGACGTGGCGGAGGACGTCGGCAGTCCGCTCGCGTGCCGCGGTTCGTGGCAGGCCGCTCATCTCCGCGAGATGCGCCACCAGATCGGTGGCCGTCAGGTCCGGCGGCAGCACGTCGTGCTCTGGCATGTAGCCGACGCGTTCGCGAATCCGGCCGCCTCGCGTGGCCGTGTCGAGGCCGAGGACCGACGCCTTCCCGCTCGTCGGCGCCAGCAGCCCGAGGAGGATCCGCAGGAACGTGCTTTTGCCGGCGCCGTTCGCTCCGACGAGGCCGACGATCCCAGGCTCGATCTCCACGGTCAGCGCGTCGAGGGCAAGGACGCCGCCGCCCGGTCCCGGGTAGCGCTTGGTCAGGTTCTCCGTGACGATCAGCGGCACCCCGGCAGTGTAGTCGGCGCGAGCGGCCGAGCCGGGGCGCGAGGCGACCGGGACCACGGTCACGGTCGAGCTCGGCCCGGCGACGATCGGCGAGCTCGGCGCGGCGACGATCGGCGAGTCGGCGTGCCCGGCGGCGTCAGGTCGGCGGTGCTTAGGGACTGCCACGAAATAACACGCATCACACCTGGGGGAGCATGAGGCGGGGAAGCAGCGAGTAGTTCCACTCGCCGTGGAAGGCGTCGGGCCGGAGATGAAGGGTGTCCATGTCGGCATCGGACACCGTCCGGCCGGCCGGGTAGTAGTTGTCATCGAGCGCGCTCCGGACCCGCAGGCCGGTCCGCGTCGTCGTCGCGGCGATGAGCTTGACGATGACCTCGTGGCTGACGAGTGGCTTGCCCCGCCAGTTCTGGCTGATCGCGGCAAAGAGCCGGTGCTCGATCTTGTTCCACTTGGAGGTGCCCGGCGGAAAGTGGCAGACGGCGATCTCGAGACCCGTCTCGTCGGCCAGCTTCTGGAGCTCGAGCTTCCAGAGCCGGAGCCGGTAGCCGTTGCTCCCGCCGGCGTCGGCGGTGATAAGCAGCCGGCTGGCGTCCGGGTAGAGGGCCCGGCCCATCGTCTGCCACCAGCGGCGGATACTCTCGACGGCGAAGGCGGCGGTGTCATGGTCGGTCCCGACGCTCACCCAGGCCTCGTTCGCGGCGACGTCGTAGACCCCATACGGGCTCGCCCGGCCGAGCTCGTCGATGACGAAGTCGTGCATGAGCACCCGCTCCGGGTCGCCCTTCGGCCGCAGCTCCCGGCCGGCGTTGCGGAACGGCCCCACGAGCTCCTTCTTCTTGGTGTCGACACTGATGACCGGCTGGCCGAGGCTCAGCTGCAGCTGGACCGCCATGTTCAGGTGTTCGAACTGGGCGTTGCGGTCGGGATGGTGAGTCCCCTCGAGGACCTTGCGGTTGGCCTGCAGGCTGTAGCCGAGCTCGTGCAGGAGGTCGCCGACGATCCGGTAGCTGACCCGATGACCCTGCCGCCCGAGTTCGGCGGCGAGCCGCCGAACGCTCTTGGTCGTCCAGCGCAGGGGTGACTCGGGATCGCCCCGGGTCCCGGGCTCGATGAGCGCTTCCAGGTCGGCCCGCAGGGTCGGGTCGAGCTCGACTGTCCGCTTCCGGCCGCCGCCCGGCTGGCGGACCCGGCCCGCCTCGAGCGTGTCGGTCGGCTCACCGAGCTCGACGAGCCCGCGCCGGACCGTGGCGGGCGAGGCACCCGTGGCGCGGGTCACCGCGGCCTGGCCGCCCCGCCCCGCGGCGAGGGCCTCGGCCCCCAGCAGGAGCCGCCGTGCCCGCTCGTCGAGGGCGCCCGACAGCGCCCCGTAGCGCGTCCGGATGGCAGCCTCGTCGATCACCCCCGAAGCATACCGAACCGGCCATCACATGTCACGTTATTTCGTGGCAGTCCCTAACGTTCCCTGACGTCCGTCGTTGTCGGTGACGTAGCCGGACCGCGGTTCGGCCGTCCAGGCCACGCACCAGGAGAACGCGCATGCGTCGACTTTCGATCCTCGGGGCCATCGGGCTCCTCTTGATCTCGGCATCCATGGTGTCTGCCGCTTCGGGCACCAGGGTCTGGCAGGCGAAGGTCCAGGTCGGAGCCGCCTCCGGCGGCGCGTCCCTGGCCCTGAGCGCCAACGGGAAGGCCGCGAGCGTCGCGGTGAAGCTCTACCACGTGACGCCGGCAACGAAGGTCACCGTCGCCCTGTACGACGGCGCGTGCCTGTCGTCGACGCAGCCGCCACTGACTCTGATCGTGAGCCCCAGGGCATTCAAGGCCCCGTCGGCCGGCTCGGCCGTCCACCGCTTCTGGCTCATGAAGAGCGATCTCGCGACGCTGAAGACGGACATCACCGCCAGCAATCACGTCTTCTCGGTGTTCATCACCGCGACCGGGACGGCGACCGCGACCGCCTGCTTCGACCTGAAGACCCGCTAGTCCGACGACCAGGGCGGACGTCCGTTCAGCGTCGAGATGTGGTCGAGGATTGCCCGTTCTGGGCGGTCCTCGACCATCGAATCACGCCGCCCAAGGGACTCTCGCCACGGTGATGCGGATCATGCGATCCGCGACGATCCGGGCGCCTCGGGGTTGATCTGCCCCCCTGCAACAGCGGCCGGCGCCGCTCCTGCCTCTGCTACGATCCGGGCATGCCGTTCGACATCAACGGGATCCGGATTCCGACGATCACGAGAGAGAACGTGGCGGTTCGCTGTCGCGGGTGCGGCGACGTGATCCAGGGGACGCCGTTCCGCATCAACGTCATGGACATCACCTCGGTCGAGATCCCGCCCTCGTGGTCGGGTCGGACGACCATCAATCCCGGGCCATTCCAGTTCCACGCCGATCCCGCCTGCGCGCGGCGATGGATGCGCGACCGCGGCAACCTCTTCTGCCGGAAGTCCGCGGTCCGCGAGCTGATGCGGCCGATCCTGGTTCCCGGCGAGACGCCCCGGTGGGGACTCTGCGACGGGTTCCATCACGACGACCACGAGCTCGTCCCTGCCTGACCGGCCCGATCGGGCCTCCTGGGAGGTCTCACCGGCATGAGCGTGTTCATCACCGGCGTGACGGCGCTGATTGCCCTGGCCTTCGCGGTCGCCCTGCTGGACCAGTGGCGGGTCCGCCGCCAGAGCTTCCAGCTCGCCTGGGCCGTCGGGATGCTCTTCTTCGGGATCGCCAGCGCGTGCGAGGCGATCGCGGCGGCCAGCGGCTGGAACGAGACGCTCTACCGGACCTGGTACCTGACGGGCGCGGTCTGGACCGCGGGCTGGCTGGGGCTGGGCACGGCGTTCCTTCTCGGACGCACGCGCTTCGGCTACGCGTTCGCGTTCTGCCTCTTCCTGGCCGGCCTCTTCACCTTCCTGACCCAGCGCCGCTACAACTACGAGGGCGCGGGGAGCGCCCCGATCCTCTACTTCCTCGCCGCCGGCATCCTCGCGCTCAGCGTGGCCGTGGAGACGTACTTCGGGGGCAATCGATGGCCGCGGATCGCGGCGGTCGCGGTGGTCGGCGCCAGCCTCCTCTCCGTCGGCCTGATGCTCACGACCACGCTCGCGGCGCCGGGCTGGAAGGTGGACCCGGCCACGAACGCGCCGGTCGCCGACCTCCTCCCGGGCACGCTGCGCCTCCTCACCCCGTTCCTGAACATCACCGGCGGACTTGCCCTCGCCTTCGGGGCGCTCTTCTCCGCCTACGAGTTCATGCCCAAGCGGCGTCTCCTCGACTATTCGCTCGACCCGAGCCAGACCGGCGACCAGTTCCTGTTCAACCTGGCGATCTCGCCGGTCGCGATCACGGTCAACTTCGTCGCGTCCCTGCCCGGCGCGCTGCGGGCCCTGTTCGGGGGGCGCCTCCACAGCCGCGTCCCGGCCACGATCCTCATCGCGATCGGCGCGTTCCTGGCGTCCTCGGGCGACATCCTGGCGCGCTTCGGTTCCACCGACTTCTTCGTGCTCGGAAAGCTCCTCTCGGTGATCTTCCTGTTCCTGGGCTTTCTCGTGAGCATCGAGGCGTTCAGCGAGTGGCGCGTCCCGTTCACCCGCATCGTCCTCCTGCGGCGACGCGCCGAACCCGCGCAGGCCGGGGAGTCGCAGCCCGGCACCTGACCCCGCCGGCGGAGGCTACCCTTCGCCGGTGACCATCCCCCATGGGCGCCTCGGCGGCACGCTCGCCGTCGCGGTCGCCGCGTGCCTGTTCGGAACGCTCGGCCCGGTGTCGCGGGGCGCGTACGACGCGGGCATGACGCCGCTCACGTTCGCGCTGTGGCGCGCCTCGCTCGGCACGCTGGGCCTGCTCGCGATCATCGGTGCACTGACCGTTCGCGGCCGCACTCGTTTTCACTGGAAGGCGCTGGACCGGCGCACGATCGCGGCGCTCGGCGCGGCGGTCGCGGCCGGCATCGTGCTCAACCTGGCGATCTTCACGGCGTTCGGCCAGATGTCGATCGCCCTCGCGCTGCTCGGCTTCTACACGTACCCGGCGCTGGTCGCGATCGGTGCGGTCGCGACGGGCGAGGAGCGCCTCACCCGCGGCCGCGTGATCGCGCTGGCCCTCGCGCTCCTCGGGATGGCGGTGGTCGTGCTCGGCGGCTCGGGCGCCGGATCGGGCCCCGGGCTCACGCTGGCCGGCCTCGGGCTCGTCCTGCTGGCGGCCGCGATGCAGGCGGTCTACGTGCTCCTCGGCCGCCGCGGGTTCCCGGCCGTCCCGACCGAGGAGGCGACCCTTGTCGTGCTCGTGGGCACGGCGGCCGGGTACCTGGCCCTGGTGCTCGCGACCGGCTCGATCGAGGGTGCCCTGGTCCCGTTCCGCTCGCCGGCCGCGCTGCCGCTGCTCCTCTGGGCCGGCCTCGCCGGGGCATCGATCCCCACGCTTCTCTTCCTGCTCGGGATCCGGGCGATCGGCCCCACCCGCGCCGCGATCATCGCGCTGATCGAGCCGCTGGCCGGCACGGTCCTCGCGGCGATCCTCCTCGCCGAGCTGCTGGGTCCCGTGCAGGTCGCGGGCGGTGCCCTCGTCCTGGCCGCAGCGGCCCTCCTCCAGCGCGGCGGTGAGGCGGCCGAGCCGCACGAGGCGACGAGCGGGACCGCCTGACCGCGGGTCCCGCCGAGCAGGCCGGGCCGGTCGGTCGCGGCGGCCCTCGTATACTGGCGCTGCCGGGGCTGACCGGGCTCATCGTCGCCCGTCCGGCCGTCGCCCGAATGCGAGCAGTCCGAGGTTCCATGCGCGTCCGCAAGGCCGTCTTCCCCGCCGCCGGTTGGGGCACCCGCTTCCTGCCCGCCACGAAGGCCCAGCCCAAGGAGATGCTGCCCCTCGTCGACAAGCCGATCATCCAGTACGCGGTCGAGGAGGTCGTGGCGGCGGGCATCGAGCAGGTGATCATCGTCACGTCCAGCCAGAAGCGAGCGATCGAGGACCACTTCGACCTCAGCTACGAGCTGGAGCACCTGCTCGAGGAGCGCGGCGAGATCGAGCGCCTTCGCCAGATCCGTGCCATCACGGACCTGGCGCAGATCGCGTACGTGCGGCAGAAGGAGCAGCTGGGCCTGGGTCACGCGGTCCTCATGGCCAAGGAGCTGGTCGGCCACGAGCCGTTCGCGGTGATCCTCTCGGACGATGTCGTCGTGGGCGAGCGCCCGTGCATCGGGCAGCTGATCCACGCGTACAACCAGACCCGCTCGTCCGTGGTCGCCGTGATGGAGGTTCCGGCCGAGGAGACGTCGCGCTACGGCGTGATCGGCGGCGAGCGCGTGGAGGGCGGCGACGGCCGCCTCTGGAGGATGGACCGCGTGGTCGAGAAGCCGGAGCCCGGCAGCGCGCCCTCCAACCTCGCGATCATCGGTCGCTACGTCCTGACGCCCAAGATCTTCGACAAGCTGGAGCAGACGGCGCGCGGCGCCGGTGGCGAGATCCAGCTGACCGACGCGATCCAGGCGCTCATGGAGGAACAGGCGATCTACGGCTACGAGTTCGAGGGGACTCGCTACGATGCCGGCACGACCATGGGCTGGCTGAAGGCCTCGGTCGAGCTCGCGCTCGCACGCCCGGACCTGGGGGAAGAGTTCGGCGCGTACCTCCGCGGCCTCGACCTCTAGGCCCGGAACCGCGCCTCGCGGCGCCTCGCACCGGACGAAGGGAGACGGATCGTGGCCGGTCTCGGCGACGTGCTCGGCGGGCGATATCGCCTCGTCGAGCTGCTGGGCCAGGGTGGGATGGCCACGATCTATCGCGCCACCGACAGCCAGCTCGGCCGCGACGTGGCCGTCAAGGTCCTCCACCGGGAGTATGGCCGCGACCCCGACTTCGTCGCGCGGTTCCGCCAGGAAGCCCACGCCGCAGCCGCGCTCAGCCACCCCGGGATCGTGGCGGTCCACGATTTCGGCGTCGACGAGGACGGACCCTACCTGGTCATGGAGCTCGTCGACGGCGAGGATCTGGCCTCGCTGCTCCGCCGCAACGGGCCGCTCCCGCCGCGCCAGGCGGCACGCCTGGTCGCCGAGGTTGCCCGCGCGCTCGATGCGGCACACGACCGCGGGATCGTCCACCGGGACGTGAAGCCCGGCAACATCATGCTCAACGCCAACGGCCGCGTGAAGGTGACCGACTTCGGGATCGCACGCGCCTGGGCGGACGCCGGCCTGACGCTTCCCGGCACGACGCTCGGATCCGTCCACTACTTCAGCCCGGAGCAGGCGCTCGGCGAGCCGGCGACGGCCGCCTCGGACGTCTACAGCCTCGGGATCGTCCTCTACGAGCTGCTGAGCGGCCGCCGGCCCTGGGAGGGCGATTCCGCCGCCGCGATCGCCATGGCACGAATCTCGGCACCGCCGCCGCGCGTCTCCGACATCCGGCCGAGCGTCCCGCCGGCGCTCGAGGCGATCGATCGGAAGGCCCTGGCTCCCGACGCGGCATCCCGGTTCGCGAGCGCCGGGGCGATGGCCGAAGCCCTCGAGGCATTCCTCGAGGAGGGCCGGATCTCCGGGGCGCGTCCCGCGGGGCCGGTCGCGGCTGGCGCCGCTGCCGCAAGCCTGGCCGCTGCTGCAGGCGCCGCAGGGGTCGGCATGGCGGCCGCTGGTGGCGCCGCGGGCGCTGCGGGGCGGCCCGGGACCATGACCGGCGCCGCGCCGAGCACCGGCGCCGCGACGGGATCCGGCATCGGTCCGCGCGCGCCGGGTCCGGGCGCGACCCGCACGACGGCCTCGCGGATGCCGCCACCCTATGATCCGAGCGCGTACGCGGGGGTCGGGCCCGCTGACGCCGCGGCCGACCGGCGGGCAGGGGCCCCGCCACCGCCCGAACCCGACGACGATGGGCGCACCAGCCCGTGGATCTGGGTCGCCGGGGTCGCGGGCCTGCTGATCCTCGCGATCGCGGGGTTCCTCCTGTTCCGGCTCATCTCTGCCGGCTCCGGCCCCGCGGCCACGCCCGGCCCGGGCAGCGTGACGCTGCCGTCGTACATCGGCCAGGCCTATCTCGATGCGTACACGAAGGCGGACGACCTGGGCGTGAACCTCGTGCCCAACTACGTCAAGCGCAACGACGCCGCGGACGGCACGATCGTCGGACAGGATCCACCGGCCGGGACGAGCGTCACGAAGGGGTCGACCGTCAAGGTGGATGTCGTGAGCGGCAAGGACCTCGTCGCGGTCCCGTCGATCGTGGGGATGGCCGAGGGAGACGCGATTCGCGCGATCACGGACGCCAAGCTGCGCCTCGGGACCCGGACCGAGGACTTCGACCCGACGATCCCCGCCGGCTCGATCATCGGCCAGGGCCTGCCCTCCGGGCTCTCGGTACCGACTGATACGCCGCTCGACTACGTCGTCTCCAAGGGCCCCGAGCCGAGCCCGACCCCCTCGCCATCGCCGTCGCCGTCGCCGTCGCCATCCCCGTCGCCCGAGCCGAGCGTTGCGCCAACGCCGGTCCCGACCCCCGTGCCGACCCAGGCCTCGGTCACGGTCGGTACGTATGTCGGGCTGACCGTGGCGCAGGCCAAGGCGCAGGCGACGGCCGAGGGTCTCGTGATCGTGTGGCAGGGCGGCGGCAGCCCGCCCGAATCCGACATGGTCGTGTCCCAGAACCCCCCCGCCGGGACGACCGTCATCCCGGGGTCGTCGATCCTGCTCAACACCGCTCCGCCGCCACCCAGCCCGTCGCCCTGACCGGGCACGGGGCCGGAGACCGCGGCACGGGACGTGGGCTCCGACCGAGGCGGGGAGGCGGGCTCCGATCGAAAGGAACGGGCGTTCAGGCGCCCGGCTTGCCCCACAGCGTGCCCGGTACCGGGAACGGCGGCCCGGCGGGATCGAGGAGCGGGGCCTGGTCCCCGGATTCCGCGCGGCCCGGTGCCGCCGGGACCGGCCGCCAGCAGCCGCGCAGCTCGTCGCCGCGGAGCGCGGAACGCCGGGGATCGAGCCCGCACGTTCCGCCGAACGGCCCGGCGATGGCGCGGCGGAAATGGGTGCAGGACCCGCAGCTGGTGCTGGAGCGACGGCAGACCCAGCATCGGGCCGCCTCGGGCTGCGGTGTCCGGCAGTGCGGGCAGCGCCAGTTCGCCATGCACGGATGGTAGCTGCGCCGGCGGCCCCGCGCTAGGGGATGATGGTGATCACGACCCGTCCGGACGCGTCGCCGAACTCGGGCGTGGTCAGGAAGGCGAGGCCGGGCCCGCTGCCCTGCGTGGCGCCCGCGGGGATCAAGGTCTGGAAGGTCGCCACGCCGCTCGCATCCGTCGTGCCCTGGCCGGTGATCAGGGGCACGCCGGGGATCGAGAGCGTGAACGTGATGTCGCGGCCTGGCAGGACGTTGCCCCCCGGGTCCGTCGCAACGGCGCGCAGCTCGATCATCCGGGGCAGCTTGGCCGCGCTGATCCGGTAGGACGAGGCGCTGAGGGCGACCTTGAGCTGGCCCGAGCCGCGCATGACCGTGACGACCGCCGTGGCGACGTTGCCTGCGGGATCCGTGACGGTCAGGGTGAGGGGGTTCGAGCCGTCCGCGAGCGCCAGGACCACCGAGAAGTTGCCGGAGGCATCGGCGGTGGCGACGGCCGTGTGCCCGTTGGCCGCGTTGCGTGCGCTGATCGAGGACAGGGCCTGCGTCTTGCCCACGATCGTGACGGACGTGCCGTTCACCGTTGACTTGTCCGCGGGCGAGGCGATCGTGATCTTGGGCTTCGCGGTGTCCAGGACGTACGTCACGATCGGCGACGCCTCGCTCGCGCCTCCCGGCCCGACGACCGTCGCGGTGAAGTCGTTGCGCCCCGGCTGGAGCGCGACGCCGGGGATCGCGAAGTTCGGGGTCTCACCCAGCTGGATCTCGACGACCAGGACCGGCTCCTTCTTCGGGAGTGCCACGTAGAGGCGGATCCGGATCCCGGCCGTGCGTCCGACGATGCTCGTCGGGACGCTCCCGGTCACGGTCACCGTGCGCTGGTTCGTCGCGGCCTGGGCCGGGGCGTCGAGCAGGGGCGAGGCCGGGACGGGCGCCAGCGTCGGGGTCGGCGATGGCGACGCGGGGATCACGGCCCCGGCGATCCCCGAGACGGCGCCGCCGACGGTCGAGACGATCCGGGGCAGCGCTCCCATCACCGTCAGCAGGACGACCGCAACGAGCGCGAGGACGGACACGCCGAGCGCGGCTTTCACCGCCATGGGCAGGCCGCGGGGCGCCTCGGAGCCACGTGGCGGCGAAACGCGCTGGACCGCCGGCCGACGCGGGACCGGTGCAGCCGGCCGTGGCCGGCCGGAGGAGGGCGGTCGAGGCCGCACCTGGCTCGGCCGTCCGCGGCGGGGCATCATCTCGTGGCATTGTCGCACGCCGGGGACCCGCGGCCGGGCCCGTCACCCGCCGCAAAGATGTGCCGGTGAGGGGCGGTCCGGTGTACGCTGGCGGCCAATGAGCGCGTGTGGGAGCGTCCGGTCCGGTGCGTGAGGTGATCGGCGCTGGGCGCCCGTCGCACGAGCCTCGTCCGGCGGCCGGTGGGCCCTCGTTCCGCCTGGGCCCCGTGGTCCGGAACACGATGCCGGCACGCGATCCGTCCGCCGGCCTGCGTGCCCCGAGCCCGATCTCCCGGCCCGTGATGCAGGATCGGCCGCCTTTTCAGGGCCGCCCCGTGGCGGTGGCGATCGGCACGCGCGACGCCGGGGCGACCGCACCCTCGTCGGTCTCGCGACCCACCGCGCGCACCGGGTTTGGCGCCGCCCGTACCGGGTTCGGGCTCCCGAGCCTCCGGCGGAACGTCTGCCCGCACTTCTACATGACCGGCCTTCGCGGCTCCGTGCCGATCCAGGCGCCGCACCTCCTCAAGGCGCTGGTCCGCCAGGACCACACCGTCTCGCGCTGCCAGCTGCGCGGCGGCGTGCACATGGAGGAGGGGTACGTCAACGACGTGTGCCTCGGGTCGCGCTTCAACCAGTGCGTCTTCTACGAGGACGACCTGGAGCTGTGACCGGGGCGGGGGCCGACCACCTGCCGGCTTCCTTCGCCGAGTCGGTCGTCGCGCTGGAGGCACGCGGGCGCTTCGGGATCCGCCTGGGCCTGGGAAGGACCAGGGCGCTGCTCGCGGCGCTCGGGCACCCCGAGCAGGGGATCCGCGGCGCGCTCATCGGCGGGACCAACGGCAAGGGCAGCGTTGTGGCGCTCGTCGGCGCCTGCCTCGCGGCTGCCGGTTATCGGGCCGGGGAGACGCCGAAGCCGCACCTGGTGAGCTATCGCGAGCGGATCCGCATCGCCGGGCACCCCATCGCCGCCGCCGACTTCACCGGCCTCGTCCGGGCGGGCCTGCCCGTCGCCGACCGAGTCGCCGGGCGCCACGGCCCGCCGACGGAGTTCGAGCTCCTCACCGCGCTCGCGTTCCGCCACTTCGCGGACGCCCGCGTCGATCTCGCGATCGTCGAGGTCGGGCTTGGCGGCCGGCTCGACGCGACCCACGCCTGGGACGGCGGCGTCGCCGCGATCACGAACGTCGACCTTGACCACACCGAGCACCTGGGGGCGACCGTCGAGCTGATCGCACGGGAGAAGGCCGCCATCGTCATGCGCGGCGACCTCGCGGTCACGGGCGCGACGGGTCCGGCGCTCGGGCCGATCCGACGGCGGGCGCGGCGAGTCGGCGTGTCGATGGTCGAGGTGGGCCCGGCGCCCGTGCTTGCCTTCGATCGGCATGGCCTCGTCGTGGAGCTTCCGGGCCTCGGGGCCGTTCGCGTCGGCCTGCTCGGGCGCCACCAGGCGGCGAACGTCGCGGTGGCCGACGCGGTCCTCGACGCGCTTGGCGCGGCCGGTATCGCGCACGTCGGCCCCGGGGCGCGTCGCGCCGGCTACGCCGCGGCGCGCTGGCCCGGACGGATGGAGCTGCTCGACCTTCCCGGTGCCGGACCGCGGGGTGCCGACGCGCAGGTCCTCCTCGACGGGGCGCACAACCCGGCCGGCGCCCGCGCGCTCGCCGCCGCCCTCGACGAGCTGCGGCCGGAGCTGCGCGGCTCCGGAGGGGCGGCGACGCCCATGGCCGCGCGCTCCGGCGCGCCGTCTGCCGCGCCGGTCACGCTCGTGATCGGCACGATGGCCGACAAGGACGTCGACGGGCTGGTCGCGGCGCTCGGAACCTCGCGGTCGCTCGCCGGTGCGCGGGTCATCGCGACAGCGGTGCCGGGCGGGCGTGCGATGGCGCCTGGGGCGCTCGCAGCGCGCTGGCAGGCGGCCATCCCGGCGTCGGACGTCCAGGTCGCCGTGGACCCGGCCGCCGCGCTCGACCGGGCCGTGACCACCGCCGAGGGCCCCGTGGTCGTGGCGGGGTCGCTCTACCTCGTCGGCGCCGCGCGGGCG
>Ga0207927_1001032_pt1 | contig 11886 bp, 4 predicted proteins | sample NGESurdeep072012_2_FD_184456 | JGI IMG/M metagenome (GOLD analysis project Ga0207927, IMG submission 184456) | Arctic peat soil microbial communities from Barrow, Alaska - NGEE Surface sample 210-2 deep-072012 (SPAdes) | ecosystem: Environmental > Terrestrial > Soil > Wetlands > Peat ... | reverse complement strand
TCGGCTTGGGCCCCTGGTTGAGTCCGGCCATGTCCTGCCAGACCAGCACTTGGGCGTCGCAGTGCGGGCCGGCGCCGATGCCGATGGTGGGGATGGTCAGCGTGGCGGTGACGGCGGCCGCCACCTCGGCGGGCACCATCTCCAGCACCACGGCGAACGCGCCGGCCTCCTGCATGGCCTTGCCGGCGGCGACCAGCCGGTCGGCGGCCTCGCCCCGACCCTGCACCCGGTAGCCGCCCAGGCCGTGTTCACTCTGCGGAGTGAAGCCGATGTGGGCCATCACGGGGACGCCGGCATCGACGATGGCGCGCACCTGGGGCGCAACCGGCTCGCCGCCCTCGAGCTTGACCGCGTGCGCGCCGCCCTCCTTCATGAACCGCACGGCGGTGCCGAGCGCCTGCGCCGGGGACACCTGGTAGGAGCCGAACGGCATGTCGGCGACGACAAGTGCCCGCCGGGTGCTCCGACTCACGGCGCGCACCAGTGGCAACAGTTCCTCGACGGTGACCGGCAGCGTGGTGTCGTAGCCATAGACGTTGTTGGCCGCCGAGTCCCCGACGAGCAGCACCGGGATGCCGACCTCGTCGAAAACCGCGGCGGCGTACTGCTCGTAGGCGGTCAGCATCGCCCACCGCTCGCCGCGTTCTTTCATCGACTGCAGGTGATGGATGCGGGTCCGGCGGACCGGGGGCAGGTCGGTGTGGGGGGTGCCGTAGGGGGAGATGCCTTCGGCGGTGGGTTCGGACATCGGGTGCCTCCGAACTCGAGGCGCCCTGGCGGCGTCCCCGGTCCTGGTCATGGTGCCATGCACGATCGCCTTGATTGCAGCCGCTTGGGCGCCCATCCGGGCTACCCGTGGGGTTCCCGCACGATTCCGAGGCCATCGACCAAGCTGTTCGAGGTAGTGAGCATCCGTCACATTCGGTAGTGTCGGTGAGTCGACAGCACACTCGGGACGGGGGCCGGTGGACGTCTTCACGGTGCGGGACCGGCTGCTGGAGGACTACCGAGCCTTCACCACCGGCTTCGTTGACCCCCGTGACGCCCGTATCCGGGCCTACGTTGTCCGACGACTCAGCGAGGGCCACCAGTGGCCGGACCCCTGGCTCTCCCTGAACCCCAACTTTGCACCCGGCGGCAGCATCAGTGACCTGGTGGCGGCCGGCTTGCTGCACCCGGAGAACGAACGCATCTTCCGGGTCAAGGAGTCCATGACCGATGCCGGATCGCGGGTCCTGCACCTCCACCGTCACCAGCGTGATGCGGTCGAGGCGGCCGCGACCGGCAGCTCCTACGTGCTCACCACCGGCACGGGCTCCGGCAAGTCGCTGGGCTACCTGGTGCCCATCGTGGATCGGCAGCTTCGGGCCAAGGACGCCGTCCCATCCGGCGAACGCCGCGTCAGCGCCATCGTCGTCTATCCGATGAACGCGTTGGCCAACTCCCAACGCCAGGAGATGCGCAAGTTCCTCACCTTCGGGTACGGCGAGGGCCGCGAGCCGGTGACCTACGCTCGCTACACCGGTCAGGAGTCCGACCCCGAGCGCGAGCAGATTCTGGCCCGGCCGCCGGACATCCTGCTCACCAACTACGTCATGCTCGAGCTGCTGCTCACCCGGCCGCGGGAGCGCGAGAAGCTCATCCGGGCGGCCCAGGGCCTGCGATTCCTCGTCCTCGACGAGCTGCACACCTACCGCGGTCGCCAAGGGGCGGATGTCGCCCTCCTGGTCCGTCGGTTGCGGAACGTGTGCTCCGCCCCGGCGCTGCAATGCGTCGGCACGTCGGCCACCATGGCCAGCGGCGGTAGCCGGGCGGAGCAGCAGCGGGCGGTATCCGAGATCGCTACCAGGCTGTTCGGCGCCGAGGTCCTACCAGAGCGGGTGATCGGCGAGACGTTGCAGCGGGCCACCGCCGAGCCCACGGACGAAGCCGTCACGGGGCTGGCCGCTCGGCTCCGGCAGCCACCGCCGGCGGACTTCGCCGGGCTGCGCGCCGACCCGCTGGCTGCCTGGATCGAGACGGCGTTCGGCCTGGACCGAGAACCCGGCACCGACCGGCTGATCCGCCGCCGACCGACGACCGTCTCCCGCGCCGCGGTGCGATTGGCAGCCGTTACCGGCATCGACGAGGCGGCGGCCGGAAACGCCATTCGGACTACCTTGCGAGCCGGGTCGGCCGCCGTCGATCCGCAGACCGGACGGCCGCTGTTCGCCTTCCGGTTGCACCAGTTCCTCTCCAAGGGCGACGGCATCCACATCAGCCTCGAGCCCGAGCACGTGCGGCATATCACCGGTCGATACCAGGCAGTCGTGCCGGGCCAGCCGGACAAGGCCCTGTTCCCGCTGGCCTTCTGTCGGGAGTGCGGGCAGGAGTACCTGGTCGTGGCCCGGGACGAACGCGCGAACCCACCGCGGTACGTCGGCCGGCGGGACACCGACGCTTCCGGCGGGGACGCGGCGTCGGGCTATCTCTACGTCAGCACATCGGCGGACGCCACGCCGTGGCCGAGCACCCTCGATGAGGTGCTCGGCGAAGGTCGGCTGCCCGAGTCATGGGTCACCACCGACCAGGCCAGCAATCGGACCGTTCTCGACGCCCGCCGGAAGTACCTCCCCAAGATCGTGTACGTCGACCCGGACGGCACCGAGACCAGCACCGGCCACGGGCTGCGCGCCGCCTACGTGCCCAGCCCGTTCGGCTTCTGCCTGCGCTGCCGGGTGTCCTACGAGAACCTGCGCGGCAACGAGTTCGCCAAGCTGGCTCCGTTGTCGGCCGAAGGGCGTTCCTCGGCCATGACGGTGATCGCTGCCAGCGTGGTCCGCAGCCTGCGCGCCGTTCCCGACACCGAGCTGCCGGCGGCGGCGCGGAAGTTGCTGACCTTCGTCGACAACCGCCAGGACGCCTCGTTGCAAGCCGGTCACTTCAACGACTTCGTTTTGGTTTCCCTGCTTCGGGGCGCGCTGCACCACGCTGCCGCCCACGCTGGCCCGAGCGGCCTCTCGCACGAGGCCGTGGCCGAGGCGGTGGTCGACCAGCTCGGACTCGACTTCAGCGAGTACGCCGTTGCGGTCGATCCAACGCCGACGCTGCGCCAGACCACGGACAAGGCGCTCCGCGAGGTGGTGGGCTTCCGGCTCTACAGCGACCTGGTCCGCGGCTGGCGGATCACGATGCCCAACCTGGAGCAGACCGGGCTGCTGCGCGTCGACTATGCCGACCTGGACTGGCTGGCGGCGACCGAGGACCGATGGATCGGCACGGTGGAGGCGCTGCGGGAGGACGCGCCGGAGCACCGCCGGGAACTGATGGCGGTGTTGCTCGACGAGCTGCGGCGCGGCCTCGCCGTCGACGTGGAAGTGCTCACCGAAGCCGGCTTCGAGCGCGCGCAGCGGCTCTCGCAGCAGCATCTGGTGGAGCCGTGGTCGCTGCCGGCGAACGAGGAGCTGCCCGCTGTCGGCACGGCGTACCCAAGGGCGGGCCGGCAGGGCGCCCCGCGCAATGCGCTGTTCCTGTCCGGCCGCGGCGCCTTCGGCCGCTACCTGCGCCGGGACGGGCAGTTCCGGCACCTCCGTGAGCGGCTGGACGGGGCCGCGGCGCAGGAGGTGATCAGTGACCTGTTCACCGTGTTGACCAAGGCGGACCTGGTGCGGGTGACCGACCGTGACCGCGACGGCGTAGCCGGCTGCCGGATCAACGCCGGCGCGCTGCGCTGGCTGCCCGGTGACGGCGAGTCGGCGGTGTCCGACCCGCTGCGCCGCACGGTCGTGGATGAGGCCGGGCCGCGGGTGAACCCGTTCTTCCGCGACCTCTACCGCGACATCGCCGCCTCACTGCGGGGACTTCGGGCTCGGGAACACACCGCGCAGGTGCCCGGACATATTCGCGAACAGCGGGAGGAGGAGTTTCGGGACGGTCGGCTGCCGCTGTTGTTCTGCTCGCCGACGATGGAGCTCGGCGTGGACATCGCCAGCCTGAACGCCGTCGGCCTGCGCAACGTGCCGCCCACCCCGGCGAACTACGCGCAGCGGTCGGGTCGCGCCGGTCGGTCCGGCCAGCCGGCGCTGGTCGTCACCTACTGCGCCACGGGGAACGCGCACGACTCCTACTACTTTCGTCGCAGCGATGACATGGTCTCCGGCTCGGTGGCTGCTCCCCGGCTGGATCTCGGCAACGAGGACCTCGTCCGGTCGCACCTGCACAGCATCTGGCTCGGCGAGACGGCCATCTCGTTGCAGACCAGCCTGGCCGACCTGCTCGACGTCGACGGTGAGCAGCCGACTCTCGCGCTGCGGCCGGAGTTTCGGCGGGCGATCGAGGACGCCGGCGCCCGGTTGCGGGCCACCGCCCGCGCTCGCGCCGTACTCGAGGGAATGCGTGCCGACCTGGTTCGCAGCACCTGGTGGGACGAGGGCTGGATCGAGCGCACCATCGCGCAGGCTCCCGCGGCCCTCGCAGCGGCGTGCGATCGGTGGCGCTCGCTCTACACCGCAGCGCTGAGCGAGCAGCAGCAGCAGAATCGACTTGTCAACGATCCGACCAGCAGCAAGCCGGCCCGGCGGGCGGCGGAGGCCCGTCGGCGGGAGGCCGAGACTCAGCTTCGGCTGCTGCGCAACGAGGACTCCGAGCGCGGGCAGACTGACTTCTACTCCTACCGCTACTTCGCCTCCGAGGGATTTCTGCCTGGCTACTCCTTTCCGCGGCTGCCGCTGGCGGCATTCATCCCCGGAATGCGGCGGCGGGCATCCGACGGCGACTACCTGCAACGCCCACGGTTTCTGGCCATCAACGAGTTCGGCCCCGGCGCGCTGGTCTACCACGAGGGCGCCCGCTACCAGGTGACCCGCATTCAACTGCCGCCGGCCGCCGACGCCCCGGGCACAGTCGAGACCACAGCAATCCGCCGCTGTCCGCACTGTGGCTACCTGCACGACAAGGAGTCGCTGGTCGATGTCTGCGAGCACTGCGGCGACCCGTTGGGGGCGACGACGTACGGGCTGTTGCAGCTGCGCACCGTGTTCACGCGCCGGCGGGAGCGGATATCCAGTGACGAAGAGGAACGGCGTCGCGCCGGCTTCGACCTCGAAGTCTCCTACCGGTTCTCGGCGCGCGGTTCCCGGTCGGGGCGTACGGATGCCGTCGCCGTGGACGCCGATGGCGGGGAAGTGCTCGAAGTCGGGTACGGCGACGCGGCCACCATCCGGGTGGCCAACGTGGGGACACCGACGACGCAAGAACGTCAACGATCGGGGGTTCTGGCTGGACACCGTGACCGGGCGGTGGCTCACCGACTCCCAGGCCGCCGACAACGCGGCGGCCGACGGTGAGCTCGACGATGCCGGTCGGGTCCAGTCCAAGGCCAAGGTCGTCCCCTTTGTCGAGGACACCCGGAACGTCCTGCTGACCCGGTTGCGCGCGCCGACCGACGACGGGATGCGGGTCAGCCTGCAGTTCGCCCTGGAGCGCGGCATCGAGGCCGCCTTCCAGCTCGAGGACTCCGAGCTGGCCAGCCAAGAGCTGCCCGACGACGACCGACGGGGCCGCACGCTGTTCACCGAGTCCGCCGAGGGTGGCGCAGGTGTGCTGCGCCGGTTGGTGGACGAGCCCACCGCGCTGGCCACTGCCGCTCGCACCGCGTTGGAGCTGGCCCATTTCGACCCCGACACCGGTGCGGATCTGTCCGGCCGGGACGGAGGGGAGCGCTGTGAGAAGGCCTGCTACGACTGCCTGCTCACCTACGCCAACCAGCTCTGGCATCCGGTGATCGACCGGCTTTCGGTCCGCGACCTGCTGCTTGCGTTGGCTGGCGCCACGGTGCGGCGTACGTCGGCAACGAGCGATCCGGCGACCGGCGCTGCCGAGCTGGCCCAGCGCTGCGACTCCGAGCTGGAGCGGTCCTTCCTCGACTGGCTGGTTTCCCACGATCACCGGCTGCCCGACGAGGCGCAGACCCTGGTGGCCGCGGCCGAGGCCCGCCCGGACTTCATCTACCGGGCCGCGCAGGGTCAGGTCGCGGTTTTCGTGGACGGCCCTCACCACCAAGCGGCCCGCCAGGCGGAGCGGGACGCGGTGGCCGAGGAACGGTTGGCCGATCTCGGCTGGTTCGTCCTCCGACTCCGGCTCGACCAAGACGAAGCGGACTGGTCCGACCAGGTGGCCGCCTATCCGAGCGTCTTCGGCCCGGGCCGGTAGCCAGTGGGCGGGTACGCACCGGGCACACTGGTCCGGGCTCGGGACCGGGAGTGGGTAGTCCTGCCGGCCAGTGAGCCGGACTTCCTCGTGTTGCGCCCGCTCGGCGGTGACGAAGACGACGTCACCGCCGTCTTCCCGGCCCTGGAACCCGTTACGGGCGCGCAGTTCGCGCCGCCGACCAGTGCTGATCTCGGCGATGCCGCCTCGGCCACCTTGCTGCGCCAGGCACTGCGCATCGGGTTCCGGGCGTCGGCCGGGCCGTTCCGCTCGCTGGCATCCCTCGCGGTGGAACCGCGGTCCTACCAACTGGTCCCGCTGCTGCTGGCCCTGCGCAGCGACGTCGTCCGGCTGTTGATCGCTGACGACGTGGGCATCGGCAAGACCGTGGAAGCTGGCCTGATCGCCGTCGAGCTGCTCGCCCAGGGCGACGCCCGTGGGCTGACCGTGCTGTGCTCACCCGCGTTGGCGGAGCAGTGGCGGGGTGAGCTGGCGAGCAAGTTCGGCATCGACGCGGAGCTGGTGCTGCCGGCCACGGTGACCCGACTGCAACGGGGCCTGGGCATGGACGAGTCGTTGTTCGACCGCCACCCGCACACGGTGGTCTCCACCGACTTCATCAAGTCGCCGACTCGCCGGGACGAGTTTCTCCGCACCGCTCCGGATCTGGTCATCGTGGACGAGGCGCACACCTGCGTGTCCGGTAGCGGGGGAGCGGGCGGGCGGTCCCGAACGCAACGACACGAGTTGCTCCGTCGACTGGCCGCCGACGATCGGCGCCACCTGTTGCTGGTGACGGCCACGCCGCACAGTGGCGCCGAGGAGGGCTTTCGCAACCTCCTGGAGCTGCTTGATCCGGTGTTGCTGACCGTCGACCTAAACTCCTCCGCCGGCCGCGACCGACTCGCCCGGCACTTCGTCCAGCGTCGCCGCGGGGACATCCGACGCTACCTCGACCAGGACACCCCGTTTCCCCGTGATCGGGTGAGCCAGGAGCGCCCGTACGGGCTGACCCCCGGCTACGCCGCCCTGCTGGACCGGGTGCTCGACTACACCCGCGAGTCGGTCCGCAACGAGGCCGGCGGCCCGCTGCAGCACCGGGTGCGCTGGTGGTCGGCGCTGGCCCTGTTGCGCGCGCTGGCTTCCTCGCCGAAGGCTGCCGCCGCGACGTTGCGGGCCCGGGCCGCCGGCGTTGCCGCCGTCACCCCGGAGGAGGCGGACTCGCTTGGGCGGGCCGCCGTACTCGACCTGGGCACGGATGAGGCCCTGGAGATGGCCGATGCCACCCCGGGCGCCGATCCGGAGGCGACGGCGACCGACAGCACCGAACATCGCCGCCTGCTGGGCTTTGCCCGGGACGCGGACCGGTTGGCCGGACCAGGCAACGACGCCAAGCTGGTCGAGGTCACGAAGGTGGTCTCCGGGTTGTTGGCCGACGGTTTCGACCCGATCGTGTTCTGCCGGTTCATCGACACCGCCGAGTACGTCGCCCGGCACCTGACGACCGCGCTGGGAAAGTCCGCCCACGTCGGCTACGTCACCGGCCAGATAGCACCGACCGATCGGGTCACCCGGATCGCCGAGCTGACGGCCACCGGTGCCCGCAGCGTGCTGGTGGCGACCGACTGCCTGTCCGAGGGCGTCAACCTGCAGGAACGGTTCCAGGCGGTGGTGCACTACGACCTGGCTTGGAACCCGACCCGGCACGAGCAGCGGGAAGGCCGGGTCGACCGATTCGGCCAGACCGCGGACGTGGTCCGCGCCGTGACCATCTACGGCCGGGACAACCGCATCGACGGAGTCGTGCTCGATGTGCTGCTGCGCAAGCACCTGGCCATCCGGGCCGCCACCGGGGTGTCCGTGCCGGTCCCCGAAGGCAGCGACGCGGTCGTGGAGGCGATGCTGGAAGGACTGCTGCTGCGCGGCAGCGGGTACGACGCTGGCCAGCTGGAATTGGACGGAATCGCCGACACCGCCCGGCGGAACTTGGACGTGGCCTGGGAGTCAGCCGCGGCAAAGGAAAAGGCGTCCCGGACGAAGTACGCCCAAAGCGGGATCCGCCCGGACGAGGTGGCCCAGGAGATCGCCCGGACTCGGGCCGCCCTCGGTGCCGGTGCCGACGTCGAGGCCTTCGTCCGCGAGACGCTCGGCGCGCTCGGAGCGCCGCTGACCGACGTCCCGGACGGCTTCGCCGCCCCGACCGCGACCTTGCCGCCGGCCCTTCGGCACGCCCTGACCGGGGCGCGGCGCGATCCGCTGGTGTTTCGCCGGACGCCGCCGGTGACCCGGTCGCAGGTGCTGTTGGCCCGTACCGATCCCGACATCGAGTCGATCGCCGCCTTCGTGCTCGACGCCGCCCTTGACCCCACCGCGTTACCCGGCGACCTGGGCCGCCGCCTGGCTCGTCGGGCCGGCGTCTTCCGCTCGCCGGCCGTGAGCGCGCGGACGACAGTGCTGCTGCTCCGCCATCGGGTGCACCTCACCCTGCCGGGGCGGGAGCAGGTCCGATCACTGGTCGCCGAGGACGCGGAGATCGTGGCCTTCACCGGCCGGCCGGAGGAGCCGGCCTGGTTGCCGCCGGCGGCGGTCGAGGAGCTGTTGGCGGCTCCGGCCGCGGCTACCGGCGCCGACCGGCTGACGGCCGACGCGTTGGATCGAGCTCGGAACCAGGTGGCCGTGCTGGCGCCCGCGCTGGACGCCCGCGGCGACGCGTTGGCCGACCGGCTGCTGGCTGATCACCTGCGGGTGCGGGCGACCGCTGGCGGAATGGCGCGTCGCGGGTTGACCGTGGAACCGATCCGGCCGGCCGACGTGCTGGGTCTCTACCTCTACCTCCCGGCGGTGCCGGCGTGACCGCCGCTGCCGGAACTGGTGCGTATCCCACCGTTCGCAGTGTCGGAGCGCTGCTGCCGGCCGACCTGTTGGCCCGCGTGGTCGCCGGCACCGATCTGCCCGGGCTGGCGTCCGATCACTACCACCTGGCCGGCGAGCCGTTGCGGCAAGCCGCTTCCCGCGCTTTCGAGTACTTGCGCGGCGTCTACGCCCGCTTCCGCGACGAGCTGGCTACGCGACCCGGCGGCGACCTCGGAACCGGGTTGACCCGGGAGCGGTGGCTGCAGCCGCTGTTGGGGGCGCTGTACTACGGCCGGGTGCCGGCAACGCCGGGCGGCCACCTGCGCGTCGACGGCCGGGACTACCCGGTCAGCCATCTATGGGCCGACGTACCGGTGCACCTGCTGGGTTGGGGAGTCGACCTGGACCTCCGCACCGGCCGGACCGCCGGTGCGGCCCGGGCGCCGCAGTCGATGGTCCAGGAGCTGCTCAACCGCAGCCCGGACCACCTCTGGGCGGTGCTGTCGAACGGGCGCACCCTGCGGTTGCTGCGCGACTCCGCTGCCCTCGTCGGGCAGTCCTACGTCGAGTTCGACCTGCAGTCGATCTTCGACGGTGACCTGTTCAGCGACTTCGTCCTGCTGTTCCTGCTCTGCCACCAGTCCCGGCTGGAGCGGTTGCCGGGGTCGGACGGGCAGCCGGGCGGTGTCGAAGACCGGTGGCTGGAGCGCTGGCGCGCCAACGCGAAAGACACCGGCACCCGGGCGCTGACGGCGCTTCGGGGTCAGGTCACCGCGGCGCTGGAGGTGCTCGGCACCGGCTTCCTCGCCCATCCGGCCAACGCCGGGCTGCGCGACCGGCTGGCTGCCGACGAGCTCACGGTGGCCGACTACAACCGCGCGCTGCTGCGGGTGATCTACCGGCTGTTGTTCTGGTTCGTCGCCGAGGACCGCGGCGCCCTGCTGGACCCGGCCGCCGATCCGGTCGCCGTCGACCGCTACCAGCGGTACTTCTCGGCGGACCGGTTGCGCCGCACCGCCCGACGCCGTCTCGGCACCCGACATGTCGACACCTGGGCGCGGGTCCGCCTGGTGCTTGATGGGCTCGGCCGGGAGGACGGCCGGCCCGAGCTCGGGCTGCCCGGGCTCGGTGGGTTGTTCGAGAGCGGACCGCTGGACGTGGTGGACGGCGCGGCGCTGACGAACGAGACCGTCTTCACCGTGGTCCGGTTGCTCTCGACTCACACCATCCGCGGCTCGGCGGTGCTGCGCACTGTGGACTTCCAGCATCTGGGCGCAGAGGAGCTCGGCAGCATCTACGAGTCGCTGCTGGAACTGCATCCGCGGTACGACGCCACCGCCCGCACCTACACCCTGGCCGCCGCGGCCGGCAACGAGCGCAAGTCCTCCGGCTCCTACTACACGCCGAGCAGCCTGATCGACTGCCTGCTCGACACCGCGCTGGACCCGCTGCTGAACGACGCGATGAAGGCGGCGGACGGCCCAGCCGCCGAAGCGGCCCTGCTGGCCATCACGGTGTGCGACCCGGCCATGGGCTCGGGAGCGTTCCTGGTCGCCGCCGCCCGGCGGATCGCCCGCCGGCTGGCCGAGGTGCGCGCCGGTGACCCGGAGCCGCCGCCACCAGTCGTGCAGGCGGCGCTGCGGGACGTGGTCGCGCGGTGCATCCACGGCGTGGACATCAATCCGATGGCGGTCGAGCTGGCCAAGGTGTCGCTGTGGCTGGAAGGACTGGAACCCGGTCGCCCGTTGGCATTTCTGGATGCCAACCTGCGCCCGGGCAATGCGCTACTCGGTACGACGCCGGCATTGCTCGCGGCCGGAGTGCCGGAGGCCGCGCTCAAGCCGCTGGCCGGGGACGACCGCAAGGTGGCTGCCCTGTTGGCCAGGCGCAACCGCAGTGAGCGCATCGGTGCCGACGATCTGTTCACCGATGCCGCTATCCCGGTCGGCAACGCCGACCTGGCGGCCACAACCAGCGCCATTCGGGGTACGCCGGCCGGCTCGCTCGCCGACGTGCACATCGCCCGGCGGCGCTACCGCGAGCTGGTGGACTCGCCCGCCCGCCAGCACGCGCAACTCGTCGCCGACGCCTGGTGTACGGCGTTCGTGCAGGAGAAGTCGGCTGAGACGGTGGCGTCGGCGGTCACTGACGCGGTGTTGCGCCGCCTCGCGGCGGATCCGGCCGTGCGTCGGATGGGACGGCGGAGCTGGTACGAGCGGCCGCGCTGCGCTACCGGTTCTTCCACTGGCACCTGGAGTTTCCGCACATCTTCTCGGTGCCCGCCGCCGGGCCGGCCGGCACCGACACCGGCTGGGAGGGCGGCTTCGCTTGCGTGGTGGGCAATCCGCCGTGGGATGCAGTGCAGATGTCGGAGAAGGAGTATTTCGCCGAGCGCGATCCTGATATCGCTACTGCTCCGAATGCCGCGGCCCGCAAGAAGCTGATCGCTAGGCTCCCTGACACCAATCCCAACCTGTTCCGGTCGTTCAGCGACGAGGCGAGGCGGCTTGAGGGGGATAACCACTTGGTGCGGGAAAGTGGCCGCTTCCCATTGACGGCGCGCGGCAAGATCAACACCTACAGCATCTTCGCCGAGACGATGCGTGCGATCGTTAGCGACGCGGGCCGGGCAGGCGTCATCACGCCAACGGGTCTCGCCACTGACGCCACCACGGCGCCATTCTTCGCCGACACCGTGGCAACCAAGCGCTTGGCCGCGTTCTACGATTTCGAGAACGAAGCCAAAATATTCGGTAGCGTCACGTTGCGTTGAACTTCTGCAGGCGGAACTGGATTGTATTCGATGGCCGGGTGTTTCTGCGGATTTCGGTCCAGGCGGGGTGTCGT
>Ga0207927_1001029_pt1 | contig 11894 bp, 13 predicted proteins | sample NGESurdeep072012_2_FD_184456 | JGI IMG/M metagenome (GOLD analysis project Ga0207927, IMG submission 184456) | Arctic peat soil microbial communities from Barrow, Alaska - NGEE Surface sample 210-2 deep-072012 (SPAdes) | ecosystem: Environmental > Terrestrial > Soil > Wetlands > Peat ... | reverse complement strand
TAGTGTATCTCCCCTTGATGACCAGACCATTCAGCTTCTCTTCCGACTCCCACGTCCACGTGTTGCCGTTGATGTGGCCGAGTGCGACCTGGTGCTCGCCGAGGCTGTTGTACACGTTGTAGGTGTAGACCTTGTCTTCCGGGTTGTAGCCCATCACGCGCTGACTGTTGACCGTGCCCAGCGCCGACTTCATCGAGGTCTTGGTTTCGAGGAAGTATCCATCGGTGACAAACTCGCCGTGCTCCTTCAGGGTGAAGGGAGCGGCGGGCGTGTTGGGACTGATCTTGGAGGTGCCCGAGGCGGTCCAGTCGCCGGCAAAGTAGCCCATGCGCTGGTGCTGCGGAGTAAGTCCGGGGGCAGCGGCCTGTTGCGGTGCCTGGGCGACGACGAGTGAAGAAAAAAGCAGTGCGAACATGCCTATGATGGTGGTGCGATTCATGCGGACGGTCTCCTCGGAAAAAAAAATTCAGCCGCAGATTTGCACGGATCGGCACGGATCGGAATAAAAAATAAGGCCAGGTATCGCGACAAAGCGGTGACGCAAGGGCGTACCTGTCCAAATGACCTTAGCCTGATCCGTTAGATCCGTGTGAATCCGTGGTTACTCTCGATTTTCTGGGCCGAAAGAAATCGTAGCACGGCGCTCTACGCTACTCCACGTGATGGCGCACCACGCGCTCCGACAAGTTGCACAGGATCTCATATGCGATGGTGTCGGACCAGCGGGCGTGATCGACGGCGGTGATTCGTTCGTCGCCACTGCGGCCGATCAACACTACCTCATCGCCAATCTCGACGCCGGAGATGTGGCTCACGTCAACAATGGTGAGGTCCATGGAAATTCGTCCGGCAAACGGTGCGCGCTGTCCCCGCAAAAGCACATAGCCTCCGGGTGATAGCTTGCGGTACAGGCCGTCGCCATAGCCCGCGGCGATGACTGCCACCCGAGAGGGGGACTTGGTGACATAGCTGCCGTTGTAGCCCAGCGCCTGGCCCGCGGGAACGTTGCGCAACGAGAGCACGCGCGTCTTCCAAGACAGCGCAGGCCTCAGTCCCAGCGGCTCGTGATGTTCGATAGGCTTGCCGTCGCGATGGACGAGCGGAAGTTCGTAACCGTAAATTGCCATTCCCGGACGCACGAAGTTGTACCAACTGTCGGGCCTTCCCAACGCGGCGCTGCTGTTGGCGAGGTGGCGAATCGGCGGATGCAGACCGTGGCTGGCGAGGATACGCACCGCCTGGTTGAACCGCTCCTGCTGGCGCAACGCGTCAGCAGCATCGAGTACCTCAGCGGATGCCAGGTGACTAAACACGCCTTCCAACTCCACCTGTGAGACTGATTTGATCCGCTCGGCAAAATTGTCGAGTTCAGCAAGCGATAAACCGAGCCGAGTCATTCCAGTGTCCAGCTTGAGATGCACCGGGACTGGCTCACGACGCCCGATCCGCCCAGCCGCCATTGCCACGGCTTCGACGTCCTCGAAGCGGGACACGGTGGGAGTAAGCCCGTAGTGCAGCGCATCTTCTTCTTCGCCGCGCCAGGCTCCCACCAGGATAAGGATGCGGCTGCTGATTCCGGCATCGCGCAGCGCCACCCCCTCGTCGGTAGAAGTAACGCCAAACCAGCAGGCACCCTCCTGCTCGAGCGCCCGCGCACAACCCTCGGAGCCGTGTCCGTAGGCATCGCACTTCACCACAGCGCAAATCGTAACTGCGGGACCCACATGCCGCTGCAGAGTCCGGAAATTGTGACGAAGCACCGACAGCGATACTTCGGCCCAGTTAGGACGAGTTAACGCGCGCACCGATGTTAGCGTTGGCTGCAAGGCTCGATGATAACAAGATTCCCAACACCCGCGAGTCGGCGCAGGGTTGCCAAACTTGGCGACAGATCACCTTCGAACGGAACTGTGGTTCGCGTTGCTCTCGATACCGGCCGGTGACTGGTTTCACACGGCATCACGTTTTATACACGTAAGTGGATGTTTTACTGCTACTTTAGTAGCAATATCAAGAATGTTAATAAAATTCCATGTGTCAAATTGTTGACAAATGCTATAACAACACGCAGGCGTGGCCGGTCCAAACGCTTACGTTTGTAGTTGAGCACCACCCTTCCGAAAAATCCAAGGGCTTCAGTGCCGTCATCGGACGGACGCGGGGGACGCGGGTTGCGCAGTGACCAGCACGAGCGGGGGATAAGTATGTTGTGCGGCGAGATGTCAGCATGATCAACGTCATCATCGCGGACCACCAGGCGATCTTCCGTGCCGGCGTGGCCAAAGTGCTGGCGGTTGAAGACGATCTGCGCATCGTAGGACAGCCGCAATCGCCCGACCAGATGATGAACGCGCTGGAGCGACTGCGTGCCCGTGTTCTGTTGATCTCCACGAGTTTCATGCCTCTCTTCTCCGAGATTCATGCTTTGACCACGCGCCACTCCACTGCGATCCTGGTACTTGCGGAGAGCGGAGACGAAGCCTCGCCGTTTATCGCCATGGGGGCGCAAGGGGTCGTGTACCGCTCGATAAATGGGCCAACCATCGTAGACGCGGTGCATCGCCTCGCGCGCGGCGAGACTTTTGTCCACACACCGAACACGGCGATTACCGAAATCAGCGAAGACCTGGTCGGCATGCGGGTGCGCGACCGCCTTTCGGAAAAGGAGTTACGCATCGTTGCGGCTGTGGTGCGCGGCTACAAGAATCGCGAGATCGCCATGCAGCTCTACACCACCGAGCAGGTGATCAAGAACGCACTACGAGCGGTTTTCGACAAGATCGGCGTATCTGACCGCCTGGAACTGGCACTCTTCGTGCTCCACCATCGCATGCTGGCGCACGCCACCGCCGCGGTGCGCATCGATAACGATCCGCCGCGCCCTAAACGCGCCGGGCTCGGGAGTTCCCTGAACTCACAGCTTCCGTCTCATCTCAAGATGTAACCCGGAACGGCGCTGCAATGGGAAGACAGCTTGCCGACAAACTTGCGTATCCCACTTTGTGGGATATCCGGTCCTAGACCTGCGGTTCGGCGGGCTTCACCAGGTCGTTGACCACGCTGATCAGTTCTTCTGGATTGACGGGCTTTTCGAGATAGTAGTCGGCCAGGGGATCGGGGGCCTGGAATGCCTCGTTGACGTAACCGGAGATCACCACCACGGGGGTGTCGGACGTCTTCCGTACCGCTACGACAATGTCACGGCCGCTGGCATCGCGCAGCCGCCAGTCGGTCACTACCACGTCGTATCGGTTTGACTCGATCAGCGCGATGGCCTCGCTGGCAGACGTCGCGGGCGTGGCCTGGTGCCCGGCGGTCTCCAGGATGATGCACTTCAATTTGGCGGCGTGCGACTCGTCGTCCACGCACAGTATTCTTGCCATAAGAATGTCCGGAGCTTTCGGTCGGCGCTGGCCCTAGCGTCAGGCTGTCGATGAAGGGTCTACCGGCTACATCCCGGCCCGCTGTCATTGTTCAGCAGGTTGCGGCCAATGTCAAACCGGTTTGCGGCGGGAGCAGCCGGCGCGGAAGATCTCCAACCGAATGAATATCAATTACTAGATGGATAACTATTTGCTTGACGCATGCAAGTACTTTGCCGTACTATGCCGTTATGAAGACCCGGACGGACTTCGATGCGGTGCAGGCCTGGTGGGACGAACTGGAGCGCTTGGCCCGCATCCTCGGGCAGATTGGACCTGATGAAGTTTGTTGCGACGGACTCAGCCAGCGCCAAACCGCCATTTTGCGCATCCTGGTTTCCAGCGAAGGCGCGCGCTTGACAGACTTGGCGGCGCTGTCGGGCATCACCCCCAGCGCCATGACCCGGGTGCTGGAGAAGCTGGAAGCCCGCGGGTTGGTGGAGCGCGTACGAGGCACCCACTCCGACGGACGCGCTGCCATGGTGCGCATCACCCCCTCAGGCCGCCGCACCCGTAAACTCCTGGACCAACTCATGCGCAACCGCACCCACCAGATCATGGATTCCATTCCGCCAAAACAGCGTAAAGACGTCCTTGCCGCACTCGAACTTCTAAATAACGCTATTGAAACCGCCGGCTGCTGTGCCCTCAACGCGCCAGTCGCAAAATTGATTACGATCAAGGAGCAGAAATGAAAAACGAATCGATTACCACTGCAGTCGAAGAACATTACGCCGCAGTCGCCCGCGGAGAAGCCTCGGCCTGCGGGGCCCCCGTCGAGGATGTGGCCCGTTCCATCGGATACAGCGACGAAGAACTGGCGCTGGCCGGTGACGCGAATCTGGGCCTGGGATGCGGCAATCCGCTGGCTCTCACGGAGATCAAGCCGGGCATGACCGTGCTGGATCTGGGCTCAGGCGCCGGGTTCGACGCCTTTCTCGCGTTGCACCGCGTGGGTCCCACCGGAAAAGTGATAGGCGTGGACATGACCGACGACATGCTAGCCCTGGCGCGCGAGAACGCGGCCAAGCGCGGCGTCACCAACATTGAGTTTCGCAAGGGATTCATTGAGGACCTCCCGGTGGACAGCGGTACGGTGGACTACGTCATCAGTAACTGTGTGATCAATCTTTCCGCCGACAAGCCGGCGGTATTCCGCGAGATTGCGCGTGTACTCAAGCCCGGCGGACACTTCGCGGTCAGCGATATCGTGTTGTTGAAGGCGCTGCCCGACGCGTTGGTGCGCGACATCAGCGCCTACGTGGGTTGCATTTCCGGCGCCAGCCTGCTGACCGACTACCTGGGAACCGCGCTGGCCGCGGGGTTGCGCGACCTCAGCATGCCGCGCATAGCGCACGGCTCGGACCTGGTGAAGGTGCTCGCGCCCGAAGGCTTCGCCAGCAAGCAAGGAAGTTCGTGCTGCGGCTCGACGGTGTCGGTGGCGTCCCTGAAGAATCCTGACGCGATGGTGCGCCAGGCCGCCGAGGCCGTGGCTTCCGTCAAGCTGCACGGCAGAAAGTAAGGAACGTGCACAATCACTACAACGTGCTCTTCCTGTGCACCGGAAATTCGGCGCGCTCGATTATGGCGGAAGCCATTATGAACTACCGGGGCGCGCCGCGCTTCCATGCTTATAGCGCGGGTAGCCATCCTTCGGGCACGGTACGACCCGAGGCATTGCGTGAATTGCAGAGGGCAAACTTGCCGACCAGGGAAGCCCGCAGCAAGAGCTGGGACGAATTCGCCCGGCCCGGCGCGCCGGAGATGAACTTCGTGTTCACCGTTTGCGACAACGCTGCCAACGAAGTCTGTCCCATCTGGCCGGGGCAGCCGATGACGGCTCATTGGGGCATCGCAGATCCGGCAGCGGTTCAGGGTACGCCGGAAGAAATCGAGCGCGCGTTTCGCGAAGCCTTCGTCGCACTCGACCGGCGCATCGGATTATTTCTCAGCTTGCCTTTTGAAACCCTCGATCGCATGGCGATCCAGAAAGAAATAAATCGCATTGGCAAACAATGATTGCAGATCGGTGAGCGCCGAAGGACGGGTATGAAGACCAGCAGCCGACTCAGCTTCCTCGACCGCTATCTCACTGCGTGGATTTTCGGTGCGATGGCTCTGGGCGTGTTATCGGGATGGCTCATCCCTGGAGTGGTACCGTTCCTTAACCGCTTCAGCGTCGGCACAACTTCGATTCCGATCGCGATTGGGTTGATCGTGATGATGTATCCGCCGTTCACTAAGGTGCGATACGAGGAGTTGCCCGAAGTCTTCCGCAACAAGCGCGTGCTCGGACTCTCGCTGGTGCAGAACTGGGTGGTCGGGCCGATTCTGATGTTCGTGCTGGCCATCGTGTTTCTACGTGGCTATCCGGAATACATGGCCGGGCTGATCATGATTGGGCTGGCCCGCTGCATTGCCATGGTCATCGTGTGGAACGAATTGGCGAAAGGCGATACGGACTATGCTGCCGGGCTGGTCGCCTTCAATTCGCTCTTCCAAGTCCTCTTCTACTCGCTCTACGCGTGGGTTTTCATCACCGTGTTGCCGGCGAAACTCGGTCTAACAGGCGCGGTGGTTCACGTCTCCATCGGAGAGATTGCCCGCAGCGTCTTTATCTATTTGGGGATTCCGTTTCTCGCGGGATATCTAACGCGTACGCTGCTGGTTCGCGCCAGGGGACGCGACTGGTACGACCATCACTTTGTGCCGCGCGTCAGCCCACTTACACTGATCGCGCTGCTGTTCACCATCGTGGTGATGTTCTCGCTCAAAGGCGAGTACATCGTGCGTCTGCCTCTGGACGTGCTGCGCATCGCCCTGCCACTGTTGATCTATTTCGTGGTCATGTTCCTGGTGTCGTTTTACATGGGACGCAAACTCGGGGCCGACTACTCCAAGACCGCGACGCTGGCGTTTACCGCAGCCTCAAACAACTTCGAACTGGCGATTGCAGTGGCCGTGTCAGTGTTTGGCATCAATTCGGGTGCGGCCTTCGCCGCGGTCATTGGCCCGCTGGTTGAGGTACCAGTGATGATCGCGCTGGTGAATGTCGCATTCTATTTTCAGAGGCGGTATTACGGAGATGAGACCGCGAAAAAGATCGCGGTCTCCGTCTGACGCATCACGAGCAACGTCCCTCAGTGTCGCATTCGTCGCTGCTATTTCAGGCTAGGCATCTTCAGCGCGAGCAGCTTTGCAGGATCGAGATACTCTCCGCTCCAGCGCACCGACATGTGCAAATGCGGGCCGGTAACGCGGCCAGTGCCGCCACTCAGAGCGATGGTCTGGCCCTTCTCCACCTTGTCGCCTTCCTGCACATCGACCTTGGACAGATGCATGTACATGGTCATGAATCCCAGTCCGTGATCGATGACCACGCAGTTGCCTTCGTAGAAAAGTTCTCGCGCCAGCACCACTTCGCCAGCGTTCGAGGCGTGTACGGGAGTTCCTGTTGGGGCGCGGAAATCATCCCCACGATGCACGCTGGCCAGCTTGCCGTTGAAGGTGCGGCTGGTGCCGAAAGTCTCGGAGATCTCCGAAGGTACCGGCGCAACGAAATTGCCTGACCATTCCGGGACGGTAATCATGTGCGCGAAGGCGGCGCTCTTGATTTCTCTTTCCGCCTCGATGCGCTTGAGTGTTTCGGGATCGGGCGTGACGTATTTCTGCGGGACCGTCAGGCGCGAGAACTTGTACTTGGCCGCGTGAACCATCACCGGACGCACCTGGCGCAGCGCGCGGCCATCGCGCATCACCGCTTCGAGCTCGAGGTCGTAAGGGCCGGGCTTGGCGTCAAGTGCGACGCCCGCCAGCGCATACCACGCTCCACCCGCGCCGGGGGAGAACGCTAAGTCGTGTCCCATCCACTTTGCGTTGACTTTCTGCGGTGCACCCTTCACTCCCACGCTGAACAGGCACACCGAACCGTTCACCAGTAATTGTGGTTGCCACGACAGTGTGGAAATGCCTGCAGCCTCGGCACCAGTTGCTACTGCGGCACTTGCTGCCAGTACAAGAAGAATGGCGAGTATGGGATAACGCACACGCATAAAAGGTAGTTACCTGATGAAGGTGTTTCACTATGAGACTACTGGCGTGAGTGTATCTTTCGCTAGTGCGGGAAGGCACTGGGGGTGACGCTACAGGTACGTCCGGCATTCCCAACGCAACTGCCAACAAACGAAAAGGCCGGGCTTGGCGCCCGGCCTTCGTCGTCGACTCGTTGCGAGACTACATTTCTACCGCAGTGAGGCAACGATGGCGACAGACCCTCTGCGCTTTGCTGAAGCCAGCATCGACTTCTCCTCGGGGAAGCCGACGCCGGCGCTGGCGGTCTTGAGGTCGGCCAAAATATGAGCATCGCGGACCAAGTCAAACTCCACCACGGCTTCTCCGGCGCTCGCGCCATCACCAGGGCGGCCCAGCAAGGCGTAACTGCGGCCGGTGCTCTTGTTGCGCAGCATCACGCTGTGATCTTCGTAGTTCACGGTGAACTGGTATATGCCAGCCGGAAGCTGCTGGTCGCCGGCATAGAAGTCAAAGGGGACGTTGGCGTTCACGCGATAGGTGTCATCCTGCGCCAGGGAAAGTCCGGTCAGCGCCATCGCGAAAACGGCCAGCACCACGAAATTGCGAACGGTTTTCTTCATGACATGCTCCTCGTTTGTGTTGCCATCATCGGCCTCGAACATCGGGCTCGTTGTCCAGCGTCGTGGCTCTGTCGGTAACGATGGTGCTGCAATAGACGCTGTGGCGCAGCGAAAGTTCTCGCCGGTGGATGGCAATGGGACGAGCGCACCGGACTGTGGCGTAAAGCGAGTTACTGCGTGTGTGAACCGCTGCTCACTGACAACAGTTTCGAAATCATGTGACTATGCTGCATGCGGGGACGGAAGGCCCTCCACGCGGGGCCACCGCATTGCCAGAAGAGGTGAGCGGCATTCTCTGGGACGAACCTGCTGCGGCGAGGGACGAGGGCGTCTCGACCCGTTGCGATCGCGGATGCCGAATAGACCTCTGCCCGAAGGCTGCGCGCATTCCGTTGGCCAGGATGCCGGCGGGACGCTCACGGTGCGTGTCGTCCCGCGCGTCCGCTTGCCTACCAGGCGAGTTACTTACCTAGTGAGTGAACGTAGTTGATGAGGTTCCACAACTCGTTCGGAGTTACGCGAATGTTCTCCAGCGGCATGTGGCCCTTACCGGTCTTCAGTGAGCAGAAGAGTTCTCCGTCGGTCTTGTCTTTCAGGCTGGCGGGATTGGTGAAGTCGGGCAGCTTGTCGGTATTTTCAACGTCGCCCTTGCCATCGCCAGTCTTGCCGTGACACATGGCGCAATCGTAGCCGTAGTACTTCTTGCCCTGCGCCAGTGACTCAGCGGTGGGCTTCACGGGATTCACCATCTTCTTGACGTCGTCGGGATTGGCACACGAGCCGGACGCCCCCGCCTGAGACTGTAGAGCCACGGCGAAAAATAGAAAAGCGCAAAGCAGTACTGCAGACATGCAATGTTTAAGCATGGCGGCCTCCTTACAGAACGACCTGCCACTCCAGGGAACCTCTCGAGTAGCACCTCATTCTACAACCGGCACGCTCGGGGCGCTGTGAGATATAAACATAGCGGCGGGGCGTTGAAGGTAAAGCCCTGACGTGACTTGCCTAGGACTCGGGCCCTCCTCATTGTGCGGCACAAAATAAAAGCCGGAGTACTTGCCCCCGCTTCTGCAAGAATCCAAATCTGTTGAAACTCACAGCATCAGTTTGCGGCGTTGCGCGCTCTTCGCGCGGTCCCCGCGTCCGCGGTTGGGATGACAGACATCACATTCCGAAACACGCGAGCTAAAAAGTTACCCCGTCCTCCGCGGACGGGGTAAGTAATCACAAAACGAAATCCTGAATTTGCTTCTAGGCTCGCGCCTACCTCTCGACTGTCTCTACTTAATGATCTTCTCCCCGATCGACTTCCCCTGCGTGAACAGCAACAAGTAGTCCGGCCCGCCCGCCTTCGAGTCCGTGCCCGACATATTGAATCCGCCGAAGGGATGCGCGCCCACGATGGCGCCCGTGCATTTGCGATTGATGTACAGGTTGCCGACGTGGAATTCGCGCTTGGCGTAGGCGATTTTGTCGGGCGACGAAGTATAGGCCGCGCCAGTCAGTCCGAACTCCGTGTTGTTGGCGATAGCGATGCCCTCTTCGAAGTTGCGCGACTTGATCACCGCCAGCACCGGTCCGAAAATTTCCTGCTGCGAGATGGTCCCCATGGGATCGACATCGGCGATCACCGTGGGCTGAACGAAGTATCCCTCGCCCGCATCTTTCGCCGATGCGCCGCCAGTGATGAGGCGTCCGCCCTCGGCAATGCCCTTCTCGATGTAGCTCAGCGTGTTCTTCATCGACTTCTCGTTGATGACCGGGCCCATGTTGACGTTCTGGGTGGGATCGCCGACCGTGATCTTCTCAACGCGGTCTTTCAACGCCTGCAGGAACTTATCGTAGATGCGCTCGTCCACGATGACGCGCGAGCACGCCGAACATTTCTGTCCGCTGAAACCAAACGCGGCCTGCGCCGTTCCCTCAACAGCGGCGTCCACGTCGGAATCCGCGTCCACCACCATCGAGTCTTTACCGCCCATCTCCAGCACGGTGCGCTTGATCCAAACCTGGCCGGACTTTTGCTGAGCGGCCGCCTGGTTGATGTGCAGTCCCACTTCCTTCGATCCGGTGAACGCAATGTAGCGTGTCTTGGGATGCTCGACAATGGCATTACCAAACGTGTTGCCGTGTCCCGGACAGTAGTTGACTACGCCATCGGGCAGTCCAGCTTCTTCCAGGAGTTCAAAGAATTTCGCGGCGATGGTCGGTGAGTCGCCCGAAGGCTTTAGCACCACGGTGTTGCCGCATACGACGGACGCCAGCGTCATGCCGCCCATGATGGCTGCCGGGAAGTTCCACGGCGAAATCACCGCGCCCACGCCAAGAGGAATGTAGCGGAACTGGTCGTGCTCGCCGGGTAGCTGCACCACGGTTTTGGCCTGGTCGAGCCGCAGCGCTTCAATGGCGTACATCATGCAGAAATCGATCAGCTCAGCGATGTCAGCATCCGCCTCGCCGTAGTTCTTGCCTACTTCAAACACCAGCCACGCTTCCAGCTCGAACTTGCGTTCGCGCAATAGCTGCGCAACTCTGAACAGCAGTGTAGTGCGCTCTTGGGTCGTGGTGCGGCTCCAAGTGTCAAACGCCTTGAGCGCGGCCTGCATCGCGGGCTCAACTTCTGCCGGACCAGCTTGATGGTGAACTCCCACCACTTCCGACGGCTTGGCGGGGTTGACCGAAGGCGCGGTGTCGCCGGTCTTGATGCGGCGGCCGCCGATGACGAGGTCGTATTCGCGCCCAAGCTCAGAACGCACCTTCTCGATGGCGGCTTGCATCGTCCGCACGTTTTCGGGATTTGTCCAGTCGATCATGGGCTCGTTGACGAACACGTCAGGAGCGGTGGTGGCAATACGGTTCTCAGCTGCGCGATTCGCTTCGCGCGCGGAATGGGTCAGGGTTGACATAAATGCGTCCTCTCGAATGGTCGGGATTGGTGCCGGAAATCGTGTACTTAGAGTAGATGCCCCGCGCTCGCAGGCGACTCATCGCGCAGCCGCACGCACCGGCAAACTGACTATTTTACACCGGGGAGTGGGTGCGCCGGAGACGCGTCACGGTCTGTTGGGCGGAGAAATTTTTCTGCAGCGGAGGGCCGATTTTCGCCCAGGCGCAACGTCCAAGTGGTATAACGTCGGCGCAGGTGAAATTATCCCCGGGGCCCGCGCCCACTTTTGTTTAACTGAAGGAGCAGGAAATGGCTAATCCCTTTGTACACGTGGAACTAATACGACGGACTTAGGTAAGTCGAAGGAATTTTACGGGAAACTATTCGATTGGACGCTGGAAGACGTCCCGAACATGGATTACACCGTAATCAAGGTTGGAGAAGGCACGGGCGGCGGAATGATGAAGCATCCAGTGCCGGGGGCGCCTTCAGCCTGGCTGGCGTATGTCGCGGTCGATGACATTCAAGCAGCCACGGCAAAAGCCAAGTCGCTGGGCGCAAACGTGATGAGAGATGTGACCGAGATTCCGGGTATCGGATGGTTCAGCATCTTTATCGATCCCACGGGAGCCGCGCTGGCGCTGTTCAAGCCGAAAATGTAGCTGAGAGACAGAGTAGGAACGTCACCCGCTCACCAAACGCTGCGCCACCGCAACGTCTGCGGAATCCGGCAATTCGCCCTTCAGGAAATCGGCGAGCTGGAATTTCCGCGACGTTGTGGGGTTCAAAATGTCCAGAGTGAGCATGGCGCGCGGCTGTGCGACCTGGTCGCAGCTGAGGGCACGCGAAGCCTCGGCAAAGACTACCTGTGCCACCGCGCGGAACGACGACAGATCGGCGAATGCGTTCTTTCCGATCAGTTGATTGAACGCA
>Ga0207927_1001027_pt1 | contig 11915 bp, 10 predicted proteins | sample NGESurdeep072012_2_FD_184456 | JGI IMG/M metagenome (GOLD analysis project Ga0207927, IMG submission 184456) | Arctic peat soil microbial communities from Barrow, Alaska - NGEE Surface sample 210-2 deep-072012 (SPAdes) | ecosystem: Environmental > Terrestrial > Soil > Wetlands > Peat ... | reverse complement strand
AGCCCCAAGAAGACGGTGGAAGGGGCGACCGGCGGCTTCGTGTTCGGTGCGCTGACGCTCGCCGTGGCCGGCCACTGGTGGCTGCCAGGCGTGCCCGTCAGCGCCCGCGCCGCGCTCGGCCTGGCGATTGTCGCGCTCGGGATTGCCGGCGACCTGTTCGAATCGATGCTCAAGCGCAGCGCCGGCGTGAAGGACAGCTCGTCGCTCATCCCAGGCCACGGCGGCATCCTCGATCGGATCGACGCGCTGCTGTTTGCGGCGCCGGTCTATTACATCGTCCTGAATTATCTGTGACACGCATCGCCATTCTCGGGTCCACCGGTTCGATCGGCCAGAGCGCGCTCGCCGTCGTCGACGCGCACCCTGACCGGCTGCAGGTGGTCGGCCTCGCCGCCGGCGAAAACGCCGACCTGCTCGCGGCGCAGATCGCGCGCTACCGGCCGCGGATCGCCGCGATGGCGTCCGGCGCGGCGCTCGATCGCCTGAAGCAGAACGGCGCGCCGGGCGTCGTCGTCGCCGCGACGGGACGCGAAGGGCTCGCCGCCGTCGCGTCGCACCCTGACGCCGACCTCGTGCTGTGCGCCTCGGCGGGCACCGACGGCCTCGAAGCGGTGCTCGCGGCGATCGAGCACGGGAAAACCGTCGCGCTCGCCAACAAAGAGGTGCTGGTGGTGGCGGGCGGCATCGTCATGGAAGCGGCGCGGCGCCGCGGCGTGGCGATCCTGCCGGTCGACAGCGAGCACAACGCGATTCATCAGTGCCTGCACGGGCGTCCGGCGGCGGAGCTGAAGCGGATCATTCTCACGGCGTCGGGCGGACCGTTTCGGGGCCGATCCGCGTCTGAATTGGAACACGCATCGCCGGAAGCGGCCCTGAAGCATCCGACGTGGCGGATGGGGCGCAAGATCACGATCGACTCGGCGACGCTGATGAACAAGGGCCTCGAGGTGATCGAGGCGCACTGGCTCTTCGGCGCGCGCGCCGACCAGATCGACGTCGTCATCCACCCGCAATCGGTCGTGCATTCGATGATCGAGCTCGTGGACGGATCGATCATCGCGCAGCTCGGCGCGACCGACATGCGGCTGCCGATTCAATATGCGTTCTCCTACCCGGAGCGCTGGCCGGCCGCGTTGCCGTCGCTCGATCTCACACGTGCGGGTGCGCTCACCTTCGACGCGCCGGACACCGACGCCTTTCCGTGCCTGCGGCTCGCATATCGCGCGCTCGACGCCGAACGAAGCCTGCCGGTCGTGCTCAACGGGGCGAACGAAGTAGCGGTCGCGCGCTTTCTCGACGGGCGCCTCGGTTTCACCTCGATCGCCCTGGTGATCGAGCGCACGATGGACGCGCACGTCCCGGCCGAGGTGGCGACGCTGGCCGAAGTACGCGCGGTGGACGCATGGGCGCGCGACTATGCTCGCGAGGTGGCGCGCGGGGTAGAATTGAAGGTCTGAGGATTCAGTTTTGAACACAGTGATCACTGTCGTGTCGTTCGCGTTCGTGCTCGGCGTGCTCGTCTTCGTGCACGAGCTCGGGCACTTTCTGGCGGCCAAGCGCGTCGGCATCCGCGTCTTGAAGTTCCAGCTCGGCTTCAACCCGACGATTCTGAGCTTCCGCCGCGGCGACACCGAGTACGGGATCGGCGCGGTGCCACTCGGCGGCTACGTGAAGATGGCCGGCGAGAACCCCGACGAAGAGCGCACCGGGAGCGGCGACGAATTCCTGTCGAAGAGCAAGTGGGAGCGGTTCCAGGTGTTGATCATGGGACCGACCATGAACCTGCTCCTGGCCGTCGTCCTGACGGCGATCGTGCTCTTCCAGGGCGCCGACGTTCCGGTCTTCGACGACCAGCCGCCGGTCGTCGGCGTCGTCGCCGAGGGATCGCCGGCGGCGAAGAGCGACATTCAGCCGGGCGATCGCATCGTGTCGATCGCCGGTCATCCGGTCGACACGTGGGAGCAGTTCTTCATCGCGGTCGAATCGCGATCCAACCGTGAAGTGCCGGTCGGGCTGCTGCGCAACGGCCTCGAGCTGACGCGCTTGGTCACGCCGCTGCCGCAGCCCGGAAACAGCCGCTTCGAGATCGGCGACATCGGCGTGCTGCCCAACGTGCACCCGCACGTCAAGACGGTGAACGCCGAAGACCCGGCCGGCCGCGCCGGCATCCAGCCCGGCGACGTGATCGTCGCCGTGGACGGGCATCCGATCACGTTCTCGTGGCAGTTGCGGGACGAGATCAGCAAGCATCCCGGACGGCTGATGACGATGTCGATCGTGCGGGGCGGTGCGCCGCAGACGATTCAGGTGCTGCCCGACAAGCATGGCGACATCGGATGGCTCGGCATTCTGCCCGTCGACGAAACCAAGAGCATCAAGCCGGGTCCGATCGAAGCCGTGACGATGAGCGTGCAGAAGAACGCGCAGTTCGCGGGCATGATCCTGCAGACGGTGTGGGGGCTCATCACGTTCGAAACCTCCCCCAAACAATTGATGGGGCCGGTCGCGATCGCGCAACTCTCCGGCGAATCGGCTCAGCTCGGGTGGATTCCGCTGATGATGCTGATGGCGTCGATCAGTCTCAACCTCGGCCTGCTCAACCTCATGCCGGTGCCGGTGCTCGACGGCGGGCACATCTTCATCATGGCGATCGAGGGGCTGGTGCGCCGCGACTTCAGCGTCCGCGTGAAAGAGAAGATGCTCCTGGCCGGCTTCGTCGTGCTGATGATGCTGATGGTCACCGTGATCTACAACGATCTCGCGCGTATCAGCTGGATCGGCCGGCTGATGCCTTGGAGATAGGCTCCAGCCTATCCCGCCCCCACCTCGCGCATCGCGCCATGCGCCGCCGCGATGGTCCGGTCGACGTCCTTCACCGTGTGCGCGGCTGAAAGGAACCAGGCTTCGAACTGCGACGGCGGCGGATAGATGCCGCGCGCGATCATCCCCCTGAAGAACCTCGCGTAGTGGTCGGCGTTCGCGCTCGTCGCCGATCGGTAGTCGTGCACCGGGCGATCGGTGAAGAACGGCGTGAGGAGCGATCCGAACGCGTTGACCTGCACGGCGACCCCAGCCTCGCGCGCGGCGCCCGCGAGGCCGGCGGCGAGTCGCGAGCCGAGCGCGGCCAGGTGCCGATAGAGCCGCGGCGTCAGGTGATCCAGGCACCAGATGCCCGCCGTCATCGCGAGTGGATTCCCCGAGAGCGTGCCGGCCTGATAGACGGGGCCGTCCGGCGCCAGGAGCGCCATGAGATCGGCGCGGCCGCCATACGCGCCGACCGGCAGCCCGCCGCCGATGATCTTGCCGAGGCAGGTGAGGTCGGGCCGGACGTCCGCCACCGCCTGCGCGCCGCCCGGCGCGGCGCGGAAGCCCGAGATCACTTCGTCGAAGATCAGCACCGTCCCGTGCGCCGACGTGATCTCGCGCAGCGCGCGGAGGAATCCGTCGGCCGGCGGCACGAGCCCCATGTTGCCGGCGATCGGCTCGACGATGAGCGCCGCGATCTGGCCTCGATGGGCGTCGAACACGCGATGGACCGACTCGAGGTCGTTGTAGCTCGCGACGAGCGTGTCGCCCGCGGCGCCGCGCGTGACGCCGGGGCTCGTCGGGACGCCGAGCGTCAGCGCCGCCGACCCGGCCTGGACGAGAAACGAGTCGGCGTGGCCGTGATAGCAGCCCGCGAACTTGATGATGCGATCGCGGCCCGTCGCGGCGCGCGCGACCCGCACGGCGCTCATCGTCGCCTCGGTGCCCGAGTTGACGAAGCGCACGCGCTCGAGCGACGGCATCAGGCGGCGGACGCGTTCGCCGAGCTCGACTTCGAGCGGCGAGGGCGCGCCGAAGCTCGTGCCGGCTTTCGCGGCGCGGCCGATCGCACCCACCAGCCCGGGCGGCGCGTGGCCGTGGATGAGCGGCCCCCACGACATCACGTAGTCGATAAACGTGTTGCCGTCGACGTCTTCGAGCCGCGCGCCGTACGCGCGGCGGATGAACAGCGGCGATCCGCCGACCGCCTTGAACGCGCGGACGGGGCTGTCGACGCCGCCGGGCAGGATGCGGACGGCGCGGGCGAACAGCTTACGGGAGGCGGTGACTCGCATCAGGCGATCGCGCGGGCGGCGTCTCGCGCGTAGTAGGTGATGATGATGTCGGCCCCTGCGCGGTGAATGGCCGTCAGGCATTCCATCATCGCGCGCGGCTCGTCGAGCCAGCCATTCCTCGCCGCCGCCTTGATCATCGCGTATTCGCCGCTCACCTGATACGCCGCGGTCGGATAGCCGAACGCGTCCTTCACGCGCGTGATGACGTCGAGATAGGGGAGCGCGGGCTTCACCATGACGATGTCGGCGCCCTCGTCGATGTCCTGTTCGACTTCGCGCAGCGCCTCGCGCGCGTTCGCCGGATCCATCTGATGCGACCGGCGATCGCCGAACTTCGGCGCCGACTGGGCGGCATCCCGGAACGGCCCGTAGAACACCGAGTAGTACTTCGCCGCGTACGACATGATCGCGACCTTCTCGAAGCCGCGCTCGTCGAGCGCGCCCCGGATCGCCGCCACGCGGCCGTCCATCATGTCCGACGGCGCCACGATGTCGGCGCCCGCGGCGGCGTGCGAGACGGCGGCGCGCACGAGCTGCTCGACCGTCGGGTCGTTCACAATCTCGTTGTCGATCACGATGCCGCAGTGGCCGTGATCGGTGTACTCGCACAAGCACACGTCGGTCACGACGAGCACGTCCGGCGTCTCGCGCTTGATCGCCCGGATGGCCGACTGCACCGGCGCTTCGGGATCGTAGGCCGCGCTGCCGATGTCATCTTTGCGATCGGGCAGCCCGAAGAGCAGCACGCTCTTGACGCCGTCGCCCCGAGCCGCCGCGGTTTCCTTCACGGCTTCGTCGACCGACAGCTGGTACACGCCGGGCATCGACGAGACCTCGCGCCGCACGCCTTCGCCTTCGCACACAAAGAGCGGCAGGATGAACATATCGGGCGTCAGGCGCGTCTCGCGCATCATCGCGCGAATGGTCTCCGACTGGCGCAGCCGCCGCATCCGCCGCGTCAACGTGAGCGCCGTGCGCGTGTGGGCATCGGTGGAACTCATGGGCTACACACCTGCTTCCTGTTGCTGCTCGAAGTAGCTGACGATGGCGTCAACCAGCGCCGGCACGGTGTAGATCGCCGGCATCACCGTCGTGTGAATATCGCATTGCGCCGCCGCTTCGGCGGTCACCGGGCCGATCGAGGCGACGATCGTCGTTCGCAGCAGGTCGGCCGCCGGCTCGGCGCCGAGCAGGCGCACGAAATTGCGGACCGCGGACGCGCTCGTGAACGTCACGACCTCGATGCGCCGCTCGAGGAGCATCCGGTAGATGTCGGGTTCGCCATCCCGCTCCGGCTCGGCGACGACGGTCCGGTACGCGATCACGTCCGTCACCTCGGCGCCCTGCTTGCGGAGCTCTTCGGCGAGCACCTCGCGCCCGATGTCAGCGCGCGGCAGCAGCACTTTCAACCCTCGGACGCCGCCGCGCTCGGCGATGGCGTGCAGCACGGCCTCCGCGCGGTACTCGGACGGCGTCAGCTCGACTTTGAGGCCGAGGCGCGTCAGCCGCTCGGCGGCGGCCGGACCGACGACGCCCAGCTTCACGCCGGCGAGCGCGCGAACATCCTGCGGCGTCGCGAGGAGCCGCTCCACGAACGCGTCGACGGCGTTCGCGCTCGAAAAGATGATCCAGTCGTAGGCCGCGGCGCGGGCGCACGCCTCGTCGAGCGGGCCGTAATCGTCGGGCGGCGCGATGCGGATCATCGGCGCCTCGATGGCCTGCGCGCCCATCATCTCGAGACGTTCGACGAGCTCGGCGGCCTGGTCGCGCGGCCGCGTGACGAGAATGCGCTTGCCAAACAGCGGACGCGCGTCGAACCAGCGCAGGTGCTCGCGGAGCGCCGCGACGCGGCCGACGACGAGAATCGCCGGGCGGCGATCGGATGATTCGCCGGCGGCCCGCGTCAGCTCGTCGAGTGTGCCGACGATCGTCTCCTGCGTCGGCAGCGTGCCCTCGTACACCAGCGCCGCCGCGTCCTGCGGCGATCGGCCGTGCTCGACGAGCGCGCGCAGGATGTTCCCCAGCTCGCCGGCGCCGGTGTAGCAGACGATCGTGCCGTCCAGCTTCGCGAGGCTCGCCCAATCCACCGACGCGCGCGTCTTGCCGTCGTCTTCGTACCCGCGCACGAAGGTCAGCGTGTCGCCGCCGCCGGGATACGTGATCGGAATGCCCGCGTAGCTCGGCGTGCCGATGCCGGCCGGGATGCCCGGCACGACTTCGAATCGCACGCCCTGCTCGTGCAGGAACAGCGCCTCCGAACCGCCGCGGTCGAACACGAACGGGTCGCCCCACTTGAGGCGCGCGACCGTCTTGCCTTCGCGCGCTTTCTCGGCGAGCAGATAACAGATCGCTTCCTGTTCGAGCGGCTGCGGCGCCGCGACGCCGACGTCGATTGTTTCCGCGTCCGGCCGCGCGTATCTCAGCAGCCGCGGATGCACGAGGTGGTCGTACAGCACCACGTCCGCCTCACCGAGGCACTGCATGCCGCGGACGGTGATGAGACCCGGATCGCCCGGCCCGGCGCCGATGAGATATACGACAGCCACTACGGATGTAATCCTTCCACCGCGCCCAACGCGCGCTGCGCCTCGGCGAGAATGTCGCCGGCGCCTTCGGCCAGCAGATCCGCTGCGACGCGCGCGCCGAGCGCGGCCGCGTCGCTCCGCGCGCCTCGCCGGTGCGCCCGCACGGCGCGGCTGCCGTCGAGCGAGACGACGACGGCGACCAGTTCGAGCGCGTCGCCAGTCACCTGTTCCGGGCTCGCGGGACTCGCCGACCTCACCCAGGACGCCAGCGCGCCAATCGGCGTCTGGCATCCGCCGCCGAGCGCGGCGACGACCGCGCGCTCCGCCTCGAGGGCGGCGCCGGCGGCCGCGTCGTCCACGCTCGAGACCGCCTGCCGCACCGCCTCGTCGCCCTCCCGAATCTCGATGGCGACGATGCCCTGGCCTGGCGCGGGCACGCAGGCGTCCACCGGCAGCCTCGCCGAGATCCGCGAGGCGAAACCGAGCCGCGTGAGGCCGGCCGCCGCCAGCACGATCGCATCGTACTCGCCCGCGTCGAGTTTGCGAAGGCGCGTGTCGAGATTTCCGCGGATCGGCACGAACCGCGCGCCTGGGAAAATCCGCGTGAGCTGCGCGATGCGGCGCACGCTGCTCGTCCCGATCGTGGGCGTCTGGCCGAGCTCGGCGACGAGATCGTCGACCGTCAGCGGCGCGGGCGACGAGGGCAGCACCACCGCGTCGAGCGGATCCTCGCGCGGCAGGACGCCGGCGATCGCGAGGCCCGCCGGCAGCACCGCCGGCATGTCCTTGCTGCTGTGCACGGCGAGGTCGATGTCGCCGCGCAGCAACGCGTCCTCGATTTCCTTGACGAACAGCCGCTTGCCGCCGATTTCCGACAGCGGCGCTTCCTGCAGACGGTCGCCGGAGGTACGGATCACGACAATCCGGCACGCGGGTCCGCCCGCTTCGGCGATGCGCGCGGCCACGGTGTTGGCCTGCCACAGCGCGAGCTGGCTGCCTCGGGTGCCGAGCCGAAGTTCGCGCGCGTTAGGCATGCCGCTCCCCGGCGCTCTTCCACACATCCGCGATGCCGAGCGAGGCGCCGATCCACGAGAGGCGCGCCTCGAAGGGAATCGGCGCCTCGAGCTCGACGGTGGCCGGATGCAGCCGCGCGGCGTCACGCCGCTGAAAGTAGACGGTGATCGCGATGCGCGGCCCGGCCGCGAACGCGCTGCTGCGGCTGCCCCAGTGCACCAGGTGCGTCGACCAACCGAGCACCGAGCCCGCGGCGGCCGGCAGCGCCCTGATGTCCTGCAGCCTGAAGCGTTCCGGCCGGACACGGCGATCCGGCGAATAGTAATCCGGATCGCCCGGCGCGGGCACGGCGTACACACACGAATCGATCGTGCTGACGTCGGTCAGCGGAATCCACACGTTGATGATCGAGGGTGTGCCTCGCGCGACGACACGCGGGTCGGGGCCGAGCGTATCCCTGTGCGGCGCGACCGTCGTCCATTGACGATACGCCGGGTCGCCGGCAGGAACGACGTAGGTCCAGAGGCCCTGCAGGACCATCAGGTAGCGCTCACCGAGGAGCGGCGCGAAGAGCGCCTCGAGCCCGTGGAAGGCCTGATAGAACTCGTCGTAGACGCAGGTGAATCCGGGCGGCAACCCCGCCGCGACGACCCGTTCCGCGCCGACCCGCAGCGCGGCAAGACGCGACGGCGGGATGACCGACGGCGCGTGGAAATAACCCTCGTCGACGATCTGCCGCGCGGCGCGCGCCGCCACCGCCGCATCGACGCGCAGCGGATCAATTTCCACCGACAGCGGCCGCTCCGTGATCGTCAGCTGTGGGTTGAGGCCGCGCCAGAATGCGGGGTCGCGCACCTGGCCGGCATGCGCGCGCAGAAAGCGTTCCGAGCGGACGTGCGCGAAGCCGGCGTCGATTTGATCCTGATTCACGAGGTGGCTCGATCGCTCACGTCGCGCCTACCGCGGCCGGTTCTGGGGGCGCCTGAAGGGCTCGACGCGGCCGGCGCCGCGTTCGCGCTCGGCGTCTGCTTCGGCCTGCTGCTCGGCGGCCTGCTGCTCCTCGAGGCCGAACAGCCGCGTGATGGCCTCGGAGTACGCGCCGACGGTGTCCGAGTCGCCGAGCGCCTTCAGCTGTTCGGTCGGCGTCAAGAGCAGCTTCTCGACGATGAGATGCGTGATCTCGTCGACGCGCGCCCGCGCCTCCGGCGGCAACGACGCCACCTTGAAGTCGAGCCGCTCGAGCTCGGAGCGCCGAATCGCCTCGAACCGCTGCCGCAGGGCGACGACGGTGGGGATCGCGCCGCGCGAGCGGAACCAGGCGCCGAATCGCTCGACCTCTTCGCCGACGATCGCTTCCGCGCGCGACACCTCGCCGGACCGCCGCGCCAGGTTGTCCCGCACGGTCGCCTGCAGGTCGTCGATGTTGTAGAGGAACACCTGCTCGATCTCGCCGGCTGACGCCTCCACGTCGCGCGGCAGCGCGATGTCGATCACGAACAAGGGGCGGTTGCGCCGGGGCCGCATCACGGCGTCGATGTGCGCCTTGGTGAGGATGGGCGCCACGGCGCCGGTCGCCGTGATCACGATGTCGCTCGCGCCAAGCACGGTGTCCATCTCGTCCCACGGCGCCGCGCTGCCGCCGATCGCTTCCGCCGTCCGCGCTGCATGCGCCATCGTCCGGCTGATGATGGTGACCTGGCGGACGCCCTGCGATTTCATGTGGCGCGCGGTGAGCTTGCCCATCTCGCCGGCGCCGATGACGAGGACGTTGCGTCCCTTCAGATCGCCGAAGATCTTCTTCGCGAGCGCCACGGCGGCGAAGCTCACCGAGACGGCGCCGGAGGCCAGCGCCGTCTCGGTGCGCACGCGCTTACCGGTTCCAAGCGACGCGTGGAACAGCCGGTTGAGCAGCGGGCCGACCACCTGCTGCTCGGACGCGATCTGGTGCGCCTCCTTCACCTGTCCGAGAATCTGCGGCTCGCCGACCACGAGCGAGTCGAGGCCGGCGGCGACGCGGAAGAGATGACGGGCGACGTCGAGGTCGGCCGCGTCGTAGAGGTGCGGGACGAGGTCCTCGTGGCCGACGCCGTGGAACTGGCTGATGAAGCTCACGAGATCCGCGCGCGCGGCGCCGACGTCCTCGCACACCGCGTACATCTCGGCGCGGTTGCAGGTCGACAGCACCACCGCTTCGAGCGCCACGCCGCGTCCGGCGAGCTCGTGCAGCGCGCGCTCGATGCCGCCGGTCTGGAAATCCACGCGCTCGCGCAGCTCGACCGGCGCGGTGCGGTGATTGATTCCGACGAGCAGCAGGCGCATGTCAGAAGTTGTGACTCTTGGTCAGGAAATAGCTGATCGGCACGAAATTGAGCAGCACGATCGCGAAGCCGAGCGCCGAGAGGTACGCCGCGCGCCGTCCGCCCCAGCCGATCCGCCGCGCCGCGAACAGCTCGAAGGAGTAGACCGCCCAGCAGACGAGCGCGACGAAAATCTTCGGATCCTGCAGCGACATCGCCTGCACGCGCGGATCGCTCCCGGCGTAGCCGCGCGCCTGGGTGGCCCACACCGCGCCGACGATCATGCCGAGCGTCAGGAAGATCCAGCCGATCGCGATGGCGCGCTGGTTCATGCGATCGAGCACCTGCAGCGACGGCAGCCGCGCGTAGAAGAAGCCGAGGTGCTTGGCCTTGATTTCCTTGAACAGCAGCACGTAGGTGATCCCGATCACGCAGGCGAGCGCGAAGCTCGCGTACGCAAAGAGCAGCGACGAGACGTGCACGCCGAAGAGCGGCCCCTGCAGGACCGGCGACGCCACTTCGGCGCTCGGCCGGAACGCCGGGATCGCCTGGAGCGCGACGAGCAGCGGCAGGATGAAGACGCCCATCGCCCGTTCATCGGTGGTCATCTCGGTGTAGAGATACGCGAGCGCCAGCAGCCACACGAAGGTCGAGATCGCGGACGTGGCTCCCGCGATCGGCACGTGCCCCGCGCCCATCGTCTGCATGCCGATGACGAAGGTGTGGGTGAGCGCGGCGGCGACCAGGAGCGTCGTGGCGGCGCGGCCGACCGCCGCGTCGCGTGTGGAGAAGTGCCACACGTAGGCGACGAGCGCGACCGAGTAGAGCGCGAGCGGCACGTAATTCAACGTTTCACTTTCCTAATGGCTCGTCGGGGCGAAATACCCCTGTTTCGTCCGTGCGTTCATGCTCGGCCGGTTCACGCGCACGACGATCCGGCGCCAGGCGCCGTCGCGGCGCGGATTGCGCGACGTGTAGCCGATCGTGTACTGGCTCGACAGCTCGTCGGAAATCTGCCCGTAAATGCCCGACAGCTCCGACACCTGAATCGGAAAGAACGCGCGCCCTCCCGTTTCCTGTGCGAGCTGCTTCAGCACGAACTCGGCCTCCTTGAACCCCTTGGTGCCGGTCTCAGGCCCTTCCTGCGCACGCAGGCCGATCGTGTAAATCGCCGTTTCGGAACGCTTCGCGAGATCGAGCACCTCTTCGAACGGCAGGAGGCTCGACGTGTCCTCGCCGTCCGAGAGGAGCACGAGCGCCTGGCGACGGATCTCCTCGGTGTTCTTTGCGACGACCTTCTTGAGATCCTTCAGCGCAATGTACACGGCGTTGTAGAGCGAGGTGGATCCGCCGGCTGACGTTTTCCGGATCGCCTGCTCGAGCTCGCCGGCGTTGTTGGTGAAGTTCTGCAGCACGGCGACGCGGCTGTCGAAGTCGATGACCTCGGCGAGGTCCTGCGGGCGCAGCCGCTTGGCGAAACCCACGGCGGCGTCCTGCGCCGTCTGCAGCTTGTTTTCCATGCTCGCGCTCGTGTCGAGCAGGACCGACAGCGCAATCGGCAGGTTCGTCTTGTTGAAGAAGGTCACGTCCTGCTTGATGCCGTCTTCGAAGACGTTGAACTCGTCCTGCAGCAAGTCGGTGGCGTAATGGTTCGCGGCGTCGACGACCGTGACGTTGAGCGAGACCAACTCGACGCCGGCGCGAAAGGCGGGCTGCTGGCGTCCGGGCGGCGGCGTCGGCTGCTGCGGCGGAGCCTGACCGGACGCGACGAGCCCAATCGACACAATGACCGCTGCCGTCAGCACCAGCGCGCGCGTCACAGCTTTCCCTGTGGCCGCTCTCTGACCGGCGTGCCGCGCGCCGTCATGCCCGGCCGGGCCGCGGCGACCGTGACGCGCTCGGGCGGAATCAGCGACTGCGGACGCGAGTAGGTGACGCGATACTGATGCGTCAGCTCGTCGGCGAGCTCTCTCCACTTC
>Ga0207927_1001024_pt1 | contig 11923 bp, 9 predicted proteins | sample NGESurdeep072012_2_FD_184456 | JGI IMG/M metagenome (GOLD analysis project Ga0207927, IMG submission 184456) | Arctic peat soil microbial communities from Barrow, Alaska - NGEE Surface sample 210-2 deep-072012 (SPAdes) | ecosystem: Environmental > Terrestrial > Soil > Wetlands > Peat ... | reverse complement strand
GTCCTGAGGCGAGCGGGGGTCATCAGCTCGCAGCGCGGCGTCAAGGGCGGCTACCGCTTCGCGCGTGACCCGGCGAGCGTGACGGTGCTCGAGATCGTAGAGCTCTTGGACGGCCCGCTGGGGCGCGATTCGGAGGGCCCGTTCGCCGACGCGGCGGCCGCCGCGCGCAAGGTTCTCCGAGACACGACGATCGCCGACGTGATCGAGCGAGAGCTGCGCGAGGCGGGCGCCAGCATGTACCACATCTAGAAACGGCTCCGCCGCTGGGCGCGGCGCCGGCTTCCGAGGAGAACCCACGTCGTGCTTGAGGGAGGGGCCCGGCGCGGGGACCGTTGACCCTCGACGCCACGGGTAGCATTGCCGACGATCATGAATGAGTCCGCCTCCGGCGCTGAGAGTCCGAGCCCCGTGTCCGCGTCGCGACGGCGGCGGCTTGAGCACGGTCTGACCCGGCCCCTCAGGAGCGCACCGCTCCCGGTCCTTCGCGGCTGCGGCCGTGGTCTGCGCGTGCGGTTCGGCGAGTCGCACCTGAGCAGGACCGTCCGCACGACCGAGGAGCAGGTCGAGGAGCGGCTGCTCGATGAGATGACGAGCGACGGTCGCTCCGTTGTCTATGACGTCGGCGCGAACATCGGTTGGTACAGCCTGCTCGCGGCGCGGAAGGTCGGAGACGCAGGAATGGTCGTGGCGTTCGAGCCCGGGCTCCAGAACGCCGGTTTGATCGGCCGAAACGCGTCCACCAACAGTCTCAGCGTCACTGTGGTGCCCGCCGCCGTCAGCGATCGCGATGGCTGGCTCACGTTTCTCGACAAGGGAAGCCTGATGAGTCGCATCGACAAAGACGACGACGAGGGTCAAGCAAAGCGGCGAGCCGGCCGTAACGAGCGCGTCATGGGGGCGACGCCGGTGCCGGTCGTCACACTGGACTCGTGGATCGCGCAGACGGGTACGCGGCCGCCTACGCTGGTCAAGATCGATGTCGAGGGCGCCGAGGCCGGAGTTCTCCGAGGGATGGAGCAGACGCTTAGAACCGCGCGACCGACGCTCATCATCGAGTTGCACGGAACCCGGGATGCGGTGCTCGATCTGCTCGACGCCAACGGCTACGTGCATCAGCCGATCGAGGTAGACGTGTCCTCTCGCGAAGCGCCGTGGTGGGCTCACATCCTCGCAAGGCCGCGGGCAGCGTAGAGACAACCGAGGGCACCACATCTGAGATAGGTCTCGGCCGCTTTGGTTGGCCAGCCGGACAAGATTTGGCTCGCCTGTTGACATTCCGCGGTGTCGGAGTAGCCTTCGGGAGGCCAGAAGGTGGCATCGGAGATGGACAGTGTTCCGGGTATGCCAGGACGGCGGACTTTTTGACGCGACTATGGAGGGTTGCTGCATGCTGCCGACCGGACGACGGAAGACATTGCGACGGGGTTCTCGATGAGCGAACGGGTCTATCTGCTCGCACCGCAGAAGGTGCTCGCTCTTATGGCCGTGATCTGTCTGGGGCTCGGCCTGGCGCTCACGGCCCACGCGGCCTCGCCGCAGTCGGGCTCACTCTCCTCGGCAGGGGTCGCGCCGGCTGCGCGCCTCGGTGCCTCGAGGCTGTCGGCGGCGACGCTCGCGGGGATGTCCTCGGCGATCGCGAGCAGCGCCCCGGCATATGCGTTTGAGGGCGCCGGTTCAACGGCATCGGCGAGCAACCCGGCGCAGCGGCTCGACGTGCGGGCGGCCCGTTCGGGCATCGCCATCGGGGCGCAGAGTCTCAACCTTGGCCTGAGCCTGCAGGCGGCCGGCTACGGGAACACCTTGAGAGCGCTGCCCGCGACCAACCCGACGGCGAAGGGCAACCGTGTGAGCTTCCGCCGCGGCTCGATCGAAGAGTTCTACGCGAACGGGCCGGCCGGCGTCGAGCAGGGCTTCACTGTGGCCGCTGCGCCGAGCGGGGTGGCCGCGGCGTCGGGGCCGCTGACGCTGCGGCTGGCCGTGACCGGCAACGCGAGGGCCCGGCTGAGCTCGGGTGCGACGTCGGTGAGCTTCTCGCGGGCCGGCACTCCGTCGCTGGACTACGGGGGTCTGGTCGCGAGCGACGCGAGCGGCCACAGTCTGCGCTCGTGGATCACGCTTTCAGGTCGCTCGCTGCTGCTCCACGTCGACGCGCGCGGCGCGCGCTTCCCGCTGAACATCGACCCGCTGGTTCGCCAGGGCGGCAAGCTGACGGCCGGAGAAGCGCTCGAAGGGGGCAGACTCGGCTTCAGCGTGGCGCTGTCGGCCGACGGCAACACGGCGCTGATCGGCGCCCCGGGTTACAACGCGGGCGTCGCCTGGGTGTTCACGCGGTCGGGCTCGACGTGGTCCCAGCAGGGCCCCGAGCTCGCGGGCAGCGAAAGCGAAGGAGAAGGAGCGGGCGAACACTGCGGAGAAGAAGCCGAAGAACCGGCCGGCCAGTGTGGCTTCGGGCGCTCGGTGGCGATCTCGGGCGACGGCAACACGGCGCTCATCGGCGGCCCGCGCGACGGTCACAACGCGGGCGCGGCGTGGGTGTTCACGCGGTCGGGTTCCACCTGGACGCAGCTGGGGTCCAAGCTGAAAGGCTTCGAAGAGGGCGGGGAAGGACGCTTCGGCCGTAGCGTCGCGCTGTCCTCCGACGGCTCGACCGCTCTGATCGGGGGACCTTCGGACCGCGCCGGGCACGGCGCCGCGTGGGTCTTCACGCGCAGCGGCTCGACGTGGCAGCCGGTGACGCCAAAGCTGACCGGACGCGAAAGCGAAGAATCGGGCGAAAGCCACTTCGGCGGCAGCGTGGCGCTGTCGGGCGACGGAACGACGGCGATTGTGGGCAGCCCGGGAGACGCTCAGTACACGGGCGCGATCTGGGCTTTCGTGGACGGAAACGAAGGGTGGCGCCACCAGGGGTCGAAGCTGACGGCGAGCGGCGAGCTGGGTGACGGGCATTTCGGTGTGAGCGTCGCGCTCTCGCTCGACGGGAACACGGTCCTTACAGGCGCGCGCTACGACCAGGCCACGCCGGGCGTTGCGACGGGCGCCGCCTGGGCCTACACGCGCTCGGGGGCGACCTGGAGCCAGCTGGGCGAAGAGCTGCGCGGCAGCGAAGAGACCGGGGGCGGGGAATTCGGTTACAGCGTGGCGCTCTCGGGCGACGGGCAGCGAGCGCTCATGGGCGGTCAGCGCGACAACGGCTTCACCGGCGCGGCGTGGTCATTTGATCGCACGGCGTCGGGCTTCACCCAGCCCGGGCGCAAGCTCGAAGTACCCGACGAGCTCGGCAAGGGTTGGTACGGAGCGAGCGTGGCGCTCTCGGGAGACGGCGAAACGGCGCTCGTGGGCAGCCCATATGACTCGCGCCGGATCGGTGCCGCATGGGCGTTTGCCGAGGGCCCCGAACCGACGCCGGTCGTCACGGGCGTCTCGCCCTCCAAAGGGCCGCGGGCAGGAGGCACGACCGTGACGATCACGGGCATCGACTTCCTGGGCACCACGGCGGTGAGCTTCGGGAGCACCCCGGCGGCGAGCTTCACGGTCAACTCGGGCAGCTCGATCACGGCGGTCTCGCCGCCGGGGACGGGCACGGTCGATCTGACGGTGACGGGGCCCGGCGGCCCGAGCGCGACAGGCCCCGAAGACCTCTTCCAGTACATCGTGCCGATCTCCCAGCTTCCCCCGTCGGTCGGCCGCGTGGCGCCGACCGAAGGCCCGAGTGGCGGTGGAACGTCGGTGACGATCACCGGCTCGAACCTGAGCGGTGCCACGGCGGTCAGCTTCGGAGCCAAGCCGGCGAGCTCCTTCACGGTCAGCTCGTCGAGCTCGATCACGGCGGTCTCGCCTGCCGAGGCGGCGGGGACGGTCGACGTGACGGTTACGACGGCCAACGGGACGAGCCGGACCGGGACGGCCGACCGCTTCACGTTCCTGGCGGGCTCCTCGGCGGGCTCCTCGGCGAGCACCTCGGGGACGCCGGCCGGGGGCGTCCTCGGCTTCGGCGGAGGCTCGCTGTGCACGGTGACTCTGCGGAGCAAGCACATCGCCGTTCAGGCGCCCACGCGCGCGGCGCTCCGCCTTGTCGTGACGGGGGCCGGTCGCTGCGCGGGCAAGCTGCGCCTTCGGGTCAAGCTCCGCCGCACCCACCACAGGTTCGTGCTCCGGACAATCGGCACGGCGGTCTTCTCTGTGCCGGCCGGACGCGGAGCCGTGGTGAAGATGAACCTGAACGTCTTCGGCCGCCGCCTGCTGGCGCGCGGCCACGGTCGCCTGAACGCGAGCGTGCTGATCACGAGGGTGACGCCGGCGCCACAGCTGGCGAAGTCGGCGAGCGTGCGCCTTGCGCGGGTCAAGACCCGCAAGCCGGCCGCCGGACACAAGTAACGCGCAAGCGCCGGATGCACGGCAAGCTCGGGGCCGGCTGCACTATTGTCGTCGGTGATGCCCCGAATCCCGATCAGCATTGCGGAGTTCGTGGGGAGCACGCCGCTGGTCGGGCTTCCGCGGATGCTCGAGGGGACCTCCGCGGCGGACACCGGTGTCGAGCTGTTCGCCAAGCTCGAGGCATTCAATCCGGGGGGCAGCGTGAAGGACCGGATCGGGGTGGCGATGATCGAGGCGGCCGAGAGCGAAGGCCGTATCGAGCCGGGTCGCACGACGATCGTCGAGGCGACGAGCGGCAACACGGGCATCGCCCTCGCCTTCGTATGCGCGGCCAAGGGTTATGACCTCGTCCTGACGCTTCCGCAGGGCATGAGCCGAGAGCGCGAGAGCCTGCTGCGCCTGTACGGCGCGCGCGTGGACATCACGGAGTCGATGGGAGGGATGAGCGAGGCGGTCCAGGCGGCGCGCGACATGGCGCGCGCGGCAGACGTGTTCCTGCCCGATCAGTTCTCCAACCCTGCAAACCCGGAGGCGCACCGGCGCGCGACCGGCCCGGAGATCGCAGTCGCGCTCGACGGGCGCGTCGACGTGCTCGTCGCGGGCGTGGGGACCGGCGGCACGATCACGGGCGTCGGTGAGTACCTGCGCGAGCACGTCAACTCGTCCCTGCGCGTGGTGGCCGTCGAGCCGGCCGGCTCAGCCGTCCTCTCCGGCGGCCCCGCGGGCCCTCACCGCATCCAGGGCATAGGCGCCGGCTTCGTGCCCCCCGTCCTCAACCGCGAGCTGCTCGACGAGGTCATCCCGGTCTCCGACGACGATGCGATCCACGCCGCCTGGGACTGCGCCAAACGCTGCGGCGTACTCGCGGGCATCTCCTGCGGAGCAGCCATGTGGGGAGCCCTCGAGGTTGCCAAGCGCCCGGAGTCCAAGGGGAAGAGGATCGTGGTCATCATGCCCGACTCAGGCGAGCGCTACGTCTCGCAAGCCTTTTTCGCCCCCTGAGCGCACCCGCGGGTCGTCCACGTGCAACCAGCACGCGGCCGCCCCCCGTGCACGCTCAGACGGTTTGTGCAACGACAGCGCGTGTTCGCCTCCACCGGCTGTTGTGAACGACGTCCTTTGGCGGCGCCCCTCCGGGGCGGGTGGGGTGGTGGTGAGAAAGAATCGGTTGCGCGGTCAACTCTCGCCCGTGCGACCGCTACGCTGTCGAGATGGCTGGAGTCGGTGCGCTGGCACGAGTCGTGACCGAGGTTCGTCGCGATCTGCTGGCCGCGCGAGACAGAGACCCGGCCGCCCAGGGGGTCTCGCGCGTCGAGATCCTGGCGACGTGGCCGGGGATTCATGCACTGCTGGCGTATCGCTTCGCGCACGCCCTGCAGGGCTCGGGTGTGCCGCTACTGCCGCGGCTGATCTCGATGTTCACGCGTGCGATCACCGGCATCGAGATCCATCCGGCGGCCACGATCGGAAAGGGTCTGTTCATCGACCACGGCGCGGGCGTGGTGATCGGCGAGACCGCCGACATCGGCGACGACGTGACGCTCTATCAGGGCGTCACGCTGGGCGGCACGGGCTTCGCGGCGGGCAAGCGCCACCCGACGGTGCAGGACAATGTGACGATCGGCTCGGGCGCCAAGCTGCTGGGACCGATCACGATCGGCCACGGCGCCAAGATCGGCGCCAACAGCGTGGTCATCACCGACGTGCCGCCCAACTCGACTGTCGTCGGCAACCCCGGCCACCCGGTGCGCGTGGACGGGCGCCGCGTCGAGGGTCCCGACGCCGACTGGATCCACCTGCCCGACCCGATCGCCGAGGCGATCCAGGCGCTCTCGAGCCGGATCGCGACGCTCGAACGGATGATCACCGAGCTCTCCGACGGCGAGCAGCAGCCGATGGCCGAGGCCCGCCCGCTGCGGACGGTCAAGGGGCCGAACCCGGCCGGAGGCTAGCTCGGCGCGTCGAGCGCTACTCCTTGACGCGCTGGACGCTGAAGGACACGTGGTCGCTGCCGCGACGGGGAGGATCTTGGCGAGGCGATCGGGCAGTGGAGCGACTCCGCGGCGCGCCGAAGTATATATCCGTCCGCGCCCGTGACGAGCGGCGGTCGGGTGCCTCCAACCGGCCGGCCGGGGGCGCATCTATGCTGGCCTGCAATGGCCGAGAACCCCCACGCAGCCCACCTCCAAGAGCTCCTGGAAGGCCTCAACGAGCCCCAGCGGGAGGCGGTGACGCATGGCGAGGGCCCGCTCCTGATCCTGGCCGGCGCGGGCAGCGGTAAGACGCGCGTGCTGACCCACAGGATCGCCTTCCTCATCTACACCGACCAGGCCCAGGCAGGCGAGATCCTCGCGATCACGTTCACCAACAAGGCTGCCAAGGAGATGCGCGAGCGCGTCGAGCAGCTGCTCGGCCACGGCACTCGTGGGATGTGGCTGATGACCTTCCACGCCGCCTGCGCGCGAATCCTGCGTGCCGAGTCCCATCGCCTGGGCTACACGCGCCAGTTCACGATCTATGACCAGGCCGACTCTCGCCGTCTTGCAAAGCGCTCGGCCGACGCGGTCGGCGTCGATTCGAAGCGCTACACGCCCTCGGCGATCCTCAACCAGATCTCGGCCGCCAAGAACCGGCTGTGCGATGCCGGCTCCTACCGCCAGGCCATCGGGTCGCAGTTCGAGGAGATGATCGCCGACGTCTACGACATCTACGAGCGCGACCTCCACCGGATGAACGCGATGGACTTCGACGATCTGCTGTTCCGGACGGTCAACCTACTCGAGCTCTTCGAGGACGTCCGCGAGCGCTACCGCGACACGTTCCGCCACGTGCTCGTCGACGAGTACCAGGACACCAACCACGCCCAGTACCGGCTGTTGCAGCTGCTCGTGGGCGGCGGACGCGCCCCGCAGGCCTCCGGCCCCGAGCGCGGCGACCGTCCGACCTACGCCGGGCCGGTCGGGCACCGCAACCTGGCGGTCGTCGGGGACGATGCTCAGTCGATCTACAGCTTCCGCGGCGCTGATGTGAGGAACATCCTCGACTTCCAGGAGGACTTCCCCGACGCGCGGGTCGTGAAGCTCGAGCAGAACTACCGCTCGACCGAGACGATCCTCTCGGCGGCGAACGCGGTGATCGCCAACAACCGCGGCGGGATCGCCAAGCGGCTGTGGAGCGAGCTGGGCCAGGGCGATCAGATCCAGCTCCGGGGGCTCGATGACGAGCACGCCGAGGCGCGCTTCGTGGTCGGCGAGATCGAGCGGCTACTCGACGAGGGAGCGTCGCGGTCGGAGATCGCGGTGCTCTACCGGACCAACGCGATGTCACGGGTGATCGAGGACACGCTCGTGCGGCGCGAGATCGCCTACCAGGTGATCGGCGGCACCAAGTTCTACGAGCGCGCCGAGGTCAAGGACGCGATCGCCTACCTCTCGCTGCTGGCCAACCCCTTCGACGTCGTCTCGTTCACGCGGGTCGCAAACTCGCCGCGCCGCGGGATCGGGCAGACCTCGCTGGCACGCGTGACCTCCTACGCGAGCTCGCTGGACATATCCGTGTGGGAGGCCGCCGCGGACCCGGCTCAGGTCCCGGGCCTGGGCGCAGCAGCCGTAAAGGCGTTGGGCCGCTTCATGGACACCATGCACGAGCTGCGCCGGATGGCGGGTCTGGAACCCGTCGACGGCGGGGAGGAGCTCCAGCCGCCGCGCCCGATCCCGGTCGCGGAGCTGATCGACGCGCTGCTATCCCAGAGCGGCTACGTGGAGGCGCTGGAAGCGGAGCGGACGATCGAGGCCCAAGGGCGGATCGAGAACCTCGAGCAGCTCGTGGAGGTCGGTCGCGAGTTCGACGCGGAGGCGCCGGAGGGCGAGGACACGCTCGAAGTCTTCCTGCAGCAGGTGGCGCTCGTCGCGGACGCTGACACCCGCAGCGACGAGGCCGGCCTGGTGACGCTGATGACGCTCCACAACGCCAAGGGCCTGGAGTACCCGATCGTCTTCATCGCCGGCTGTGAGGACGGCGTCTTCCCTCACTCGCGCGCGATCGACGAGGGAGGGCTGGAGGAGGAGCGGCGACTGTTCTATGTCGGGGTGACACGCGCGATGCGCCAGCTGTATCTGAGCTACGCCCGCCGGCGCGCGGTCTTCGGCGCGCACACGTTCGGGCTGCCCAGCCGGTTCGTGGAGGAGATCCCCGTCGACCTGCTCGAGGAACCTCAGCCGCGGGTCTTTCGCGCGAGCTCCCCGCCGGGGGTGGCAGCGGTACGCGGGCGGGGTGCGCGCGCCGGCGCTCTCGCAGAGCGCTCCTCCGGCGGAGGCTGGGCCGCGCAGGCGCGCCAGGAGCCCGCCGCGGCTGCGCGGTTCCGCCTCGGCGAGGACGTCGTCCATGCGGCCTTCGGCGACGGGGTGGTGACCGGAGTCGAGCCCGGCGGCGTGATCGTCGTCCGCTTCGCCGAGGACGGATCGGAGCGAAAGCTGATGGCCGAGTACGCGCCCGTGAGTCGCCGATGAGGCGCGCGTGCTCCGTGGCCTCCAACGCATAGCATCACGGCCATGAGCGCGACGATCATCGACGGCAGGGCGGTCGCCGCACGGGTACGGGGTGAGGTCGCCGAGGAGGTCGCGGCCTTCACCCGCCAGAGCGGCGAGGCTCCCGGTCTGGCGACGGTGCTCGTCGGCGCCGACCCGGCGTCGGCGATCTACGTCGCGGGCAAGCAGCGGGCCTGCACCGAGGTCGGAATGGCGGCCTTCGATCGGCGCCTCGACGCAGACTCGAGCGCCGCGGAGGTGGCCGAGGAGCTCGAGCGCCTGAACGGCGACCCAGCCGTCAGCGGGATACTTCTGCAGCTCCCACTGCCGGAGCACCTCGACGGTCCCGAGCTGACCGGGCTGATCTCCCCGAAGAAGGATGTCGACGGGCTGACACCCGTCAACGCAGGCCTGCTGTCGCTGGGGCGTCCGGGCCTTCGTCCGTGCACGCCGATGGGAGTGATGGAGCTGCTGCACGACGTGGGTGCCGAGCTTGAGGGCGCCGACGCGGTGGTCGTCGGCCGCTCGAACCTGTTCGGCAAGCCGATGGCCCAGCTGCTGCTCGGCGAAAGCGCGACGGTCACGATCTGCCACTCACGGACGCGCGACCTGCGCGACGTCTGCGCGCGCGCAGACGTCCTGATCGCGGCCGTCGGGCGCCCGCGACTGCTCGGCGGCGACTTCGTCAAGCCCGGCGCGATCGTGATCGACGTGGGGATGAATCGCCTCACGCCCGAGGAGGCCGGCAACAAGAGCGGTCTCGTCGGCGACGTCGACTACCGTGCCGCCGTCGAGCGCGCCGGCGCGATCACCCCTGTGCCGGGTGGTGTGGGGCCGATGACGATCGCCTTCCTGCTTCGCAACACGCTTCAGGCGGCCCGCTACCACGCGGGGCTCGAGCGCATGTTCGCCGAGGTCCAGCCCGAATGAGGCACGGAATCGGAGCGCGACGATGAGCCTCAGACGGCTGCGCGCGGGCGAGCTGCTCGCGTTGGCGGGCGCGATCTGCCTGATCGTGTCGCTGTTCGAGCCGTGGTACGAAGGGCCGATCGGCAGGCTCGACGCGTGGGACACGTTCGGCCCGGCGATGGTTCTGCTGCTCGCCGCGCTGTGCGCGGCGCTGGCGATGGTCGTGAGCGCGCTGACCGAGCACAGCACCGCACTGCCGGTCTCCACGGCCGTGTGGTGTGTCCTCGTGGGCCTCGCCGGTGTGATCGCCGCGATCATCCGGGTGATCGAGCGCCCCGATCATGCGACCTCGGTGTGCATCGGCGTGTGGCTCGGGCTCGCCGGGGCGCTGGCGATCCTCATCGGCGCCTGGCAGGCGCTTCGCGACGAACGGCCATCGACGTATGAGCTGCTGCACGTCGAGCCGCGGCCCAGGCCCTGACGCGGCGCCGCCTGAACATACGTGCAGGATTGGCGGGAGGGGCGCAGAACCTTGCAACAACGGATGCGATCTCCGGCACTTTGAGGCCGGGCGGGCAGGTCTCATTCACTACTGACCTATGGGGGCATCACTGCAATGAACTTCGACATGAGCCGTCTGCGTCGCTCCGATCAGATCATCGGTGGCAGCGCCATCGCACTGTTCATCTTCATGTTCTTCTTCAAGTGGTTGGGCTTCAGCTCCAACTTGCCGGTCGGCGGCGGGAGCTACAGCTCGAACGGCTGGAACAGCTTCCACAACAGCCGCTGGATCTGGATAATCACGATCATCGTGGCGCTCGGGACAGTTGCGATCTCCGCGGGCCTGGCCAAGCTCGAGAGTCCCGTGCAGCCGGGCGTGCTCGTGGCGGGGCTTGGTGCCCTATCGACGGCTCTGATCCTGTACCGCATCCTCAAACACCCCAGTGCAAGCGGCAGCATTGGAAGCTTCCACGAGTCCTATGGCATCAAGATCGGGATCTGGCTCGGCCTCGTAGCAGCGGCGGGCATCACCTATGGCGGGTATCTGGGCATGCAGGCTGAAGGGACGTCCCTGTCGGATGTGCGCGATCAGGCCAGCGGCGCGATCAGCAACTTGAGCTCCTCCTCGCCGAGCAGCCCTGCGCCGCCCTCCCGGCCGCCTGAGGCGGCCAGTCCGCCCGCGCCGCCGATTCCGCCGCCCGCGTCGCCGATTCCGCCGTCCGCGTCGCCGCCGAGCTCCGGGTCGGAGCCCGGAGCGCCGCCGGAGGCCTAGCCGGAGCGCGCTCGGTCTACGGGGCGCCCGCGCGGCGCCCCGTAGAATGCCCGCCTGTGATCGCACGCGATGAGGTCCTCCATGTCGCTCGTCTGGCCCGTCTGGCGCTGAGCGAGGATGAGATCGAGCCGATGGCCCGTGAGCTCTCGGCCGTCCTCGACCACATCGCCCGCATCGCCGAGCTCGACCTCGACGATGTCGCGCCGACATCGCACGTGATCGAGGTCACGGACGGCCTGCGTCCGGACGAGCCGAGGCCGTCGCTGCCCCGCGAGGTCGCGCTCGCTCAGGCGCCTGCGGTCAGCGACGGGGGATTTCTGGTCCCCAGCCCGCAGGCATGAGGTCCGCTGCCCGCATGTGGCGCGCATGAGCGTCGAGGAGATCGTCAGGCTCTCGGCGCGAGGGCTCGCGGGCGAGATCGCCGCCGGATCGCTGTCGGGTGCCGAGGTGTTCTCGGCCTACCGCGATCGGGCCGCGGCCGACCGGGACGCGGACGGGGATGGCCTGAACTGCTTCACGTGGGTTGCCGAGGAGGCCCCCGGGTCCCAGGCCGATGGTGCGCTCGCGGGGGTCCCGCTGGCGGTCAAGGACCTCTTCTGCACCGAGGGCGTGCCGAGCCAGGCGGGCTCTCGGATCCTCGAGGGCTACCTGCCGCCCTACACCGCGAGCGTCGTCGCGCGCCTCACCGACGCGGGCACGAGCCTTCTGGGCAAGACCAACCAGGACGAGTTCGCGATGGGCTCCTCCAACGAGAACTCGGCCTACGGCGAGGTGCGCAACCCATGGGACCGCGCCCGCGTGCCGGGCGGCTCCTCCGGCGGCAGCGCGGCGGCGGTCGCCG
>Ga0207927_1001022_pt1 | contig 11935 bp, 10 predicted proteins | sample NGESurdeep072012_2_FD_184456 | JGI IMG/M metagenome (GOLD analysis project Ga0207927, IMG submission 184456) | Arctic peat soil microbial communities from Barrow, Alaska - NGEE Surface sample 210-2 deep-072012 (SPAdes) | ecosystem: Environmental > Terrestrial > Soil > Wetlands > Peat ... | reverse complement strand
GGTCCAACAATTTCTAGAAGTTGCCGTCTCGAAGCAGGTCAAAATTGCGAAACGTCCGTCCTTCGCCGGTCAGGCTCGCCATTCGCTTCGCGAACTCGGCGGTACGCGGATCGTTCGAGTTCTTCATCGCTTCCTCGTAGGACGGGAACTCGACGATGTGGACGTACGAGCCCGGGCGATCGCGGTCGGCGCACAACGTAAAGTGCGTCGCCGTTCGCCACTCCGCGGATTCCTCGACCCACCGGTCGATCTCGGATTGGAACGCGTCGATATTGTCGGTCTCGAATTCAATGAACTGAATGAACTTCATGTTCTCTCCCCCACTTATGAATCGAGCCACAGACTACTTAAGCGAGCTACGTCGCGCCGGAGATCATCCGATCACCACAATGGTCGCGAATTGGTTGTCGTCGCCTCGCTTCGAGCGGTCCGGCCCTTTGGTTTGCCAATGTGACGAGGTATTTCAGCGGACGCCAATTGCAATAATCAATTAGGATAAACCCGTTACTCCATCTTCTTGCCACCAACTGACAACAATGGACTTCACCGAGACGGCGAAGGGGACTCCGCAATGACCGATACCGCGCGGACCAAGCGCAAGACGTCTGCCCCGAAAGCCGCCAAAGCGCTGGCGACGACGAAACCGTCGGCCCCGAAGGCAGCGGTTGCGGACGAGCGCAAGGTCCAGTACTACCGCGACATGATGCTGATCCGGCGTTTCGAGGAGCGCGCCGCGCGCGGCTACACCCAGGCCCTGATCGGCGGCTACTGCCACCTCAACCTCGGTGAGGAAGCGGCGGTCGTCGGGCTGATGACGGCGCTGCGAGAGACGGACTACCTCTTTACGAACTACCGCGAGCACGGCTACGCGATCCTGCGCGGTATCGATCCGAACCGCGTGATGGCCGAGCTCTACGGTCGCGTCGACGGTATCTCCAAGGGTTGGGGCGGCTCGATGCACATGTTCGACCTCACCCACCGCCTCCTCGGCGGCTACGGCATCGTCGGCGGTCAACTCCCCCTCGCGACCGGCGCGGCGCTGGCGATCGACTACCGCAGTCTCGACGAGATCGTCATGTGCACGATGGGTGACGGCACTGCCAATATCGGCGCCTTCCACGAATCACTCAATATCGCAGCCCTCTGGCAACTGCCGATCGTCTACGTGATCATCAACAACCATCTCGGAATGGGCACGACCGTCGACAAGGCGTCGGCCGAACCAGAGCTCTACAAGCGCGGCGCCTCGTACAAGATGGCCTCGGAACGTGTGAACGGCCTCGACCCGATCCTCGTCGCCGAAGCGGCCGCGCGCGCGGTCGCCACGGCGCGCAGCGGCAGGCCCTTCCTGCTCGAGGTCGTGACCGAGCGCCTGCGAGGACACTCCGTCGTCGACCCGGCGAAGTACCGATCGGCCGAAGAGACGGCACTCGTGAAAGAGCGCGATCCGGTCCACACCTTCGCCGCCCAACTGCTCGCAGAGGGGCTGCTCGACGAGGCGGCGTTGACCCACATCGACGAGGAAGCGACCAAGCGCGCCAACGAGGCCCACGCCTTCGCCGAAGCCAGCCCGATGCCCGACGTGTCGACGCTCTTTGACTACACCTACGCCACGCCCGTGGCGAACGACTCTCGACGACTCCCCGGTGAGCCCCTCTTCGCGCCGGCCCCGCGCGCGACGCCCGAGGTGCTCCCGTGAGCGTCGTCACCTACCGCCAAGCCCTGCACGACACGCTGCGCGCGGAGATGTTGCGCGACGAGAACGTCTTTCTGATCGGTGAGGAGATCGGCGTCTTCGAGGGCTCGTACAAGATCACCGCGGGTCTCTTGGCCGAATTCGGGGAGCGGCGCGTTCGCGACACGCCGATCGCCGAGGAGGGCTTCACGGGCGCCGCGATCGGTGCGGCGATGCTCGGCCTGCGCCCGGTCGTCGAGATCATGACGATCAACTTCACGCTGCTCGCGATCGACCAGATCGTCAATCACGCGGCCAAGATCTACGGCATGTTCGGTGGCCAGGCGAAGGTGCCCCTCGTGATCCGCACGCCCGGCGGCGGTGGACAGCAGCTCGGCGCGACGCACTCGCAGAACATCGAGCTCTACTACGCCTTCGTGCCCGGCATGAAGGTCGTCGCTCCGAGCACCCCGGCCGACGCGAAGGCCCTCCTGCTCGCAGCGATCCGCGACGACGACCCGGTGCTGTTCCTTGAGAACCTGGCGCTCTACAACACCAAGGGCGAGGTCCCCGACGACGACACGCCCGCGGAGATCGGCAAGGCGGCGGTGACGCGCGAGGGCCACGATCTCACGCTCATTGGCTACTCGCGCATGGCCTACGTCGCTAGTCACGTCGCCCAGGAGTTGTCAGAGTCAGACGGCCTCGACATCGAGGTGATCGACCTTCGCAGTCTGCGCCCGCTCGATCGAGAGACGATCATCAACTCGGTGAAGAAGACCCACGCGGCGGTCGTACTCGAAGACGACTGGCTGACCTACGGCATCGGGGCCGAGATCGCCGCGACCATCTCGGACGGGGCGTTTGACTACCTCGACGCCCCGGTACGCCGCGTCGCCATGGCCGAGGTGCCGATGCCCTACAGCAAGGTCCTCGAGAGCGCGGCACTGCCGTCCAACGACGACGTGCGCAACGCCATTTACCAGACGCTCGACGCCATCGGGCGCCGTCACCACAAGATGGGTCAGGGCCATGATTGAGATCACCATGCCCCGCCTTTCGGACACGATGGAAGAGGGCGCCATCGCCACCTGGCACAAGCACCCCGGTGACCGCGTGGAGGTCGGCGACGTGCTCGTCGAGATCGAGACCGACAAGGCCACGATGGACTACGAGGCGTACGAAGCGGGCACGCTGAGTCAGATTCTGGTCGACGAGGGCGCCACCGTCACCATCGGCACGCCCATCGCCCTGCTCGATGACGGCAACGACGCGGCGGCGCCAGCACCAACGGCGGTGCACGAGACGACACCACTCCCGACCCCGGTGGCGAACGCCGCGACCCCACCGGAGAAGGCCGTCAGCCGGCCAGTGCCCGAGGTCGTCGCGTCCGCACCGACCTTCACTCGCTCCGCGGCGCCTCTCGTGAGCGAAGGCGATCGGCGATTCGCGTCGCCGCTGGTGCGAAAGCTCGCGCGCGAGCACGCCCTCGATCTCAGTCAGGTCCACGGCTCGGGTCCGGGAGGGCGCATCATCCGTACCGACCTCAACGATTTGCTGGCACCCGGCGCGAGCGCGCCAACGCCCGGGGGGGCGCCGCGACCCGTCGTCTACACCGGTGACGTCGTCGATGAAAAACGAGCGTCCGAGCCCGTGCAGTTGACCAAGGCGCGACGCGTCATCGCACGTCGACTGGGTGAGAGTGCTCGCGAGATACCGCACTACTACGTGACCGCCGTGGCCGACGCCGAGGTGCTCGTCCAGATGCGCGCGGACCTCAACGAGCAGTTGGGCGCCGGTGAACCGAAGATCAGCATCAACGATCTGATCATCAGGGCGAGTGCGCTGGCGCTCCTCGAACACCCGACCGTCAACGCCTCGTACCTGGGTGACGAGAGCCCGACCATGCTCATCCACCACCGGGTCAACATCGGCATCGCCGTCGCCTCCAAGAACGGCCTCGTCGTGCCGGTGATCGTCGACGCCGACCAGAAGACCGTCGCCCAGCTGGGTGCCGAGGCCAAGCAACTCGCACTCCAGGCGGGCACGAAGGGCCTGACGATCGATCAGATGAGTGGCGGGACGTTCACGATCAGCAACCTCGGCATGTACGGCGTCGAGGAGTTCACCGCGATCATCAATCCACCCGAAGGTGCGATCCTGGCCGTGGGCGCCACCAAGCGTGAACCGACGGTCGTCGGCGAAGTTGTCGTGCCGCGCTACCGTATGCGCTTCACGCTGTCATCGGATCACCGCATCATTGACGGGGCGTTGGCGGCCGAGTTCCTTCGAACGTTGACCCGTCTGATCGAGAATCCCTGGAGAATCGTCGCCTGAATCGATTGGTCGATTGAGTACCTGAGGCGTTACGCCCAGCCCAGCTCTTCGAGCCGAGGATCACTGATGCCAAAGTGATGCGCGACCTCGTGGATCACGGTCTTTTGAATCTGCGCCATCACTTCTTCTTCACTGGCGCAGTGGCGACAGATCGTCATCTGATACAGGGTTATCCGGTCCGGCAACACCGCGCTGTAGCTGATGGGGCTCCTCTTCGTGAGTGGGACGCCTTCGTAGAGGCCGAAGAGCGCGCCACCTTCGGCTTGGTCATCGACGAGGACGACCAGGTTCTCGATCTGAGCGGCGAGTTCGGGTGGCAGTGCGGCGAGGGCATTGCTCGCCAACTCCTCAAAGCGCTCATTGGAGACCTCAAACATCAACGAAGCGTATAGGTCGTTCGGTCACCGAGCCACCTCGGGCTGAGGTCGTCGGGATCGTTCCGATGGCAAAGATGACTTTAGTCACTGCAGAATTGCGCGTCGTGCAGTGATGAAACGGTAGTTTCCCGGTGTGGCAGAACACTCCGGGCGGCGCGAACGAAAGAAGCTGACAACCCACCAGTTGCTGCGCTCGGCCGCGCTGCGCCTGGGGGCCGAGCGGTGCCTGGCGGACGTCACGGTCGAGGAGATCGCCGAGGAGGCTGACGTGTCGGTGCGCACCTTCTACGATCATTTCCACTCCAAAGAGGACGCGATGATCGGCTTTGACGCCTACCGGGTCGACCGGCTGCGGGTGGCGCTCGCCGAGCGACCACTCGGCGAGTCAGCGCTCGACGCGCTGCACGCGGTCCTTCGCATGATGCTCGAAGAGTCCAGCTTCGAATGGCCGTTGCGCATGAAGGTGATCGCGACGAACCCCGCACTACTGCCGAGAATGTTCACCTCGTTCATCGTCTACGAACGGGCCATGATCGAGGCCGTCGCCGCGCGCACCGGTCTCGATCCCGACCACGACCTCTACCCCGCCGTCGTCACGGCCGTCGCGGCCGGCGCGTTGCGGGCGTCCTTGACCGTCTGGCGCGCCAGGGGCGAACGGGACGACCTCACCGAGATCTTCGACACCGCCTTCGCCCACGTGGCCCACGGCCTCGTCGAACCCGATCCAGTGCGCGAACGCGAGGTCTAGGCCGTGCTGCTGCGACTACTGCGTACTCACCTTCGCCCCTACCGTCTCCAGATCGCCATCCTCGTTATCCTGCTGGTCGGCCAGACCGTGGGCAATCTCTACTTGCCCAACCTCAACGCCGACATCATCAACAGCGGCGTCGTCGCCGGGAACCTTCACTACATCGTCACGACGGGTGAAGCGATGATCGTCCTCACCCTGATCGTGGGACTCTTCGCCGTCGTCGCCGTCTACTGGGCCTCGCGCGTCGCCATGGGCGCGGGCGCCGACATTCGCGCGGCGGTCTTTACGCGCGTGCAGGCCTTCTCGGCGCGCGACATGAATCACTTCGGCACAGCCTCGCTCATCACCCGCAACACCAACGACATCCAGCAGATCCAACTGTTCCTGCAGATGGCCCTCACGATGATGGTCATCGCACCGATCATGTGCGTCGGCGGCATCGCGATGGCGATCGACGAGGGCGCCCAGCTCTCGACGCTGCTGTTGGTCGCCGTTCCCGTCATGGCCATCTTCATCGGCACGGTCATGGTGAAGGTGATCCCTAAGTTCCGCTCCATGCAGGGAAAGATCGACCGCATCAACGAAGTGCTGCGCGAACAGATCACCGGCGTGCGCGTGATCCGCGCCTTCGTGCGCAACGCGTCCGAGGCCGAGCGCTTCGCCACCGCCAACGACAGCCTCACCGAGACGGCGCTCAGTGTGAACCGGACCTTCGCCCTGGCGCTGCCCACGATGATGATGATCCTCAACCTCTCGAGCGTGGCGGTGATCTGGTTCGGCGGTCGACTGGTGGACGAGGGCGCCATGCCCATCGGCAATCTCACGGCCTTTCTCACCTACATCCTGCAGATCCTGATGTCGGTGATGATGGCGGTGATGGTGGCGATCCTGCTGCCGCGCGCGGCGGCCAGCGCCGAGCGCATCGAACAGGTACTCGACACCGTGCCCGTCGTGAGTGATCCGGATCGTCCGCTCGAACCGACCGAGCGATCCGGTCGCGTGCGCTTCGAGGGCGTTGGCTTCGCCTACCCCGGCAGCGAGCGACCCGTCGTCGAGGACCTCACCTTCACCCTCGAACCAGGTCAGACGAGCGCCATCATCGGCGGCACGGGCAGCGGGAAGACCACCCTGCTCAACCTCATCCCGCGCTTCATCGACGCGACGACGGGCAACGTCGTCGTGAACGAGGTCAACGTGCGCGAGCAACGACAAGAGGGACTCTGGGCGTCGATCGGGCTGGTTCCCCAGGCCGCCTACCTCTTCAGCGGCACCGTGGCCACCAACCTGCGATTCGGCCGACCGGACGCGACGGACGACGAACTGTGGCGAGCGCTCGATGTCGCCCAGGCTCGAGATTTCGTGACGGCCATGCCCGGCGGGCTGGACGCGCCCGTTGACCAGGGCGGCACGAACGTGTCGGGCGGCCAACGACAGCGTCTCTCCATCGCCCGGGCCCTCGTAAAGCGGCCCGGCGTCTACCTCTTCGACGACTGCTTCTCGGCGCTCGACGCCACCACCGACGCCCGGCTGCGCGTCGCCCTGCGCGACAGCACCGCGAACGCGGCGGTCGTCATCGTGGCCCAGCGCGTCAGCACGATCATGCACGCCGATCAGATCATCGTGCTCGATGAAGGTCACGTCGTGGGCATGGGCACCCACGCGCAGCTCCTCGAGGACTGCGAGCCCTACCGGGGCATCGTCATCTCCCAACTCGGTCAGGACGCGGCACTATGAGCATGGGACCGATGGGCGCCCTGCGCGGCGGAATGGGGGCGGCGCGAAAGAGCAAGGACCTAGGCGCCACGGTGCGACGCCTCGCCGGGCGAATGAGGACCGAGCGCACCAAGTTGTTCCTTGCGCTCATGCTCGGTATCACGTCGGTGACCTTCATGGTGTTGGGACCCAAGATATTGGGCAACGCCACGAACGTCCTGTTCAACGGGATCGTTGGAAAGAGGCTCCCCGCCGGTGTCACCAAGGCCCAGGCGATCGCGATGTTGCGCTCCGAAGGTCACAACCAGATCGCCGCGATGATCAGCGGAATGAACGTCACCCCGGGCGTCGGCGTTGACATGACCCGGCTCGGCGAGATCCTGGCGGTGGCCGCGCTCTTGTACGTGCTCGGCGCGGCGTTCACGTACTTCCAGGGCTTCACCATGGCCGGACTGACCCAACGGCTGATGTCGGACATGCGCCGTGACGTCGAGTTGAAACTGAGCCGGCTCCCCTTGCGCTACTTCGACAGCCACCCCCACGGTGACGTGCTGAGCCGGGTCACCAACGACATCGACAACCTCACGACGTCGATCCAACAGGGACTGAGCCAGTTGCTCACGTCCGTACTGACCATCGTGGGCGTGTTGGGCATGATGATCTGGATCTCGCCGCTGCTCGCCCTCGTGAGCGTGATCACGATCCCCGCGGCGATGGTGGTGACGTTCTTCATCGCCAAGCGCTCCCAGGTCCAGTTCACCGCCCAGTGGAGCCAGACCGGTGCGCTCAACGGTCTCGTCGAGGAGACCCACACCGGCCACGAACTGGTCCAGGTCTTCGGGCGCAGTGACGCGACCGTCGAGGAGTTCAGTCGTCGGAATCGACTGCTCTACGTGGCGAGCTTCCGGGCCCAGTTCCTCTCGGGCGTCATCCAGCCGACCATGCAGTTCATCGCCAACATCAACTACGTGGTGATCGCGGTGCTCGGCGGGTATCGGGTCGCGTCAGGCCTGCTCTCGCTCGGCGCAGTGACCGCCTTCATCCAGTACTCGCGCCAGTTCACCATGCCCATCACCCAGATCGCCAGCCAGATGAACATGCTCCAGTCGGGCCTCGCCTCGGCCGAACGCGTCTTCGAGCTCCTTGACGCCGAGGAGGAGGAGCCCGACGCGGCGCGCCTCGGGGTCGAGCCCGCCCTCGGCCCGGGCAGCGTACGACTGGACAACGTCCGGTTCCGCTACGAGAGTGACAAGCCCCTGATCGAGGGGTTCAGCCTCGACGTGGCCCCGGGCCAGACCATCGCCATCGTCGGCCCGACCGGCGCCGGCAAGACCACCATCGTGAACCTGCTCGTGCGCTTCTACGAGATCGACGGTGGCCACATCTTTCTGAACGGCGTCGACTACCGCGACCTGACGCGCGACGAGGTTCGTGGCGCCTTCGGCATGGTCCTCCAGGACACCTGGATGTTCGCCGGCTCGATCCGCGACAACATCGCCTTCGGTCGACCTGGCGCCTCGGACGAGGACGTCGTCGCCGCGGCCCGGGCCGCCTACGTCGACGGCTTCGTGCGCACGTTGCCCGAGGGCTACGCCACGATCCTCGACGAGGACGCCTCCAACCTCTCCTCGGGCCAGAAACAGCTGCTCACGATCGCCCGGGCCTTCCTCGCCAACCAGAGCATCCTCATTCTCGACGAGGCGACGAGCAACGTCGACACCCGAACCGAAGTCCTGATCCAAGAGGCCATGGCGCGACTGCGCCACGGCCGGACCAGCTTCGTCATCGCGCACCGACTCTCCACGATCCGCGACGCCAACACGATCATCGTCATGGACCACGGACGCATCGTCGAACAGGGCAGCCACGGCGAACTCATGGAGCACCGAGGGCTCTACTTCGAGTTGTACAACAGCCAGTTCACCGAAGCCACCGCCTGAGTCGACGCCCACGCGGACCGTCGATCACCGAAACTCGGACCCGACGGTTCGTGCCCATCGTCGCGACTCTTGCGTCACGCCACTGGCCCGGTGAACTCAGATCGCTCTGATGGCCCCCAGGGTGAAGACGAAACCCTTCCCGTCAGCCACGGTGCAAGTGACGGCAGACTTGGAGATCACGCAGGTGAACGGTTCCGACCTGACCATGGTGCCCGGGTTGAGGTCCGGTGTTCCCAAACCAGGGTTCGACCCGCAATTCACTCCGACGCACCTCTTGACGACGCCCGACGCCGACAGGGTCGCGTGGTGGACCAGCTTCGTGGTGGCCGACATGCAGTAGGCCTGCGTGAAGCGCTTGGTCGCCGATTCCTTCAAGTTATGCAGGAGCTCACAGGAGATGGGTGCCAGCGAAGGACCGAAGTAGGCGTTGAACTCAAAGTTCGCCACCGTGGTCACGACCGTGGTGTCGATGGTCACCTTGGGCTGCGCCGCAGCGTCAGCCTTGATCGGTTCATGTCCCACAACCCATCCAACGACGAGGAGCACGACGACGAACCTGACGTACGAGGACGTCAAGGCCCGAATTCGCAGGCCTCCATTTCCACTCATCGGGCAAGACTACGTCGCGTCCCTTGACGCCCAGAAGCGCTGGGCCTTACACGTCAAGTTGCGACCAAGACGTATTCCGAGTTGCAATCAATTCGCAGTCCGAGGCTGCGCACGATCTGCGAATGTCGTTCGGCCGCTGCCCGACATTTTTGAACGTGCGCCCGAGGCTCCGTTTGAGTTGCGTCCGAAATTCACGCGACGAGGATCCAACGGCCCCTCTCGCTCTGGCGGTTCGCCGATTTGGATCGTTGCTCCGGACCATTCGAACTCTCACGACCTTTGACCCGCTTCGTCCAGGGTCGTCGTGGACACGACGACTCGGTCGCTGACGTACGAACGAGTGCCGATAGGACGTCGTCTCGGACATGGGTAATGTCGATGCAAGGTGCAAGCGTCTCCGAGATGTCTCGTTGTGAAGGCTGACGAGCCTGCGTCAGCCTTCGTTGCCACCTGTTTATGAGGGAGTTGAACAATGGGTACACAACAAGAAGCGTCGGTCTCGGCGACGGGCTACTGCGACGGCGGGATCAGGCAGCTGCTGATCGGTGGTGCGTTCGTCGACGCGACGTCGGGAAGGACGTTCGAGAGTCGCAATCCCGCGACCGGTGCCCTCCTCGCCCACGTCGCCCAAGGTGACGCGCGGGACATCGATCTCGCCGTCCGCTCAGCTCGTGCAGCGTTCGACGAGGGTCCGTGGACCACGATGAAGCCATTCGACCGCCAAAGAATACTTTCGCGCTTTGCCGACCTCGTCGAACTCCACCACGGCGAGATCGCCCGCCTCGACACCCTGGACATGGGATCGCCGCTGCAGCGTACGACCGGCAATCTTCGGCGCGCGGTGGGGATGGCGCGATTCTACGCGGGCCTCACGACGGCCATCCGTGGTGACACCATCAGCAATTCTGTGCCGGGCGACTTCGTGACGTACACGCTGAAGGAGCCGGTCGGCGTGGTGGGTGCGATCATTCCTTGGAACAATCCGCACATTGCGTTCATCTGGAAGGTGGGCGCTGCGCTCGCCGCGGGTTGCACCGTCGTGCTGAAACCAGCCGAAGAGGCATCGCTGACCGCACTAATGCTCGGCCAACTCTTGTTGGAGGCCGGGCTGCCCGACGGGGTGGTGAATGTCGTGCCCGGCATCGGGGAAGTGGCGGGCGCTGCGCTCGTCCAGCACCGCGACGTGGACAAGATCGCCTTTACCGGTTCGACGAAGACGGGCCAAGAGATCGTTCGCGCGTCGGCGGGAAACCTGAAGAAGGTCTCGCTGGAGCTCGGGGGCAAGTCACCCAACATCGTCTTCGCGGACGCGAATCTCGAGCGAGCGGTGCCCGGGGCTGCGATGGCGGCATTCGTAAATTCCGGCCAGGTCTGTAGCGCCGGAACGCGCCTCTTCGTCGAGCGAACGGTGTACGAAGAGTTCGTCGGCCGAGTCGCCGAGTACGGACGGAACCTCAAGATTGGTGACGGCCTCGACCTCGAAACCGAGATCGGACCTCTCGTTTCGCAGGCGCAGCTGGAGCGCGTCACCGGCTATTTCGACATCGGCCGTGCCGAAGGTGCGTTGGTCCTTTCCGGTGGAGAGCGGATGGCGTCGGGCACGTACGCGAACGGCTATTTCGTGGCGCCCACGGTCTTTGCCAACGTGAAGGACGAAATGCGTATCGTTCGCGAGGAGATCTTTGGTCCCGTTGTTTCGGCGATCCCCTTTGACGATCCCGAAGAGGCGATTCGAAGAGCAAACGCGTCAGACTTCGGTCTGGGTGGCGGGGTGTGGACTCGCGACGTCGGCACGGCCCATCGAACCGCGAAGGCGCTGCGCACGGGCACGGTCTGGGTCAACTGCTACCAGCAAATGGACCCTGCCGTACCCTTCGGTGGGTACAAGATGAGTGGTTACGGCCGAGAGGGCGGAGTCCACCACCTTGACGAGTTCCTCGATACCAAGGCGGTGTGGATCAACGTCGACTAGGTGTCCCACAATGCGACTTCGCGCGTGTCACGGTAGTCGTGTCGAATTGGCAACCTCTTGTGGTTTTTGGTTCTCCCCGGGCGGGTCGATAGGGTGGAACCGGCGAGCGGATCAGCGCGTCATCACTTGCCCGCACGGGTCTCGGGAGTTTCGATGCGACGACCACTGATAGTGACAGCTGTAGTCATGCTCGTGGTGGTAATCACCGGAGGCCCGTACGTCGCCACCCGAGCGAATTCGTCAGTCCTGTCGAACGCACACCGTGCGCTCGCCACGGCCGGTGCCGTGACGAGTGGCTTCTACCTCGACATCGGCGCGTCTGCGTCGCTCGGCATCCAGCCCAACGGGGTACCCGCGAGCAACGCGCACCGGACCAAGACGGGTTACGCCAATGACATCGTGACACTCGAGCATGCCAAGGGGGTTGACCTGGAACTACAGCAGGTCGGTTGCGCGGGCGAGACCGCCCAATCAATGTTGGGCAAGGCCCACCACTGCTACAAAAAGCCCAATCGCCAACTCGTCATCGCTACGCAGTACCTCGTCGCGCACCACGACCAG
>Ga0207927_1001020_pt1 | contig 11956 bp, 9 predicted proteins | sample NGESurdeep072012_2_FD_184456 | JGI IMG/M metagenome (GOLD analysis project Ga0207927, IMG submission 184456) | Arctic peat soil microbial communities from Barrow, Alaska - NGEE Surface sample 210-2 deep-072012 (SPAdes) | ecosystem: Environmental > Terrestrial > Soil > Wetlands > Peat ... | reverse complement strand
GCGAGGAAGGCGCCCGTGAAGGGGGCCCCCGCCAAGAAAACTCCAGCCAAGAAAGCGCCCACGAAGAAGGCACCTACGAAGAAGGCAACCACGAAGAAGTCGCCGGTTAAGAAGGCCGCGGCCAAGAAGCCAGCCGTCCTTACGGCCGCGCAGCGTGCTGTCGTTGCACGGAAGGCCGCCGCCGCCAAGGCCAAACTCGCAGCCGCCGCCAAGGCCCTCAAGGAGCGCGAAGCCAAGGCCAAGGCAGACGCCAAGGCGAAGGCCGCCGCCGCCAAGGCCAAGGCCGCGGCCGCCGCCAAGGCCCTCAAGGAGCGCGAAGCCAAGGCCAAGGCCGCGGCGAAAGAGCACGAGCATCAGCGAAAGGCCAGGGAGAAGGCCGCGGCCGAGGCGAAGAAGCAGCGCGAGATCGACGCCAAACGCAAGGCCATCGAGGCCGACAAGCTCCGAAAGTTGCGCGAGATCGAGCGCCGCAACCAAGAGGAACTCAAGCGTCAGCAACGTCGCGAAGCCGAAGAGCGCCGCCGACTCGAGGCGCTCGAGCGCAAGATGCACTCCAAGCCGTACGGAAACGACCTCGCGTTCCTCGAGGAGTTGCGGGTCCTGCTCCTTGAGACACGCGAAGCCACTGACAAGCAGATCGCGATCAGCGAGTCCGAGGCGAACGAAATGCTCGTCGACCGCGAGCGGCTTGAGTACGACGACGAGGATGGCAGCAGTGTCGCGTCGGACATTCAGCGCGACCAGTTGAAGGACTTCGCCGCGGCGCTGCGCCTGAAGGTCGACGAGATCGACGTGGCGCTGTCACGAATCGACGACGGAAGTTACGGCCGCTGCGACGAGTGCTACGAGTCGATATCCAAAGCCCGGCTCTTGGCGCAGTTGCCGGTCTTCACGTGTGTCTCGTGCCGAGCGATCGTCTAGCCCTTCGCGTCAACACCACCGTCGTGGTGGTGGCCCTCGTTATCACCGCCCTTGACGCCGTCATCAAGGCGTGGGCCCGACACGCGTTGGCGACCCATGCCGTGCACGTAGCCGGTTCCATTTGGCTGCGACTCCAGTACAACTCGGGCGTCTCGTTCTCGTTCAATCAGTCCGGCCCGTTGCTCACGACGATTCTGACCGTGCTGATCGCGCTCGCGGTGCTCGTGCTCGGGCTTCGCGCGCGCCCGGGCGTGTCGGCCGTCGGGTTCGGCCTCCTGATCGGCGGGGGACTGGCCAACGTGATCGACCGCCTCTCGGCGAACCCGCATCGGGTGACCGACTACGTCGCGCTCGGCAACTTTCCGGTGTTCAATCTGGCCGACGCCTCGATCACCGCCGGCTTCGTCGTCTTGATGGTGGCCGTGTTGCGCGGTGAAAGGCTGTTGACCCGGTGAGTGACGACACGACGATCGATCCCTATGACGGTGAGGTGCTCGACCTCGTTGTTCCTCACTCGCTGCACGAGATCCGCGTCGACCGTGTGCTCTCGATGCTCACGGGTCTCTCTCGTTCCGAAACGAGCGCCATCCTCTCCAGTGGCGGCGTCATGATCAACGACAAGGTGGTCGTCAAGTCCTCGACCTCGCTCGAGGAGGGTCAACACCTGGTCGCGGTGTTGCCGGTTCCCGACAGTGGCGTCGTCGAACCCGATCCCACGGTTCACGTCGACGTAGTGATCGACGACCCCGACTTCGCGGTCGTGGACAAGGCGCCGGGTCAAGTCGTGCACCCTGGTGCTGGCCAACGACAGGGCACCCTCGTCGCCGGTCTGCTCGCGCTCTACCCCCAGATGCAGGAACTCAGTACCGAGGGACTGTGTGATCCGTTGCGCCCGGGCATCGTGCACCGCCTCGACAAGGGGACGTCGGGGGTCCTCGTGGTGGCGAAGACCCCTGAGGGGTACCTCAACCTGACCAACCAACTCGCCGAACGGGTGATGGAACGGACCTACCTCGGCATGGTCGAGGGTCACGTCGCCGAGAACCGCGGCGTCGTCGACGCGCCGATCGGGCGCTCGACGCGAACACCGACGCTTATGGCGGTGCGCTCGGACGGGCGCACCGCTCGGACGGGGTACGAGGTATTGGCGCGCATTGACAAGCCGCACGCGATGACCTTGCTGCGACTACAACTCGACACCGGACGTACGCACCAGATTCGTGTGCACCTGGCGACCATCGGCCATCCGGTCGTGAACGATCCGCGCTACGGACACCGTCGCGAGAAGCGCCTCGTTGAGGACCGCTTCTTCCTGCACTCGACGACGCTCGCGTTCGCGCATCCCAGGAGTGGTGAGTGGATCATGACGAGCGTGCTGCTGCCCGACGACCTACGACCCCTGGTCCCGAAGGACGTTGAACTTTAGGCGTTCTCTCGTGCGGCGATGACGGTGTTGTCGCTTCGAAGGATCGACAGGGCCTCTTCTTCGGCGCGCCGAACGCGACGAACACCGATGTCCATCGCGGTGGCGGTCGCCTGGAGTGACAGGGGAGTCGTACCGTTCAGCCCGAAACGCAGGTTGAGCACCTCGCGCTGGAGGTCGGTCAACTTCTCGAGCGCCGAGTGCAGCTCGTCGTCCATCATCGTCTGTTCGATGTCGCCGACCCAGTCATGCTGACTGGGCGCGACGAGGTCGCCCAACGTCGTCGCCGAATCCGAGGACGCGGGCTGGTCGAGACTCGCGGTGACGCCCGCCAGGCCGCGCAGGCCCTGACGGACCGCCTTGGACATGCCCGTCGCCTCGGTGAGTTCATCGTCGGTGGGCTTGCGCCCGAAAATGGACGTCAACTCAGCCGTCGTCGCCTCGAGACGCTGCAACTGTTCGCCGACTTCAAGGGGGATGCGGATGGTGCGACCGTGCTGCTGGACCGCGCGCTGGAGAGCCTGGCGGATCCACCAGGTCGCGTAGGTCGAAAACTTGAACCCTCGTTCCCAGTCGAACTTCTCAACCGCGCGCAACAGACCGAACGTACCCTCTTGGACGAGGTCGGTCATTTCGACACCGCGGTCCTGGTAGCGGCGCGCCCAGTGCAACACGAGGCGCAGGTTGGCGGCGACCATCTGCTTCTTCGCCTCTTCGTCACCCGCGGTGACGCGCTTGGCCAACTCGACCTGCTCGTCGTAGTTGGGCATCGGGTAGCGGTCGAGGTCGCGCATGAGCAGTCCCAACATGTCGTTGGTGTTTACCGCTGATCGGCGGACAGTGGTGTTCATGGAATCTCCTCGTCGTTGCTGTAAAACCGTCGTTACCGGAACTTAGGTATTTCTCCTACCGGCACCTGAATATTTTACCACGTGGTAAATCATTGTTCAAGGCTTTAAAATCCCCATAAACGGCGGGTAATTGTTACGCGCTGTGGGTGCGGCGTGCTGGCTGGAGGCCACGAGCCTGGAGCACCATGTCCGCGAGCGTGAAGCTCGCTAGGTGCTCGCGCATGTGGTTACCAACGTCAGCCCAGACCCCGAGCAGGACACACTGGCCCTCGTGGTCGCAGGCCCCGTCCTTGTGCGGCTCACCAAAATCGCCCGCGACGATCGGACCGTCGACCGCGGCGACGACCTCGGCCAGCGTGATTGATTCGGCGGGGCGAGCGAGCACGTAACCACCGCCCACACCACGCTTGGAGCGAACGAGCCCTACGCCCTTCAAACTAAGGAGAATCTGCTCCAAATAGGGCTGGGGCAGTCCGGTTCGTTCGGCGAGGTCGCGCACCGAGGTCGGTGTCGTCAGATTGTCGCGCAACGCCAGGCTCAACAGGGCCCGGCTGGCGTAGTCACCTCGCGTCGATACCCTCATGGACCAAGTCTACTTTGATGCCGGCCCGCTCCAAGGTGGGGCGCTCGGACGGGCCCGGCCGTCTGGCAAACTGTGATGGTGGAAGATGAGCAGATTCAGAACGTCGCCGTGGGACCCGATGAGGTCCTGCCCCCTGGCTTGCCCGAAGGGGACGTCGGGAACGACGAGAACTCTGATTTCATCAGTCAGCCGGCCAAGGTCATGCGCATTGGTTCGATGGTCAAGTCGCTGCTCGAAGAGGCGCGCAGCGCCCCCCTCGACGAGGCGGGAAGATCGCGGTTGAAGGAGATCTACGAGCTTTCGGTCAGCGAGCTCGCGAGCGCGCTGTCCCCCGACCTGGGCGGCGAGTTGGCGCGCATGGCGATGCCCTTCTCCGCCGAGGTCCCGAGCGAGTCCGAACTGCGCGTCGCCCAGGCGCAGTTGGTCGGTTGGCTCGAGGGACTGTTCCACGGCATCCAGGCCTCGCTCTTCGCCCAGCAGGCCGCCGCGGCGGCGCAGCTGGAGAAGATGCGCGAACGACCGCTCAACCCGGGCGCGAACGAACCGCGGTCGGGAACTTACCTCTAGGTGAAGCCGACACGGCGTCACGGGGTGGTACTAACGTTCAAATTCCATACGTGTAGTTTGCGCCTCGCGCGAAAGGGTCTGTTCAGCTAATGGCTGAAGGTTTCGTCCATCTCCATAATCACACCGAGTACTCGATGCTCGACGGGGCGGCCCGGGTGGAAGAGTTGGTGCTCGCGGCCAAGGCCGACGGTCAGCGCGCGATCGGGATCACCGACCACGGCAACCTGTACGGCGTCATCGACTTCTACGAGGCGTGCCGGACCCACGGCGTCACCCCCATCATCGGGCTCGAGGCCTACATGGCGGCCAACTCGCGGTTCGACCGTCCCACGCGTCGCGGCAAGATCGACGACACCGGTGGCGACACCGAAGGCGGTCAGAAGCTCTACCACCACCTGACCCTGCTCGCCGTCTCCAACGAGGGGTACCGTAACCTTCGCGAACTCTCGTCGATGGCCTTCCTCGAGGGGTACTACTACAAGCCTCGTCTCGACTGGGAGTTGCTCGAGCGCTACAACAAGGGGCTCATCGCCACGTCGAGCTGCCTCGGTGGCGTCGTGCTCCAGGCATTGCTGCAGGACAATTACGCCAAGGCCGTCGAGTTGGCGGGCCGACTCCAGACGATCTTTGGCCCCGAGAACTTCTTCGTCGAGATGCAGGACCACGGCATCCCTGAACAGATCCGCACGAACCCCCAGTTGCTCCAGCTCGCCAAGGACTTGAACGCACCGCTGCTCGCCACCAACGACCTGCACTACGTGCATCACGCCGACGCCGAGATGCACGACGCGCTGTTGTGCATCGGCACCGGTTCGCTCGTCGCGGACCCGAACCGTTTCCGCTTCCACAGCGATCAGCACTACCTCAAGTCCGCTGCCGAGATGCGCTACCTCTTTCGCGACCTGCCCGACGCGTGCGACAACACACTCGCGATCGCCGAGCGCGCCGACGTCACGATCGAGTTCGACAACGACGCCTTGCCGCAGTTTCCGATACCCGACGAGTTCAAGGGCGCCACGCACAAGGAGGGCGCCAACCGCCTCTTGCGCGAACTGACCTACCAGGGAGCACGTGATCGTTACGGCGACGCGCTGAGTAGCGAGGTGCGCGAACGCCTCGACTACGAGTTGAGTGTGGTCGCGGACATGGGATTCTCCGACTACTTCCTCGTCGTCTGGGACCTCATCCGCCACGCTCGCGAGAAGGGGATTCGCGTGGGACCCGGTAGAGGTTCGGCCGCGGGCTGCTGCATCGCCTACAGCCTGCGCATCGTCGACCTCGACCCGATTCGCTACGGACTCATCTTCGAGCGGTTCCTCAACCCGGGCCGCAAGCAGATGCCCGACATCGACATGGACTTCGACGAGCGCTACCGCGGCGACATGATCCGTTACGCCGCCGAGCGCTACGGCTCGGACCACGTCGCTCAGATCGTCACGTTCTCCACGATCAAGGCCCGCGCGGCAGTGCGCGACGCCGCGCGCGTGCTGGGCTACCCGCCCCAGCTCGGGGACAAGATCGCCAAGGCCATGCCCCCGCTCGTCATGGGACAGGACCTGCCCCTGCAAGCCTGTTTCACGCCGATGGCGGGCTACGAAGGTCGTTACGCCGAGGCGAGCGAGTTGCGTGCGCTCTACGACAGCGACCCCGAGGTGAAGCACGCCGTCGACGTCGCCAAGGGCTTTGTCGACAAGCGACGTCAGGACGGCATCCACGCCGCCGCCGTGGTGATCACCAAGGCGCCCGTGCTCGACTACGTCCCGGTCCAGCGCAAGTCCGGTCCCAACGGATCGATCGACGACGCGCCCATCGTGACTCAGTACGAGGCGACGGCGATCGAGAAGCTCGGCCTGTTGAAGATGGACTTCCTCGGACTGCGCAATCTCGCGATCATCGAGCGCGCCCTCGAGCACGTGCGGCGCCGTCACGGCGTGGACGTCGACATCGACCACGTGCCGCTCGACGACGTCAAGGTCTTTGACATGCTCAAACTCGGCAACTCAATCGGCATCTTTCAGCTCGAGGGCGACAAGATGCGCCAGCTCATGCGCCGACTCGCGCCGACCAGCTTTGACGACATCGCGGCCCTCGTGGCGCTCTACCGGCCGGGTCCCTTGAGCGAGAACGTCCACAATGACTACGCGGACCGAAAGAACCATCGCCAGGACGTCAGTTTCGATCACGTCGACCTCGAAGAGATCCTGGGTGAGACCTACGGACTGATGATCTACCAGGAAGACATCATGCGCGTCGCCACCAAGATCGCCGGGTTCTCGATGGCCGAGGCCGACGACCTGCGCAAGGCCTGTTCGAAGAAGATCCGCGAGATGATCCAGGCCCAGCGCGCGAAGTTCGTCGACGGTGCCGAACGCGAAGGGTACGGTCGCAAACTCGGCGAGACGATCTTCAACAAGATCGAGCCGTTCGCCGACTACGCCTTCAATAAGAGCCACGCCTACGGCTACGCCTTGATCGCGTACCAGAACGCGTGGTTGAAAGCGAACTACCCGGTCGAGTACATGGCGGCGCTGTTGACGTCGTTTCGCGACGACAAGGACAAGGCGTCGGTGTACTTGAACGAGGCGCGTCAGATGGGCATCACCGTCGGCGTGCCCGACGTGAACGAGTCATTCGCCGAGTACGCGCCCAGTCGCACGCAGAACCTCACGATCCTGTTCGGCATGGCCGCGGTGCGCAACGTCGGCGAGGCGCTCGTGGAGAAGATCGTCAGCGAGCGCGACGCGGGCGGTCCGTTCACGTCGGTCTACGACTTCGTTCGCCGTGTCGACCCTGCCGTTCTCAATCGCCGCTCGATGGAGTCACTCATCAAGGCCGGAGCGTTCGACGGACTGGGCGTACCGCGACTGGGGCTGCTCCTCAAGATCGACGAGATCATCGACGTGACGCTCAGTCGTCGAAAGGATCTCTCGCTCGGCATCAGCACGCTCTTCGCCGCGCTCGACGCCGACGGGGACCGCGACGACTGGGAGGGCACCGACGTCGCGATCGGCGACATCGAGTTCGACAAGTCCGTGAAACTGGACTTCGAGCGCGAGATGCTCGGCACCTACATCTCGGACCACCCCCTCTACGAGGTCGAGGCGGCCCTCGTCGCCAAGACCGACGGTTCGGTCATCTCGGTGCGCGAGCGCGGCGACGAACTCGCCAAGGCCGGTCGGCCGATCACGGTCGGGGGCATCCTCGCCGAGGTGCAGATTCGCACCACGAAGGCCGGACAGCAGTACGCGCGCGTCGTGCTCGAGGACCTGGGCGGTTCGATGGAGATCAACTTCTCGGCGCGCAAGTTCGAAGAGTGCAGTGGCTTCCTCGCCAAGGACAACATCGTGCTCATCAAGGGGCGCCTCGACAACCGTGACGACGAGATCCGCTTCAGTGCCCTCGACGTCTCGCTCCTGAAACTCGAGCGCGGCGACGGCGAACTTCGCCTGGCGCTCGGACCCGAGGACCTCACGTCCACGTCGATCGCGACGTTGCGCGAGATTCTCTCTCGTTACCCCGGTAAATCACCCGTCATCGTCGAAACCGGCGCGACGGGCAAGATCTTCAAGCTGGGCCCCGATTTCAACGTGAATATCGCCAGCGTGGTGGGCGATCTTCGCTCGGAATTCGGTCGAAACATCATAAAGGCCTAGGCGAGTTTCGCGGGGCGGCGAACTCCCGTAGAATAGATACTTATGGCAATGACCGTCACCACGAAGGACACCACCGCCCTCAGCGACGCAGAACTCGCCGAGATGGCCGATCTCTGCGTCGATCGGGAGCCCAATTTCGACATTGGCTTCCTCTCCAAGCAACGCGAGGAGTGGGTCCTCGTGACCCACGCGCGCGAGGGGACGAAGTTGCGCGGCTATTCGTTCAGCACGCTCGAGCGCATCGGCGGCACGCCGTCGCTGCTCGTGGGTCTCTTGCTCGTGGACCGTAACGCCAAGTCCGATCAGACCCTGAAGGCCATCCTGCACGACCAGTTCCGCCGGGCGCTGTTGGCCTTTCCCGACGAGGACGTGCTGTTGGGTTCGCGCCTCACCTCGCCCGACGGCTTTCGTGCCTTCGCCGGTCTCGAGGACGTGGTGCCGCGCCAGGGCTACAAGCCCACCGGTGAGGACCGCGCGTGGGGCCGTCGCCTGGCCAAGCGCTTCGGCGCCGAGAAGGCGATCGACGACAAGACCTTCGTGATGAGCGTCAGCCCCGGACCGGTCGGCGGGCTCGACTACGTGGTCGCCAAAGCCGTGATTCCCGAAGGCGTGCAGGAGTTCTTTGTCGGGCTCGATGCCGACAAGGGCCAGCGTCTGGTGGTCTTCGGCTGGGCCATGGCCGAGTCGCTGGCGTCGTCGAAACTTCCGAAGTAGTCCCTAGCCTCGCGGCAGCAGGCCCGTGCAACTCTTGTAGCAGTGCCCGTCGATGGGCTGGGAGAGCGTCGTGAGCACGTAGGCAGGGCGAAAGCCCAGCGACGTCGCCAGGTCCTTGCCCGCGAGCGAGGTACGACGCGTCGCTTCGATCGTGCGAACGGCGTACGCGTCCTCACAGACCAGCCACACGTCGTCACCGAACCAGCCAAAGCGCACCCAGGTCGATCCGTCCTCGTGGCGGCGCAGCAACTGCGGTCCGCGGTCTGCGGCGATCAGCGCGACGCTCGGACGCTCGCCACGGAACTCCCAGTACGGTGCGCTCGGGCCGCGAAAACCGAACAGGGGTCCGTCGGCGGGCGTCGCGAGCTGTTCGAGCCACTTGCGCACCCGTCGCCCGCGGTAGGTCCCGAGACGTCGCGGAAGGTCGGCGAGCGTCACCGCCTCGGGCTGGGCGAGATCGTCGCGTTCGATGTCGTCGGCGAGTTGTCCTTCGACGACGTCAAAGGCCGCCAGGTCGGTCTCGAACCCTTGGGGCCAGGGTATGCGCCACCGCACGATCGTCTGGGAGGCGAGATCGACCACCGTCGTGGTCTCGTTCGTCGAACCGAGCACCAAGCCGAACATCGTGCAACCCGGCGTGAGGTCGACGGTCGGGCGCTGGGGTGTGCGTTCGACGAGTCGCTTGCTGGCCCTCGCCGTTGGATCGCGGTTGAACAGGGCCATCAGCCGCGCACCTGCGCAAGCTGTTCGTCGAGATCCTCGAGTGTGGTGACCGGAAGTTGGCAGACGCCGCCGCGACAGACATACGCGGCGCCGGTCGATCGCCCCACCAGAAGAGGTGACGCACCAGAGCCGGTGACGAGGACGGTACGTGGCATGTCCAACGATCGTACGTGGTCCGCGAGCGGACTGGCCGCTCCCGGCACCACGACCTCGACGCCTTCGAGTGCCCAGCCGGTCGCCGCCACGAGGTCCACCACGGCGCTCGGATGTCCGTCGATCAATGAAGCGCCCAACTCTACGAGGCGCTGGGCCACGCTCAGGAGGCTCGAATCGCCGCCACAGAGGGCGAGGCGGGCGAGCGCCCGACAGGCAACGGCGTGGCTCGACGGTGTCGCACCGTCGAATATCTCCTTGGGTCGCGCGATCAGGTCGTTGACTTGGTCGCTCTGGGCGAACAGTCCACCCCCCACGCGCGCGGCGAGTGGCGTTGGGATCTCGCCGTCCCAGAAGTGGGCCAGCAGGTAGTGCGCCAGATCCTTCGCGGCCTCCAACCAGTGATCGTCGCCGGTCAGCTCGAAGGCGTCGAGGTTCGCGTCGAGCGTCCACGCGACGTCGCCGGCGGTCGCGTGGGCTTGTCGCTGCTCGGTGCGCCACCACGTCGCGTCACTGAAGTGGCTGTGCGCCAGCGTGTCGAGAAGTTCGAGGCCGGGAGCGACGAACTCTGCTTCGCCACTCACGAGCAGGGCCGACGCCAGCATCGCGTTCCATTCGAGGATGATCTTCTCGTCGCGTCCCGGCTGGATCCTTCGAGCACGCGCTGCCCGCAGCGCTTCGAGCGCGCCGAGAAGACCTTCGGGGGTCTCGAAGGGCTCGCCGTCGTTGAGGCGGGGGATGCTGCGGCCTTCGAACAGGCCGGGCGACTCCACGCGCCACCGACCGAGAACGCGTGTGAGTTCTCCCGCGAGTCCGGCGCCGTCGAGCGCGGCGCGCACCCCGTCGACGGTCCAGGTGACGTGCGAGCCCTCGACACCGCCGGCGTCGGCGTCGAGGGACGACGCGTAGCCGCCGTCGACCTTCAGATCGCTGAGCACGAAACGCAGCGTGTCGCGCGCGACCGCGCGCCACTGGGGCTCGGTGGGGAAACGGCGCGCGGCACGAGAGTAGGCGCGCGCGAGCAACGCCTGGTCACTCAGCATCTTCTCGAAATGGGGAACGTGCCACTGCGCGTCGACGCTGTAACGGGCGAAGCCGCCCCGGACGTGGTCGTAGAGGCCTCGTCGTGACATCGCCTCGAGCGTGGACGTCACCGCCGTGACGGCTTCGGCGTCGTCAAATTCGAGGAGAGCTTCGACGTAACTCGGTCGGGGGAACTTCGGCGCGTCGCCAAATCCACCGTCGGCGTCGAAGCGACTGACAAGCTCGCCGCGCAGGAGCCGCCGTGCCGCCGTGACGTCGAGCCTCTCGGTGAGCGGCGACAGGTGGTCGACGAAGCAGATCTCGCGCTCGAGCGCCTGGCGCAACTCGTTGGCCTGCTCGATCACGGCCTCTCGTTGATCGTTCCACGCGCTCGCCACCGCGGCGAGGAGGCGAGGAAACCCGACCTGACCGTGCCGGTCCGACGGGGGATAGTAGGTGCCCGCCATGAAGGGTCGCCCGTCGGGCAACAGGAAGACCGACATGGGCCAGCCGCCGTGGCCACTCATCAGTTGTGTCGCCGCCATGTAGAGGGCGTCGACATCGGGGCGCTCCTCACGATCGACCTTGATCGCGACGAACGCGTCGTTCACCAACTGGGCGATCTCGGGATTCTCGAAGGACTCGTGGGCCATCACGTGGCACCAGTGACAGGCGGCGTAACCGATCGAGAGAAAAATCGGCCGGTCGAGACGTTGGGCCAAATCTAGCGCCTCGCGTCCCCACGGACGCCAGTCCACCGGATTTTCGGCGTGCTGGCGCAGGTAGGCGCTGGACGCCCCGGCGAGATGATTCATAGAGCGATGCTAGGCGCGACGAAATCGCGTCGGATCAGAACTCATCTGCGCGCGTTGACGTTCCCACTCGTCACGACGAATCGCCAGGATGACTTCGTCGGTCCATTCACCCTTGACGAATTCATTCTCGACGAGGTGAGCTTCGCGCTGGAGACCCGCCTTCTCCAGGGAGCGGATTGACGCGTGGTTGCGACCGTCGCAGTTGGCAAAGACACGATGCAGATTGAACAGCGTGAAGCCAAGGACGAGCAGTTCCGCGTAGACCTCGGTGGCGAAGCCGCGACCGTGTACGGCCGGCAGCAACGATCCTCCGGTCTCGCCCTGGCGATGCTCGTTGCGCGTCCAGCGCAGCATGAAGTCGCCGATCAATTCGCCACTCTCACGCGACTCCACCGCGACGGGCAGCACGTTCTCGTCGCCTACTTCGGTTGGCAGCGTGATCTTGCGTTCCAGGACGGCGCGCGTCGCCTCCCGATCGCGGACGTCCCAGTAGAGGTAACGCGCGACGCGCTCGTCGCCGTAGATCGCAA
>Ga0207927_1001017_pt1 | contig 11963 bp, 8 predicted proteins | sample NGESurdeep072012_2_FD_184456 | JGI IMG/M metagenome (GOLD analysis project Ga0207927, IMG submission 184456) | Arctic peat soil microbial communities from Barrow, Alaska - NGEE Surface sample 210-2 deep-072012 (SPAdes) | ecosystem: Environmental > Terrestrial > Soil > Wetlands > Peat ... | reverse complement strand
CGAGAGTGGACAGCCTCAAGCCAATCCCAAACAGCTAACCGGAAGGACCCGCCGGGCGCATGAGCGCGGCGGGTCTTTGCTATTGCGCGAGTGGTTTCTGAAGTGGAATACGATACGTGTGGCGAATGCGACATGCGTTCGTGGCCACTTAAGAGTGCGCTGCATCACTCGCCGGGGTTGTTTCGCTTCGCCGGCTCTGGTGCAATAGCAGCGGAGGCCCTGGTGCCCAGTCTTGCATCGCTGTTGTCTGGAATTCCCGAAGAATTCAAACCGATAACGTCACTCGGCATTGGGGCGTTCATCTTAGTGTGCCTGGCACTCTTTCACGGCGGAGGCCTCCACCACATTCTTCGAATCACCCGCCGGGGCGAGCGCCGTCTCCTAGTAGGCCGTCCTCATCTATTGCGCGCAGGGTTCGTGTTCGGCTGGTCGATCTTCCTGATGTTATGGCTGCACATCGCGGAGATCCTGATTTGGGCGTTCACGCTGAACAATCTAGGCCTGATCGCGCGTGTGCATGATGCGATTTACTTCTGTGCTAACGCCTACACCACGCTAGGTTACGGGACGGTTGCACTGGAACCGCAATGGCGGAACATCAGCCCCATCATCGCGATCTCGGGCTTGTTCACCTTCGCCTGGACCACAAGCACATTGGTCGACGTAGTGCGAAGCCACGGCGTATTGATCGATCAACTGGAAGACGAGCGGGAAAGACAACTTCAGTTGAGGGCCGATGCACGCATAGCGGTGCGGGAAACGATCACCAACGAGAAAGAGGCTGAGCGTGCGGAGAAACTGCAGGCCAAGAAGCAGGACGATGGAGATTCCCTGGCTGAACAGTTCCGGGGCTGGAAGCGAGAGAGGCGAGAAATCGAAGAGCTTCGGACGACGGAACGAGCCGATGTCGAGAAAATTCTCAAGAAAGAGCACGAAGACGAAGACGCCCTGGGACCGGGAGTGCCGCCACCAGACTCCGGGGGCAAGAAGCCGTAGTACGGCAAGCCGTTGAATTTGCCTGAGATGCGACGCGCTTGGGGGAATTCCGGGTTGCAGCAGGAATGACCAGCAAGTGCTGGTCTATGCGAAGGAGTTCAGCTTGGTGCCGGGAGGGGGGGTCGAACCCCCACGAGGGGTAAACCTCGGCGGATTTTGAGACCTTCCACGGCGCGTACTAAGCCCCTATTTTCCTTGTGTTTACAGCGGCCTGCAATTTAGGGGCGTGCCATTCGGCGACGTTCTGTGATAGTCGGTTTCATTCCGTTGGGCACATTTTAGGCACACTACGTTACCCCTTCTCCTCCGGCTTTGCAGCCTTGGGATCTCCACAATATCGGGTTTGGGAAACTTCTATATTGCGGAAACAAGAATCTGACTACACATTCGGTCGACGGTGGGAGCCCGTCAGAGAATGTGCTACCCCGTGTCCGCAAGCCACGTCAGGCTATTGCTTCCTGCTCAAGCGTTCGGTTTAGTGCGGCCACGAGGTGCCCTGCATACGGAACTCGGCGGGAGTCAGCCCGACATTGCGGAGCGTTTCGGTGACGTTTGGAATCGTTCTGTTCCTTCCTGTTGGGCTTATTTTGGGCACAGTGCCGTAACTTGAAAAACTTGATTTTTAGCGCAACAACCGGAAGTGCCTTGGATCCGTCCATACTTAAGCCGGTTCCCGGACGCTTACGGCCCCTGCTAGGTCACTTCCCTCCGCGTGGCATGGTTTGCTGATTCTTTGATTGTTTTGCTGAAAACTCCGCGCCAGTTGAACCCGCGAAAGATGTTAAGCGCCCGCGTTTTGTACCATTGGCATAGGAATTTCTGCAGTACAGACTGGACGACTGGGGCGACCTTCAGATCGGCTGCCCAGCTATAAGAGAGGAATGCATCAAACAAACTTGCCTGGTCTACCCAAACCAAGCCGCGCACCCACGCCGGAAGGTATGAACGCCACTTTGGAGGCGGAGGCGGCAGGTCGTCTGGCAGAACCGGATGAATCGCTTCAGGTGCCACTTTGTTGATCCTCAAACAGCAGAACCTCTGCTCCGGTTGTATTGCATTTATTGCAAACGGATCCGGACAGAGTGGACTCCGACGAATAAACACGTACTCGCCTGATCTTTCCCAAAATGTTTGTAATCTCCAATGGCCCGGGCAATAGAAGAATTGACTTGAAATCCGCCCGAACGCGTAAGGATACACCCTGTCCGCAAACCGCTGCCTTGCTAACTTCTACACCCCAAAAATTCGCCAACATCGTCATACAACCAAAATCATACCTACGCCAGCATATTCGACGTAATCTCGACGCCCCACAAACCGGCCTGAGCGCCTTCACGAATAAAGCGGGCTAAGCGTTAAGAACGATCTCTACCAGCCTCGCTTTGAAAATCTAGCATATACTTTCGGTGAGTTGAGAACCATGTACCGTCCCACACTAGAGCAGCACCTTGCCCCCCGCGCTCCCAAGCGCATCCTCGCCCTAGATGGCGGCGGCGTCCGCGGCATTTTGACGCTGGGCTACCTTGCTCGCATTGAGTCGATGCTCCGCTCCCGCTATGGCGATCCGAACCTGCGCCGAGGTTTGCGATGTATTCCACTATAGCTTGAGTCCATACACGCTCAACGCCGAGCTCTGACTTGGCTTCCTCTCCGGCTGCGAAATCATCGATCCACCAAATATAACCCGGTGACAGAGAAAGCAATGCAGACTCTAGCCCATATCGTCCGAAAATCTTTTCGAGCGGTTCGCGCCGTTCAGACGTCAACGAAGCGAGCTGCGGGACGGGAATAACACTCGCGTTCTTCTCGATGCATTCCATGTATCCTTCAAAGGCGGCCTTCTGTTTCTCGGATTGCTCTTCAGTTGTTTGTGTGAGGTAGTGCTGGCCCTTGTCGTAATGCATCGTTCCATGAGCTGCGCTGAATCGTGATTGGGCTCTTAGCTGCTGCAGCTCTGTAAAAGTAGCTGGCGAGATAACGAAACGAAAGGCAGTGCTCGACAACACTTGACGAGTGATTCCGAGCAAGCGCAAGGTGGCGAGTGCGGTCAGGTCTAGAACGACGGTGCTCTTAGTTCTGAGAGCTGTTAGCGCGTTCGCCAAAACCTCAATTTCGGGCGGTGCACATCGGACGAACTCGCTTTCAGAAATAGCAAGATCGAACAGCCCCTCGTATGCGCTACAGCCTAACTGGTCAGCGTACATATGAAGCGTCACAGGAGTTGACCTGTAGATCTCCCGAAGTTTTGAGATGGCTTCGGATTGGGCTTTGACCGAATCGAGCACCGGCTGGAGATCGGCGGCAGTCAACTTCTCCGGTGGTGGGACATGCATCGTGTGAATGACACTTTGGCCTCCGAATTTCAGCTGCATTTGCTCGCCGATGGCTTGAAAACGCCGCGTGTATTTGCTAAGGATTTGCACGATCTTGCCGATTCGGTCGTGGAGTGGGCTCTTGGCGAGAACAAAGGAATCGCCGACCTTCTTTCCCAGCAGTTCTTGTGCGATGTCGGATTGTGCAGATAGCTCTTCGAATTCGCTGTTCGGTTTGACGGTGTCTTCGATTACGAACCAACCGACGGCAGCATCGCCGTGTTCGGCGTACTGCACGGCACTTCCAGTCAAGAGATTGTTTCAGGGCAGCGTATGCATGTATTGTCGAGACCAACACTGGCGAAGCTGCAACCTCCGCTCGCGTGACGTAATTTGGGACTTCCGCGAAGCGCTTTGCGCGCACAAGGACGGATTACGTTGCGTCCGCCAGTCTTTGAACATTCGTTGTACTTTAGATTCAGTAGAACCGTGGTAAACATGCGTACTGCTCGAAAATCAGGCACGTTCTTCTTACAAGCAATCATTAGTTCTATAGAGACTCGATGGGAAAGCTGGCGCACGCAGTCAGATCCAAGCCCGCACACCGCTGCGAGCGCTTGCCTTGCATGAAGGTTTCGGTCATTCCACCCACAGCATTCACCCCTACCACCGTTCTGTGTTTCATGAACGGAGAGGGTATATCCTATTTTGAAGTGGTGACCTTTTCGATATACCAGCCGGTGGCTTCATCCTTCTTCAATGTGAATACGGCTGTACCGGGGATGGGTTGCGTTACTCCTTGTACCTTCACCTTAATCAGCTGGTCGCAGGTGACATGGGCGGAAGTGCCCTCAATAACCGGGCCCTGTTTAATCTTCAAGGCGATTTGGATAGACTCCGCGTCCCTGAAGGACTTGGTAAGGTTGTCATACTCTTTATCTGATAGTGATGGCCATACTCGCCGCAGCCTCTCCTTATTCTTATCTTGGTAAGCCCTCTGGTAGATATCCAATACCTTCTGGATGGAGCGGGTATCGTCGTCAGCCACATGCACGGTTGCCACCGGCTTCGGGGTCAGGCTGGTGATCTTTTCCTCGGCCGCAGATCTGAACTTGCTCTTCGGATGCGAATCGATGAACTCCTGCAATTTCGCAACGTCGCTTGTGCTCTGGACGTCCTTCCATTCGAGGCCATCCAGTTCGTCCCGGGCTTGCTGTGCAAACTGTCCGTTGGGGTGCTTAGCTAGATATTCCTGGAGCTTGCTGCGGCTGCCGCTGCTGGAAGCGCTGCCCCAATCCAGTTGGTCGATCCTGGCTTTGGCCGGGTCGGTGTAGGCACTCGAAGGATGGTGATCGAGGAAAGACTGCAAGTCTGCCGGATTGTTGCTGTCTTTTACTCGATTCCAGTCCGCATCCGTTGTGTCCGCAGGTGGTTTGGCGGCGGCCACGGGAACGGGAAGATTGTCGAGCACCAGTTTCTCGCCGATCTTCGGGGAACGCGAGACAGCTGTCGCTGTCCCATTGGATGTCGACAGAGCAAAGCTGTGGGTTCCCGAAGGAATCTGAAACTTCGCCGTACCATCTTTGGCAACGGTAGCTTTGGGACTCCCATCCACCAGGACATTAGCAGCCGGCGGCGCTTTCTTCACCAGGATCGTCACGGCGTCCGGCATCACGTCCAGACGGATCGGCACCTCCATGTTCTTACCAGCTACGGAAATATTCTGGTCGACAGCTTTGAATCCGTCCTTCTGCACATGGACCGCATGGGGCGAGTTCGATGAGACTTCTGCTTTGACGGTGCCGTCACTCTTTGTCTTGAATGGCTTGTCATCCACTGTCACCGTGGCGTCCGGGCTGGTTCGTATGGTCAAGTTGACCGGGGGCCCCAGCTTCGCAGGCAGCTCGACTGGGTACAACGGGTTGAGGGAGAAGTGCACACCTCCCGCCTGGTCGGGTACCTGGACAGCCTTGGTGCTCGGTTGATACTGGTCCAGGGTCGCCACCATTTCGTACCTGCCTGGGGCGAGCCGCAGGTCCGCACAGGGCGTATCGCAAGTGATGTCCAACCCTTTAATCTGAATGTGGGCATTTGGGGGAGTCGACTCAATCTTTACCACGTACTGCTGTGGTGGCGGTGGAGGCCGGTGATCCCACCAGCGCTTTACAAGAACCGCTCCAGCCGCAACTAAGACCAGGGCTGCCGCGGCGATCGTCAATGTCCTAATCGGCACTCTGGGCCCCGGCTCAACCGGCGCTTCCGTCGTGATCGGCGCGATAGTTTCCACTCGCGGCCCAGGTTCACGCTTATAGACTTTGGTGGCCTGGTCGGAGCTTGCAGCAGGCTCCACAATGGCGAATGGTGCTGGTGCCGGGGTGGGAGCAACGATGACGGTAGCTTGCAGCAGCGGTTCAATAGCCGCCGGTTCCTGCTCTGGAGTCTCGCCCTCAGTCTTCTGATGTTCCGGGGTTGCGCTCTCGGCTTCCTTCCTCCGGGCATCCTCTTCCAGCCGCTGCCGTAGTTTGGCCTCAACTTCCTTACGCTGTCTCCCGAGCTCTGCGTCCTGTCGTTCGATTTCGGCCTGATGTTCCAGCCCGCGAGCTTCCGCCTGCTTCCGCCTGCTTTCCAGCTCGGCTTGCTGCCGCTCTATGGCAAGCCGAGCTTCCGTCTGCTCTTGTGGGATCACATCTTCACGCGACTGCCGCTCCAGTTTCGTTTCATATTTACGGGTTTGGGCCTCCTCCTCCCTGGGCCGCGCCAGTTCCTCATCTTCTTTCTGCCTAAGGACTTGAAGCGCCAGTGCCTGTTCCAGCGTGGCCTTCAGGTTGGTGTCACTCGGGCTCTCAGCAACAGCGCTTTCCAGAACCTGGACGGCCGACGAGATGTCGCCAGATTCCATGAGCCCGAAAGCGGACCGCAACTGCGTGGCGCCTCGATTTCTCCGTTCCTCTGCGTTCCGCTGTTTTTCAATCGACTCCCTCAGCGCCAAAAGACCGGCATTGTTGGGGGACTGCCGAAGCGCACGTTCCACATTTTCGAGCGCTGGATCGAATCGCTTTTGCGCCGCCAGGTCCTGGGCCTCCGTGGTAATCCGCTGCAACTCATTGCGGCGCCGCTCTTGTTCGCGTCCGGTCAACGCCTGTCTGTTGAGTTCGTCAATTACAGGCGAGTTCGGTTCAATCACAGCAGCGCGCTTCAGCAACTCCATTGCGCTGGTGAATCGTCGCGCAGAAATCTCCTTTTGAACTTCTTGTATGAGAGTCTCAATCTGATGACGCCGTGAGCGCTCGGCGATCCTGCGCGTCATCAATTGGTATATTTCACGGGCCTTCGTCTGCTCCGGCTCAAGGGCCAAGGCTTCCGAGGCTGCGATCAGGGCATCTTCCAGCCTTTCTTCCTCGACCAGCGATTCCGCCCTCGCTACGGCCCGACGGCTCTTGTCGTTGCGCTCCTTGGCTTCCCGCACGTGGTCCCGGAACATGCGAAGTCCCAGGTCCGTATCGTCCAGCCGGATCGCCTGCTCCATCAGGGAGAGCGCTTCGTCGTAGTGGCGCTGCGTGAACTCCTGCTCGGCTTGACTCTTGAGTCCATGGGCTTCTGCCACACGTTGGTCACGGCGCAGGATTTGCTGTATTTCGCGAAGCAGTTCGTTGGCTCGCTCGTGTCCACGATCGATGTTCAGCAGCTCCCGGAGATGGCCCTTCGCATTGGTCCAGTCAGAGCGCTCGAGACAGGCTTCCGCTTTGGCGATGTATTCCGCGGCGAACGATCGCTTCAGCTTTGACTGTACGGAAGACAATTCGAGCGCGAACTCGTCGGCCGATTGAAACCGCTCCCCGCGATGTTTCGCCAGTGCCCGGCCGATAATTTCATCCAGCTCCGACGGGTAGACGCTCAGGTAATCGGAAAGCGGGCGTGGTTTGGAGTGCAGTATCTTGGTAATCGTCGAGGTGACATCGGCGCCATGGAACGGAAGGGTTTCCGTGAGGAGTCGGTATAGGACCACACCGCTGGAATAGACGTCCGTTCGGTGATCGATGGATTGGCCTTCCAGTTGTTCCGGTGACATGTACTCGAGGCTGCCAATGACCTGCCCATCTCGGGTCACACCCGCCCGGGTGATCCGACTGTCACACAGTCGAGCGATTCCAAAGTCAACCAGCTTCACGGTCTTATCGCGCAAGACGACGATGTTGGCCGGCTTTATGTCGCGGTGGATCACGCTGTTGTTGTGCGCGTACTGCAAACCCGCGCACACTTGAATCGCCACATCGATCTGTTGATAGAGGAGTAACTGCTCGTTGGCAACCGTGATTCGAACTTTGTCGAGGCTGAAACCGTCCAGAAACTCCATCACAATATATGGATTTCCTTCTTCTTTGCCCCAGTCGTAAACGGTGACGATGTTCGGATGATGTAGGTTGGCGGTGACCCGAACCTCGTCGTAGAAGCGATTAACCAAATCGGGATCGTCCACCATCGGCGCCAAGATCATCTTGATGGCCACCTGTCGCCGAATCTCCGAGTCTTCGGCTTTGTACACGATCCCCATGCCGCCTTGACCGAGTACTGCGGTTACGCGATATTTGCCGATTTGAGTTTTCGCGTGTTCCATCTTCAAATTGTGTTCGAGCGGTTACAATTCTAGCCCTAAAGCGATGCCCAAAGAGGGATCGGCCTGTGCTGAGGTACGCTACGCCCCCGTGAACAATGCCGCTGTCCCGTTTGCGCGAGAGATTACCAAGAATGAAGCGACTTGTTCCCCGATCCGCGCAGCCGATACTCGAGTGCACTGAAAGCCTTATCTGATCGCTTTCGATTATTCCGAGAATCCGAATTACTTGTTCGTAGCAAGTTAAAATGCCCGCTTTTCCTAGCAAGTGAAATGTCCGGTTTTAGTTTTGGGTTTATTCATAAACCCGTAGTCGTCGTAGCTGTGGGAAAGTGGGAATCCCGCGCTCTGGGCGGGATTTCCAAGCGCGGGGGAAAAGTCTGTTCTTTGACTTTTCCACGGAGCGTCTTTTCCACAGCTTTTGGCGCCGCGTTTTTGTTGGCGTTGAGGGCCACACCTTGGCCGCTATAGCGTCCCATCCGATGCGGCCCGTGGGTGAGACTAAGGGTGCGATCCAGATGCTGGTGAACCATCACGGTGCAGCCGGCCAGCGTGCCTCGCCACGGCACCCGTTCAATCTGCAGCTGCAGGTTCTGAAAGCTGACCGTGTTGTCGCGGTTCACCGTGCGCTCCCACTGCAGCGCGAAGATCAGGTCCAAGTCCTTGCTGCGCGGACACGCCACGAACCCGCTGCCGCGCTGTGCCGGGGCGACTTGAAAGCGGCGGTTGAACTCTCCGATGTAGTGTTCCCGTAGAAACACATTCGCCGCTTCCACCGTGCTGATCCCCTGCAACCGCAGCTCCTGCGGCAACCGTCCCTGCCAGGTCCCGAAGCTGCGCTCGCTCCGGCCAAGCGCCTGCGGCGAGTAGGCCGGGAACATCTGCACTCCCAACTCGCGCAAGGCGCGTCCCACTTGCGTCAGACGGTGAGGATCGACCTTGCCGCCCACCTTGGGAGTGAGCCAGAAATGGCTGCCCCGGTCGCTATACAGGGCACAGAACAGCCCTTGGCGCTGGATCACTTCCCGCAACCCGGCCATCACCGTCGCCGTCGATTCTTCCTCCACCAGTTGCGCATAGTAGATTTCGCTGGTCGCGTCGTCCAGAATCACGATCAGGTCGTACCAGCGCTCGTCCTGAAACCAGCGATGACGGCTGCCGTCGATGTGCAGCAGCATGCCGGGCAGCGGCTGGCGTTCCCGCCGCTTGCGATGCACTCCCCATTTGCGCCCTCGCGCTACCAACCCGGCCCTTTGCAGAGCTTGTTTCACCCAGCTGTAGCTCAACTCGATCTGGTGCTGCTCGCGTAGTTTCTCGTGAAAATGCTGTACGTTCAGATCGAAATATCGATCCCGATATAGCCCCAAGACCTGCTCGACCACCGCCAGAGGGACGCGCTTGGGGGAAGGTTGTCCTCGCCGCCGGTCAAACAACCCGTCGTAGCCAAACTCTTCCAAGCGCTCCCGCCAGCGCCGCATCTGCCGGTCGCTGATGCCGATAATCTCGGCGGCCTGCCACCCAGGTAATCTTCTTCGCCATCGCCCGTAAGATCACTTCCTGCACTTTCATTGCCCGCTCCACCGCGGCCTTCGAGTAAACCACAATGCTTGGCATGGTCTCCTACTCTCGCCGCCCGCCAAGCGGACAAATCACTTGCTATCTCGACCGGACATATCATGTGCTACTGACAGAGAATCCGAATTACTTTGACAAACTTATGTTTCGGTGGTAGAACCGCGCATATCCTGAGAAGTCGGATGGAAGAATTGCTATTTAAGTAAATCTGAGCCGAAACGTATCCAAGTTCTTGCTGCGCTTCGGCGTTCGGCTTCATTGTCAAGCGGCAGCAGTCGACGTGAACGCTGGTTTAACGGCGCAGTGCCCAAGTTATTTCGAGATGAGAGCGCCAGTCTCTGAATGGGGGCGAAAAATGAAGCGTCGTGTCATAACCTACTTCAAGATAGCATTCCTCCTTACTCTCTTCGCTCTGCTCTGTGTGAACCTTTCTGCTCAACAGCAACCCAGCTTCAAAGTTTTGGTGGTCGGGGGCGCAGACAACACCGGGGTATTTGCCAACACCAGCGAGGTTTTTGACTCGTCGACCGGTACTTGGACCCTAAGCGCAAACAACATTCCAAATGCACCGCCGAACACAGTGGGAGGACTTTGCGCTCCCAACATTGCAAAGGTTGGCAATGGAAAGATCTTGCTGGCCGGGGGCGGATGCACAGATTTTGGATTTACGACCAATGCAGCCAGTCTTTATGACCCTACAAGCAGCATCTGGACGGCCACCGGGACAAGCGCTCCCAATTTTATGAACTACGGGCGCGATCAGTTTGGCATGGTAACCATCAAAGGAGGGAATGCACTCGCCTTCGACGGCTGCGCCGGCGGTTGCAGCGGACCGAATATCTTGGGCCAATTTATCTCGACAGTGGGGAATTCGGCTGAGGTCTACAGTTATCTGAGTAATACCTGGACCATCGTCAACCCGTCCCTTACTACTCGCGGGAATCTTGCGTTTAACAATCTGAATCAAGACGCCGTTGTTCTGCAGGACGGGCGAGTGCTTACCTGTAACGGCTCTGACGGCTTCCAAACATACAACAATTCCTGCGAGATTTACGATCCAGTAGGTAATAACTGGGCCGTTACAGGTTCTATGCCAGAAGTTGGCGATCATCGGCTGTTGCTCTTGCCAAGCGGCGAAGTGCTGACAGTGCTGAATACCGGGAATTTGGCGTTCCTTTTCGATCCGAACTCGGGCACATGGACGACGACAGGTTCACTCGGCATTCCGCAAATTGGCGGGAATCTCTTGCTGTTGTCGGACGGCCGCGTGCTCTACTCGGGCGGTACCGACACCCAAGGGAACCCGGTGAATACGGTTCAAATCTATGATCCGGCAACACAGCAATGGTTTGCTGCCAGTTCAATGACTACCTCGCGATTCGATCATATTGCCGTGCGTTTACCGGACGGCCGGGTTCTTGCGGCGGGGGGCGAAAGCTCGAATCTTGTGGTCACGGCATCGGCGGAGATCTACGATCCGTCCACTGGCCTCTGGACCCTAACCGGACCAATGAACTCTCCGCGGCTACAGGCCGGTGCATTACTGCTCGCCAACCCCGTGCCGCTGATCAACCTCCCCTTGGTTCCTGATGCGGTTGTCGCGGGTACTAATGGCGTTACTCTGACCGTCAATGGAAGCGGCTTTGTCGCGAACTCCGTGGTTATGTGGAACGGGACAGCTTTACCAACGACTTTTGTCAACTTCAACCAGTTGACCGCAACGGTTCCCGCGTCAGATATCGCAGTCGATGGTACCGCGTCCGTGACGGTCACGAATCCGGGTCCGGGCGGCGGGACATCGAATGTTGTCTTCTTTACGACGACCACCCCGACAACCAACCTTTCGTTCTCGTCATCCTCGATCAGTTTTGGGTCGTCTTTTCCCTTTGATATGCTCGCAGCCGACTTTAACAATGACAGCAAGCTAGACTTGGCGGTCACAAACGTAGGCACTAACGCAGTTGACATCTTGCTCGGGAACGGAGATGGCACCTTCCAGAACCAACTAGCCTCCCCGACAGGTTCAAGCCCGTACGGAGTTGCAGTCGGAGACTTCAACGGGGACGGCAAGCTCGACCTAGCGGCCGCAAATGTGTTTGGAAATTCAGTTTCTATCCTGCTGGGGAATGGAGACGGCACCTTCCAAAACCAAGTTGCGTACGCAACGGGTTTGGACCCGTACGGAGTAGCGGTCGGGGACTTTAACGGGGACGGTGAGCTTGACTTGGCGGTTCCAAACTATTTTGGAAATTCAGTTTCTATTCTGCTGGGGAATGGAAATGGCACCTTCCAGAACCAAGTTGCCTACGCAACAGGTTCAAATCCGATCGGAATAACACTGGGAGATTTTAACGGGGACGGCAAGCTTGACCTAGTAGTCACAAATTCAAGCGCCGGCACGGTCTCTATCCTGCTGGGGAACGGAGATGGCACGTTTCAGAACCAAGTTGTCTACACGACGGCTGGGA
>Ga0207927_1001013_pt1 | contig 11974 bp, 11 predicted proteins | sample NGESurdeep072012_2_FD_184456 | JGI IMG/M metagenome (GOLD analysis project Ga0207927, IMG submission 184456) | Arctic peat soil microbial communities from Barrow, Alaska - NGEE Surface sample 210-2 deep-072012 (SPAdes) | ecosystem: Environmental > Terrestrial > Soil > Wetlands > Peat ... | reverse complement strand
CCCGCCGATCGAGCTGCGCCAGGTGGATCTCGCCCGCGTGATCCAGGTCGCGCGGAGGCGCAAGCGCGACCTCGTCGGCGGCCTCACGGCGGCGACCGAGTCCCCGCAGGTCCCACCCGAGGCACGCGAGCGGATCCAGCGCTTCGCCGAGCTCCACCGCCGCTCGCTCGCCGAGCTCGACACGGTCGCCCCCGACGTCTTCCTCGGCCGCCTGATCGATCGGCTGGCGACGCCCGGCCGGGCGCTGCTGGCGCGCGAGGAGGCCGCCGAGCAGCAGGCCGGTCTCGAGCGCCTGCACGAGCTGGCAGTCGAGTTCGTTCGCGCGCGGCCCGCGGCCACAACGCGCGAGCTGGGGCGCCACCTGGCGGCGGTGGTCCCCGACGCCCACGCAGACGGACGCCTGGCGGAAGAGGGAGACGAACCGCTCGACGGGCGCCTGCAGACGATGTTGGGGCTCCTGCGCGATGAGGTTCTCGGCAGCGTGGCGCGGATCGGCGGGCGCCTGGGCGAGCTGCGGCTGGACACCGATCTGGACATCTCCCACGGCGTCGTGCGCTACCTCGAGCTGCTCAAGCTCTCGGCCCTGCTTCAGCGACCCGAGGGACAGGGGCTGGCCGAGGCGCTCTCCGACGTCAACGCCCGCCTGCTGGCGGCGACGACGCCGTTGCAACGGGAGATCTTCCAGACCTCGACGCTCGATGAGACGCTGCTCGCCGAGCACGGCGACGAGCGCGCGATCGCGCAGGCCCTCACGCCGCGCGAGGAGCATTCGCTCAGCCCGTTCCTGCCGCGAAAGGGCGTCGGCCTTGCGCTATCGGCCGGCGACATCCAGACCTACCGCAGCTGCCCGCTGCGTTACAAGTTCGCTCGCGTCCTGCGCATCCCGACCGAGCAGACCGTTCATCAGCGCTTCGGCATCGTCGTCCACCAGGTGCTCGAGCGCTTCCACTCCGAGAAAGGCGGCTCGCTGGCCCAGATGCTCGAGCTCCTCGACGTCGTGTGGCGGCGCAGCGCGCTCGGCGAAGACCCGTACGAGCTCGAGCTGATGGACAAGGCGCGCGCGGCCCTCACGCGCTACCACGCGCGGCTGGCCGACCAGTCCAGCGAACCGGTGTGGTTCGAGCGTGCGTTCGCGTTCCGCCTCGGCCCCCATCACCTGCGCGGCCGCGTCGACCGCGTCGACCGGATCGTCGAGGGCGATCGCGTCGAGTACGAGCTGATCGACTACAAGACCTCGCGGCCCAAGACCGCCGCGCAGCTCGCAGACGACGTGCAGCTGTCGCTGTACGCGCTGGCGGCTCGCGAGGCGTGGCAGCTGGAGTCCTCGCGCCAGGCCTACTACTACGTGCTCGACGACCTCAACGTGCCGGTGCCGCGCGATGAGCGCGACGCCGAGGCGGTCACCGACATCGTGCTCGAGGTCGGCGAGGGCATCCTCGGTCAGGCCTTCGACCCGACCCCCTCGCCGTCGGCGTGCTCGATCTGCGACTACCGGATCGTCTGCCCCGCCGCCGAGGGCTAGACCCGCGGGCGGCTCGTCGCCGGCGCTACTTGCCCTCGCGACCGCGCTGACGCAGGAAGCGCTGGAATTCGCGCGCGATGACGTCGCCGGAGGGCAGCTCGTCGGGCGCGGTGTCCTCCTCGCTGTCGGCAGCCAGCTCGAGCCGTTCGACGAACGCCTGGATGTCCGGGTCGCTCTGGACTGCGAGCCCGACCTGGCGCTCGTAGTCGCCGGCCGCCGACTCGAGCTCGGTCACGTCAATCGAGACGCCGATCAGCGCTTCGACCCGGCGCAGGAGCGCGAGCGCCGCCTTCGGGTTGGCGGCGGCGGCGACGTAGTGGGGGACGGCCGCCCACAGGCTCGCGGCCGGGATGCCGGCGTCGGCGCAGGCCGTGTGCAGGACGCCGACGATGCCCGTCGGCCCCTCGTAGGCGGACGGCTGGATTCCGAGGCGCTCGAGCAGGCCCGTGTCCGACGCGTGGCCGCTGAGGGCGACCGGCCGCGTGTGCGGCACGTCGCCCAGCAGGGCGCCGAGCGAGACGACGATCTGCACCCCCAGCGCCTCGGCGAGGTCGACGACGTGCCCGCAGAACGAGCGCCAGCGCATCGAGGGCTCGATGCCCTGTACGAGCACTATGTCTCGCGGGGCGCGGGGGGCCAAGGCTTCGAAGATCTCGACCGTCGGCCAGGAGATCTCGCGTTTCTCGTTCTCGCCGAAGCGGATCATCGGGCGGTTGGCCTGGAAGTCGTAGAACTCCTCAGAGTCGATCCGCGCGAAGCGCTTGGCGTCGAGCGAGGAGGAGAGGAAGGAGACGGCGCTCGAAGCGGCGTCGCCGGCGTCGTTCCAGCCCTGGAACGCGCACACCATCGCCGGGGCCCTGAGGCCATCCGGGCGGCGGTCCCAGATCAGCGGCTGCATCCGAACCACCGTACATGATGGGGAGATGCCCGCCGCCACGTCCAGCCGCATCGACGAGCGCCCCACGATCGCCACGCTCCGCGCCGACGACGAGCTCGACGCGGTGTTCGCGTGCACCCGCAAGGAGCGTCAGATCTCGCGCTCGGGCTCGCCATATCTGACGGTCGAGCTGCGCGACAGCACCGGCACCGTCCTCGCGCGGGCATTCCGCGACGCCGACGTGTTGGCGGGGCGCTTCGAGCGCGGCGAGCTGGTGCGGGTCCGCGGTCGCGTGGCGCGCTTCCGAGACGTGCTCCAGGTCGATCTGTCGAGCATCGCGCGGGCCGAGGGCGAGGAGGCCGACCCGGCGCGGTTCCTGCCCAGCGCCTACCGCGACCTCGACGAGCTCGAAGGCTTCCTCGAGCACCTCGCCCGGGAGGTCTACGACCCGGGGCTGAAGGCGCTGCTGGCAGCGCTCCTGGGCGACTCGAGCCTGCGCGCCGACATCCGCCTCGCTCCCTGTTCGCCGCCCCCGCCCGCCTCGGGCGCACGCATCTCCGGAGGGCCCCGCGCGAGCGGGGCCCATCACGCGTATCTGGGCGGCCTGCTCGAGCACACGGTCGCGGTGGCAACGATGGTGCTCGAGCTGTGCATCCTTCACCCGCGCTTGGACCGCGATCTACTGCTGTGCGCGGCGATCGTCCACGACCTCGGCAAGACGGGCGAGTTCACCTACGGCGCTGAGATCGAGCGCAGCGCCGAGGGCAGGCTGCTCGGGCACGTCGAGCTCGGCCTGCGTCTGATCGCGGCCCACGCGCCGTCGTCGCTGAGCGCGGAGCGGCGCCTGGCGCTCGAGCACTGCGTGATCGTGCATCACGGCGCCGACGCGGCGGCTCCTCAGCGCTTCGCCTCGCCGGAGGCGCTGGCGCTGTATCGCCTCAACGCGCTCGACGCCCAGGTCAAGGGCGCGCTCGAGCACGGCGCCCCCGGCTTCGCCGCCTGAGCGGACGCCCGCCCGGCCCGGCCCGGGCCTCGCTGGCTCCCACCCATCTGGGGCCGAACTCGCGTGGGTGGGGCAGAGCTCGGGTGCTCGGAATTACGGTCAAGACGGCTCCACCGGATGCCGATAAGAAGCGGTGATGGGCGACAGCGCCACGCCAACGGACACCGAGCGCAAGGACAGGACGGCCGTCGCCGTGCCTGGTGAGCGGCGCGTGGGCGGGCGCCAGCCGGGCGGCTCGGGCAACGGTCTCTACCCACCGCGCAACGCCGGGCGCTCGACGCGGATGATCGGCGAAGTCGTCGTCGACCTCGGTCTGGCCGACCGGGAGGCAGTCGAGGAGGCCGTCGCGGCGGCTCGCGAGCAGGGGCGCCCCACGGGCATCGTGATGGTCGAGCGGGGCATCCTGCGCCACGACCAGCTCGCGCGCGTCGTGGCCGAGCGGTTCGGCCTGGACTTCGTCGACCTGTCGGTTTACGACGTCGATGTGGGCGCCACCAACCTGATCAGCGCCGAGACGGCCAAGCGCTACCAGGCGCTGCCGGTCGGCTTCACCGAGGACGGCGCCGTCCTGCTTGCGATGGCGAACCCGACGAACGTCCTCACGATCGACGACATCGGCATGATGACCGGCCGGCGGGTCCGCCCGGCGGCGGCCTCGGTCGAGGATCTGAACCTGCTCGTCACGCGGCTCGTGCGGATGGACGAGTCGATCGAGGACATCGTCGACGACGACGAGGACCCGAGCGCCGAGCGCGACCTCAACCTCGACGAAGCCGACGACGGCGCGCCCGTCATCAAGCTCGTCCACTCCCTCGTCGGCCAGGCCGCCCAGCAGGGCGCCTCGGACATCCATGTGAACCCCGAAGAGGGCGACACGCGTGTGATGTTCCGGATCGACGGCGTGCTGACCCCGGCGGCGACGGTCAAGCGCAAGATGGCCTCGGCGGTCGTCTCGCGGATCAAGATCATGGCCGACCTCGACATCTCCGAGCGGCGCCTGCCGCAGGATGGCCGCTTCGCGCTGACCGTCGACGGGCGGCGCATCGACATCCGCGTCGTGACGCTGCCCCTGGTCAACGGCGAGGGCGTCGTCATGCGCATCCTCGACCGGGGCGTGACGGTCGAGGACCTCGACTCGCTGGGCATGCGGGAGGACGAGCAGACCCGCTTCACCCAGGCGATCAAACGGCCCAACGGCGCCGTCCTGGTGACGGGCCCGACGGGCTCGGGAAAGTCGACGACCCTGTACACCGCCCTCAACGCGCTCAACGACGGCGAGCGCAGCATCCTCACGATCGAGGATCCGGTCGAGCAGAGGATCGCGGGCATCAAGCAGATGCAGATCGCGCCCAAGGCGGGAGTCACGTTCGACGTCGGGCTGCGCTCGATGCTCCGGGCGGACCCCGACGTGATCATGGTCGGCGAGATCCGAGACCGCGAGACCGCGCACATCGCGATCGAGGCCGCCCTGACCGGGCACCTGGTCCTCTCGACGCTCCACACCCGCGACGCGCCCAGCGCGCTCGGCCGCCTGATCGACATGGGCATCGAGCCGTTCCTCGTCTCCTCGGCGGTCGACTGCATCGTCGCCCAGCGCCTCGTGCGGATGCTCTGCCAGCACTGCAAGCGCCAGCAGACCGTCTCCGAGGCAGTCCTCGCCGAACACGGTCTGGCGGGAGCCGAGCCCTACGAGCCGGTCGGCTGCTCGCGCTGCAGCAACTCCGGCTACCGGGGCCGCGTGGGGATCTACGAGGTGATGACGGTCAGCGAGCCGATCCGGGCGCTGATCCTCGAGCGTGCGGCGGTCGACCAGATGGTCGCCGTGGCCGAGCGTGAAGGCATGAGCCGGCTGCGAGACGACGGTCTGCACAAGGTCCGCGAGGGCCTGACCTCGATCGCCGAGATCGAGCGCATGACCAACACGATGCTGTAAGGAGGGACGCCGGACGGCGCCGCGCGAGCTGCGCGACGCCGTCTACAGCGGCGTTCCTGTCGGCCGCCTCCGGGTTGGCGGCGTTGCCTATTTCTTCTTGGCGGTCGTTTTCTTCTTCGACTTGCCGTGGCTCTTCTTCTTGGCCTTCTTGTGCTTGGTGACGATCGTCTTCGGCTCCAGGCGCGTGCTCCCGGAGAACGCGTCGGGCCGGCAGCCATTCGGACGGCCGAGGTCATACGGCCCCGAGATCGCCTGAACGATCGCGCCTTTTTCGAGATACGCGTAGGTGACCGTCAGCAGCGGGTCGACGCGGGGCTCGGCGCACAGCTTCGCTCCGATCGCGAACTGGCCCGTGATCGACTCGTAGCCGTTCTTGGCGGCGCCGACGCAGTTGAGCGCGTAACCGGGCACCCCACCGGAGCACGAGAACGTGTCGGGGAGCGTCACCGGCGGCGTCGCCAGGCTGGTGATGACTGGCGGGCTCGAGATGCCGGTGAGCGGTATCTGCGCTTGGAGCTGGTAGCACTGCTGGCACTGCGGCGCGCCGCTGCTCGAAGAGGCGCGGCCGTCGGTCCTGCACGGCGAGTCCTAGACCCTCCCGCCGCGAAGCGCCCGGATCACGCTCCGTCGCTGAGGCCGGTCGACTCGCTGCCGGATCGTCCAGCGAGCGCTTCGCCGGGGCGGATCTCGCCTAGCCTGTCTCCGATGGAGTTCCCGCCTGGGCCGACACGTTCACGGCCACTGTCGGCCGGCGCGCTCGCGGGCGCCCTGCTCGCCCTGCTCGTGTTGCTCGTCTCGCCGGCGCTCGCGGCGACACACCGCGGACCAAGCGAGTACGGCTGCCCGTTGTTCCCGGCCTCCAACTCGCTCAACCGCGACATCTCGCGCGCACCGGCCGACCCGAACTCGGCGCGCTACATCGCGAGCATCGGGCTCGGCGGGCATCTCCACCCTGACTTCGGCACGACGCCCTCCTACGGAATCCCGTACGTGGTCGCCGGCACAGGGCAGCCGAAGGTGCCGGTCGCCTTCGACGAATACCGCGAAGAATCAGACCCCGGTCCCTACCCGATCCCGCCCGGCGCGCCGATCGAGGGAGCAGGCGTCGAAGGCGACCGCCACGTGCTCGTCCTGCAGCGCGGGAGCTGCCGGGTGTATGAGCTCTACGCGGCCCGTCGGCGCGGAGCGGGCTGGGTGGCCGGCTCCGGCGCCGTGTTCAATCTCCGAAGCAACGCCCTGCGCCCCGAAGGCTGGACCTCGGCAGACGCCGCCGGGCTGCCGATCCTGCCGCTGCTCGTCCGCTACCCCGAGGTGCACGCCGGGCGGATCGAACACGCCCTGCGCATGACCGTGCAGCGGACCCAGCGGGGCTACATCCATCCGGCCACCCATTTCGCGTCGAGCAGCTCCGATCCCTCGCTGCCGCCGATGGGCCTGCGTCTGCGACTGCGTGCCGGCTACAGCCTGGCGTCCTTTCACGGCCAGTCGCTTGTCATCCTGCGCGCGCTCAAGCGCTACGGGGCGATCGTCGCCGACAACGGCTCCTCCTGGTATCTCACCGGTGCCCCCGACCCGGGGTGGAACGACGCCGACCTCGAACAGATCAAGCGAGTGCCGGGCGCGGCCTTCGAAGTCGTGCGCAGCGGCACGATCCACCGGCGCGGCTGAGGCACGCGCTCAGCCCTGCGGCTGGTGTGTCGGCTCGGTGGGAGCCTGCTGCGACGGGGGCGACGGGGGCGGCGGAGTGCCGAATGCATCTGCGGCCTGCGGGACCGGCGCCTGCTGGGCCGGCTGCGCCTGAGGGGCTGGGGCGGCCTGCGTCAGGGTGGGCTGGGCGGGCTGCTTGTCCTCGCCGCTGATCGAGTCCTTGAACTCGCGCATGCCGCTGCCGAGCGAGCGACCGATCTCGGGGAGGCGCCGCGCGCCGAACACGAGCAGCAGGATCACGACCAGAAACGCGATGTGGAGTGGATTGTCGAGTCCCATGACTGTCCCTTCAGTCTAGCTGCGCAGCGCCCGGCGCACCAACTGGGCGGCCACGAGCACCATCAGCGCGGCGAATGCGTCGCGCAGGACTGCTCCCGACAGGGCGTTGGCGAGCGCGACGCCGCCCGCGGCGCCGGCGACCGAAAGCAGGCCGAGCAACAGCGCGTCGCGGCGCTCGACGTTGCCGTAGCGGTCCTGCCGGTATGTGCCGAGCATGGCGACCGGCACGATCGCCAGCAGCGAGGTCGCCTCGGCCTGGTGCTGGCCCAGGCCGATGAAGAAGACGAGCGCCGGCACGAACAGGACCCCGCCGCCGACGCCGAGCAGCCCGGCCACCACGCCGGCGAGCACACCGACTGCGATGGCCGCGATCACCGCAGCACCAGCTCGACGGCGCTCGCGACGAGGACGGCGGCGAACATCAATGAGATCGTGCGGCCGTTGAGGCGCTGGGCCAGCCAGGTGCCGAGCAGCACACCCCCAAGAGCGGGGATGCCGACCAGGGCCGCGTCGCCTACCTCGACGTTGCCGTACAGGCCCTGTACGGCCGCGGCAAACGCGGCGATGAAGACGATCGCGGCCAGCGAGGTCGCCGTCGCGGCACGCTCTTCGTAGGCGAGCCAGAGGACCAGCAGAGGGACGATGACGGTCCCCCCGCCGACGCCGAACAGGCCGCTGAAGAGACCGGCCAGCGTGCCGATCGCGGCGAGCTTCAGCGTGCGGTTGGACGACCCTTCAGCGACCACGTGCACGAGCGGACGGGCCAGCCACCATGCGCGCCATACTAGACACCGTGTCCCCCGCTGCAACGCTCGTGGAGGCGCTCGAGCCGATCCGTGCCGACCCCGCCCACGCCGCCATCCTGCTCGACATAGACGGCACCCTCGCGCCGATCGTCAGGCACGCCGCCGACGCGCACGTCCCCGAGGCGACGCGGACGTTGCTGATCGAGATCGCCAAGCGCTACGAGGTGGTCGGATGCGTGAGCGGACGGCGTGCCAGCACCGCCCGCCAGATCGTCTCGATCGGGACGATCGCATACGTCGGCAACCACGGTGGCGAACTGTTGCGCCCGGGCGCAAGCCGCCCGGAGGTCGACGACGATCTCGCCGCGTGGACGGCGCGCGTGCGCGATTTCGCGGCCCGCGCCTACACGGCCGAGCATCAGCGGATCCGAGTCCGCAGCGAGGACAAGGACTCGATCGCCGCCTTCCACTGGCGCGGCGCGCCCGACGAGGAGGCGGCGGCGGCGGCGGCGCGTGAGATCGCCGAGCGTGCAGAGGCCGAGGGCTTCGCGGTCCACTGGGGCCGCAAGGTGCTCGAGGTCCGCCCGCCGGTCATCCTCGACAAGGGCCTCGGCATCGAAGCACTCTTGCGCGGCGGCCCGGCGACGTCGGCGGTGTACGTGGGTGACGACACGACCGACCTCGACGCCTTCCGCGGCCTGCGCGCGCTGGTCGAGTCGGGCGCGCTCAGAAGCGCCGTCTGCGTGGCGGTCGCCTCCGACGAAGCACCGCCGGACCTCGCGCGCGAGGCGGACCTGACCGTCGACGGTCCCGGCGGCGTGCGGGAGCTGCTCGAGGCGCTGCTCTAAGCGGTGCGGTTCGTCGACTTCCTCAGGACGACCGTCATGCTCTCGGCCGGAGCGGCGACGGCGCTCGCCGCCGTCACCGTGCTGGCCGCCGGCACCGGGTCGGTCTCCACCGGCCTGCTCGTGCCCGTCTCGCTCGGCTGGTGGGTGCTGGCCTCGCTGATCGGCCTGCGCATGGGCAGTCGCGCACAGACGAGCGCGCCGATCGCCGGCCTGCTGGCGAGCGCGCGCGCGAGCACCTCGCTCCCCGAGCACCACCCGAGCGCGATCCTCGTCAACCGCCTGTGGCCGCTGCTGCTCTTCACTCTCCTGTCCGGGGGCCTGGCTTTCCTCGCGCCTCAGATCCCAGGCATAGCGGCGGGGTTCGCGATCATCTGGGCGCTCGCCTGGCGGCGTCAGGACGCCGCGGTCGAGGCGATCGAGGAGCGCGACGGCGCGAGCTTCTACGTCAGGCGCACCTCTCCCGTGCGCCCGATGGCACTGTTGCGGACGCCCGGCTTCGCCGCCTCGAGGCCCGAGCGCGTCAACGGCGCCGTCACCTGAGATGTCGCCGGGCGCTCCGGTCGATGTCCTGATCGTCTCGCTCGGCTCGACCGCCGGGTTGCGGGCCGCCGACGAGCAACTGCGGGCCTCGCTGGCGCGGGCCGGGGCAAGCGTCGCGATCGCCACGGCCGCTCCGCCGCGCCAGATGCGCACGCTGATGCTCACCGACCTGGCGTGGGCCATGGCCGCGCGATCGGTGGCCGCGAGGGCGCTCACGGCGAGCTCGCCGCGCGCGATCGTCTACTCCTCGACGACCGCCGCCCTGCTGTGGCCGCGCCCGGGCGCGATCCGCTTCGACGCGCCGGCGGCCGGCAACCGGCCCGGGCGCCACGGCCTGTGGCAGCGTCCGCTCGAGCGCCACCGCCTCGCACACGCCCCGCTGCTGCTGCCGTGGAGCGAGGGCGGGCTCGCAGAGGCGCGCGGGCGCGGTGCCGGCTCGCAGTCCCGGGAGCTGGTGGTGCCGGTCGCGGTGGGGCCGTCGGGCGAGCCGGCCCCCGTGCGCGACGTCGCCGCGATCACCTATGCCGCCAACCCCGCCAAGAAGGGTCTCGACCGTGTCCTTGCGGCATGGCGACGCGCAGGTGCAGACGCAGACATAGGCGAGCTCTTGATCGCCGGCTCCTCGGCCGAGGAGCTGCGCCGGGCGGGCTTCGCGGGTGATCTTGACGGCAAGGGGGTGAGGGTCCTCGGGCCGCTCGCGCCCCCGGAATACCGCGCGCTGCTGCGCCGCTCCCGCCTGTTCGTGTGCGCGCCGCGGCGAGAGGACTACGGCATCGCCCAGCTCGAGGCCCTGGCCGACGGCTGCCGGCTTCTGACCACGCCCACGCCTGGGCCCTACGCCGCCCTGCCGATCGCGCGCGAGCTCGACACACGGCTCGTCACCGAGGACCTCGCGGCAGCCCTCGCGGTGGCGCTGCATGAGCCCGACGAGGGCTACGGCGCCCGTGCCCGACTCGCGCTCGCGCCATTCGCGCCCGAGGCGCTCGACCGGCTCGTGGCCGGCGAGCTACTTCCGCGTCTGCTCGCGTAGGCGGCGCAGCTCGGCCCACGTATGGGCGTTGGCGACCTGCCCGGCCGTGAGCCATGCGCGCCGGGCGGTCGCGATACCCCAGCGCATGTTCTGGAGCGTGCGTATCCGGTGGGCATCGGAGTCGATCACGATCATCACGCCGGCGCGGGCAGCTGCGCGGGCGTGGACATCTGAGAGATCGCGGCGGTCGGGGTTCGCGTTGATCTCGAGCATCGTTCCAGTGCGCGCCGCGGCGGCGAAGACGGCGTCGAGGTCGACCGCGTAGGGGGCGCGGCGCTCGATCAGCCGGCCGGTGGGGTGGCCGATCGCGTCGACGAGCGGGTGCTCGATCGCGGCGATCATCCGATCGGTCATCGCCTGCTCGCTCATGCCGAAGGACGTGTGCACGCTCGCGATCACCCAGTCGAGCTGCGAGAGGAGCTCGTCGTCGTAGTCGAGCGAACCGTCGGGAAGGATGTTGACCTCGCTCCCGGCCAGCAGGTCGAATCCCTCGAGGGCCTCGTCGGACTCGCGGACCATCTCGATCTGGCGGCGCAGCTGCTCGGGCGGGACGGCGTTGCCGAAGCCGTGGGAGGCGGAGTGGTCGGTGATCGCCAGATACTCGTAACCGAGCTCGCGGGCTGCCTCGGCCATCTCGTCGATCGTGTTGTGACCGTCGGAGGCGACCGTGTGGCTGTGCAGATCGCCGCGGATATCGCCCGGCTCGATCAGCTGGGGCAGCTCGTGGCTGCGCGCCGCCTCGAGCTCCCCGCGGTTCTCGCGCAGCTCGGGCACGATGTAGTCGAGGCCGAGTCGGCGGTAGACCTCCTCCTCGGTTCCATGCATCTCGCTCTCGCCCGTCGCGTCGTCGAGGATGCCGTACTCGGAGACGTGCAGACCGGCCCTGACGGCCGCCTCGCGCAGGGCGGCGTTGTGGGGCCCCGAACCGGTGAAGTGCTGGAGCAGATTTCCGTGCTGCTCGGGTGCGCCGATCCGCAGGTCGACGCTGAAGCCGGCATGCGTGCGGGCCCTCGCGCCGCTGGTGCCGGCCGAGCTGACGTGTTCGATCTCCTCGAGGCCGGCCAGTCCCTCGGCCAGCGCGAGCGGGCTCGCGGTCGTTGCGATCAGGTCGATGTCCTTGACGCTGTCCGCCCGTCGGCGCGCCGACCCGGCGATCTCCACCCGGGTGCCCTTGCCGCCGATCCGCTCCAGGCCCGTCGCGAGCGCGCTCCCGACCTCGATCGCCCGGGCGAGCAGGACGCGGGGCGCGGCGCCGCCGTCGGCGCGGGCGTCCATCGCGTCCAGGCCCCCGAGCACGCTGGCTTCGAACTTGGCGCCCAGGCCGCGTACCTCGCGCAGCCTCTGCGCCTCGATCGCCTCACGGAGAGCCTGCGGGGAGTCGATGCCGAGCTCGGAGTGCAGCAGCCGCGCGCGCTTGGGCCCCAGACCCGGGACGCGCGTGATCGCGATCAGGCCGGGGGGGAACTTGGCCCGCAGGCGCTCGGGCGCC
>Ga0207927_1001012_pt1 | contig 11986 bp, 11 predicted proteins | sample NGESurdeep072012_2_FD_184456 | JGI IMG/M metagenome (GOLD analysis project Ga0207927, IMG submission 184456) | Arctic peat soil microbial communities from Barrow, Alaska - NGEE Surface sample 210-2 deep-072012 (SPAdes) | ecosystem: Environmental > Terrestrial > Soil > Wetlands > Peat ... | reverse complement strand
CTGGACGGCATGCTGGGCGCGGCCTTCCCGTTCGTGCTGTCCGAGGCCCTGCTGGCCGAATACCGCACGGTGCTTGTACGGCCGGTTCTGCGCAAGCTGCATGGTCTGACGGTCGCCGAGGTGGAGGCCATCCTGACGGACCTTGCCCAACACGCGATCGTGCTGGCGCCGGTGGCCGCTCCGCCCGCGCCCGATCCGGATGACCAGCTGTTGTGGGGGTTGCTCGCAGCGAGGGCAGACCTGCAGCTTGTCACTGGCGACAAGCTGCTGCTTCGGGATGCAGGCATGCAGGGCCGAGTGATTTCGCCGCAAGCGTTCTTGGCAAGCGAATGACATACCCAAAATGCAAGGCCACTCGTGCGGTTGGCTGAACGACGAGTAGATGGCGTTGTCGCGTCATGAATTTGACCTATGACGGGAGACCGCACGCGGTCCGCGTTCCGCATCTACAGCCTGCACTGCACCAAGAAGCTGCTTGATCGCATCAAGCCATCGATCGCGACGTCGCTGCCGCTGCCGACCACGGCGCTTGGCAACTGGTACGCAACGGCGCTCTTCTGGAAGCCGCAACTTGCTCTGCTTGTGAATGAGCGGACCTTGCTGCCGGTGCTGATGCCATTGGCCCCGGCCTCGACGCTCGCCGCAAGGTTTCCCGCTGAATTGGCGACGGTGTTGAGCGCGCACGGGGCCAGTCAGGCGATCATCGAGAGTGAGGTGACGGCGATGGCCGACGTTGCGTTGGCGAGGACGTCCAACCGCAGCATCGTCGGCACCATGAACGAGTTTTCGTTCCTGGCCGAAGGCTACCGCGAATACCTGGAGACCTCGGACTTGGTGACCCTGTCGATGCGCTTGGCCGACACGCCTTGCAGCCCGATCAAATACAACAGCCCTGCGCGGCTGCTCAAGGTCTTAAGCGATGCGGGACGCTGATCGCCTACACCGCGAGTGGGTCGCAGACGGTTCGGCTCACCACATCGCGGGCCGTCCAGTCAGAGCCCGCGCGTCATGGGTTGCCAAATGGGTAGCCAGGCAACGAGAACGCAGACTTATGCATCGCCACCTATTGATTCTCAAAGAGTTCCTCGCGATGCATCCTCAATACGACATCGTTCTGATGTGAGGATTCGGCGGGTCTTCCGCAAGATCAGGGCGGCAGCTGAGCCTGCGCGAGGCGACCATTGATGCTCGCGCCAGCGACTGATCGCGCTTTTCGCGGCCGGCCATGGCGAGAACACCTTCAGTGCTCTTCGCTGCCCGCAGCGTTTGCCGCAAAATAGCTTTTCATCGGCCCGAAATAGTGGGTACTCCAACCGCCTTGCTCGTAGCTGGTATGGCCGTCCGGCACATTGCTATGCTGCAGTGTGATCCGGGTTCCGCCTTTGACCGGCTCAAGCGTCACGGTGATCTTCGAATCACCGTCCTTGTCGGTGAACTCCGTCGTACGCCATGTCTGCACAATGCGTGCGCCGGAGGTCAGAGACAGATTCACTCCGGAAATATATTCGTCCCACGCGGTATAGGCCGCACCGACCTTGGCAGACATCCTGGCGTTGCCTCCAGTCATTGCCGTATGTCCGCGGCTGCTCATCCAGGCGTCGTAGATTGCTTTCGGTGATGCCGGGATAACGTCGGTCAGTTTGAATTCATAGCTCATTTTCGTAGCCTTCGTCGTCGCCCGACTGTCAGGGTCAGGCGAAGTATTGTTCAAGTCTGTCCCGAGTGCCGTTCCTTTGCAGATGCGTCCTCCATACGACACGGTCCTGATCTGAGACGAGGCGGCGATGTTTCGTGGTTGGCGTAACCCTGTCTATTCACTGCCTTTCGCCGAGCCGATTGCGAATACGCTCGATCAGGAGTTTGCGGCGCAGCGGCTGGGCCGGCGCGTCCAGGCGCTGCGCAAGGCCGCCCTGCGCGAGCTCCTGCTGCTGGCGAACGGCCAGGCGCGCCAGCGCGTCAAGCGCGTGCCCGCGACCGCACGCTCGATGCTCTGGGTCTACACCTGCACGACAGTGGGCGACGCGATCATGGATCTGGCGCCGCGCCTGCTCGTGCCGCGCCGCGTCGAGATCGACCTTCTCATCGCGCCGGCGCTGGCGCCGCTGTTCGCGACCGACCGGCGCCTTCGAGAAGTCCACACCGACCCGAATGCGCTGCCGCCCGACGTCGATTTCATCCTGCTCGATTCCTTTCGCACGGCGTCGCTGCGCCTGAAGGCGAAGCGCTATCCGCGGCTGCCTTTCGCCTCGATGCGCGGCCACAACGCCGGCGAGCATTTCGATCGCGTCGCGTTCGCCGATCGGCGCATCCGCCAGCTCTTCGGCCTGCCCGTGGAAGAAGTCGTCCAGCCCGAGCTCGATCTCGGCGAGTCGGGCGGCAAGGTGTTCGAGGAGGAGCGCTTTCGCATCGCCGTCCCGCTCGGGGCGCGCGCCGCGCGCATGCGCTATGCGCACTGGAACGAGACCTTGCGTCGCATCGTCTCGGCCTGGCCGAAAGGACTCGCGCCGCCGCAATTCCGACTTCTCGGCCAGGGCGAATCGGCGCGCAAGGATCTGGGCGCGATCGGCGGCGAATTCGTCGCGGCGCATTGCATGGCCGAGCTCGACAGCGGCGATCTGCGCAAGTCCGCCTCCGACATCGCCGAGTGCGATGCCTTCCTCGGCGTCGACGGCAGCCTCATGCACGTTGCAATCGGCGTCGGAACGCCCGGTCTGGCGCTTTTCGCGCGCATCGACCCGGCGTATTCCCTGCGACCGGCCAGCACGATGCGGGCGTTGCGCAGCGACGGCGAAGTGTCGGAGCTCGACGCGGCCGGAGTCGCGGCTGCGTTTCTCGCGGCGCTGCCGCACTTGGTCAACGCGCGCCGAGTCGAAGCGGATCTCTGACGCCGAGCAGCTCGAGCGCTCTTGCGACGACGGCTCGGGGCTCGGTGGCGCTACCGCGGCGCCATGCGGCGCACGAGGCCGCATCTTCGCAGTTGACCGCAGTCGTCAGTCCCCGTCGACGCTGCAATACGGGGGCCGATGCGGGGTCCGGCGAGCTGAAGCGACCACCACGCTCGCCTTGATCGGACATGCCGTGGCCCGCAACCCCCAGAGACCGATTTGTGCCTCGCGTGTCGCCGCCAAACTGACGAGACCTCACATGCGTTGAGCAAGTCGTCGTTTCAGCGCGAACCAGGGCACAAGCAGGCCGGGAAACGCCGCATAAGCAAGCACGCGCAGGCGTGTTGACACCGGCACCGCGACCGCGCCGAACGTAACGGCGAGCTTGCGACTCATGCCGCTCGCAGCGAAGACGTCGCGGATGAATCGTTCGCGGGCCATGCGTTTCTCAAGTTCCGGCTGCACCGCCTCGAGCTGGCCGGCGAAGCGCGCGTCGGCCATCAGTTGCGGCAACTCGACCAAGGCGCTGCGGTTGTTCTTGAGGAGGCGACGGATCACGTCGTCGGCGTCGAGCGCGCGACGGCGGCGCGAGATGCCCCCGCGGCGGTAGCGGACCAGCGGCTCGGACAAGGTGCGGGCGCCGCCGCTGACGATGGCACGAAACACCATGAGCAGGTCCTCGGCGCACGTCCCGTCGGCGAACCCTCCAAACGCCTCGTATACCCGCCGCGTCCACGCCTGCGCCGCGCCGACGACGAAAGGCGGCCGCGCCAGCCAGTCCGCGGCGCTGCGGTAAGTCGCCAGGTCGCTCGGGGTGATGACGCCGTGTGTCTGGCCATGTTCGTCGACGTCGAGGAGCGCGCTAGCGATCAGATCGAGGCGACGCCCGGAGGCGAGCCATGCCTCGACGCAGCGCTCACAGCGCTCGGGCAGCGAGACGTCGTCGCCGGCGGCGATGAAGATGAACTCGCCGCGCGAAAGTGCGACCATGCGGTTCAGGTTCGCGCCGATGCCCAGGTTGGCCGGGTTCCGATTGAGAACGAGGCGATGCGGGCCGCGGTAGCCTGCGATGGCCGACTCGATCGCTGCCCAGGTTCCGTCGCTCGAGGCGTCGTCGGATATGACAATCTCGAGAGGGGCGTACGTCTGAGCCAGCGCCGCGGCGATCGCTTCGCCGACGAACGCCTGCTGATTGTAGGCCAGCAGCAGCATCGTCGCGAGCGGCCGGTCGGCGGGCGCAGCCGGATCCGCTTCCATCAACGCCTCCTCACGGCCGTGAGAGCAGGTCGCCGAAGAGTTTGGTTTTGAGGCCTCGACGGAGGGCCTTGGCGCTCGCCGTCATTGCGTAGCGGGCGTTGAAGCCGCACTTCATGGTCTCGTCGAGCACCGCCTCGCCGCCATGGCGCAGACCGACGAAGTAAAGGTCGCGGGTGATGAAATTGACCCAGCTCGCCTGGTCGGCGAGCCACCCTGAAAGATTGAGTGACGCCTCGAGGTCGGCGGCGGTGAGGTTGCGGTAATAGTCCCAGGCCGCCGCGGCCGTGAAGGGCGACGCGTCGGGGTTGGTGCGCGTCGTGCCATGCTCGAGGCGGCCGGTCGTCGCGCAGCTGACGAGCACCAATCCGCCGGGGCGGGTCATGCGTAGCATGTTGGCAAAGGTCTCGCGCCAGTACGGGTTGTGCTCCAGGCACTCGGCCGAAATGACCGTATCGAAATGGCCGGTAGAAAATTCGGTCAGCTGGCCTTGGCAGGCTAAATCAACCCCCGGCCCGAGCTCCAGGTCGACGCCGGTGTAGTCGCAATCAGCGAACAGGCCGCGCACCGAGCCGTTGATGTCGAGCGAGCCAACCTCGAGCACGCGTGCACAGTTGAACGAAGCCGGGTAGTGAGCGCGAACGCCGGAAAAGAACTCTGCCTGCTCGGGATGTGCCATCGGTCAACGGTGTTTGACGGGCTCGCTCAGGCCGCGGACGCCGGGGCGTTGGCGGACTTGCGGGCAATGAAGGTGACGAGTGCGGGATTGTGCGCGTCGCGCAGCAGCTCCACCTCGAATCCGGCGGCGATGCAGCGGTCGACGAAGTCGCCGCCGAATTCGTTGAAGACGAGGAAGTCGGCCCGCGCCTCGGCTGATGCACCGTGATAGCTCGGCGGCAGAAGATGAGTGAGCACGCTCCCGTCGAGCCGGGCGCGCTGACGCGTTGGACGGTCCCAGACGACAGGCACCGAGAACACGTGCGCACCCCGGGGCCGAAGCACGCGATAGGTCGCGCGCAGTGCCTGATCGACGTCAGGAATGTGCTCGAGAGTGTCGGAGGTGATGACCAGTCGAAGGTCTCGTCGGCGTAGGAGAGCGCCATTAGGTCTTCCGAGGGAACCATTGGCGTGCGACTGCCGAACTCCGAATAGCGAAGGCCCGGGCAGCGCGCGAGGTAGCGGTGCAGGTTGCCGACCGAATTGATCTCCGCAATGGCAAGGCCGCGCGCCTTGGGATCGAGAAACAGCTTACTCAACCGGGTCGCTCTGCTGCCCGAGCGCTCGTTCGCGACGGCGACGATGGCTCGCGCGAGCTGGCCGCTGCGCAGGCTCGAACCACACCAGGCGCAGCGGCTACCTTCGCGCGCATCCATCCAGCGCGCCCACGAGGGTGGCAACTGCCATTCCTCGATGAGCCCGGGCCACAGGACGTTTCGATGTAGTGGCGTGCCGGTGAAGCCGCAGGTGCCGCATGCCATACCGCCGCGCCAGCGGCTGACGAATATCTCGCGCGCGCGTTTGCCGCCCCGCCACAACCGCTTCAGCACGCTTGACATCGCGACGATGTCTTGGCCGTCAAGGGAATTTGACGAGCAGTCCCTGGCCCGTCGGCAGCGACGCGATCTGCGCCCCGACCTTACGCGCGGCGCCATCCATCAAATTCGAACATCCTGCGGATCAGTTTCTTCTTCTTGACCATAACTCTCCTTGCGATCGGTGGTCCGGCAAGAGCGACCGGACCAGCGCAAGCAGCGCATCGACATGCGCCGCGACGTCCGGATCGTACGCGAGCAGATACGTGGGCGCGATGAGCCGATGCTCGCCTCGTTGCCAGCGTTCGACGGCCGCTGCAACGGCCGACGCGAACGATTCCGGTTGATCCAGCGAGAATGGCAGTTGCGCCGGCTCGCGTATCACTTCGGCGCACCCGGCGCTGGCCTCGAGCAGGACCGGTGTCCCCGACAGCACGGATTCGACTCCGACCAGTCCGAAGGGCTCGTAGAGCGAGGCGAGCACCGTGAAATCGACGGCGCGATAGACATCCTCGATGTCCTTGCGGTACCCGAGGTAGCGCACGTTCGGCGTCGCATGCTCCATCGGCCGGCCAGCGACGAGGAGGGTGGCCGGCAAATCGGTGCGCGAGAAGAATGCCGCCACCTGCCCGAGCCCTTTGCGCCGGTGGCCGGTGGAAGCGAGCAGGAAGACGGCGCGGTCGTTCGGCAGACTGAGCCGCTCGCGCAACGCGGTGCGCGCCGAGTCGACGACCAGCGAGAAGCGCTCACCATCGACCGGCGGGTAGAGCAGGGCGACCTTGCGTGGGTCGATCCCGTAGTGCCGTTCGGCCTCTTTCCTCATCCGCGCTGAATGGGCGACGACGATCGATGCCGACTCGAGATGGGAGCGCTCGAGAGCGATCTTCAGCCGGTCGACGGGTCCTGGGTTCTCGCCCATCGCTTCGAGATAGCCCGGATGTGTGCTTCCGCAGATGGCGATGTCGGACCAGCGCGTCTGGTTGCAGCCGATTAGCGGAAAGAGGCCCAGACGCCGTTTGGCTCTGCCGATGCGCCAATCGAACACCAGGTCCCGGAGCTTTCCCGGGGCGCAGCGAACGCCGGCATGGACCGGATGCACCCAGCCGTACTCGGGCAGGCCTTGATCGAACGCCTTGGCAATCAGCCACGGCCGCACACCTCGCTGGTGCAGACCGCGCACCAGCGTCAGCGCGTAACGCTCGATGCCGCCACTCAGGCGCAAGCCATGGTTGCTGATTGCCAGTCGCATCGGCCGGCCGTCGGCAGCCGGCGTCATCGGCTCGCGTCGACGGTGAAGGTCACGGCGGGCCTGAAGGCCAGAGAAAGCCGCGCCCGCGTTCTCGCGTTGGCCAGTCGCGCGTAGTCGTCGCCGTCGAGGCTGCGGCCGGCCAGCGCGGCTTCCAACTCGACCGGCTCGCCGCGGTGCAGGCAGATTCGGTCGAAGTCGTTCTGGCTGATGCCCCACTTGTGCAGGAACTGCAGCCGGCCGTCGTTCTTGACGATGCGTCGCGTCGAAACGCAGGCGAAGTGATAGACCAGGCTATCACCAAGGCCGACGAACGTTCGACAGCCAGCGTGCCAGAGCTTCATCGAGAGGTCGTTGTCGCTGCTCATGCCGGGCGAGAGCTCGACGCTGTAGCCGCCGACCTCGGTCCACAGCCAGCGCGGCAGTAGCGTCGGTGGCCAGGTCGAGCCGAGCCAGTGGCCGCGCCTCAGTCCTGGCAGCGCCGCAATCAGCGCTGTCTCGCGAAAACTCGCCGGGTCGCGGCCGAAGTCGGCGGCGACGGCACAGCGGTTGCCACTGGCGCCGGGCTCGATCATCGTCGCCGAGAGCATGAAGCGCCGGCCTTCGAGCCGTTGAGCGACTTCAAGAAGCCGATCGTCCCAGCCGGGCAGCACGGCCATGTCGTCGTTCAAGTAGACGAGCCACGGCCGCGTTGCCAGCGCCGCGGCCTGGTTGACCGCGTAGCAGATACCGACATTTGCCGGAGTCGCCGTGTGCTTCAGTTCTTGCCGGCGCACCCAGTCGAGGGTGCCATCGGTCCCATCGTTGACGTGGACGATGATCTCGTGCTCATGCGTCGAATGCCTGCGGATCGTCTCGACCGCGAGCTGCAGAAACGGCAGGTTGTTCCAGCTCGGGACGACGATCGAGAACATCGGAGGGCGCCGGAGAAGTCAGGACTTCGCCGCTCGTGGCAGGCGGCCCATAAGATAAAACTCGTCGTTCGGCCGCATCGAGGTGAAGTTGGCCATGCGGTTCGACAGGCCGAACAGGGCGGTGATGCCGGCGATGTCCCACGCATCCTCGTCGCTGAAGCCGTGCTCGCGCAGAGCCGCGAAATCGGCCTCGCCGAGGCTCGCCGAGTCGTCGCAGACCTTCATCGCGAATGCGAGCATGGCTTTTTGCCGGCTGCTGATGTCGGCCTTGCGATAGTTGACCGCGACCTGGTCGGCGACGAGGGGCTTTTTCTCGTAGATGCGCAGCAAGGCGCCGTGCGCGACGACGCAGTAGAGGCAATGGTTGGCGCCGCTCGTCGCGACGATGACCATCTCCTTCTCGCCCTTCGTGAGTCCCGAGTCGCGCAGGAGCAGCGCGTCGTGGTAGGCGAAGAAGGCGCGGAACTCGTCGGGCCGGTGTGCGAAGGCGAGAAAGACGTTGGGCACGAAGCCCGCCTTCTCCTGCACTGCGAGGATCTTCGTGCGCACGTCGTCGGGGAGGTCGGCGAGCTCGGGAACGGGAAAGCGGCTGATCGATTCGGGCATGTTCAACTCCGGAACTGGAGGGCGTGGAGGCGGGCGTACAGGCCACCCGAGACCAGAAGCTCGGCGTGGGTGGCCTGTTCGACGACGCGGCCGGCTTCGAGCGTGACGATGCGATCGGCGTGCTCGATGGTCGAGAGCCGATGCGCGATGACGAGGCTGGTGCGTCCTTTCATCAGCGTCTCGAGCGCCTGCTGCACTTGGCGCTCCGATTCGGAATCGAGCGCCGACGTGGCCTCGTCGAGGATGAGGATGGGCGCGTCCTTGTAGATCGCCCGGGCGATCGCCAGGCGCTGCCGCTGCCCGCCCGACATCTCGCCGGCGTTGTGGCCGACGATGGTATCGATGCCGTTCGGCAGGCTCTGCGCGAACTCGAGCAGGTTGGCGGCGCGCAGTGCATCGAGGACGCGCTGCCGGTCGACCGTCGCGCCGAGGGCGACGTTGGCGGCGACGCTGTCGTTGAAGAGCGAGACGTCCTGGCTCACCAGCGCGAACTGGCGGCGCAGTGCTTCGACGTTCCAGTCTCCGAGCGCGACGCCATCGAGGCGGACCGTTCCGGACGTCGGCTCGACGAACCGCGGCAACAGGTTGACGATGGTCGTCTTGCCGGCGCCCGACGGGCCGACGAGGGCGACGGTCTCCCCGGGCTCGAAGCGCAAGGTCACGGCGTCGATCGCGGGGCTCTGATCGCTGCGGTACGCGACGGTCACGCCGTCCATCTCGATCCGGCCCTTCGCCCGCCCCGGGTCGAAGCTGCCGCCGCGTTCGGGCGGCGTCTCGTTGATGAGCCCCACGCCGCGCTCGAGCGCCGCCACGCCGCGCGTGACCGGTGCCGAGATCTCGGCCAGATGCTTCATCGGCGCGATCAGCTGCAGGAGCGCGGTGATGAAAGCGACGAAGCCGCCGACCGTCGTCTTGTCGTGGCCGCTTTGCCAGAGAGCGGCCGTGATCACGGTGGCCAGCGCCACGGAAGCGATGACCTGTGTCAACGGCGTCATGGTCGCCGCGGCAATCACGGCCTTGAGGGACGTGCGGCGCAGCCGCTCGCTGACGACGCCGAAGCGGGCCGCCTGCGCCCGTTCCGCGGCGTGCAGCCGCACGCTGCGCCAGGCCATGACGTTTTCCTCGACCACGTAGGCGAGCTCGTCGGTCGTCTTTTGGCTCTCGACGGTGAAGCGGTGCAGGCGCTTGCTGTAGTAGCGCATCACCACCGCCACCGCGGGCAGCAGCACGGCGACGACGAGCGTGAGCTGCCAGTTGAGATAGAGCAGCACGCCGAGCATCGCGACCAGCATGAGCGAGTCGCGAACCAGATCCTGTAGCGAGTAGACGAGCTGCGTCGCGCCGTTCTGCACCTCGAAGGTCAGCGTGTTGATGAGGTTGCTGGCCATGTTGCGCGAGAAGAGCGCCGGCTCGGCGTCGAGCAGGCGCGCGAACATGGCGCCACGCAGTTCCAGCACGCCGCGGTTGGCTGCCCAGGACATGCCGTACTGCGCAACGAAGCCGGCCAGGCCGCGGATGAACGTCAGGCCGATGACGGCGACCGGAACGATCCACAGGGGCACGCCGCCGAGCTGAAAGCCGTGGTCGATCAGCCACCTAAGCAGCAGCGGAATGGCGGGCTCGGTCGCGGCGCCGACCACGGCGCCGACGAAGGCGATGACGAAGCCGCGCCGACTGTTCGCGAAAAAGGGCGCGATGCGGCGGAGTCGCTCGCCGAGCGGCGACGCGGGAGTCGTCATGGCGCGGCATTATCGGCGCGGCCGTTCGCCGGCCCGGGCCAAGGCGGTGCGCTGCCTACAATTGCCTGCCCTGACGAACCGGCGCATGCCTGTACCCACGCTTTCGGTCATCCTCATCACGAAGAACGAATCGGCAAGCATCGACGCCTGCCTCGCGTCGGTGGCGTTCGCCGACGAGTGGATCGTCGTCGATTCGGCGAGTACCGACGACACCTGCGAGCGGGCCCGCGCTTTCGGCGCCACCGTGCTATCGACCGACGACTGGCCAGGCTTCGGGGCGCAGAAGCAGCGGGCCCTCGATCGCGCCAGCGGCCGCTGGGTACTCGCGATCGACGCCGACGAGCGCGTCACGCCCGAGCTCGCGGCCAGCATCCGCCGGGCCGTCGCTGCCGAAGCGAGCGTGGGACCGGGCGCCTACGAACTTTCCCGGCTCTCGAGCTTTTGCGGCCGCTGGATCCGCCACGGCGACTGGCATCCCGATCGCGTGCTGCGCCTCTTCCGGCGCGACCGGGGGCGCTTTTCGGCCGACCGCGTGCACGAGCACGTCATCGCCGAAGGCGCGGTCGGCCGGCTCGACGGTGAGCTGTTGCACCTGACGATGCCGACCCTCGACGACGCGATCGCCAAGATGAACCGCTACAGCAGCGAAGGCGCGGCGCAGGCGTTGGCCGCCGGCAAGCGCGGCGGCGTCGCTGCCGCGCTTGCCCATGCGGCGTGGGCCTTCGTGCGCTGCTACGGCCTGCGTCGCGGCTTTCTCGACGGTGCGGCAGGCTTCACGGTCGCTGCCTATATCGCCGACGGGACATTCTGGCGCTACCGCAAAATGGCCGAGCTCGCACGCTCCTTGCCAATAGATGTCGGGCCGGCGAGCCCATTGCAGTGAACCAACCGCCCGATTTCGGGTCAGCCCTTCTCATGTCCTTCGATCGACGGCATTTCTGCGTAGCCAGCGCTGCCTTCCTTGCCGCCCCCAGTGCGTTCGCCCAGTTCAAGGTCGAGATCTCGGGCGTCGGCGCGACCCAGTTGCCCATCGCCGTCGCGCGCTTTCGCGACGAGGACAGGAGCGGCCAGTCGCCCTCGGCCATCATTCGCGCCGATCTCGAGCGCAGCGGCGCCTTTCGCATCGTCGACACCAGCGCCTCGCTCGACGAGACCAGCCAGCCTTCGATGGGCGAATGGCGCGCCCGCGCGGCCGATGCTCTCGTCGCCGGCTCCGTGGCCCGCCTCGCCGACGGCCGCTTCGACGTTCGCTTCAAGCTCTGGGACGTTGTCAAGGGCAGCGACCTCGGCGGCCAGAGCAGCGCCGTCGACCCGAGCGAGATGCGCCTGGCCGCGCACCGCATTGCCGACTTCGTCTACGAGAAGCTCACCGGGGAGAAGGGCGTGTTCTCGACGCGCATCGCCTACGTCACCCGGGCCGGGGCGCGGTATACGCTGCGCGTCGCCGATGCCGACGGCGAGAACGGGCAGGTTGCGCTCAACAGCGGCCAGCCGATCATCTCGCCCGCCTGGTCGCCCAAAGGCAAGGAACTTGCCTACGTGTCGTTCGAACGACAGAAGGCGGTCGTTTTCGTGCACAACGTGGCCACCGGCGAGCGCCGCGCCATCGCCGACTTCCGCGGCTCGAACAGCGCGCCGGCGTGGTCACCCGACGGCCAGTACCTTGCCGTCACGCTCTCGCGCGACGGCGGCTCGCAGCTCTTCTTCATCGGCAGGAACGGCGAGAACCCGCGCCGCATCACGACCAGCCAGGGAATCGATACGGAGGCGCAATTCTCGTCCGACGGGCGCTTTCTCTACTTCACCAGCG
>Ga0207927_1001010_pt1 | contig 11991 bp, 10 predicted proteins | sample NGESurdeep072012_2_FD_184456 | JGI IMG/M metagenome (GOLD analysis project Ga0207927, IMG submission 184456) | Arctic peat soil microbial communities from Barrow, Alaska - NGEE Surface sample 210-2 deep-072012 (SPAdes) | ecosystem: Environmental > Terrestrial > Soil > Wetlands > Peat ... | reverse complement strand
GCGAATCTCGGTCTCGGCCTTCCGCAAGGTTGTCGGCAGGATGTCCTCGAGGATGGTGCGATATCCGCCTAAGGCAGCGGCGTGAGCAATGCCGCGCCCCATGATTCCGGCGCCGATGACGGCGATGGTACGTATCTCGGCCATCGAACTAAGCCTTGGGCTCCAGTTGCTCGAGGATGGAGACAAAGTTTGGATCGGACTTACGCATGTAGTCGGCCAGGCGCTTCTTCTCGTCGTCGGCGAGTAGATGCAGACTTCCGCTGACGCGCCGGAGTGTCGCCGCTATATCGTCCACGTAATTCATCAAGCGAATTAGTTCACCACTGGCACCCATAAGAGTCCTTTCAAATAATGAAGATGAGAAACCGTGCTTATCTCAGGAGCTAAAGCAGTTTCAGAGTTAATGAGAATCTCGCGTCATTTACCTCAGCGGCTAAAGCCGCCCTACCTTCCGCAGGTCCAATGCACGCCTGAAGGCGTGCTCCACCCGAGGCCGACTCTCATTCTCTGCGTCACTGGCAATTAAGTAAAGAAGGCTCAACTCGTTGGCGAATCACGCTGCGAAATCCGCGCCCATCCCTGTGCCTTGCGAATCCCCAGAGGAAGCAGGAGCCTGCACGGCCCCGTCTCGGTCGGTCACTAGGGTGAGGACCGCCAACTTGTCAGCCAGCTCCGGCGTTAACGCGCCGCTGGCAAGACGCCATGACCAGTTGCCGCCTGGCTTGCTGGGAATGTTCATGCGAGCGTCGCCAGGCAGTCCCAATACGTCCTGCACAGGAATGACAGCAAGAATCGCAACCGAGGCGAAGGCGGCACGAATGAATGCCCAGTTGATTCCGTCGTCCACCTTCCCGAGATACTCCAAGGCCCCACTCTTCTCATTCTCGCTCGCGTCGCTGTCCCACCATCCCACCGTAGTGTTGTTATCGTGGGTCCCGGTATAGACCACGGAGTCGATGGTGAACATGTGTGGCAGATAGATGTGCGCGCCGCGATCGCCAAAACCAAACTGCATGACCTTCATGCCCGGGATGTCGAGCTTCTTACGCAGGGCACGAACCTCAGGCGTGATGTAACCCAGATCCTCGGCAATGAATGGCAACTTCCCGAGTTCATTGCGGAGGGTTTTGAACAGGTCGTCGTTGGGACCAGCTGTCCAATGGCCATTGACGGCAGTTGGCTCGTCGGCCGGGATTTCCCAGCAGGCTTCGTAACCGCGAAAGTGGTCGAGCCGCACGATGTCGCAGGTTTCCACTGCCCACTGCATGCGCTGGATCCACCAGTCGTATCCACGCAATTTCAGGGCGTCCCAGTTGTAAAGGGGATTGCCCCAGCGCTGACCCGTCTCGCTGAAGGCATCGGGCGGGACGCCCGCCACAAATTCAGGCGAGAGGTCTTCGTGCAGGCGAAAGATGTCCGGATGAGTCCAGACATCGGCGCTGTCGTAGCTGACGAAGATCGCGACGTCTCCGATGATACGGATACCACGTTCAGCGGAATAGGCTCGCAGCGCTCTCCATTGTTCGAAGAAAGCGAATTGCAGGAAGCACTCCAACGCGAGCTGGTCTTTCAAGTCGGCGCGCAATTGCACAAGCGCCTCGGGGGTGCGCCGGGCGATCTCTTCAGGCCATGAGTTCCAGGGATGATCGCCGAAATGTTCACGTAACACGCTGAAGAGCGCGTAGTCTTTCACCCACCATTCATTCTCAGAGCAGAACGCATCGTAACGCTTGCGAGCCAAGGGGTACGTGCCCTGCAGAAAATTGCGCGCCGCCTCACGCAACAGGGGTAGCTTGCGCGCCCGAACGTCTTCAAAATCTACACAGGCCGCGCCATCCGGACAATCGGATAGCCGCGAGGGATCGAGATAGCCGCGTTCCACCAAACGCTCCAGGCTGATCATCAGCACGTTTCCGGCAAATGCCGAGGTGCAAGAATACGGGGAGTTGCCGTAGCCTACCGGGCCGAACGGGAGGATTTGCCATAGAGTCTGCTTGGCGGCAGCCAGCCAATTCACGAACTCATAGGCGGCAGGGCCAAGATCGCCTATCCCGCCCCGGGAGGGCAGAGATGTGGGATGCATCAGAATGCCAGATGAGCGATTCGTGAACATGAGTATCGATTAGATCGAAAATGGATTGAGAAAGAAGCAAGCAGAGCCGGATTTTCACATGCTCGCTTGCCCGTAAAGAAACAACACGAGACGGCAATCCGTTTCACCGGCCGCAGAAATTGCGGCTGGAGACTGCTTCATAAATCAACTTAGCGCGAGTCAGGCAATTACCTCAGGGGCTAAAGCCCGGTCTTGCATGGCTCGGGGCGGCACGGCTGAAGCCGTGCCCTTTCAAATGTCCATAGATGAAACAAGCTCAATGGCGCGCTAGGATCCCTCGTTCATTCGGCTCAGGCGCTCCATTTCTTTCTTGTTGACCTTAATCTTGCCTTCCTTCTCTAACTTCTCACGCAGGTTTTGGACGTAAAGCCCCTCAAGCGTCTGCCGTTTCTGCTCGAGCAAAGTCTCCTTGGCGCGGTCCCAATTCTGCTTCAGCTCATCGGGCGACGGCTCCTGTTTCTCTACCACGGCCAACACAATTCCGCTGTTCGCACCGCCCTGCAACGGGCCACTGATCTCGCCGACGGCGAGAGTGAACGCCACGTTGGCTGAGCCGCTCATGGCTCCAACGTCGGGAACTTGCGCTGTCGCATTGACCAGATCGCTGGTCTTCACGGTTGCGCCAAGCTCCTTCGCGGCCTTGTGCAGGTCGTGTCCAGCATGAGCACGGTCCGAGAGTTCCTGCGTTTTCTGTGCGAGAAGAGACTGTGCGCGCTGCGCCTTGAACTGCTCCTCAACTTGCGGCTTAATCTGCTCGAATGTCGGAGTCTGCGGGGCTTCGATCTCGGTGACCTGGTAAATCGCGAAACCCTGGGGCGTTTGCGCCGTGGCCGCAGGATCATTCTTCTTGGCCGAGAACAATGCATTCGACAGTTCCTGTGCGGTCCCAACTCCCGGAAGCGGCTGTGTCTGCGCCAACAGTTCAGTCGTGGTCACCTGCAGGCCCTTGTCGGCAGCAGCCTTGTCCAAGCCAGACGAACGGGCCAGGCTCTGCACGGAACTCGCGAGACTCTGTGCGGTTGCCGCGGCTTTCTGTTGCTTGATCGCGGGCTCGATCTGCGCCTTCACCTCGTCAAGCGGCTTGATGCGGGCGTTTTGCTTGTCTTCGACGCGGATGATGTGAAATCCGTAACTGGTGCGGATGATGTCGGTCGTCTGCCCTTTGGGTGTAGTAAACGCAGCCTGCTCGAATTCCGGAACCGTGCGTCCCTTGGTGATCGGGGGAAGCAATCCGCCGTTGGGGGCGCTGCCCGGATCGTCCGAATATTTCTTTGCCAACTCGTCGAAACTCGCACCGGACTTCAACTGCTTCTGGACATCCTCGGCTTTGGCTTTCGCAGCATCGACACCCTTGGGATCGACCTTGCCGTCTGGTCCCGGAGTCGGAGTCTTGATCAGAATGTGGCGGACGGTAACCGTCTCGGGGATGCGGAATTCATCCTGATGCTGGTTGTAGTACGCCTGCAGGTCGGCCTGCGTGACCGGAATCGAAGCAGCGAGTTTAGCGGTATCAATAAGGATGTAACGTGACTTGCGCTTCTCGGGAATGGAGTTCACGTACTGCTGCTTGTTCTGGTCGTAAAACGCCTTGAGTTCGACGTCGGTGACCTTGATCTGCTTCTTCACGTCGTCGAGGGTTAAGACGGCGTAGTCGAACTTGACCTTGGTGTCCTGTTTCTTGACCTGCTCTGCGACGTCTTTGTCGCTTACGGTTGCAGCTGCACTCACCGCCGCGAGCAGCTTCTGCTGAGCTAGTTGGTTCTTCAATTCTGTTTCGAACTGAGCTACGCTCAGCCCGAACTGGTTCTGCACGAAATCTTCGTATTGTTGCTGTCCGATGAAGTTACCGCCGGGGAAGAACAACTGGCCAAACTGGCCCTGGTGCAGGTAGTCGGCAACTTCCTTGTCGCTCGCACCAAGTCCCATGCGGTCGGCTTCGTAGGCCAAGGCGCCTTGCGTGATCATGCCGTCAGCAGCACGTTGCAGTAGGAAGGGCATGATTGACGGCGGAATATTTCCGCGGAACTGCTGGCGCCCAATCATGCGGGCGCGCTGGGCAACTTGTTGCAGGCTAATGTCTTCGGTGCCGACCTTAGCCACTACGCCGGCGGTGGTCACGCTGCCGCCAAAGTAGTCGCCGAAGAGTCCGCCGGGAACGAGGGTGATCACCATCATCACGCAGATGACAAGAAGGAGGCCGCCCAAAATGATTTTCTTCATTGGGCCAGGGGTTTGCAGAAATCGAAGCATGCTAGTACGAAACTCCAGGATTGGTTGATCGAATCCTTGATTATAAACCAGTACTGGCCAACGCGAGATGTTCCGCCATATATGTTCCGCTACAGCAAGAAGTTAGGTCTGACGGCGCGATTTGGCGAAGCCATCGGGTGGCCTAGCCGCACCACTCGGGGGCGATTATTCCCCAAACAAGGGTGCGGACTTCCCTGAGTCGTGGGTCAATGTGTTGTAATCAAAAGGCAAAGGTATGTCGATTACGCTTAAACATGTTCGCCGGCGCGTTCTCGCCGTAAAGCGCCGCGTCCGTGAAATCGCAATGATCGCCAAGGGAGTGGCCTCAACTGACCATCCCGTAATGGCCCATATTATTCCTATTCGACGTTGTAATCTGGCCTGCAAATACTGCAACGAATACGACGACATTTCCAAACCAGTTCCACTGGAGACGATGAAGCGCCGCATCGACGATCTGGCGCGACTAGGGACCACGATCGTCACGCTCAGCGGAGGCGAGCCGCTGTTGCATCCTGAGTTGGACGAGATCATCGCCCACATGCGGAAGTATCCGATTATCGTCGGCATGATCACGAACGGGTATTTGCTCACGGCGGAACGAATTCAGCGCCTGAACCGCGCTGGACTCGACCACCTGCAGATCAGCATCGACAACGTGATGCCCGACGATGTCTCCAAGAAGTCGCTGAAGGTGCTCGACAAGAGACTGCAGTTGCTGGCGGAACACGCCGACTTTCACGTGAACATCAATTCCGTGGTGGGGGGCGGTACCCGCAACCCGCACGATGCCCTGGTGGTGGGAAGGCGCGCGGTGCAATTGGGCCTGACTTCAACGATCGGAATCATCCACGATGGCGGGGGCCAATTGCAGCCCTTGTCGGACGAGGAACGCGAAGTCTTTCTCAAGATGAAGAACCTTGAGAAGAAGAATTACTCGCGCCTGAACTGGTTCCAGAACAATATTGCACACGGCAAGCCGAACCAGTGGCGATGCCGCGCCGGCGCCCGTTACGTTTACATCTGCGAAGATGGGCTGGTGCACTACTGCTCGCAGCAACGCGGATATCCCGGCACTCCCCTGGAACAGTACACAGTGGAAGATATTCGGCGGGAGTTTTTGACCGAAAAGAGTTGCGCGCCGCACTGTACGGTATCGTGCGTTCACCAAGTGTCATACTTCGATTTCTGGCGCGCGCCACAGACCAGGCAGGCTCCCCAGACCCAGATCGATGCGGGCCAACTGGTGCAGATCGACTAGAAGCGGTCTCATAGATGATGGGCGGAAGGGAATTCGATTTCCCTCAGGGGCTAAAGCCCAATGCTTACGGTGCCCGGAGCGGCTCGGCTGAAGCCGTGCCCTTTCAAATCTCATTTATGAGACCAGTTCTAGGCAGGTCGACACCCAAACAATCGCGCCCTGCGTGAGTCCAGCCTATCTAGCTGGCTCTGCGATACGGAAGTCTTCCTGGTCCGAAGCCACGGGCTCGTCCCATCCGCCCGGCGGGGTCACGCTCGGACCAACTTCTGGCGGGCCCCAACTCTGTGGCTTGTAGGGGTAGACCGGCGTCGACGCGTTCAACACGGGATCGACGATGCGCCAGGCTTCTTCGACATAATCTTGCCGTGCAAACAGACTGGCATCGCCTGCCATGGCGTCGCCCAGTATCCTTTCATACGGTTCAACGTCATCGGGACGCGGGTGCCGGCTGGCGACCATCTCGACGGTCTCTTCCGCCGTCTCTGAGCTTGGGGCCATGACGTTCGTTCCCATCGCGATGGTCATCTCGGGGCTGATCCGAAATCGTAGATAATTTTCTGCCGGAGTAACTTCGCGCATCACCGAAGGCGGCTTGCGCAAGCGTCCCATCACTTCCGTGCACGTGACCGGCAGGTTCTTACCGGCTCGAATGAAGAACGGCACCCCTTTCCAGCGCCAGGAATCGATTTCCAGTCGTAAGGCGGCAAAGGTCTCGACTTTCGAGTTGGGCGCAACACCTTTCTCACCGAGGTAACCGATGAACTGGCCGCGCACAAGATGGCCGGTGTCCAGCGCCGGAATCGCTTTGAGCACTTTCACTTTCTCGTCGCGACTCGACTCGCTGTCTGACCGCACCGGAGGTTCCATCGCCAGATTGCAGAGCACCTGGAAGAGGTGATTCTGGATAACGTCGCGGATCGCGCCGGTCTGGTCATAGAACGCACCGCGGCCCTGCACGCCGAAGCTCTCCGCCATGGTGATCTGAACGCTGTCCATGTAATTGCGGTTCCAGAAGGGCTCCATGAAGGCGTTGGAGAAGCGGAAAACCACCATGTTGTGGACCGGACGTTTGCCAAGGTAATGGTCGATGCGGAAGATTGCGGATTCAGGGAAAGCCGCCAGCAGAATGCGGTTGAGTTCCTGGGCCGAGGCCAGGTCGTGTCCGAATGGTTTTTCGATCACGACACGGGCGCCTTTGGCGCAGCCCGATTTCACTAACTGCTCCACTACCTCTTCGAAGAGCATCGGAGGGATCGCAAGATAATGCGCTGGATGCTCGGCCGAGCCCAGCTCCTTACGTACCGCCTCGAAGGTTGCAAGCGAGGCATAATCGCCGTCCACATAGCGCAACAGGCTGGTCAGCTTCTGCCATGCCGCAGGATCAACTCCGCCATGGGTCTCAAGGCTGTCTTTGGCGCGCGCGATCAACTGGTCGAGGTTCCATCCAGCCTTGGCGACTCCGATAATTGGCACATTGAGGTTCCCGCGCTTGATCATGGCCTGCAATGCGGGAAAGATCTGCTTGTACGCCAGGTCGCCAGTGGCGCCGAAGAAAACTAACGCGTCGGAATGCACTGCGCTCATTTCGCCTCCCACGCGCCTGACCAACTTGTCCCGCTCGGAAGGAGGTGCGTGCAAACCGCGATTCTATCGGAACGCCTGCTGAGATGGAATACACAGGATGGGCGGGACAGTGCGCCTCGGTCACCGCCAGATCGGTTCGTCAACGGCTGACAACTCGGAGCCCGATCCGGGACGCCGGAGCCGGCGTTGGCTCCTAAATCTGTGTTTGACGCGTGCGAAACCAATTTTCCTAGTGACGTGGCGCCCTCGGGCAGAGTAAAAGATTACAGTCACCTTACATCGTGAAAGTGTGGGTAGGGTTTCCGGGTTGCCTTTGCCTGCCTGTGGCCACAGCGGCCGAGAGATTACCGAAGCAGTTCGCAGCAGCGGTTAGCACGCACGACAAAATCCAGCCAAACATAAGTGAAAGATTCAGGAGATGCCGATGTCAAAGAAGGACAAAGAAAACAAGAAGAAGAAAAAGGACAAGGGCAAGAAAGATAAGGTCAAGGCACCCAAAGTCCAGCAGCCTGTGGAGCAGAAGACCTTCGAGCCGGGACAAGTCTACGAAGACGGCACCCCCTTGGACCAGGTGACGTACCTGGAAGCCAAGCTGATCTTGAAGCCGGATCGTTTCACGTCGGTGCAGGCGTTCCGCGATTTCGGCAAGCTGGTGCAGAAGACGGCCAAGAAGTTGGGCGTCGGTTTCATCCCGGACGTGGAAGCCGGGCTCAGGCCGCAAATCAGGGAGATCACATTCGGAGACACTTCGGATTTTCGCCTCTACAATAATGCGTTCATCCTTCGGCGGCGCATCGCTTATGTCGACGGCTTTCCGGTGGGCGATCCTGAAATCGTGTTCAAGTTCCGCCATCCGGATGAAAAGCAAGCAACCGCGCTGGACGTCCGGCCAAAGATTGCCGGTAAGTACCGCATCAAGTTCAAAGCCGAAGCCCTGCCTCTGAAGGACGAGGTGGGCGGATACCGCATCCTGTATTCGCACAACTGCCAGTTCGGACTGAGCCAGATGCACGATGCTGACAAGACCTCAATGGCCACTTTGGTAAGAGTGTTCCCGGCGCTCGCCAAATTGCAAAAGGCAGCTGACGAGAAACTGAGCCTGGTGAACGGGGGCATCGTCGAAGAGGTGCTGCTTCCGCTTGGTCAACTGGACTTCGGCAAGGGGCTGGTCGGCAAGTGCGACATCGGACTATGGCGCACCCGCGGCGAACATAAGTCGCTAGTGGGCGAGTTCGCCTTTCAGGTGCAGTTCGATAAGAGAGAAAGCGTCGGCGACAAGCAGAAGAAACTGGCAGCGCAGTTCTACATCTCCCTGCAGAACGACGTGGCGGACTGGCTGGCTCTGGGCGTCACCAAGACCGGCATGGTGTACCGCCTCAATGGGAACGAGCCCCAAAGCCATGAGTAAGGCTGGCGCGAAACCCGCGATGCAAACGACAGCCGGTGCTAAGACAACGCCGGCTGAAGTGTCCATTCTCCAGATCTTTCTGGAGTTCCTGATCATCGGGGCCACCAGCTTTGGTGGCGTGGTGCCTTACCTGCGCGAAAGCCTCGTGACCAAGCGACACTGGGTTGACGACAAGGAATTCGTTGAGATGCTTTCCATCAGCCAGAGCCTTCCGGGCTTGAATGCGACCAACATGGCGGTGCTGGTTGGGGAGAAATTGGCTGGGGTGATGGGCTCAGTCGCCGGCGTCATCGGCATGTGCCTGCCAGGGGCGGTGCTCATGTTTGTGGTGGGAATCTTCTACCGCATCCATGGCGATCACGTCTGGATCACGGCAGCGTTGAAAGGCGTGGCGGCCGCCGCGGTTGGCCTGATCCTGTCCACGGTTGTGAGCCTCAGCAAGAAGTCGCTCTCGCATAAGTTTGACTTCGTGTTCATCGCGATAACAGTAATTGCCGTGAACCGTTTACATCTGGGAGTGCCACGCACTCTGATCGGTGTGGGGATTCTGGCGATTCTGTTCCACTATCCGCGCAAAGAGCAGAAAGCGAGTGCGACGCCATGAACCAGATTCCAGCGCTGATTCGCGTGTTCTCCTATCTCTCGCTGTTGACCGTCGGCGGCGGTATGGCCGCCTTCCCAGAGATGAAGATCCTGACGGTCGATGTCCACCAGTGGCTCGACTTCAAGCAGCTCATCCATTTGTATAGCGTGGGGCAAATGGCCCCTGGCCCCAATATGATGATGATCGTCTCCATCGGACAATGGGCGGGTGGGACGCTGGGCGCAATCGCCGTACTGATCGCCTTTTTTGGGCCTACAGCCATACTGGCCTTCCTTGTCGCCAAGGGGTGGAGGAAGCTGGAGAAATGGCCGTGGAGGACTTCCATTCAGCAGGGACTGGCGCCGGTTTCGATCGGGTTGCTGCTGGCCGGCTGTTTCAGCATGGCCAAAGGCGCCATTACCGGAACGGAAACGGCGGCAATCTCGGTCGCTGTCCTGCTGATCTTGCTGCAGTACAAGATCAACCCTGCTCTGCTGGTGGTGGCCAGCGCGGTGGTCGGAGTGCTCACGTTCATGCCCAAATAAAGATGGATGATCTGGAATGTGTGGTTTTCTCCGACTGTTTAGCAGAATCCACGAGAAGACTGGCGCACCAGGAACAGCGGTTACGAATTTTGAAGGGTGACTACCACGGGATGAACCATCCATGCTCGTTCTCCTGAATATGGACCAGCCGGCGATTCCGGTCGAGGTCCCGATCGAGGTCCTAGGCTTCGGCAGCGTGATGCTAGTGATCATTGTCCTGATTCACGGCGCCGGGCTCGATCGCATCATCGACCGTTACAAGAGGAGATCCGAGGTATTGCGCCGGAAGTCGTGGCATCCGCAGTTGGCGATGACAATCTTCGCCACGAGTATCCTTCTCATGCTCTTCCTGCACGTGTTTGAGATTTGCGTATGGGGTCTCGTGCTCAAGAACACCGGTCTCATCCCAAACATTCGCGACTCCATGTACTTCAGCGCCAACACCTACACCACCATCGGCTATGGTCAGATGGTCCTGCCTTACAACTGGCGGGAACTCAGCCCGCTGATGGCAATTTCGGGCCTGTTCACCTTTGCCTGGACGACCGGCGAGATGTTCAACATCGTCGACAGTCACCACCAACTCGTCGAAGATCTTGGCGCATTACGCAACAAGAAAAGAGCTGAGCTGAAACAGGTCGTCGTACAAGCATCAGAACGGAGGCGCGCGCTGGAAACGCAAGAGAAACAGGCGGGATCTGGAATGACGCTGGAGGAGCGACGGGCCCTGCGGGAAGAAATTGAGACGAAACTTAAACAACTCCACGACGCAGAATGGGCCGAGATCGAAATGGTTCGCCGTGACGAGAGTTAACCGCAAAGGCAGGCGCAATTCAGGAGAATACAACTCCCAAGCTCGAAGAATCCCGAATCAGTAGAGGTTCGTCACGTGAAACGCGCCCTGACACTCCAAAACGTGGCCTTCGCTTTGGTCGCTTTAGTCCTGCTGGCCGCAGTCCCTTATTCGTTGCGGTATGCGTTACCAGCACGGAGGCTTCTATCTCTTCTCGCGTCAGTTTCTGGAAGATCTTCCCAAACGGTTGAAAGGTCCGGGCCGGCTACGATTTATCTTCCAACCTGCGGTCGCCATGTTTTTTGGCATACGGGCGGGAATCTCCGACGCGCGCACCGGACGCCAACCGTATATTTTGGGGGTTCTCTTCGACGGTCAACAACGACGGACCTTGCTCAGCGAGGCGTTCCAGCGGCTCTCCGTGCTGATTGCGATGTCGATCCTGCTGGATGCGCTATCGCAATTCTTGATCTTGCACCAGGTGTTTCCCGGGCCCGTGTTGGTTGTTGGCCCGGTTTTGATAGCCATGCCCTATTCGCTGGCTCGCGCACTGACCAACAGGGTCGTGAGCCACAGCAGTTGAGGCGATGCCTTTCCGGTAAACCACACGCAGGAATTCACGGCTAATCAGCTTTTGATGGCTTGGCGTTGCTCAACCGACTTTTGCAGTTTCGTCCAACTCTTTGTCAGGATCGAGCTCCGTCGCGGAGGTTTGATCGGGAATCCTCGAATTCCGCAGATCAACCGGGGATGTGCACAGTCATGACGGAAATGTGTTCGCCGAATAACGCGTTCACTGGCCAAAATTTGGGGATCGCCCGAGACCGTCGGCAACATCCTCTGATATGATAATTGGGTCGCCGCAAAGACTTGGTCTTACGTGACGAAGGCCCATCGGAGCCTTTTTATGCGTGGGGACTCGTAGATGGAATGCTTGCTTCGGGCAAGCGGAGCGGAGACTGCCATATCCCGCATGTTGTTGATTCCATTGGTAACTGACTTGACGGGCGCGTAGCTCAACTGGCAGAGCAACTGACTCTTAATCAGTAGGTTGAAGGTTCGATTCCTTCCGCGCTCACCAACCTTTTCAATAACTTACAAGTAGTTTTCGAACGGTCGTCTGGGCCACTGTAGACGATTTCGTAGACGGTCAAATCCTAGCGGAACTCACCGAATCCGCCAGAAGCAACCGACTGCATGCATTTTCGTCTGTTAAGCGAGGGCGCTGTGCAGTGAGAGCTGACCAATGACCGCTCTGTGCACCGCTTCGCTAACCCGCATGAATACGGGGCTTCGAGAAGGAGAGTGTGCGGGATGTGTGCGTCAGGTGCGCGTGACTTCGACTTACGGCCGATCAGCCAACTACTCTTTTAGAGCAGCGATAGATCCGTTTGCTGCTACGTTCCCGTGCGCCAACTGTGTGCATGATTTCAGGCACCAGAGCGAACCGCGGC
>Ga0207927_1001009_pt1 | contig 12010 bp, 10 predicted proteins | sample NGESurdeep072012_2_FD_184456 | JGI IMG/M metagenome (GOLD analysis project Ga0207927, IMG submission 184456) | Arctic peat soil microbial communities from Barrow, Alaska - NGEE Surface sample 210-2 deep-072012 (SPAdes) | ecosystem: Environmental > Terrestrial > Soil > Wetlands > Peat ... | reverse complement strand
GATGTGTTCGTGGGATCGACATTGGGCTTCCTGGTCGGAAGGTATGTGGCCAACAAGGACAAACAGACTCTGTCCCAGACCTCGCACAATGGCAGTAGGGTTAAGCACCTGCCGGACGCGATCCTTCAACACGTTGCTCTGCAATAGCGAGACATTCTACGCAACGAAATACTTTGCCGCAGGATGGTGCACCACGATCGCTGACGTGCTCTGCTCGGGATCGAGCAGGAATCCGGTCGTGAGGGTCACTCCAATCGTCTCGTCGGGATGCAGCAACGCGAACAGCTTGGTCTGGTCTTCGAGATTCGGACACGCCGGATAGCCGAACGAATAGCGCGACCCGCGATACTTCTGATGAAAGAGATCGCGGATGTGCGGTGAGTCTTCGCCAGCAATGCCTAGTTCCTCGCGCATCTTCTTGTGGTTGAACTCCGCCAGCGCTTCAGCGGTTTCAACGCTCAGGCCGTGCAGGTAGAGATACTTGGTGTACTCGCCAGCTTCGAACAACTTTTGGGTTTCGTGCGAAGCCCTGGCTCCGACGGTGACGCAGGTCATGCCTAGTACGTCCATCTGGCCGCTGGCCTTCTTCGGGAAGAAGTCTGAGAGGCACAGCCCTCTCCCCTCTTTCTGGCGCGGAAATGTGAAGCGCAACGCCTCGGCTGGAACTGGTTCGCCCTGCTTCCAGCCTTCGGGCAGGTTGTAAACGATGACGTCGTTGCCTTCGCCTTGCGCGCCGAAGTAGCCGTAGACGACTTTAGGCTCAAGCCAGCCGCCGGCGATGGCTTCTTCTTCCAGGTCCTTCAGGATTGGCCGGTACTTGGTTTCGACCAAGCGCGCGTAGTCTTCCTGCGACGCGGTCTTGAGCTGCCACTGGTTCTTGAACAACGCGGTTTCGTTGATGTATTGGAAAACCTCGTGCAGGTCGAAGTCCGCGGGCCTCAGCACGCGTGTACCCCAAAACGGTGGCTGCGGAATATTCGGCGGCGCAGCGATCTCAATGTTCGGCTTGGTTGGGGCTTCGCCTCCGGAGCCGGGTGCGGCAGGCTTCACAAACTCCTTGACCAGCTTGCCTTCTTCGATGCGCCGCTCGCGGGCGCCGTTGGGCGACGCGAGGTCCTCCATGATGTGCAGGCCAGCGAATGCATCGTCGGCATAGAAGACTGCGCCTAGGCCGTTATATTCGCGTCGCAGATCGTCTTCGACGTACTTACGGGTGAGCGCAGCTCCGCCGCAGATCACGGGGAATTCCAGCTTCTGGTGATGCAGGTCCTGCACCACGTACTTCATTTCGAGCGTCGATTTCACCAGCAATCCGCTGAGCCCGATGGCGTCGGCTTTTTCAGCAATCGCGGCGTTGATGATCGCGTCGGAAGGCTGCTTGATACCGAGATTCACCACGCGATAACCGTTGTTGGTGAGGATGATGTCCACCAGGTTCTTGCCGATATCGTGGACGTCGCCCTTCACCGTCGCGAGAACGATGGTTGCCTTCTGGCTGCCCTCTTTCTTCTCCATCTTGGGCTCGAGGTACGCGACCGCGGCTTTCATCACACCAGCCGAGTCGAGCACTGATGGAAGCTGCATCTTGCGCGCACCGAACAACTCGCCCACCGTCCTCATGCCGTCGAGCAGTACATTGTTGATGATGTCTAGCGGCGTGTACGTCGTCAGTGCGTCTTCCAGAAGTTCGTTGAGTTGCTTCTTGTTCGCTCCATCTCCGATCGACTTCTCGCCGTTGATGATGACCCACTTCAGCTTGTCTTCGATCGACAAGGTGTCGACGTGCGCAGTCGTGGTCTCTTCTTCGCGCTTCGATCCTTCGAAGTGCTTCATGTAAATCTGAAGCGGATCGCCGTTGGACCGGTCCTGGAAGATGAGTTTGCGCGCGAGATCGACTTCGGCCTCAGGAATCTTGTACAGCGGATAAATCTTGCTGTAGTTCACGATCGCCATGTCGAGACCGTTGTCGACCGCTTCGTGCAGAAAGACGCTGTTGAGCACACGCCTGGGGTAGGCGTTCAATCCGAACGAAATATTACTGACGCCAAGAACGGTCTTCGCCAGCGGCAGCTCGGCCTTGATCGCCTTCACCGCCTTGAGCGTTTCGATTCCGGCGCTACGGTAGTCTTCCTGGCCCGTCGAGATCGGAAGCGTGAGAGCGTCAAAAATGAGATCGACAGGGCGGATGCCGTACTTGTTTACCGCCAGAGCATAAATGCGCTTGGCGATGGCGAGTTTCTTCTCGGCAGTCAGCGCCATGCCGTCTTCGTCGATGGTGAGCGCGATCACGGCCGCGCCGTAACGTTTCGCCATCGGCAGGACTTTTGAGGTGCGTTTCTCGCCGTCTTCAAGATTGATCGAGTTGATGATGGCCTTGCCGGGAATGCGTTTCAGCGCTTCTTCCACCACATCGGCCTCGGTCGAGTCAACCAGGATCGGCGCGGGCACGCGCGTCGCGATCTTCTCCAGGATCGCGCTGATGTAAGCCTTCTCGTCCTCGCCCACGATGGCGCAGCACAGGTCGAGCATGTGCGAGCCTTCGTTCACCAGTTTCTTGGCGAGGGTGAGGATGGCGTCATAGTTCTGCGTGCGCACCATGTTCTTGAAGTGCTCGACACGCGTGGTGGTGTTCATTTCCTCGGCGATGACCAGCGGTTTGGGATCGAGGTCGAGGGGAACCATGGAGTAGGCGCTGGCGGCCGCGCCAATTGCCTTGACATCGCGCGGGGCGGGCGTCAGATTTGCGCAGGTATCGGCGACCGCCTTGAGATGCTGCGGCCGAGTTCCACAGCACCCACCGACGATGTTGATTCCGTACTCGGTGATGAACTGCTTATGGAAGTCGGCGAGTTCTTGGGGTTGCAATTTATAGACTGCGTGTCCACCAACATTTTGCGGCAGTCCGGCATTGGGCAGCACCGAGACAGGCCGTGGCGAATTCAGCCCGAGGTAGCGGACACCGTCGTTCATCTCCTTGGGACCGGTGGCGCAGTTCATGCCGATCACAGCGACGTCGAACATCTCCAGAGTAGTGAGTGCCGCAGCGATCTCGGTGCCGAGCAGCATGGTTCCAGTGGCTTCGAGAGTGACCTGCACCTGGACAGGAATATTCTTCCCTGACTTCTTGAGTGCGTCGAAGATGCCAACCAGACCGGCCTTGGCCTGCAGGATGTCCTGGCAGGTTTCGAGAAGCAGCACGTCCACCCCGCCCTCGATCAGGGCAAGGGACTGCTCGGTATAGGCGGCGGCCATGGCGTCAAAGCCGATGTGTCCGAGCGAAGGCAACTTGGTGGTGGGGCCCATCGATCCGGCGACAAAGCGTTTGCGACCCTTGGTCGAATAACTATCTGCAACCTCGCGGGCGAGCTTGGCGGCGGCCAGGTTTACCTCGTGGACTTTGTCCTCCATTTGATACTCGGCCATCACGATACGAGTGGAATTGAAAGTATTGGTTTCAACCACGTCGCAGCCGACATTGAAGAAGGCGGAGTGAATGTCCTTGATAATGTCGGGGCGGCTCTGCACAAGGATGTCGTTGTAGCCCTCTTTACCCCAGAAATCGTCCACACTGGGATTGCGGTCCTGGATGTTCGTGCCCATTGCGCCATCGAAGATAATGACGCGCTCTTGTACGGCTTTGAGGTAATCGCTCATGTGTCTTTTTCGCGAGTTGAATAAGCTCGCCTCGCACGGCTTTGACGGCCGATTGCTGGGTACGAAGGGAGCGATTCAGACTCGCTGATTGTCCTGTAAGTATCGCAGTTAGTTGGGGATTACGGAAGTTGGCCTCAGCCAACGGGGAACGATGCTGGTAACCGGAGAAATATCAGTGTTGAACCGCGAAGTGCGAGAAGCCGCGGTTGCGATGGCGCCTCGGGGTTCAATCTGAAATTTGGGAGTCAATGCTACGGAGTTACGTCCCGGGCGGAACATCCGCACCTGAACTGTATTGTGCGGGCTTTGGCACCAGTCGACCAGTGCCCTCGATGTTGTAAATGGCGTTGGAGCCTTCGTGGGCCGGAGTCCCGGCCAGCAACTGCTCCTTGCGGTAAACCAAATTGCTCGCATTGAAGCTGGCGAGTTCGAAACCGTGACCGTGGGTGATGGCGTCGGTGGGACAGGCTTCCACACAATATCCGCAGAAGATGCAGCGGTTGTAGTCGATGTTATAAACCTTAGCGTAGCGCTCGGCGCCGCTGATCCGGTTGGTCTCGGTGTTCTCCGCCGCCTCGATGTAAATGCAATTCGACGGGCAGGCGGCGGCGCATAGGAAACACGCTACGCACTTCTCCAGCCCGTTTTCGTCGCGCTGCAGCACGTGCATGCCGCGAAAGCGCTCCTGGAACATGGCGCCCCGATTGGGGCCCGGACCGTCGGGATAGTTTTCTACCTCCGTAGGTTGAAACATCTGCCCAAAAGTGATGCTCATGCCCTTGGCGATGGCGGCGATATTTTTAACGATTCCCATACGAGAAAACAGTATAACAACCCAGCTCGGGTCGTGGTCTACATTCCAGTTAGCAATATCTCGAGGTGTTCAAATCAAGTACAAGCGTGATGGTGTGACCCGATTGCACATCTGGGCCAGGTACCGGCGAAAGGAAGCCGAGACATCTTTGAGCCAGCGGGCTTGGTGCGAAGGGTGAGACGATGTGGCATAGATCCTCTTCTGAATGGGCGGCTTCGGCGCAAGTGCGCCACTCCATCCTCTGCGAATGACGATCTCTAACGGTTCCCGGAACAATACCTGAATCTGAAAACTCGTCAATCAGGCTTACGTACCAGTAAACCGGACGCCGCATTTGGATTCTTCAGGAAGAATCTTTCCCCTGCGGTGCAGGCTGGGTTCCGCCCAATCCGCATGCCTCTCCGGATTCGCCGTTGATCGCCGAATGCTACCCTAGTTGTTAATCGCTTATTGCTTATTGCTTCCTCATGATCCTCGACGCGCTGCACAAGATCGCCAACCACGGCTCCTCGCTCACCCGCGACGAGGCCCGCGACGTTATGGCCGAAGTCTTGCGCGGCGAAGACACCGACGCCCAGATCGCGGCGTTGCTGGTCGCACTACACATGAAGGGTGAGACAGTCGAGGAGATCGTCGGATTCGCGCAAGCCATCCGCGCTGCCGCCACTCCCCTGTTGAGCGAGGAAGGCGATGCTGTCGACGTCAGCGGCACGGGTCGCGATGCTCTGGTCGACACCTGCGGTACTGGCGGAGACACTTCCGGCACCTTCAACATCTCAACCGCTGTCGCCTTCGTGACCGCTGGAGCGGGCGTGCGCGTCGCCAAGCACGGCAATCGTAGCATCACTTCGAAGTGTGGCTCGGCTGACGTAATGGAAGCCCTCGGCGTGAACATCACCCTGCCGACCACGCGCCTCGCCGCCTGTTTGCGTGAAACTGGCATCGTCTTCCTCTTCGCTCCGGCAATGCATTCAGCCATGAAATATGTGCAGCCGGCGCGCCGCGATTTGCGCCTCCGCACGGTCTTCAATCTGCTCGGTCCACTTACCAATCCCGCTCATGCTTCCGCGCAGGTCGTCGGCGTCTATTCGCCCGACCTTGTCGAGAAGTTGGCCGAAGCCCTCAGCGAGTTGGGATTGCGGCGCGCGCTGGTGGTCCATGGGCGCGATGGTCTGGACGAGATCACCATCTCCGGCCCCACTAAGATTGCCGAAGTACGTGACGGCAACGTCCGCAGTTATGAAATCGCGCCGGAAGAATTCGGCTTGAAACGCGCTCCCCTGACCGCAATTGAAGGCGGCGATGCGCAGCAAAACGCCGCCATCATTCGTGCCGTGCTCGAGGGAGAGCGTTCCCCCCGCCGTGATGTGGTGGTGCTGAACGCCGCCGCTGCGCTGGTGGCCGCCGGACACGCCGACCGCATCAGTGAAGCCGTACCGCTGGCCGCTTATGCCATCGATTGCGGCCACGCCCGACAACGCCTGCAGTTGCTCGTGGAATTCACCAACCGTCCGTCGTAGGATGCTGTCTCATCTTCTTCGCAAGGAGAAAGGATCCATGAAAGCTGCGCGCTGGCTGATCCTGCTGGCTGCCGTCGTTTTGTTTCTTGCCGGTCTGGCCCATACCCTCGGCTACAAGTTCGTGGCGCCGATGCTGGTCAAGAGCAATCTTCCCGCCAACATAACCGAGGCGATCAAAGGAGTGTGGCTTATCTACTCCGCTCACCTCATCTTGTTGAGTGTAATAATCGTCTGGATAAGCCGCTTACCTGGAACGCGTTCCCTGGTGCTATTCCTCGCGCTATTTCCAATTTCCGACGCCATTTTCATGTACCGCTTCGTGGGACCGTTTCTCGGCCTGTACATGGTTTCGACTGCCGCGGCACTGCTGCTGATTGGCGGATGGCTGCTGCCGCGCAGCGAGAACCAGGCGCCTCAATAAACAAAAAAGCAGCGCACCTGGCGATGCGCCGCCTTTTGTATCAAACAGCTTCGTTACTACTTGCTGGTGTCCACCACCGGAATGTTCGCCGCCAACTGCAGGTTGATCAGCAGGTCAAGACGGCGGTCGATTTGGTACCACAACGCGGTCTTCTTGGCCGAGATCGCCTTCTCAAACATCGGTACGTACTTCGACCGCGTGGCCGTGAACTGCTGGTCGACGGCCGCTGCCCTCTTCATGAAGTCATTCGCCTGGGCATCGGTCATGGTGTCGTAGTTCTTCGCGTATTCCTTGATCAGCGCCACACGGGTATCGCCGACTTTGGCAACTTCCGCTGTGTACTGGTCATAGATCGGCCAGAATTTGGTGGCTTCGTCGGCGGTCAGGTTCATGTTCGCCGCGACGACCTGCTTCTTCCCCGATTGGACGTCCTGCCGCAACAATTGGATGTCCTGGTCAAGGCTGGCTTTGGGCTGCGCACTCGCGGGAGCGCTCTGTGCGGCCTGGGCAAACATCGGTACGCTGGACAGCAGTAACGCGCTGCCCAACATTAGTACGGCTACGATACTTTTCTTCTGCATTTTGTCTCCTTGAAACTGTTAGTCGCACGTATCCGTGCGCTGGCTTGACTGCTGAATCCTGCTTCGGGATGCGCCGGTCGCCGGCAGTTGCACTACGAGCCGGTCGTTTACACATCGCTCCCTTGCACCGGCCTGGGCACATGGCTCACACGGTGGCGCAAGTCAAAACTCGAAACGAGGGATTTGGATTGCTCATTCATTATAACCAACGGCCACATCGGACCACTGACTACTGCTGCGGTTGGGGCTGGTTCTGGTCGGGCGGAAATTGGCTTCCGGGGATGGTTTGCTGATTTTGCAGGGGATTTTGTTGTCCGAAGCTACCCGGCTGTTGGGTAAGCCCACCCGGTTGCTGACCGAATGTGTTCGGATTGGCTTGGTTCAGCTGCCCTGCCGGAGTCCCTACTTGCGTCCCGCCATAGGTTTGCCCATTGTAAGGTCCACGCAGCAATACGTTGGCGCGATCCATCGTCGGACTGTAGATGAACATCCATTCATCGTAGGTCTTCTTCTTATTAAAGAGGCGGATGGTCGTTTCTTTGTCCTTGCTGGCGACGCCGACGATGGCTCCGCCGCCAAACGTCTGCCCGCCTACGCCGGAATTTCCAAAGATGGTGTTGTTACTGCCGGTCTGACCTGGCGCACCTGTGGTCTGTCCCCCAGCGGCGTTGCTGCTCTGACCAACGCCCGGAGCAAGGCTGAAACCCGATTGCCCCGCAGCTCCACTATTTGGCGTGATAAACGGCGAGGCACTTCCACTGGTTTGCACTGAGCTCGGAGTCTGATCGCCCACACCTAGGGCCGGCGATTGCGGCAACAGTTGTGCTCCCGCCGGAGCGGTGCTCGCGCCCAAGTTGCTGCCCGCGGCTCCGGAAGTCGGGACTGTGCCCAGAACTGAGCCGAGCGTTCCGCCTTGCGCTCCCGATTGCAGACCCTGCGTCCCCATCATTGCCCCACCAGTGAGCACCTGGATATCTGTGTAGTGCAGCAGCTTCCATTGCCCATCCTTGGTCATAGGGTCTTTGAAGCGCCTCCGCAGGAAGCGAATCTGATTGGTGTTATCCAGTTGTTCGAGGTTGGCGGGATAGCGTCCAAATTTCTTATAGAACTTCTTGATGGCGCGGGCGTACTCGGTGCCGCGATGGATCATCTCCTCTTCGCGATCGCGCTTCATCTGCTGCACGAAGCTGGGCGCCACGGCCATGGCGACAATCACCATGATGGCCATCATGAACAGCACCGCCAGCAGCATGGCGCCGCTGTCGCGACGGCGTCGCCGCGCACTGATTTGAAGGGGCACGGCTTCATCCCTGCCGTTAAGCGTTAGCTTCTTAAACTCCGCGCGGATTTCAGTCCGCACAGACGGCTCGCCTCGAACCGCGGCCGTTCTTGCCGTCTCAACTGTGGAGATGGAATTTGCCTGCTGCATACTGCTCGATGGCTACTCTTAACTCGCCGTCAGTGGAAGTGTCTGGCGATTGTTGTTCAGCACATCCTCAACTTCCACCGAGTTAGGACCGATCTTGAGAATCTTGTAGCGCCGGTCGATGATCTGCCCTTCCTTGGCGATGAAGATGTCCTCGCCTTTGGACAGAAAAACCTGTTTGGGTCCACTCTTACTGCCGCTGAATCCATAGAACTTCAATGGAATCGGCGGCGGAGGGGGCGGTGGCGGCGGACCCGTTGCGATTACCTTTTTGACTTCCTTGGGAATGACTGCAGGCTCCGGTTGCGATTGAAAAATGTCTCGCCCCGATCCTTTGTAGGTTACTTCTTCACTCGACTTCAGCACGTCAAGGCGCAGCGTCGGATCGAGCGACTGGGCCAGCACCGTATTCGTCCCTTTGCGAGTCGCAGGCTTTCCGGGCTTCTGCACGGTCGTTGCTGGTACAGCCACGGTGGCAGCAGTTGTTGCAGTTTCTGCGTCCTGGCTGGTGAATACCCAATTGTAGAGCGCGAATGCCGCTACAATCACCAGTCCCCCGGCGATTGCGGTCTTCGTCTTATTTTCGGTCCCGAGTTTCACGATGTCCCGGCCCCACTGCGCAAATAGGTTTCCATCTTGAGCTGCAGACGCACGTTGCCCTGCTGCTCGCCCAGCGCTACTCCATCCACGACGAAAAACAATTTGTCGCGCTCCAGCGCGTTAATGAACTTCACTTCCTGCAGATAGCTTCCCGAAATCGCAACCTCGATGTTCAGTTTGCGCAGTCCTTCCACCGGAGCGTCCTTGTCCTCATACTTCACGGCAGCGACCTGCACCCCGCTCTGCGACGCCAGCTTGCCCAACTCTTCCGAAACGGCGGAGTACTGTGCGGGAAAACGTTCTTTGGAGAACGCGGTTATGTCGGTAGATGCCTGTTTCAGCTTGCCGTCCATGCCGCGCGTGGGCAGCACTTCCTGGCGCTTGGCGGCCAATTGCGCCTGCAACACATTGAGGTCGCGATGCCGGGCTTCACGCGAACGTCCCGCAGGGGACAGCAGGTACCCCACGCATGCCAGGTCGAGCACCACCAGCGCAATCAGCACCGGAACCAGCGTCTTGCGCACCTCGCGAATGCTGGCCATTACCGTGCACCTCCCACGCCCGCGGATGGCTTTGGTGCCGCCACAGCATTGCGCGCGCCTGCGGTGTTCGCTGCCTTAGGCGGGGCCTTCGTCTTTTCCTGCCGTTCGCTACCGGATTCCGTATCGGTGTCCTCAGCAAAAGGCACATACACCGCCGCAATTTCAAACTGGATGTTTCCGCCCGGAGCGCCCATGTTGCCTTCGTTGCCGGTGGTGTTTTCCGCTTCCACCTGCGGCGACCGGAAGTGCGGCGACTTCTCCATCCGCTTCACCAGTTCCACTGCCTTATCGCGCGCTGGGGTTGCTACCACCACGTGCAGCACCAGCTGATTTTCGCGGTTGAACTCCGGCTTCATCGAGACTACGTGGATGTTCGGCGGCATCAACTTTTCCATCTCGGTGAAGACGCGCGTCCACGACAGCGCCTTGCGCGCAAACAGGTCGTTCAGAAATTGCGACTGGTCAGCGACGTCGCGGTTCTGCGGCCGGTTGAGGATGGCCTGCGCTTGCGCCTTCTCGGCATCGAGGCTGGTGATCTCCTGCTTCGCCGCGGCGATCTGCTGGTCGATGTCGCGGGTTTGCGCACGCTGATGCACGATGTATCCCAGCAGTCCCACCGTCAGCACCAATAGTGCGGCCACCAGCATCCCCAGCCGCCGGGTGTATTCCCGTGCAGCTTCGTAGGGATTGGACGCGAGATTGATGCTGATCCGCATCAGGACACCAGCGCTCCCACCACGCCTGCCAGTGCCGCGCGCGCCATGTTCCCCGCGCCGGCTCCCGCCATGCTGCTGGAGATCAACTCTTCCAGATGAATGTTGCTGCTGACGCTGAACGCCGCCTGCAGCGCCTGGGCCGATTGCACTCCGGTCACCAGCACCCGGTCCACCGAAATGCCGTGGCGATCTTCGAAATAGACCAGCGAGGTGTTAACGTCATCCACCAGCGACTCGCCGGTTACCGCCGTCCCGCCGTTTTCCAGCGCGCGATACAGCAGCAACTGGTTTTGATCGACGATGGCGAAGGTGGTGGTTCCGGGCTCAACCTTGATGACCATGGTGGGACGCGACGCGTCCACCACACCCAATGCCGCGATCATCGATGGCAACACCGCGCCGGGATTGTAACCCGCGTCGCGCACGACTGACTCGTACTCTTCCAACACGCTCTTCGGAGTCACCGCCGCCACTACTCGTATGCCCTCGTCCGCCGCCTGGCGGTCGAACGACACCGACGATTCATCAATATCAAACGGCAGCGACTTCTTCAGACGAAAACGCACCACCGCATCGGCGTCTTGTGGTTTTTCCGGCAGGGTATCGAAATCGAGGAGCAGAATGCGGGTACTGGCATCGGGGATAATGAGCGTGACGTCGCGCGAACGTCCGGCAACGGGCGCCAGCGACTCGCGCACCGCTGTCACCAGTGTCTCGCGCGAAGCGATGTTGGCGTGCTGCAGGCCAGGGGTCACGGTTCCGGCGGGCAGGGCCTGCGACTGGACCGCTTCCAGCGTCTGCGCCGATTCGGTGGCACGGGCCGCCACCACCCGATCAGCAGAAACCTCGCACGCTACCCGCGGCCGCGGACTGTTGTTCCTGGACATAAGTCGGTTTCGAGTTTCCAGTTTCAAGTTTCGAGAGCTGCAACGCGCCCACGAATCAATGCCGGGGCTTATTGCTTATTGCTTATTGCTAGTTGCTAGTTGCTAATTGCTGATTGCTGGCCCGCTCCGCGACCCTATCGCGTCGTCTCGATGAACGTGACCTTGTTGATCTCTTTCAGCGTGGTCAGTCCACGCTTCACTCTATCAATTGCCGACTCACGAAGGAAATGCATGCCTTCGTCGCGCGCCGCGCGCCGGATTTCGCTGCTTGGCCGTTTGGTCAGGATCATCTCCCTCACGTTGTCGGTCAACTCCAGCAGTTCGTGAATGGCGGTACGTCCCTTAAACCCGGTGCCCGAGCACTCGATGCAGCCTTCGCCCTCGTAGCAGGGCACATTCCGCCATTCCGCGGGATCAAGACCGCTGGCTTCGAGGACCTCGTCGGAGTAGTGCACTTCCTTCTTGCAGAACTCACAGATCAGTCGCACCAAGCGCTGCGCCAGGATGCAATTCAGCGCCGACACGAAGTTATAAGCCTCGACGCCCATGTTCAGAAAGCGCCCCAGCACATCCACCACGTTGTTAGCGTGGACGGTGGTGAAGACCAGGTGACCGGTCAGCGCCGAGTTGATGGCGATCTGCGCCGTCTCGGTGTCGCGGATTTCGCCCACCATGATCTTGTCGGGATCGTGGCGCAGGATCGAACGCAGTCCGCGCGCAAACGTCAGTCCCTTCTTTTCATTGACCGGGATCTGCGTGATGCCCGCGATCTGGTACTCGACCGGGTCCTCGATGGTGATCAGCTTGTCTTCGTCGCTCTTGATCTCATTCAGCGCCGCGTACAGCGTG
>Ga0207927_1001008_pt1 | contig 12022 bp, 8 predicted proteins | sample NGESurdeep072012_2_FD_184456 | JGI IMG/M metagenome (GOLD analysis project Ga0207927, IMG submission 184456) | Arctic peat soil microbial communities from Barrow, Alaska - NGEE Surface sample 210-2 deep-072012 (SPAdes) | ecosystem: Environmental > Terrestrial > Soil > Wetlands > Peat ... | reverse complement strand
AGAACTACCTCTATCTGCACGCCGCGCGCGCCGACTTCCTGCGCAGGCTGGGGCGGCGCGAGGAGGCGCGCGCCGCCTACGCGCGGGCGCTCGAGCTCGCGCGCCACGAGCCCGAGCGGAGCTTCCTGAGGCGGCGGTTGCGAGAGGTGTGAGGGGAGCGGCGGGCGCGGGTCAGTCGGGCGCTGCGACGGTCTGCAGGTGGTCGGACAGGCCGGTCACGCTGAGCAGCCGCTCGACCTGCTCGGAGCCGCGGGTGACCGCCAGCTCCTGTCCGCGCTCGCGGCAGCGGTTGCGGGCGGCGAGGATGATGCGCAGGCCGGTTGAGTCGACGAACTGCAGGCGGCGCAGATCGAGGACAACCATCTCCGGCGCGGCCAGGTGAGCGTCCTCCAAGGCGCTCTGAAGCAGCGGCGCGCTGGCCATGTCGAGTTCGCCATCCAAGGACAGGACGACTCGGTCGACCTCCCGTGCCACCTCAATTCGAAGCTGCTCCTGTTCCCCCATCTAGAGACCATTCTACCCCACGGTTCCCGCGGCGCGCGCAGTTTGCCTCTTACGCACGCACGCGCAGTCCCATCAGGGCGATGTCGTCTCTCGGTCTGCCGTCGGCGCGCTCGACGGCGGCGCGCTCGATGCTTCCCAGCAGGCTCGCCAGGTCCATCGTGGGCGCCGGGGAGCACAGCTCGAGGACCCGTTGCTCGCCGAGGCGCAGGCCCGTAGGACCGGCCTCCGGAAGGCCGTCGGTGTAGAGCACGAGCGTCTCGCCCGGCAGGAGCTCCGCAGGCACCTCGGTGATGAGGACCGGATCGATGACCCCGAGGAGGGTGCCGTGCTCGCCGAGCAGCCGCGCGCTGCCGTCGGCCGAGACGAGCACCGGCTGCGGGTGCCCGGCCAGAGCGACCGAGAGCCGGGCCCCGCCCTCGTCTGGCTCGACCGCGATCAGGCAGGCGGTGCACATATCGGCTCCGGCGCTCTGTCGGCTGAGCGCCTGGTGGAGGGTCTGAAGCATCGCGGTCGGCTGCTGGCCGAGCATCGCGGCGGTCCTCAGGGTGTGTCGGGCGAGCGCCGTAACCCCGGCCGCCCGCGGACCCTTACCGCAGACGTCGCCGATGGCGAGCATCCAGCGTCCGCTTCGGTACGCGAAGACGTCATAGAAGTCGCCGCCAACGTCGTTGAGCTCGCCGGCGGCGCGGTAGAGGGCCTCGATCTCCAGGCCCTCCATGGCGGGCAGCGAGTCGGGCAGCAGGGCCGCCTGGAGGATGTCGGCGATGTGCGTGCGCTCCGTGTACAGGCGCGCGCTTTCGACGGCCGTGCCGGCGCGCCGCCCGAGGCGCTCTGCGAGCGCCAGGTCCGCCCGGGAGAGCCGCCTACGCGACTCGGCCGTGGCGAGCGTGAGCGCACCGATCGTGCGCGAGGGTGCGGCCAGCGGGACAATCGCAACGGCCCTCATGCCGATGCTGCGCAGGAGCCGGAGGTGCTCCTCGTCACGCGCGTGGGCGGCGAGGGCCGTCTCAGGGATGTCGGCATGCAGGCGCGGCGTCCCGGTCCTGATTACCTCCGGCACTCCCGTGTGTTCCTCCATCGATGGGCGGAAGCCCTCAGAGAGGCGTACGGCCAGCGCGAGCCTGGCCGGATCGCGGTGGTGGACGGCGACGCGCTCGATCTGGCCGTCCTCGTCGAGCAGGTCGACCGCGCACCAGTCGGCGATCTGCGGGACCGCCAGCTCGACGATCCGCTGGAGGGTCGCCGCGTAGTCCATCGAGGAGGCGAGCACCCGGCTGGCCTCGGCCATGAACGTCTCAGCGAGCTGTGCCCGCTTGACCTCGGTGATGTCCTCATAGACGTTGACCGAGAAGACCGTCTCGCTGGTGCCCGGGTCAGCCACGGGCGAGGAGCGCGCGACGAGCCAGCGCTCCTCTCCGGTCTCGCGCACGATGTTGCGCACGACCAGTGGGGCCGCGTCGCCGCCCTCGAAGACGCGGCTCCTGGGCATGTGCTCCGCGCCGAGCTCGTGGCCGTCTTCGTCGAGGACGAGGAAGCGCTCCATGATCTCCCGTGTGCTCGCCCCAACGAGCTCAGCGGGGTGCTCGGCGCCGAGCAGCTCGGCGGCCGCCTGGTTGGCGAAGACGATGCGCTCGTCGGCATCGGTGAGTGTGATCGCCTCGGCGATGTTGACGAGGATCGCCTCGAGCCGCTGCTCGACCCGGCGCACCTCGGAATAGAGGCGGGCGTTGTCGATCGCCAGCGCCGCGCGCCGTGCGAGCTCGGAGACGACCTCGAGATCATCGGCACGGTAGGGCCGGCTGCTCCCGAGACGCAGAACCGAGAGCGCGCCGAGCGTTCGGCTGCGCGCGAGTAGCGGCGCCACCACGGCCGAGCGGTAGCGGCTGTCGATCATGAACCTGGCGTGCTCGGCGCCATCGGCGAACGAGCGCATCTGCTCGCCGGTCATCTCCTCGCGCAGCTCCGGCTCACCGCTGCGGATCACGCGCGCGACGGGATGCTCGCCTCCCGGGTCAAGGCTCTGGCGCTCGCGCAGGCCGGCCAGCTCGTGGGCCACGCTCTCCTGGGCGGCGGCGACCGCCACCTGGCGGATCGATCCGTCGTTCTCGAGCAGGTCAATCACGCACAGGTCAGCGAGCCGCGGGACCGTGAGCTGCGCGACGCGCCCGAGCGTCGTGTGCAGGTCGAGTGACTCGGCCAACACGGCACCCGCGTCGAGGAGCAGCTCGACGCCGATGTCCTCGTCGGCCCCTCGCCGCTCACCCGTCACCGGAGCCGGCCGCATCGCGTTACTTGCGCCCGCGCGTCGGATAGAGGCGCGGTGCCGCCTCACGCGAGGTTCTTCTGGACCCTGACAGTCGTTCCCTTGGGCGAGGAGCGGATCTGGACCAGATCGCAGAGCTGGTGCACGAGCCAGATGCCGCGCCCGGAGTGCTCCTCGGGCATCGGACGCTCGCGGCCGATCAACGGGTCCGCGATGTGCCCCGCGTCACGCACCTCGCACAGGAGCGCGGACTGCTCGCGCCACAGTGCCAGGAGTCCGCTGCCACCGCCGTAGCGGACGCTGTTGGTCGCAAGCTCGTTGACTGCCAGGACGAGTTCGTCTGTAGCGTCTGATGCGAGGCGCTCCTCGGCGGCCCACTGGGAGAGCAGGCGCCGAAGCATGCCGAGATCCTCGCCGGTGAATGCCATCTCGCGCACCTCGGGCGGGGGTGGGGGGAACTCGCCGTCGAGCGCGCCGGCACTGCCGTCATCGCTGTACGCGTCGTTGATGCGGGTGGCCCGCTCGTCGGTCACGATGGGGTGGCTGCGCCGGGCAGCTTCGATGACGTGGTCGTCCAGGTCGTCGAGGTCATATGGACAAACGAGCCGCCACGACCCTCCACCGTCGAAGGCCGCGTTGAGCAACGCCTCATGACGGTAACACTCGGTCAACTCGGCTTGGCTGCGCGAAGGCCATAGTGGTTCGCCAATGCCAAGCGGTGCGGCGCTCGTGCCAGTCTGATTGGCGAGGAAATCGCGCCACGCGGAGATGATGCGACCGGGATTGCCTGGCGACGCGCGCCGCGTCGCCGGATGCCACGAATGCGACGTTATCAGCGGCCGTACCAGCGTCGACGCCCGCCCTCGGGCAGTCCGCCGACGAAGAAGCCGATCAGCCAGAGCAGCAGCGCGAAGATGAGCACGTACCAGAGCACGTTCGCCGCGAAACCGAGGCCGCCGAAGATCGCAAGTATCACTACCAGGGCAATGAGAGCCACGGTCGGCTTCCTGCGCATCCTTCTTCCCCGACGACGGACGCGCGGAACCGCACGGGAAGAGCCGGGTGTTTAGAGCGAGACAGAAGCGGGCATCCCATCTAGTGCCAGTTAGTCGCCCTCGTGGGCGGCGGTCACGAGCCCCCCGTGGCCGTCGTCCCTTGGGTGCGGCTGCTCGTCATGCCGGCCGGTTGCCCTTCGCAGCCCGGCGCCATGTCGGAGAGACCATGAGCTTGCACGGGCCCACGCCAGGAGAGCCGCGGGCCGTGATCCGAATCGATGGCGGGGCGGGAAGCGAGGGAGGAGAGGGTGCATCGAGACATGGCCGTCCTGTCAGCAGACACCGCGGGCAAGCTTCGGAGCGAGCGAGGCCGGTTGCTAGCGGCGCGACTGTTGCGCACCGCCGCCCTCCCCTCGATCCTCGTCCTCGCCGCGCTCGCGCCCGCCGGCGCGTCAGCGGCCCTCAGCGCCTCCAAGTGGGAAGCCGGCACCTGCAAGCTGGCCAACTGCACCGACGCGGGGCCAACGTCCTCGTTCTACACGCAGGCGGCCGGACACCCGAACTTCGGGATCACCGACTTCGAGTTCAACTTCCGTGAAGTCGGCCTCCTCAAAGCGAAGGAACCGGAAGGGAAAGTCCGCGACGTCCGCGTCGACCTGCCTTCCGGCCTGGCGGTCAACCCCGAAGCGACGACCGAACGCTGCACCGACGCCCAGATCAACGAACTGAACTGCCCGGCTGGCAGTCAGGTCGGCTACGACGAAGCGACGGGGACAGCCGAATTCACCCTCGGCGTCAAATCGACCGTGACGGAAAAGTTTCCGGTCTTCAACATGGTCCGCAAGCCCGGCCAACCGGCGCGTTTCGGCGTCGAGCTCAAGAGCGTCACCCTCGCGCTGGTCGGCCTGCAGAACCACCTGTTCCTCGAAGGCGGCATCAGCTGGCACCACGAACCCGAAACGAGCGAAGACAGCGGCGTGGCCTCGGGCGACTTCCACGAGTTCTTCAAAATCGAAAACATCCCCGCGCAGCCGGAAGTGGTCGAGTCGCGGCTCGTCTTCTGGGGCGTGCCCCAGGAAGAACAGACGGCGCCGACGAGCCCGCCCACCGGCTTCATCACCCTGCCGAGCACCTGCGACAGCAAGCCGATCACGTGGCTGCACGTCGACGCCCAGGAATCACCGGGCAGCTTCCTGGCCTACAAGAACGAAGCCCCGGTGATCGCCACCGGCTGCGGCGCGCTCGCGTTCAACCCGTCGCTTTCGCTCGCCCCCGGCGGCGGCGCGACCCAGAGCGACACGCCCGACGGACCGGCCGTCGACCTGCACATTCCACAGACGACCTTCGAACCGTCCAAGCCGAACTCGCCGGACCTCCAGAGCACCGAAGTCACGCTGCCGGAAGGGATGACGCTCAACCCGTCGGCCGCTCACGGCCTGGAAGGCTGCACGAACGCCGAGATCGGGATCGGCACCGACAACCCGATCGGCTGCCCAGCCGGATCAGTGATCGGCTCGGTCTCGATCAATGCGCCGGGCATCCCCGACAACAGCCTCACGGGCACCCTCTACCTGGGTGCGCCCGAACCGGGACAGGGACCTGAAACGGGGCACGAGTACCGGGTCTTCCTCGCCGCGCTCGCGCCGCAGTACGGTGTCGGCCTGCGCCTCGAAGGACAGGTGCGCGCGAGCAAGGCGACGGGCCGTCTCACGGCAGTCTTCGCCGGCACCCCGCAGGTGCCCTTCGAAGAGTTCCGCCTCCAGTTCAAGGAAGGACCGCGCGCGCCGCTGGCCAACCCGCTCGCCTGCACGGCGGTCGCGCCCTCGGTCAACATCACTCCCTACGGCGGCGAGCCGCCGAAGGCCGCCGCGAGCACAGGCTTCAGCGTGACCGGATGCGGCTCGCCCCTGCCGTTCTCGCTCGTGCAGAGCATCCCCGCCCAGACCCCCCCGCGGGCGGGTGCATACAGCCCCTTCACGCTTGGCATCTCGCGCAAGGACGCCCAGCAGTACCCGTCGCAGATCGCGACCACGCTGCCTGCCGGTCTGCTCGGTGCGATCCCGTCGGTGCCGCTGTGCGGCGAACCGCTCGCCAATCAGGGCAAATGCCCGGCGTCGAGTGAGATCGGCACCGTCACCGTGGCCGCCGGGGCCGGCAGCGAACCGTATTCGTTCACGGGCCACGCCTACCTCACAGGGCCCTACGGCGGCTCGCCGTACGGTCTCTCGATCGTGGTGCCTGCGGTCGCCGGCCCCTACAACCTCGGCAACGTGATCACCCGCGCCGGCGTCGGCGTCGGGCTCTACTCGGGCCGGGTCACGGTCAGCGCGAGCATCCCCACCGTCGTCGAAGGCGTGCCCCTGCGCCTGAAGAGCCTGACGGTCGCGGTCAACCGCCACAACTTCATCTTCAACCCCTCGAGTTGCAACCAGATGGCGACCGAATCGCTGCTCACGTCCACGATGGGCGCCAAGCAGCTGATCTCCAGCCCCTTCCAGGTCGGCTCGTGCGAAGCCCTCGCGTTCAAGCCCGTCCTGGGTGCGCTCGTGAGCGGCAAGACGACCAAAGCGGGTGGCGCCGGCATCCAGGTCGACATCAACCAAGGCGCCCACCAGGCCAACATCCGCCAGGTCATCCTCCAGCTCCCCAAGGCGCTCCCCTCGCGGCTGACGACGCTGCAGAAAGCGTGCACGGCGGCGAGATTCGACACCGGTCCGCCGCCCGGGACGTGCCATGCGACCGGGCTGGTCGGCACCGTCAAGGTCACGACGCCCGTCCTGCCCGGGAAGCTGACCGGGCCGGCCTATCTCGTCTCCCACGGGGGCGGTGCCTTCCCCGATCTGGACCTCGTCCTCCACGGTCCCAACGGGCTCGAGGTCGTGCTCGTCGGGCGCACGAACATCTCCAAGACGGGCATCACGAGCTCGAACTTCGAATCGGTGCCGGACGTCCCGATCACAAACGTCGAGGTCAGTCTGCCGGCAGGCCCGAACTCGGTCCTGACCGGTCTCACGGCGAACGCCAAGCTGTGCGGGAAACGGCTCCTCGCGCCGACGACGCTGGTGGCTCAGTCGGGCGCCCGCATCGTGCGCAACACGCCGCTCGTGCTCACCGGCTGCGGCCTGCGCGTGGTACGCCACCGCGTCAAGCACAAACATGCCCTGATCACGCTCGAAGTCGCCGGCGCCTCGCGCGTGACCGTCTCGGGCTCGGGCGTGCGCGGCACCTCGCGGCGACTGCGCAAGGCGCAGATCTTCACTGTGAGCCTGCCGCTGAGCCGCGCGGGCAAGGCTCGGTTGCGCCGCCATCACCGCAAGGGCATCGTGATCAAGCTCCACATCAGCTACGTGCCCGCGAGCGGCAAGCGCGCGAGCGCGCAGGTCAAGGTCCGCTTCCACTAGCGCCCGGCGCCGGGCGGCGCGAGAGAAGTGGGCGCGGCCCCCCGCGCAGGCGGGCAGTCGCAAGGGACCAGGGGCCTCTAGCGACGCGCGGCAAGATGCAGAGCGAGGATCTCCGAGGCGCCGGCGTGGCTGACCTCGTGTCCGTCGCCGAGCGTTTCGAGCACCGCGCCGAGGCCGTCGGCGGCTGAGCCGGCCCGCAGCGGACCGACGTTCATCTCGAGTACCCGCGGCGCGACGCGGATCCCCACGTTGAGCCGGCTGGTGTCGATCGAGCCCTCGGCGTGGGCGACGAGGGCGTCGGCGAGGAGCTGGGTGTCGGAGATCCGGTCGGTCGAGAAGTAGGCGCGCGCCGCCAGTGCGCAGAGGACCCGCGGGAGCACGGCGTGTGCGACCGAGCCTGGCCCGATCGTGATGGCCATCAGGTCGGCGAGCTCCTCAGGCTCGGTGTCGGGCACGGCCGCCTGCAGCTCGAGCTCCTCGGGCGCCGGTCCGAGGTCGGCGCCCGCCGGCGTGGCGAAGACCATCCGAACCTCCGTGCCGCCGCCGGGCGGCTCGAGGAACTCGACCCGCGTGCTGAGCGCGTGGATCACCGGTAGGCCGATGCCGCCCGGGGCGTTCTCGTCGCGCGGCTCAAGCCGCGGACGGATCCCGCCGCCGTGGTCGCGCACGACGACCTCGAGCCCCTCGCTTCCGGCGCACACCTCGACATCGAGCGGCCCTTTGGCGCCTTCATAGGCGTGCAGCACCACGTTGTTGCACGCCTCGCTGACGGCCGTGCTGATGTCGTTGAGCTCGATCGGGTCGAGCTCGATCGTCTCGGCCAGCCCACTCAGGGTCTGGCGCACGAGGAGGACATTCTCGGGCCGGTTCGAGAGGTTCAGGCGAACATGCGGAATATCAGCCACCGACGACTAGCGGTCGATTTGCGCATACCGGCGTGAGAGCCGCACGAGCCAGCTCTGACGCGGTCCCGGCCGCATTGTCGCTCCTTAGCGCGCCGCTCCGGGCGCCCGCGTGAGGGCCCGCAGCTGATCGAGCGAGCGTCGCAGCAGTCGCGACACCTGCATCTGGGAGATGCCGACACGTTCGGCGATCTCCGTCTGCGTCAGATCCTCGACGAAGCGCATCTTCAGGATCATGCGCTCACGGGGCGGAATGTGCCCGAGAACCGAGGACACCGTCGCGTCGAGCTCGACGAGCTCATACCGCGCGTCGTCGCCGCCGATCGAGTCGCCGTAGGAGGACCCGGCGTCGTCGTCGGCTCCCGGACGCGGCGCGTCGAGGGAGACGGTCTCATATGCCTGGATCGCCTGGAGCGCGTCGATGACCTCCTCGACGTCGAACTCGAGGTACTCGGCGAGCTGGTTGACGGTCGGCGCGTGGCCGCGCTCGTTGGCCATCCGCTCCTGGGCGTCGCGCACCTTCAGCGCGCGCTCCTGGGCACCGCGGGGAACGTGCACGGCCCAGCCGGAATCGCGGAAGTAGCGCCGCATCTCACCGAGGATCGTCGGCACGGCAAAGGACTGGAAGGCGTGGCCGCGTTCGACGTCGTAGCGGTCGAGCGCCTTGAGCAGACCGAGCGAAGCGACCTGCAAGAGGTCTTCGAATGGCTCGGAGGAGCGACCGTAGCGGCGGGCGAGGCTACGGGCGAGCGGCATGAAGCGCCGAACGAGCTGCTCGCGAGCCTCGTGGTCGCCGCGGGTCTGCCAGCGCACGAACAGCTCACGCAGATCCTGGGTAGGGACGGCGTGTGTCGTTGCTGTGTCTAGAGCCACTGCTGACATCTCTGCTCCCTTCCTAGGTCTTGGTGCCTCGGGGGTGAGTGACGCCAGCCACGGCGCAAACCCCCGTCGTGCGCCCGAATTGTACCGATATCTATGTACTCGTGGGGGCTTTACCCGACCTCGGGGCTTCTAAACCGAAGTTGACACGAGCAGCTCGAACCAGTGGTCGAACCAGTGGTTTATCCGGGGTGCGCGCACGGTCCAGCGTCGCCGCTGCCCGGCGCCTGGCGGAGCTCGCCCACAGCGGGAGCTAGGCTCACGTCATGGCCCCCGATCGCGTGCCGAGCATCGCCGAGATCCTGGCGGCGAGGACAGGCGAGGAGATGGCGCTCAACGACCGACACCTCAACCCGCAGATGGGGCGCATCCTGCGCACGCTCGGGTTCGACCGGATCTGGCGTGGAGGGGAGGGAGCACACCTGATCGACGCGGACGGCGAGCGCTACCTGGATCTCTTCGGCGGCTACGGGGTCTTTGCGATCGGCCGCAACCACCCCGTTGCGATCGAGGCGCTCGAGGAGGTCATGGCAGCGCGGACGGGCAACCTGCCGCAACTCGGCGTGACACTGCTCGGCGGCGTGCTGGCCGAGCAGCTCCTGCAACGGGCCCCCGGCAGCGTGGCTGCGATGGTGCCGGCCAACTCGGGCACCGAGGCGGTAGAGGCGGCGATCAAGATCTCGCGGGCGGCGACCGGTCGCCCGCGCATCCTCTATGCCGATCACGCCTTCCACGGCCTGACGCTCGGATCCCTGTCGATCAATGGCAACGTCGAGTTCCGAGAGGGGTTCGGTCCTCTGCTAGCGGGCTGCGATCCGATCCCCTTCGGCGATCTCGATGCCCTCGCCGCGCAGCTGGCGACGGGCGACGTGGCGGCCCTCGTCCTCGAGCCGATCCAGGGCAAGGGCGTCAACCTGCCGCCGCCCGGCTATCTGATCGAGGCGCAGCGGCTGTGCCGGGAGGCGGGGACGCTGTTCGTCTGCGATGAGGTCCAGACCGGCGTCGGGCGCACTGGTCGCTTCCTGGCGCTCGAGCACTGGGGTCTGGAGCCGGACCTGATCTGTCTGGCGAAGGCGCTTTCTGGAGGTCTCGTCCCGATCGGCGCGGTCCTCGTCTCGCGGCCGGCCTTCGACGCCGTCTTCGACGGCATGGAGAGGGCCGTTCGCCACGGCTCGACCTTCGGCGGCAACGATCTCGCCGCCGCGGCCGCCCTCGCGACACTTCGCGTGATCGACGAGGAGGGCCTCCTCGGGCACTCCCGGCGCATGGGTGCGCTGCTGCTCGAGCTGACCGAGCCGCTGGTCGAGCGCTTCGAGACCGTGACCGACGTGCGCGGGCAGGGGCTGATGTGGGCGATCGAGTTTGGCCCCCCCGCCGGCGCGGCCGCCAGGCGACTCTGGGATGCGGTCGAGTCGCGCCAGCCGGGCCTGTTCTCGCAGCTCGTGACCGTGCCGCTCTTCCACGAACACCACATCCTCTGCCAGGTCGCGGGCCACCACATGAACGTCATCAAGGCGCTCCCGGCCCTCACGATCGAGGAGGATGACGTGCGCCGGTTCGCCGAGGCGCTCGAGGCGACAGTCGCGCGCGCCGAGCACTACCCGCGGGCACTCGCCCGCTTCGGGCTGCGCACAGGGATTCGGGCCGCGGGCGTGCGCGGCTGAGCTCGACTCCTGCGGCGCCGACGCGCGGCGCCGAATGCCCGCCGAGCGCTCGCCTATGTGCCCCGTCCCAGGTCCGGTGCTCCAGCGCCGCTAGCCTTGTCCAGCCGTGCTCCTACCCAGAGATGACATCCGCAATGTGGCCATCGTCGCCCACGTCGACCACGGCAAGACGACGCTCGTCGATGCGATGCTGTGGCAGTCGGGTGCCTTCCGGGTCGGCCAGGACGTCGCCACCCGCGTGATGGACTCGATGGATCTGGAGCGCGAGAAGGGCATCACGATCCTCGCCAAGAACACCTCGCTGCGCTACCGGGACGTAAAGCTCAACATCATCGACACGCCGGGCCACGCCGACTTCGGCGGCGAGGTCGAGCGCGGCCTGACGATGGTCGACGGCGTGCTCCTGCTCGTCGACGCCTCCGAGGGACCGCTGCCCCAGACGCGCTTCGTCCTGCGCAAGGCGCTCGAGGCCAAGCTGCCGGTGATCCTCGTCATCAACAAGGTCGACCGTCCCGACGCCCGCGTCGCCGAGGTCATCGACGAGGTCTATGAGCTGTTCCTCGACCTCGACGCCGACGAGCATCAGATCGAGTTCCCGATCGTCTACTCAAACGCCAAGGCTGGGGTCGCGTCGCTGCACTACGAGCCCGGCAAGGAACTCGAGGGGACGACGCTCGCTCCGCTGCTCGATCTGCTGCTCGAGCGGATCCCGGCGCCGATGTACGACTCCGACCATCCGCTTCAGGCGCTCGTCACGAACCTCGACGCATCGCCGTACGTCGGGCGCCTGGCGATCTGCCGCGTACGACATGGCAACATCCGCAAGGGGCAGCAGATCGCGTGGTGCCGGGCCGACGGCTCGATCCAGAAAGCCCAGGTCGCCGAGCTGTATGTCACCGACGCGCTCGAACGTGTCGATGCGCCGGAAGCGGGACCGGGCGAGATCATCGCCGTCGCCGGAATCGCAGAGGTCACGATCGGCGAGACGCTCGCCGACCCGGGTGACCCGCGCCCGCTGCCCGTGATCACGGTCGACGAGCCCGCCATGTCGATCACGATCGGCGTCAACTCCTCGCCGCTGGCGGGCAAAGACGGCGACAAGATCACCGCCCGCCAGATCCGTGGCAGGCTCGACCAGGAGCTCATCGGAAACGTCTCGCTCCGTGTCGTCGAGACGGCCAAACCCGACACCTACGAGGTTCAGGGCCGCGGCGAGCTCCAGCTGGCGGTGCTCGTCGAGATGATGCGCCGCGAGGGCTTCGAGCTCACCGTCGGGCAGCCCCACGTCGTCGAGCGCGAGATCGACGGCAAGCGCAACGAGCCGGTCGAGCGCCTGTCGGTCGACGTGCCCGAGGAGCACGTCGGCACCGTCACCCAGCTGTTGGCCGCACGCAAGGGCCGCATGGAGCACATG
>Ga0207927_1001006_pt1 | contig 12053 bp, 9 predicted proteins | sample NGESurdeep072012_2_FD_184456 | JGI IMG/M metagenome (GOLD analysis project Ga0207927, IMG submission 184456) | Arctic peat soil microbial communities from Barrow, Alaska - NGEE Surface sample 210-2 deep-072012 (SPAdes) | ecosystem: Environmental > Terrestrial > Soil > Wetlands > Peat ... | reverse complement strand
CGGCATCGGCGCGGACCTCTCGGTGTATACGAACGATCTGTCCGCGATCCACACCGTCCTCAAGCGCCTCAACGAGGCCGGCGAGATCCGGTTCGTCGCGAAGGCCGGCAAGCACGCCTTCATTTGGAACCAGCCGCCGCACACGGTCGTCGTCGGTCCAGAGGTCGCGAGATTTCTGAGGCACCCGCACGAAGCGGCACCACAGCCGGCGCCGACGCGGCGAAGGAGGAAGTGATGGACCCGGCGCTACGTCGGCGTTTCTACGCGGAGGAGCTGGAAGCGGTCTGCAGGCTGCGGTCGCCGGCGCTCGTCGCCGCCTTCGCCGCCGTACCGCGCGAGCATTTTCTGCGGCCCGGCCCGTGGGTGGTGCTGGCGGACGCCGATTTCGCGACGGGCATCCGCACGCGCACGACGGTCGACGCCGATCCCGCCCGCGTGTGCCATAACATCGCCGTCGGCATCGATCCGGCGCGCCAGCTGTTCAACGGGCAGCCGGGCACGATCGGCGTGTGGATCGACGCGCTCGACCTGGCGCCGGGCGCGCGCGTCCTCCACGTCGGCTGCGGCCTCGGCTACTACACGGCGGTTATGGCGCACTGCGTGGGGCCGACCGGCCGCGTGGTGGCATTCGAAGTGGACGAGACGCTCGCGTCGGAGGCGCGCCAGAACCTCGCGTCGATGCCCTGGGTCTCCGTGCAACATGGCGACGCGTCGCAGGTGGCCGGCGAGATCTTCGACGCGATGCTGATCAACGCGGGGATGACGCATCCGCTCGATGCCTGGCTCGATGCGCTCGCCCCTGGCGGCCGGATGATTCTGCCGCTGACCGCGGCGCTGGCGGCGATGGGTCCCACGCTGGGCAAGGGGCTGGTGCTGGTGATCACCAAAGAGGACCAGGCCTCGCTCTCCGCGCGCGTTCTGAGCTTCGTGGCGATCTACTCCGCCGTCGGGCTGCGCGACGACGATCTGAACGATCGCCTGGGCAAAGCCATGCTGGGCGGGCCGCAGCAGTGGCAGACGATCGCGCGTCTTCGACGCGACAGGCACGAGGCGTCGGCGTCCTGCTGGCTGCACGCCGAGACGTTCTGTCTTGCGTCGGCCTGAGTAAGTACAATCGTCCTCGTGCCACATCTCTTCACGCCGCTCCCGCTCCGCTCGCTGACGCTTGCCAACCGGATCGTTGTCTCGCCGATGTGCGAGTACTCGAGCGTGGATGGCTTCGCCAATGAATGGCACCTCATCCATCTCGGCAGCCGCGCGGTCGGCGGCGCGGCGCTCGTGTTCACGGAGGCGACCGCGGTGACGCCCGAGGGGCGCATCAGCACGGAGGATCTCGGCATCTGGAGCGACGCGCACGTCCCGATGCTCGAGCGCATTGTGTCTTTTGTTCACGAGCAGCGCTGCTGTGCCGGCATGCAGCTCGCGCACGCGGGGCGGAAGGGCAGCACGGCGGCGCCGTGGAAGGGCCAGGGCGCCATCCCGATTTCGGCGGGCGGGTGGGTCCCCGTCGGCCCGACCGGCGATCCGTTTTCGACGACCTATCCGGTGCCCCGCGCGCTCGACGCGGCGGAGATCCCCGCCGTCGTCGAAGCGTTCAAGGAGGCGGCGCGCCGCGCTCTGGTCGCCGGCTTCGATCTCGTCGAGATCCACGCGGCGCATGGATATTTGATTCATCAGTTCCTGTCGCCGTTGAGCAACACGCGCACCGATCAGTACGGCGGATCGTTCGACAACCGCGTCAGGCTCTGTCTGGAGGTTGTCGACGGCGTCCGGAGCGTGTGGCCGGAGCGGCTGCCGCTGTTTGTGCGAATCTCGGCGACGGACTGGGTGGACGGTGGATGGGACGTCGAGCAGTCGATTGCCCTGTGCCGGCGGCTGCGCGATCGCGGCGTCGACGTGATCGACTGCTCGTCTGGCGGCAACGTGGCGAACGCGGACATGCCGATCGGGCCCGGCTATCAAACGGCGTTCGCCGGGCACATCAGGAAGGCTGCGGACATCGCAACCGGGACGGTCGGGCTCATCACGTCGCCCGCGCAGGCCGACCACGTGATCCGTAGCGGACAAGCCGACTGTGTCTTCCTGGCGCGCGAGCTGCTGCGCGATCCGTATTGGCCGCTGCGCGCGGCACACGAGCTCGGGCATGTGGTCCCGTGGCCGGCGCAGTATCTGCGCGCGGCGCCGAAGGACACGCCGGCGCGCTAACCGCAGGTCGAAGATGCGCGTACTGTTGATCGAAGACGATCGCACGATTGCCGATTTCGTGATGCGCGGGCTGCGGGAGGCCGGCTTCGCCGTGGATCACGAAGCCGACGGCGAAGCGGGCCTCGAGGCCGCGCTGCAGCAGCCGTACGACGTGGCGATCGTCGATCTGATGCTGCCCAGGCGCGACGGTCTCAGCGTGATCGACGCGCTCCGCAAGCGGGGCGCGGCGACGCCGGTGCTCATTCTGAGCGCGCGGCGGTCGGTGGACGATCGGGTCAAAGGGCTGCAGGCGGGCGGCGACGACTATCTCACCAAGCCATTCGCCTTCGCCGAGCTGCTGGCACGCGTGCAGGCGCTCGTGCGGCGCGCCAGCCGCTCCCCGGAGCCGACGACGCTGACGGTTGAGGATCTGGTGCTCGAGCTGCTGTCGCGCCGCGTCACGCGTGGCGGCACGGCGCTCGATCTCCGGCCGCGGGAGTTTGCGCTGCTCGAGTATCTGATGCGCAACGCCGGCAAGGTCGTGTCGAAGACGATGATTCTGTCGCACGTCTGGGATTACCGCTTCGATCCGCAAACCAACATCGTCGACGTGCTGGTCAGCCGGCTGAGGGAGAAGATCGACCGTCCGTTCGAGAGGAAACTGCTGCGCACCCTGCGCGGCGTCGGCTACGTGCTGCGGTAGGGGGTCGGGAGCCTTTTTCAGTTTCTGCGCACCTCTCGCTGTTCAGAAACTGTGGATCGATGATGGCAGAAACTGAAAAAGGCTCCCGACCCCCTCGGACTTTCGCGCTGCGGCTCGCGGCGTGGTACGCGACACTTTTTGTCATCGGCTCGATCGCCATCGTCGTCCTGACGTATTTCCTGACCGCCGTGTCGCTCGAACAGCGCGATCAGCAGATCGTCCATGAAAAGCTGGGCGAGTACGCCGTCGCCTATGAGCGCGGCGGGATCGCCGCGCTGACCGACATCGTCCGCGCCGAGCAGAGCACCGCGCCCGAGCGGCTCTTCGTGCGCGTGCTCGATCGCGGTTCGGAGATGATCGTCCTCAGCGGGCCGGAAGGCTGGCGGCCCGAGGCGCTCGAGATGGCGTCGCTGCGACTCGGCGACGGCACGCTGGTCGAAGTGGGGAAGAGCCCCGACGCGCGCGAGGATCTGCTGGCGCGGTTCCGCGCCGTCCTCGGCCTGGTGACGCTGTCGATCGTCGTCATCGCGCTCGGCGGCGGGCTGCTGGCGACCCAGTCCGCGATGGCGCCGATCCGCCGGCTCATCGACGCCGTGACGCGCATCATTCGCACCGGCCGCACCGACGCGCGCGTGCCGCTCGCCGGCACCGGTGATGCGATTGACGATCTGACGGCGCTCTTCAACGCCATGCTCGACAAGATCGAAGGGCTCGTGCGGGCCATGCACGACGCGCTCGACAACGTGTCGCACGATCTACGGACGCCGCTCACGCGGCTCCGCGGGACGGCGGAACTGGCGCTCGCCGGCGCCCCCGATGCCGAACGCTTCCGCGAGGCGCTGGCCGACTGCGTCGAGGAATCCGATCGTGTGCTCGTGATGCTCAACACGCTGATGGACATCTCCGAGGCCGAGAGCGGGGCGATGCCGCTGCAGCGCGAACCGGTCCGCCTGGCCGACGTCGTCGCGCGCGCCGTCGATCTGTACCACGACACGGCGGAAGCCAAGGGCGTGACGCTCGCCATCGCGCCAGGCGAGGCCGTCATCGTGTCGGGCGACCGCACCCGGCTCGAGCAGGCCGCGGCCAATCTCATCGACAACGCGGTGAAATATACCCCGGCCGGCGGACGCGTGGACGTCGAGATCGCGCGAGACGGCAATCGCGCGCTCCTGCGCGTGCGCGACACAGGTCCCGGAATCCCCGCCGACGAGCTGCCGCGGATCTGGGATCGGCTCTTTCGCGGTGATACCAGCCGCACCGCGCGCGGCCTCGGCCTCGGCCTGAGTCTCGTCAAAGCCATCGTCGAGGCGCACGGCGGCTCGGTGGACGTCATCAGCGAGCCTGGGCAAGGCTCGACTTTTACTGCGGCGCTGCCGGACCTTTCACCGATGTAATGTTCCCGTAACCGGCCAGTAAGGCGTGGTCCCGTCTAATAGAGGTAGGGAAACTCCTTGAAAGGGACACGTCAATGAATGCATCACACCACCTCCGCCGGCGAGCCAGCCAGATCGGGCTCGTCGCCCTGGCGGCTGCCGTGCTCGTCACCGGAGCCGCCTGGCGCGGCGCCGCCGCCGGCCCCCAAGCCTCGGGCACACACGCGATGCCCGTCGTCACGTCGCCGATCGCGCACGCTGTCGCCGGCGGACGCGATTCCTACGCCGACGTCGTGAACGTCGTGGCGCCTGCCGTCGTCACCGTGCACGCGGACGGCAAAGCTCGAGTGTCGCAGACCGAGTTCCAGATGCCCGGCGGCCAGGGGCCGGGCGACGATCTGCTGCGCCGCTTCTTCGGCGAGCAGTTCGGGCAGGGGCAGCAGAGCCCGTTCGGCCGCGGCCAGCGCCGTCAGCAGCAGGCTCCGCGCCAGCACGCGCTCGGGTCGGGCGTGGTCGTCGCGGCGGACGGTTACATCCTCACCAACAACCACGTGATCGACGGCGCGGACGACATCAAGGTGGACCTCACCGACGGCCGCACGATATCGGCCAAACTGGTCGGCACCGACAAGGCGAGCGATCTCGCGCTGCTGAAGATCAGCGCGTCCGATCTGCATCCGATCGCGCTCGGCAACTCCGACGCGGTCCAGGTCGGCGACGTCGTCCTCGCGGTGGGCAACCCCCTCAATCTCGGACAGACGGTGACGATGGGCATCATCAGCGCGAAGGGCCGATCGACCAACGTCGGCGACGGCAGCTACGAAGACTTCCTGCAGACCGACGCGCCGATCAACCACGGCAACTCCGGCGGCGCGCTCGTGAACATGAAGGGCGAGCTCGTCGGCATCAACTCGCAGATTCTGTCGCCGTCGGACGGCAACATCGGGATCGGTTTCGCGATTCCGGCGAACATGGCGCGCCACGTCATGGACGAGCTGCGGACGAGCGGCAAGGTGACGCGCGCGCAGCTCGGCGTCACGGTGCAGAACGTGTCGTCGGACATGGCGCAGAGCCTCGGTCTGAAGACGGTCGGCGGCGCGATCGTCGGGTCCGTCACGGCGGGCAGCGCGGCGGAGCGCGCGGGCATCAAGCAGGGCGACGTGATCCTGTCGTTCAACGGCCAGCCGGTGCACGACATGAACTCGCTGCGCAACCGCGTGGCGGACACGAAGCCGGGCTCGAGCGCCAGCGTGACCGTCGTGCACGACGGCAGCGAGAAGAGCCTGACGGTGAAGCTCGACGAAGCGCAGCCGGCAGAGAGCGCGCGGAACGATTCGGCGGGCGAGAGTGAAGACAAGACGGCGCTCGGCCTGTCGGTCGTGCCGCTCACGCCGGATCTGGCGTCGCGCATCGGCGCGCCGAAAGCCGCGCGCGGGCTGGTCGTCGAAGAGGTGAATCCGGACGGGCGGGCGGCCGACGCCGGCCTCCAGGCCGGCGACCTCATCGAACAGGTCAACCGTCAGCCGGTGCAGACGGTCGACGAGCTCAAGGCCGCGGTGCGCCGATCGGCCGACAAACCGGTGCTCCTGCTGATTAGTCGGCAGGGGACTGAGATCTTCGTGACGGTCCGGTCGTAGTTCATCGGGTGATCGTCCGAGCCGCTCGGCAATCGGCTTCATCGACTCAATGTGGTCGGCTGCTGCTTTCATCCCCACCATGACGGGGATGGCGAGCAGCAGCCCCCACACGCCCCACATCCACGGCGTGAGCCCCGGACCTCAATTCGTGTACCATGTCGGCAATCATGCCGTTTGGCGGTGTCTTTTCGGTCCTTCCGACTCCCTTCGACCCGGCCGGTGACGTCGATCGCGAGAGTCTCACACGCGTGATTGACCTGTTTCTCGCCGCCGGCGTCAACGGATTCACGGCGCTCGGCGTGACCAGCGAAGTCGCACGGCTCACGGAAGCCGAGCGCGATCTCGTGCTCGACACCGTGCTGGCGCACGTCAACGGTCGCGTGCCTGTGGTCGCGGGCACGACCGCGGAGGGCCTGCGGACCTGCATCGGGTACAGCGCGCGTGCCCGGCGGGCCGGCGCGGCCGCCGTGATGATCAGCCCGCCGCGGATGCCGAAGATCAATTCCGACGCCGTCGCGCGGCATTTCGCCGACGTCTCGGCCGCCGTCGACATCCCGATGATCGTCCAGGATTACCCGCCCATCTCGGGGTACGCGATGGAGCCGGCGCTCCTGGCGCGCATCGCGCGCGACGTACCGGCCGCACGCACGATCAAACTCGAGGATCCGCCGACGCCGTTCAAGACGTCGCGCATCCTCGAGCACACCAAGGATCTCGACGTCCGCATCTTCGGCGGGCTGGGCGGCGTCTTTCTGCTCGAGGAGCTGATGGCCGGCGCCGCGGGCGCGATGACCGGCTTCGCGTTCCCCGAGATCCTCGTCAAGATCGTGACGCTCTTTCGCGCGGGCCGCGTCGATGAGGCCGCCGATGTCTTTTACAGCACGGTGGCGCTGATGCGCTTTGAGTTTCAGGACGGCATCGGGATGGCCATTCGCAAAGAAGTGCTCAAACGCCGCGGCGCGATCGCGCATGCCGGCATCCGGCCGCCCGGCGGCCAGCTCGATCAGACGACGCGCGACGCCCTCGATCGCGTGCTCGCGTGGGCAGGACGGGAGACACCCGAGGCCGAGAGTCTACGCTCGAGGCCGAGGGACAGCGAAGCCGCGAGGGCGAGCGGGGGTGGGGCCCCGCGAGATTAAGAAGAAGAAGGACAGATGGACCTAGGACTCAGAAACAAGATCGCGATGGTGGGCGGCGCGAGCAAGGGGCTCGGCTTCGCGGTGGCCCGCGCGCTGGCGCTCGAAGGGGCGACCGTGTCGATCGCGTCGCGCGATCGGGCGGCGATTGACGCGGCGGCGGCGACGATTCGCAAGGAGTCGGGCGGCACGGTGCTCGCGCACGCGGCCGACTTGAGCAGCGCGGACGCGATCGCCGCCTGGCACGGCCAGACCGCCGAGCGCTTCGGCGGGATCGATCTGCTCTTCACCAACACCGGCGGACCGCCGGCCGGCGCCGTGCTGGCCTTCGACGATCAGGCGTGGCGCTCCGGGTTCGACCTGCTGGTCCTCAGCGTGATTCGCACCGTCCGCCTCGTCGTGCCGTCGATGCAGGCGCGCGGCGGCGGCGCCATTCTGATGGGCACATCGTCGTCGGTGAAAGAGCCGATCGCGAACCTCGCGCTCTCGAATGTGCTGCGGGCCTCGGTGGCGTCGCTGGCCAAGACGCTCGCGATCGAGCTCGCGTCGAGCAAGATTCGCGTGAACCACCTCATTCCAGGACGCATCGACACCGACCGCCTCCGGCAGCTCGACGAGATCAACGCGAAGCGCGCCGGCGTGACGGTGGAAGAGCAGCGTCAGCGCATGGCGGCGACGATTCCCCTCGGGCGCTACGGCCAGCCGGACGAGTTCGGACGCATGGCGGCGTTTCTGCTGTCCGATGCGGCGTCGTACATCACCGGGGCGACGATGCAGGTCGACGGCGGGCTCATACGCGGAACCCTGTAATCATGAATGCTGAAGTGAGAATCAAGAATGAGCATCGCCCGTAGGATCCTCCTCGCGGCGTCCACCAACGTCTGGATCCGCGAGCACGCGACGAAAGCGGCGTTCGTGCGCCGCTCGGTGTCGACCTTCATGCCGGGCGAGCGCATCGAGGACGCGATGGCGGCCGCGAGCCTGCAGCAGCCGAACGGCATCGGCACGATCTTCACGCGCCTCGGCGAAAACCTGACGCGTGTCGAAGACGCCGAAGAGGTGACGCGGCACTACCTCGACGTGCTCGACAAGATCAGCGCCGCCGGTCTCGACGCGCAGATCTCGGTGAAGCCGACGCAGCTCGGCCTCGATCTCGACAAGGAGATCTGCTTCCGCAATCTGCAGCGCCTCGTCGATCGCGCCGCCGAGCGCCAGAACTTCGTCTGGATCGACATGGAGAGCTCGCCGTACGTCGACCCGACGCTGGATCTGTTCCGCCGCACGCGCATGCGGTCGCCGCTCATCGGGCTCGCGCTGCAGGCGTACTTGTTCCGGACCGCGCAGGACGTCGAGTCGCTGCTGCCGCTCGGCGCGGCGATTCGCCTCGTCAAGGGCGCGTATCTCGAGCCGGCCACGATCGCGTACCCGAGGAAGGCCGACGTCGACGAGAACTTCTACAGGCTGTCGTGCCGCATGTTGAGCGAGGAGGCGCAGCGGATGGGCACGCTGCTTCACATCGCGACGCACGACCCGGTGCTCGTCGATCGGTTGAACACGTTCATCATCGAGCACGGCGTGCCGACGACCGCGTACGAATACTCGATGCTGTACGGCATCCAGCGCCCGCTGCAGTTGCGGCTCGCGAAGCAGGGACGCCGCATCCGCGTGCTCATCGCGTACGGCGAGTACTGGTTTGCCTGGTACATGCGTCGCCTCGCCGAACGTCCGGCCAATGTGTGGTTCGTCGTCAAGAACCTGTTTGCGAGATAGAGGTTAGGTCATGAAGATCATTCGCGTCATTGTCGGTGCGGGCGTCGCGGTCGTTGCGGCATGGGCCGGCACCCACCTGATCACCGCCCAGCAGCCGCCCGCTGGCTCCGCGCCGGGGCTGGCGTTCCGTTTCATGGGTCCTGCCGTCGGCAACCGCATCGCGTCGGTCGCCGGCGTGCCTGGCGATCCGACGACGTACTACATGGGCGCCGCGTCGGGCGGCATCTGGAAATCGACCGACAACGGCGCGACGTTCGCGCCGATCTTCGACAACCAGCCGGTCGCCGCGATCGGCGCGCTCGCCGTCGCGACCTCCGATCCGAAGATCGTGTGGGCCGGCACCGGCGAGGCCTGGGCGATCCGCGACAGCGACATGATGGGCGACGGCGTCTACAAGTCCGTTGACGCCGGCGCCAACTGGACGCATCTCGGCCTCGACGAGACCGGCCGGATCGGCCGCATCATCATTCATCCGACCGACCCCAACATCGTCTACGTCTGCGCCGAAGGACGGCTGACCGGGCCGCAGCAGGAAAAAGGCGTCTACAAGACGATGGACGGCGGACAAACCTGGACGCGTTCGCTCTTCGCCGATCCGCTCACCGGCTGCTCGGGCCTGACGATGGATCCGAAAGATCCGAACGTGCTCTTCGCCGGCGTGTGGCAGGTGGAAATGCACACGTGGGGCGAGCTGAGCGGCGGACCCGGCAGCGCGATCTACAAGACGACCGACGGCGGCGACACCTGGACGAAGCTCACCGAGGGGCTGCCGAAAGGGACGATCGGCAAGATCGGCGTCGCCGTGTCGCCCTCCAATCCGCAGCGGGTCTGGGCGAACGTCGAGGCTGACGAGGGCGGCGTCTACCGCTCCGACGACGGCGGGATGTCGTGGCACCGCACGACCGACGATCGCGTCACGCGCGCGCGGGCCTGGTATTACACCGCGGTCACCGCCGATCCGCTCGACGACAACGTCGTGTACGTGATCAACGCGCCGCTGTTGAAGTCGATCGACGGCGGCCAGATCTTCACGCCGCTGGCGGCGCCGCACGGCGACAACCATCAGCTCTGGATCAACCCGCACAACGCGCGGAACATGATCAACTGCAACGACGGCGGCGCGAACATCAGCTTCGACGGCGGGAAGAGCTGGTCCACGCAGGACAACCAGCCGACGGCGCAGTTCTACCGCGTGGCGGCGGACGATCAGTTCCCGTATGTCCTCTATGGCGGGCAGCAGGACAACACGACGGTCGCCATCCCGAGCCGGTCGCTGACCGGCGGCATCAACCGGCCTGACTGGTTCGATGTCGGAGGCTGCGAGAGCGCGCACGTCGCGTTCGATCCCAAGAACCCCGCCCTCATCTACGCGACCTGCTATCAGGGCTTCCTCACCGAGTACGACCGGACGACGAAGTTTCGGCGGCTCGTGTCGCCGTATCCCGAGCAGGGGCTCGCCGAACCGTCGAACGAGCAAAAGTACCGCTTCAACTGGAACGCGCCGGTCGCGGCGTCGCCCGAGCACCCGAACGTGATCTACATGGGCGGCAGCGCGCTTTTCCGGACCGAGAACCGCGGCCAGACGTGGACCGTGATCAGCCCCGACCTCACGCGTAACGAGAAGGACAAGCAGGGGCCGGGCGGTGTGCCGATCACCAACGAAGGCGCCGGCGGCGAGGTCTACGGCACGATTTTCTACATCGTCGAATCTCCGCACGAGGCGGGTACGATCTGGGTCGGCACCGACGACGGCCTGGTGCAGCTCACGCGAGACGGCGGAAAGACGTGGACCAACGTGACGCCGAAGGCGGTGCCCGCCCACGTTCAGATCAACGCCATCGAGGTGTCGCCGCTCGACAAAGCGACGGCGTACGTCGCGGCCACCGGCTACAAGTGGAACGACTTCACGCCGTACGCCTTCAAGACGAACGACTACGGAAAGACCTGGAAAGCGATCACCGCCGGCTTCCGCGCGAACGACTTCGTGCGCGCGGTTCGCGAGGACCCGGCGCGGCGCGGTCTCCTGTACGCGGGCACGGAAACCGGCGCCTACGTCTCGTGGGACGACGGCGAGCGCTGGGAGAGCCTGCAGTTGAACCTGCCGGCTGTGCCGGTCACGGATCTGAAGGTGCACGACAACGATCTGGTGGTGGCCACGCAGGGGCGGGCCTACTGGATCCTCGACGACCTGTCCCCCCTGCAGCAGATGCACGACACGGTATCCCGGGAGGACCTGTTCCTCTTCAAGCCGAAGGCGAGCGTTCGCGTGGACGCGCCGCCGCCTGGCGAGGCCGGCACCGGCAAGAATCCGCCGGCAGGCGCGGTCATCGACTACGTACTGTCGGACAAGGTCGCAGCCGATCTGGCCCGCGCGGAGAAGCCGGCGACGCTGACACTCGAGATCCTCGACGCCGGCGGCAACCTGGTGCGCAGGTTCAGCAGCGAGGAGACGAAGTCGATGCCCGGCGCCGGTCCGCAGCCGAGACTGCCGATCAAGGCGGGCATGAACCGCTTCGCCTGGAATCTGCGGACCGGGAATCTCACGCCGATTCTCGGCATCCTCCCCAACGGCAATATGGCCGGATACCTCGTGGCGCCAGGCCGCTACCAGGTGAGGCTCACCGAGGGCGCGACCACGCGGACCGAGGCGCTCACGGTGACGCCCGACCCGCGGATGACGTTCACGGCGGCTGACTTCGCGCCCCAGCAGGCGATGCTCGCCTCGCTGACGGCGCGTATCGACGAGATCGCGAAGGCCGCGGGGGCGATGCGCAGCGTGCGCGATCAGGTGGAGGCGCTGGTCGGCCGCGTCCCCGACGGGAAGGTCAAGGACGCGGGCAAGGCGCTGGCAGGAAGGATCACGGCGTGGGAGACGCAGATCGTTCAGCCGAAGCGGAAGACGTTTCAGGACGTCATCAACTTCAGGAACGAGCTGATCGATCAGTACATGGCGCTGCGCGATGCCGTGGATGGCAACGGGCCGCCCGTGATCGACGCCCTCAAGGCCCGCGCTGCGGAGCTCGACGCGCAGTGGACGCCGCTCGGCGCGACCCTGAAGTCGCTGGAGCAGGAGGTGGCGAGCTTCAACGGCCTGGCGAAAGACAGCGGCGTCGGCGCCATCCAGGTGAAGGGGCTCTGAGGGGTCGGTTGGCCTTTTCCGTCTCCTGTCGCATTGGGGGTTGAACGGGCCGGAATGACCCGTTCATGTTGAGCGGCTGCGGTCACTCGTCAACACGCTGTCGACAGACGC
>Ga0207927_1001002_pt1 | contig 12080 bp, 10 predicted proteins | sample NGESurdeep072012_2_FD_184456 | JGI IMG/M metagenome (GOLD analysis project Ga0207927, IMG submission 184456) | Arctic peat soil microbial communities from Barrow, Alaska - NGEE Surface sample 210-2 deep-072012 (SPAdes) | ecosystem: Environmental > Terrestrial > Soil > Wetlands > Peat ... | reverse complement strand
AAGCGCAATCAGGTTATGGCGAATGCGCAAGTGCATCTCGCCATGGATGAAAACGTCGCGTGCCAGCAGCAGGTCGAAGTGCTCGGCCACCGATCCCGCCAGGGAATTCTCAATGGGAATCACTGCCGCCTGTACCGCTCCACTTTCCACTCGGTCAAATACCTCGGCTGAGCGCGTGCACGGTGCGACCGTGGCGCGTGGCAGCATCCGTCCTGCCGCCTCATGACTGAACGAGCCCAACTCTCCCTGGATCGCGACTTTCATAGGATCGGCTTGAGCATAACAGACACGTTGCTACAGCCCCTTTCCCATCAGGTACGCATCCAGCGCGTGGGTGGGATAGTACAGCGGCAGCGTGCGCAAAATCTCGTAGCCGAGCTTGTGATACAGCAGCAGCGCTGGCTCATTGTTAACGGCGGTCTCGAGATATACCTGCTCGCAGCCGACGGCGCGCAAGCGCTTTTCGCACTCCTGCATCAGGCGGGTGGCCAGCCCGAAACGCCGGGCTTCGGGAATAATGTCGAGTGTCAGGATGCGGCCGATCTTGCGAATGGGCTGCGCCACCGCGAACCCCGCAATTCCTCCGGCAAACTCGCCGCCGCTGGGAAGTTCGGCCACCAGCGTAATGGCTTTGCGGCGCGTGATGAAGCCCGTCAGGTCCATCTGCGTATAGGCGATACCCGGCGGGAAACAAAGCTGGTCGATCCGCCACAGGCGATCAAAATCGGCAGCGCGATAGTCGCGGATCACGAAGTCCACACTCTCAGTGTGCAAGCCAGAATGCGCGATGCGCAAGGGCTTCTACTGGAAACTCGAACCTGGCAACTCGAAACTTCTTGCGTCTTCCACCCGCTCGATAGCGATGATCGCTACCCATTCGTTGTTGCGGTTCTCGTAGCGCGTGATGCGCCCACCCAGCATTTCCGCTGCACGCTCAGGCGTGACATCTTCGTGGTAGTCAAAGAAGCGCTTTTGAAGCGCTTCGCCGAAGGCCAGGCGCTGTAACAGTGGTCGCGGTGGCTCCCACTTGGTAGTGAACAGAAACACGATGTCGAACTCCCCGGAGGTGCGCGCCGCGCGCTCCATCTCCGCCTCCGAGAAGTTCTCCACCCGGATCACATCCATGGGCTGCTTCACATAGCCGAGGAACGGCCGTGTCACCTCGTCCGAGGCCGGCCATGCCGTCAGTACCCGCGCGTGGGGATAGCGTTGTGCAATCTCGGCCTCCGCCTGCGCGTGCAGGACGACGTAGTCGCGGTAGAGTAGGGTATCTTCCGGCGCAATGCGATACGGAGGAGACGTGAGCAGCGCGAACATAAAAGCCGCGCACACTGCGACGACGCACCAAACCCAATGGTGTAATCGCCGTCGCAGGGTTGATACGCAAATCAGGATCACAAGCGGCAGCACCGGAAGCATGTATCGCGCCAGCACCGCCCCACCCAGCAGGGACAGGGCCACAATGTGTGCCGCGATAATCACTCCGAATACCAGTTGCACCGGGATCACGATGCGCTGGCGATCGCTGCCATCGTGCTCCCGTCTCGGGGGCTGCGACATGGCGTACGCCGTGAACACCGTCAGCACAAACAGGTTCAGATAGCCCAGCAGGTGCCACAGCCGGATGAGCATGGCGAGCGCAATTCGCAGCGGCGTTATCGTCGCTCCCAGGTTGTAGCGCAGGTACTCGGGATTGCCGAGAAAAAAACCAGTGCGATGGTAGTGGTACGCGAACCACAACAAGAGCGGGACGGCGCACAACAGCAGGGACAGGCTGCGCAGCCAATCGCGTTTCCGGAAACACAACGACTCGCCCGACAATTGCACTCCCGAAAGCAGCGGGCACAATAACTCCCAGCCTAGCAGCGCCATCGGAGTGATGATGGCCGTCTCTTTTGCCAGCGAGGCGAGCGCCAGAAATACCACCGTCGCCACGGGACGCTGCTCCACATACATCGCCAGTCCCCAGATGGTGAGCGCACACACCATCATGTCGAGATGGGCCATCGAACTCTGGGTGAAGAACACGGGATAAAGTGCCGTGCACACCACGGTCGCGACCGCTACCTGGTTGTTCGCAACGCGACGCGCCAAACGCCAGACGCCCAGCAGCGCAAACGCCGCCACCAGCAGCATCGCGGTTCGGGTCACCGCCGGAGTGAAGCCGCTGTACTTCCACCAGAATGCCAGCCACAGCATCACCAGCGGAGGATGCGCGTTTGACAACGTCGTGTGTGGAATCAACGATCCTGTCAGCAGCAGATCGCGAGCCGCAGGAACGAAATATCCCGCTTCGTCCCAGAAGTACGGCAAGCGCAGCAACGGCGCGTGCAGCAGAAACAGGCTGGTGAAAATCAGAGAGAAGGCGAATAGTTGGTCGCGAATCGACCCCCACGCAGATGCGGGCAAGGAAGCGCCGTGCGGCCCAGCTGCTCGCGACTGCGGAAACTGGCCGCCCATGGCGTTAATGAATCGGTCCGCCGCCGGGAGTCATGCGCGGATCCAGTTTGATCTCGCCGAAGGTGCCTTCGTAATTCACCAGGTTCTGCTGCAGGATGGTGTACAGCGCCTTGGCCTGCTGCGGGCTCAGGTAGATGCCCTGGAAATTGTTGACTTCGACCTTGGTTTCGTCCTGTTGCTGCAGGGTGCCGAAGACCAGGAAGAAGTCCCAGACGTTGACCCTCACTTGCACGCTGTTGGCGTAGTTCTCGCGGTAGTCGGAGGTGTTCGTAAGCTGAATCGACGGTTGCGTGGGATTAGCCATTATGACCTCGAGGCGCATCGCGCCGGAAGACGCAGTGTAACAAAGATTGCGCCATCGCCGAGGAACCTGCGTCTCGCCGCGCAACAAAAATGCGGCTCCCGAAGGAGCCGCGCAAGTGAAGCAGAAACAACTCTAATTAGAAGCTAAACCGAGCATTCATCTGAATGATGCGGCCAGACAGGGTCACACCGGCAAACGCGCCGTAAGGCGTGGTGGCGGGTACAACGGTGTTCAAGACCTGGCCGAAGACTCCACCGTTGACGCTGTTGGAGGGCAGATCGAAGTTCGGGTGATTGAAGAGATTGAAGAAGTTCGCGCCGATCGCGAAGTTCATTCTCTCCTTGATCTTGAAGTTCTTGGTGACGTTCATGTCTGTATCAAAGTAGCCTGCACCCGAGAAGGTGCCGCGCGCGATGTTGCCGAAGTTGGATTGGATCCCATTCTGCGGGGCAACCGAACTCGACAAGAACTGACTCGGGCTAACGCATTCGATATTCGGATTGCCGCAGCCGCCCTGGTTGAACGTTCCACCCAGGAAGAATCCCAACGGTGTCGCGGTGCGCAGTCCGGTTACGTTGTTGAGGTAGCCACGAACCGTGGTGTTAACCGGGCTCCAGGGATATCCACTGTGGTAGTAGATTGTGCCAGCGACCGTCCAGCCACCCAGAGCAGCCTTCTCGAAACCATTACTCCAATTGCTCTTGGTGTTGTACACGTAGTTGGCGCTGAAGTTCTGGCGAACGTCGTAGTCCGAGTTGCCGTACGCCGTGCCGGGAAGACCCGGTGACGCAAGGTAGCGCATGCTGACGTTGCTGTTGGCCGTGAACGGAAGCAGGCAGCTATTCGAACAAGTATCCAGCGCATGGCTCCAGGTGTAATTGAAGTTCGCCTGGAATTGGCTGCCGTAGCGCATCTTGAAGGTGGTGGTTACGCCGTTATAGTTCGACCAACCCGAGTTGTAAAGCGACTGGATCTCCGCAAAGCGGGCGTCCGGCGCTGCATTGGGGAGTGATCCGCCAACCCCGCCGAACGGGCAGTTCCTGCGGCAATATGCATTGCTCCACGGGTTGGCCGTCATTACGTCATAGCCGTGATTGCCGACGTAATTGACGGAGAAGCTGTAGTCTTTGCCGAGCTGCTGTTCAATCTGGAAGTTCCACTCCAGGAAGTTCGGATTCAGCAACTGCGAATTGACATCGCTGAAGGTCGGCGAGGTGAAGCCCGGCAACAAACCCTGTAACTGTGCCAAGGTCGCGCCGCCGGCGAAGCCTTGCTGGAAGACGGCTGCCGAATTCGACGCCTGGGACCGGATATTCCCCGGAACGTCGAAGGCGATTGCCCCGGTTTGGCCGGCTCCGAAGGTCGGATCGTTCGGCGCGTTGGTGATGAACCGGTCCACCAGCGTACCCGGGAAGAGGTCGCTGAACAGCCCGATACCGCCACGGATTACGGTGTTGGGGAAAATGTTGTAAGCAGCGCCAAAGCGAGGATTCCAGACTATTGGCTGGATGCTCGGGAAAGCGTTGCTCAATCCCGTCTGAATGACCTGGTTGTACGGTACGGTCGTGTCGTGCGGGAGCGCGGAGAACGGAGCCACCAGGCGCGCGAAACAGTTCTGTGAGCAGCTCGGGTTCGAGTTGCGGTCGATGCGCAGGGCCATCGTCAACTGCAGCTTGCTGGTCGCTTTCCATTGATCCTGCCCGTAGAAGCCCAGGGTGTACAGCTTGATGCGGGTCGCACCGAAGGTCGGAAACGCCTGGTTATAGGTCGAACCGTTGCCCTGGAACTGACCGTCGACGAATTCCGTCATCGAATTGACAGTCAGCAATCCGCTCGAGTTGACCCCGGTGGTGTAGTCGCTTACCAGGTTGCGGCGGTAGTTGACGCCGAAACCCAGGTCGTGGCGGCCAACCGACTTGGTGAAGTTGTCAGTGATCTGATACTGCGACACGATGCGGCCTTGGGGGTAGTTGCTGTCGCCCCCGCCCAAGGTCGCCAGCAGACCGTCGCCAAACTGCATCGTGGTGGGGAACACCTTCAGCGCCGCGGCGATGTCCGGCGGGCCAAAGATGGCCGAATACCACATGCCAGAAAGAATGAAGTTGTTGACCGTGGTGCTGTTGAATATGTGGTTCTCGGTGATCTGCCCTTCGTACTCCGGCTGCACGCTGTTGGCATTGAAGGCGGGGTTGATGGGATCGGTGCCGGTCGCCTGCACGCCGTGGTCAGTGCGGAAGCGGCCGTTCAAACGATCGTTGTTGCTGATGTTCCAGTCGATGCGCGTGCTCAGCAGCCACTCCTTGTTGAGGTTGTTTTGCGTGCTGCGGAACTGCGCGGCGCAAGGAATGGTGGTACCAAATCCCGCGGTACCTGCGAAATCGCCGCAACCCAGAGCCGGGTCATCAGCTGCAGTCAGCGCCGTAGCGCGATTCGCGCCCGGGGCATTCGCGTACAGGTTGAGCATATTCTGATAGAACGGCCCCGAGCCGGGTGTCATCGCGGCGACGTTCGCCTGAACGTACTGGGCGAATTGCGTGGTCGGAATGTAAATCGCGCCGCCCGCACCGGGAAGCACGTACCGCAGACCTTCTGTATCGAAGAAGAAAAACAGCTTATTCTTCACGATCGGTCCGCCGAATGACGCAGCCCACTGGTTGTTGTTGGAAAACGCCTGCTTGTTCGGATCCCCGGCTGCGATTTGGCTTTGCTTCAAGAACCACTCGTTAGCGTTCAGGGCGCGGCCATTCCACCAATACAGGGCATTTCCATGGAACTGGTTGGTGCCCGACTTGGTCGAAGCGTCCACGTGCGCGCCAGCCTGACGGCCGTACTGCGCGGTGTACCCATTGCTGACCACCGCAATCTCACCCAACTCGTTCGATCCCAACGCCAAGTTGCTGGCGCCCGAGTTGTTCAGGTTGAGGTACGGATCCATGTTATCGTTGCCGTTGGTGGTAAACAGGTTGGCCGTGCTGGGCAGGCCGAACGACGAGAAGTTGCCATAGCCTGATCCGGTGTTGAGCACGACTCCCGGTGCGGTATAGGCGTACGCGGTAATGTCGTTGCCCGGGACCGGAATATCGGAAAGCTGGGCAGCGTTGTAGGTGGTCGCCATGTTGGCGTTTTCCGTCTGAATCAACGGGGTCTCTGAGGTGACCTCGACGGTAGTCGAAGTCCCGGCAACGTTCAGCTTCACGGGCACGGCATTGACTTGGCCCAGGTTGACAGTGACGTTGCGGACTGACTTCTGCAGACCCGCTGCCTCAACCGTCAGGGTATAAGCGGCCGGTCGCAGCAATGTAAAGCGGAACTCGCCCTGGCCATTGGATTTCTGGGTTAGCACTTGACCGTGAGCTTCGTCCTTCAAGGTCACAGTCGCGTTGGCGACTACAGCTCCCGACGCATCGGTCACCGTGCCGGACAAATCGCCGGTCGTTCCCGTCTGCGCGAAGCCAACTGTTGCCATCGTCAAGACGACAGCCAACGAGAGAAGTATGAGACTGATTCGCCTCGCCTGCATTTGTTCTCCTTTTAAATCCATCAATATTCGTTTTGCTGAACAGCGCTGGAGTAACCCCATCTTGTCGCAGCGCAGATTCGTTTTGGTACCTTGGCCGCCCCGTCCAAGGACTTCCAACCCATTTAATCAAGGGCAATTCTGGTTCCACAACTTTGTGACTTTAGATTCAGCAACTTAAGCCGGATATGAGGGAGAGTGAATACAGTTGCATGGAGGGTCGATCAAGCAATCTACTAAATATCATAGTTGGCAGGCCACTTAAGAGACGTGCCAGCCATCAAGTAGTGCGCCTTTTAGCGGTAGGGAACGGCTTCGGTGCTTGGGCGTGGGAGCGCCCACCGGCTTAGCTACTTTGCTGGCATCGTGTAGTAGCCGGTGCGGTGCCGCACCTGCAACTCCGACGGGTTGGGATAGTCCTGGGTGGCGGGATTAATCTTGATCTCGATGCGACGGAATTCTGAGTCAGATAGTCGAGTGCTGGGATAGTAGGCGATCAGGTACTGCGTCCGCAGTTCATCACTGATCTGGCGGAATGCGGCGTCGAGTTGCTCCAGCGAGCTGGCGTAGAAGTACTTGCCACCAGTATCGCGCGACAGCTGGATCAGAGCATGCTCGCCGCCAATGTCGCGCCCGGCGCTGTTTTCGATCGGCACAATGATGATGCTGTACAGGATGACTTCCGCCTGTTGCGCCTCGCGCACAGCTTCCTGGTAGCTGGTCTTGCTGACCGTATCGCCGCCGTCGGTGATGACGACCATGACCTTGCGCCCGCGCCGGTCCAGCAAGGCGTCGGAGCCGAGATAGAGCGTGTCATACAGCGCTGTCGCCGCTCCTGTATGGACCCGGCTTATTCCCCTGTCGATTGCCCGCAGGTCGGCGGTAAACGGCGTCAGTTGGTCAACCACCTCGCTGAACTGAAACAGCGAGATACCGTCTATGGGTCGTAGTATCGCGTGTGCGAAGCGTCGCGCCGAATCCAGCTCCAGCTTCTGGTCATTGCGTGTGCTGAGGCTGGTGTCGATGGCGATCACGATGGATAGCGGCAGCTCCGACTCGCGCTGAAAGACCGCGATCTTCTGCGGTTTGCCATCCTCGAAAATCTGGAAGTCCTCCTGTTTCAGCGACGACACCGGAGCGCCGCCCGTATTCGTCACCGTCGAAAATACGTTAACCAGCTTGACGTTGACCCGGATCGTGGTGTCGGAGTCCTGCTCAGCAGGCGTAGGTTGTTGCTTCTCCGGGGGATGCGGAACCGTGGTTGCCGCCGGCTTGGTACTATCCGGCGGACGCGGAACCGTGCTCTGCGCCGTCTGCGTCTGCGCAGCCAGCGATACCGCTGCCAGCAGGCATAACAGACCGCCAACCCACGCCGTCCAGCTCCGCTTTGTGGTGGGACCAGGGAAGAAACGAGAGGCTGCGAACATTCGATTACTAAAACCCCAGTACAGCTACTTTGACGCGGCGTTGCCACCAATTGGCACTTCCGGTGGAAACGGCTCGCCGTCGGCCCAAACCGCCCCATCCTCGAAGTATTCCTTCTTCCAGATGGGCGCCGTCTTCTTCAGGGTATCAATCATCCATCGGCAGGCTTCAAACGCAGCGGCCCTATGCGCCGACGCCACTGCGATGTACACACTGCTCTCGCCAATCTCTAATCGTCCCAGCCGATGCACCACCCACACGTCGCGAATGACATGATTAGCCAGCGCCTGCTCCGCTAGTTGCTCCATCTGCCGCAACGCCATCGGCTCGTAGGCCGAATAGTCCAGGTAAAGCGTGCGCCGTCCGCGCGTTTGGTTACGGACGATGCCGTCAAACACTACCACCGCGCCGTCTTCCGGCTGTTTGATCGCCGCCGCGATCGCCGCGCCATCGATGGCATGAAGTACCAGGGCGGCATGTTCAGTCGTCTGCGTTCCGGCAGGGTCGCCGCCGACAGAATCTTCTGGTGCGCCACCGCTCACCGGAGGAATCAGCGCAACCTCATCGCCTTCGTGCAAGGCGGTCTCGCCACCCGAATATTCATAGTTCACCGCCAGCGCGATGGCATGGCGAAACTCCTGAAGCTGCGGAATCCTCTGCTGCAAAGCCGCATACAACTCGGCCAAGACGGTGCCGTCCGCCACCTCGACCGTCTCTCCTTCGCGCCCCGCGATCTCCTTCAGCATTCCGAGGTACCGCACCCTCACCTGCATGAAGTAAGCATAGCTCAAGTGGTCTGATGGCTGCGGAGCACTGAGCTGAACCGTATAAGGCCCGGTTCGAGCAACGAGATCTCATCGATTGACCGTCACCGACTGGGGCCTGCATAGTTATACGTCTTTGAATTTCTCAATCGGCGCTGTACCATTTACCTATCTTCTTTACTGTCAGATACAGTCAGCCAACGCAGCCAGCGAGCAGGCTTTCCCCAATCGATTTTCAGGGTCCTCGCTATGACGGAGATGCGCCGCAGGTGCGCAGATGAGGGTCGTCGCTGGTGCCTCGTCGTTCCTATCAGGAGGGTTGAATGCAGCGTTATCGGATGGTTGTAGCATTCCTCGTTTTTCTGTTGTCCGTCGGCACGGTTGCAGCGCAGTCCACTCCGGAATTTTCCACCGCGAACCAGATCGCCCAGTTGCAGCAGCAAGTTGCAGACGCCAAGGGCTCGGCCGACAATGCCTGGATGCTGGTCAGTTCGGCTCTGGTGCTGATGATGACTGGCCCCGGCCTGGCTCTCTTCTACGGCGGCTTGGTGCGCAAGAAGAACGTGCTCTCGACCATGATGCATAGCTTTGCCATGATGGCAGTGATCACGTTGCTATGGGCGCTTGTCCTCTACAGCCTTTGCTTCGCCTCGGGGAACGGATTTGTTGGCGGATTCGGCAATGTGTTCATGCGCGGCGTTGGGGCGCAGCCCAATACCGACTACTCCCCAACCATCCCGCACCAGACTTTCATGGTCTACCAGTTGATGTTTGCCATCATCACGCCGGCACTCATTAGCGGCGCCTTCGCCGAACGCATGAAGTTCAGTGCCATGCTGGCATTCATGACGCTGTGGTCGATCGTCGTCTATGCGCCGATGGCCCACATGGTATGGGGCAAGGGTGGCATGCTCAACGCCAGTCTCGGCGGACGTTTCCCGACACTTGACTTTGCCGGAGGTACGGTGGTGCACATCACGTCCGGCGTTACTGCGCTTGTGTGTGCCGTGTATCTAGGCAAGAGGCTCGGATATCCCCGGGAGTTGATGCCCCCGCACAGTGTCGTACTCAGCTTTATCGGAGCGTGCTTGTTGTGGGTCGGCTGGTTCGGATTCAATGCCGGCAGCGCCTTGAGCGCAGGCAGTCTTGCCACCAGCGCCTTTGTCGCCACGCATTTCGCCGCTGCCGCTGCCGCCGTCGGTTGGGCCGTTGCCGAGTGGATTCGCAACGGCAAGCCCAGCGCCCTGGGTGCGATTTCCGGATGTGTCGCCGGACTCGTGGCCATCACGCCTGCTTCAGGTTTCGTCGGACCGATGGCGGCCATTTTTATCGGCCTGGTTGCCGGCATTGTCTGCTTCTTCATGGTTACGAGGGTGAAGATCGCGCTCGGTTACGACGATTCACTCGACGCCTTCGGCGTTCACGGAGTCGGTGGCACCATAGGAGCAATTCTGACCGGCGTCTTCGCGTCCAGGATGATCAATCCTATCTATAAGGACGCCCAAGGCAATGCTCTTCCAGTCGGCATGCTCGATGGCAACTACCACCAGATGCTGAACCAGTTGGTAGGTGTGGTGTGCGCCGTTATTCTGGCTGTCGTGGGAACCTTGGTCATCCTGAAGGTTGTCGATGTTGTGATTGGATTACGTGTAACTGCCGAACACGAAGTCGAGGGGCTCGACCTCACGCAGCACGGGGAAGAAGGCTATTACTGGGAGAGTTCTACTTCCTGAGTCGAGTGAAGCACGCGGCGTTGGTAAGATCTTTGATTCAAAGAGGCATCCTATGACGAAGCTGGAAGCAGTGATTCAACCGTCGAAGTACGAAGCTGTGAAAGACGCGCTGCTCGAAATCGGGGTGGAGGGCATGACGGTGATCGAGGTCCGCGGGCACGGCCGTCAGAAGGGGCATACCGAGTTCTATCGCGGTCGTGAATACGCCGTGGACGTGCTGCCCAAGGTGAAGATTGAAACCGTTTTACCCGACCGGTTGGTCGATGCTGCCGTTCGGGCTATCACCACAGCCGCGCGCACCGGTACGATCGGTGACGGTAAGATATTCCTTTCTCGTATCGACGAAGCGATCCGGATTCGCAACGACGAACGTGGCGAAACAGCGCTCTAGCAGGTTGCTCCATCACGAGCGTGTGCAGCGCACGGCAAATGGGAACCAGCCCTTGTTCGTAAAGGCGGTCGTCTGAGCCGGGCGCTGCTACCTGCTTTCCACATACTAGTCCTGCGATCTTCTCGTCAGTTTGTGCCCCGCCGCAAACCTAACTTGCGACGCAGCATTCCCGCCACTCCGACAAAGCCGCTGCCCACCATAGCAAGCGTTCCTGGTTCCGGAGTCGGAGCTGCCGGATCAAAAGGCGTGATCGACAACTGTACGTATGGGCCATTAGTGCCGCCGTCGATGCTCCTATAGCCCGCACCATCCCAGTACAGGTTTATTCCCGAGGCGATATTGGAATTACCGTTCAACTCGAATACGATGCCGCCTACGTCCACAGCCGGAAGACTTGGAAAATAGAGCAGATTATTGAATGAAAAGACATTCCCGCTCTCGCTGGAATCAAACACCCCGGTGATGGGCGCACCCAGGTAGGACCCTGCGGCATTCGTTACGAGGTAGGTACCGTTGCCTTCGTCGATTGTGTTCAACACTCCACTGACAGCGCCATTTCCAACGGCATAGCTAAATTGATAGTTCACGGAGGTCGCCGAGGCATACACTGCGCTAGCCAAAACGACGAAGTAGAGCACGAGCTTTTTCATGATTTCTCCAGATTTGTGGGAAGTGGGCAGCCGCCAGGCAGCTGCCCGATATTAGGTGGTGACCAAGGCTGTTAAGGGTGAAAGTTGCAGCTCAGCGTGCCGGCCAGATTGATCAATGGGTCTTAATTTCATTGAGCACTCCACGCATTTGCTTCGTTTATCGCAAGCTCGAGACCTCCGCCAACTGAGGGGTCTTTGCCGCCATTCTCCACAGCAGCTTGGCTGCCCGTAGACCATCACTTGCGGGAATGGGTAGCAAATTAAACGCCCCAAGCACAAAACTCGTGAAACACAGATTCGTGCCGCGTCCCGCAAGCAGACACACAATTACGGTCAGCAGGTTGGCCAGCGGCCCGGCCAGTGAGATCACGACGCACGCCAATGGCGACCCTGCCTCACGCACCACGTAAGGCCCGCGCCACGATAGACATATCCGCTTGACCTTGACGCCGAGCGCCCACGCGGCTAACAAGTGGGATGCCTCATGGAGCGTTACGGCGGCGATTGCGGATAACACAAAATTAAGGTTCATCAAACAACCCTCGCCGACCCGTATATTTGTCTATTGTTTGGATAGGTATATGCAGTCGAATATTTGGCCGGCATACTCATATTTAAGATACGTTTCATTCGCAACTCAACAATAAGGCGTGAAGAAAGTAACGACAAGAGATAGAACAGCCCGCCGCATGCCTTCTCTGACGTAGTTAGGTGAAGAAGCCGGAAGCACTAGAGAAGCTATACAGATGCGCATAAATAAAGGGACATAATAGTTAACAAAAAGAAGCCAGATAGGGTTTTATCAGCTCCGGGTGGGATTGCATTTCAGTAAAGAC
>Ga0207927_1001001_pt1 | contig 12080 bp, 8 predicted proteins | sample NGESurdeep072012_2_FD_184456 | JGI IMG/M metagenome (GOLD analysis project Ga0207927, IMG submission 184456) | Arctic peat soil microbial communities from Barrow, Alaska - NGEE Surface sample 210-2 deep-072012 (SPAdes) | ecosystem: Environmental > Terrestrial > Soil > Wetlands > Peat ... | reverse complement strand
GTGAGGATTGCGCTCGCCCAAATCAACCCTACCGTCGGCGACTTCACCGGCAATTCCGCCAAGATCATTGACTACTCCCTGCGGGCGAAAAGCACAGGCGTAGATCTCATTCTGTTCCCAGAATTAAGCGTTTGCGGCTATCCGCCTCGCGACCTGGTCGAGCGCTCCTGGTTTATTGAACGCAACCGCCGGGCTGCGGAAGAGATTGCCTCTCGTACCGTAGGCATCTCCGTGATCTGCGGATTGGTCACGCCCGCCAAATTGACCACGGGAAAGTCCGTGATGAATTCCGCCGCCCTGCTTCGCGATGGAAAGATTGCCGCCATTCAATCCAAGCGCCTGTTGCCGACCTATGACGTGTTCGACGAAGTGCGCAACTTTGCCCCTGCGGAGAAGCAGGCAGTGATCGCCGTCGAGGGTACTGAAATCGCCCTCACGATCTGCGAGGATGCCTGGAATGACAAGAACTTCTGGGACCGCCGCCTGTATGGGGTCGATCCCGTGGAAGACCTGATCGGAGCGGGCGGAAAGATTCTGCTGAATATTTCGGCGTCGCCCTTTTACCTGCGCAAGCGCGAACTTCGGCAGGACATGCTGTCGGCAATCGCGAAGCACTACCGCGTGCCGGTTGCCATGGTGAACCAGGTTGGCGGCAATGACAGTCTGGTCTTCGATGGCTCCAGTCTCGCGCTCGGCCCGGACGGCCAGCTCATCGCGCAGGCCAAGTCGTTCGAAGAGGACATAATCTGCTTCGATTCGGAGAGCCTCAAGGGCGATGTCCACGATCGCGATGAGGGTGTCGAGGCCAGTGCCTATGCAGCACTCGTTCTTGGTACGCGCGATTACGTGCGCAAGTGCGGCTTTCGCAAGGTCGTGCTTGGATTGAGCGGCGGTATTGACTCCGCTCTGACTGCTGCGATCGCGGTTGACGCCCTGGGCAAGGAAAACGTGATCGGAGTCGGCATGCCAGGGCCGTACTCCTCGCAAGGCAGCATCGATGACGCTGCCGCGCTCGCCACGAACCTCGGCATTCGTTTTGAGGTGGTTCGGATCGGCGACATCTTCGATACTTATCTACAATCCCTGAAACCGGTCTTCGCCAATCTCGCGCCCGATGTCACGGAAGAGAACGTGCAAGCCCGTATCCGGGGATCACTCCTGATGGCGCTGTCGAACAAATTCGGCGCGCTGGTGTTGACTACTGGGAACAAGTCGGAGATCGGCGTCGGGTATTGCACGCTCTACGGAGACATGTGCGGCGGTCTTGCCGTGATCTCCGACGTCCCCAAGACACTGGTCTATCGTTTGGCACGCTACGTTAATTCGCGAGGCCCCGTGATTCCAGATTCCACGCTGGAGAAACCGCCTTCAGCTGAGTTGCGTCCGGACCAGAAAGACAGCGACTCGCTACCGCCGTACGATGTTCTCGATACAATTCTGGAAGCTTACGTGGAGGACAATCAATCACCCGAAGCGATTGCTGACATGCACGGTTTTGACCCGGCGCTGGTTCGCAGGGTCGCCGGAATGGTAGATCGCAGCGAGTACAAACGTCAGCAGGCCGCTCCTGGATTGAAAATCTCGCCGAAGGCATTCGGATTCGGGCGGCGCTACCCGATCACCGCCAAGCTGGAATTCTGAACCATACTCTGCAATAGCATGGCTTTAATCATGAAAGGAAGAAATGAACTCTCGCCGGAATCTATATATCATTAAAGTGGTTACTATCACAGCGATATGCTTGTCGATTTTCTCCGGATTCGCCCAGACAAAGGCAGTTTCTACCGGTTCAGCGGCGGCTACGAGTTCCGCAACAGCGCTTCCCAGCGAGGCGACGGTGGATGCCTTCCTGAAGCAGATGTTCGGCTGGAACCAGGATTTGACTTGGAAAGTCGCGGGCATCAAGCCAGCCGAGGCCCCTGGCTTCGCCGAGGTTACCGCCGTCTTCAATACGCCACAGGGGCAGCAGATCTTCCGGATCTTCGTCACGCCCGATCAGAAGTTCGCGATGACGGGAGACATCGTTCCGTTTGGCGCCGATCCGTTTGCAACCGCGAGGGCGGACCTGAAGGGAGCTAACGGCCCTGTCCACGGCCCGGCAGATGCAGCCGTGACGATTGTCGAATTTGGAGACCTCGAATGCCCGGCCTGTAAAGCGGCCCAACCCAACATGAATAAGCTGATGCGGGGGGAGCCCAAAGCCAAGTTGATCTTCCAGAATTACCCGCTGGAATCGATTCACAAGTGGTCAATGGTGGGGGCGAAGTACTTGGACTGCCTTGGCCGGGAGAACAACGAAGCAGTTTGGAAATTCATCAGCACTGTGTACGAACATCAGGGTGAGATCACTCCGGAGACCGCCGAAGCAAAGCTTGCAGGCTACGCAAAGGACGCAGGGGCTGATCCCGCCGCGGTTTCGGCCTGCGTGGCCAAGCCGGAGACGGAGAAACGGGTGCGCGAATCGCTGGCGATGGGCACGAAACTGGGCGTAACCAGCACCCCAACGTTTTTCATCAACGGACGCAAAGTCGTCGGGTTCGGGAACAACACCCCGTACGAAATTGTGAAGTCAATGGTGGAATATGACCTGACCAACGCAGCGAAGTAGGTCGTCGCGGCTTCAAACCGTTACAGCCGGAACCACGTGTTCCGGGCATTTCTATTGTGGATGTCAAGGGTTAGTGTCCCATCGGCAACTCGACCGCGAATCCCTCGCTCGACGCCATGCGCGTTATGTGGGGCGTCATCACAATCAATAGTTCGTCGTCATTCACATTCTTGTCGTGAACGGCTGCGGCGTAACTGGCTACGGGAACCCGGCTCAGAAAGGGATAGCCAGACAGACTGTGAGAGTCAGCCTTGGAGATCAATCCCGCCACCACGCCCGATTCTTCATTCTTCAGCGTGATGCTGCCGGTGTACTCCCGGTTCAGGATGATTGGGATTCCGTTAACGCTTTGACCACCCAGAGTGCGAATGTTCACCTCGATCTTCAAGCTCACATCGGTATTTGAATGGATGATCGGAGTCGCCTTCATGTTCAATCCGAGATCTTCAAAGTTGAACGAGGGAAACGGTGCGATGTAGGACTGGTTCCCCAACACCTTCGAAATCGCGCTGCTGTTGTAAATCGGGGCGAAGGTTGCATTTACGATGGGATAGCGTTCACCGATCTTCAGCACGGCGGGCGTGTTTTGCGAGGCAAGCAACGTAACGTGCTCCAGGTTGTGCACGTCGGACTCATTCACACTCAAATTCACCGTCAACGGCGGGGTCGCGGAAACTCCCGTCAGGGTGAGGCCTCCGCCAAAGGTTGCAAAGGGCGTGGAGAGAAGCGAGTTCTGCGTTGACTGCTGCAATTGTGCGAGCAACGCCTGAATGGCCGTCGAATTGGCTTGGTTGATCCCACCGGAAGCAATCAGTTGGTTAATCAGGTCCGAGGCGCCCGCTCCGAGAGAGGCAATTAAAGCGGGACTGATATTGAACATGGTGAATTGGTTAGGCCATTGCGTACCCAGCTGCCGAACCAAGCTCGAGCTGATCTGGTAAACCCGCACGTCCAACAGGAGTTGAGGACGTCCCCCTGCCAAGCTCTCGATGAGCTTGCTGGCAGCTTCGACCACCGGCAACGGTGCTCGAATAGTGATGGTCGACTGCTGGGCGTTCTGCGAGACGAACTTTACGTCCAGGATCACCCGCAGCGCGTTCACCATGTCGGCTAGTTCCTGCGGCGACGTCGCGTCGGTCAGGTAGTAGGTCCGAATCGCCAATCGCTCGAAATTGCGGCGGTTCTCCAGCGTATCGGCAACCACGTACATCTGCGAACCGGAGAGTGCAATCCAGAACGTCTTGGTTACCTGAGTCGCGGCCTCCATTGCGGTGGCGAAGGTAACATCCTGAACTTCGAAATGAACCCGACGCGTCTGCACCGAATCGTCAATGGTGGCGGTAATGCCGTATGCCTTGGCGACTTGGGTGAGCAGGGTTCGCGAGTCGCCACGGAATTGAAAATCTTTTCGATCGGGACTCGGTGATACCGAGATCTCGACGGACTTCTGGACCACTTGCAGATTTTTGCTTGGCGCCACGCCACTTTCCCAAACTGAGTCGTTCAAGCGCTGACGGGCAAATTCATTTGTGGGATCGTACTTAAGGGCCTTCCGGAATTCAGCTGTGGCGGCGATTTCGTCTTTCGCCGCCATCGCTTTGTTGCCGCGCTCCAGGGCCGCCATCACCAATTGCTGGCGCGCAAATTCGCGGGCGGTCGCATACTCCAGGTTGCGCGGATCCAATTGTGACGCCTGTTCGAACTTCTCGAACGCAGCTTCAGTTTTACCCGAGGACTTCAGTTTCACTCCTGCCTTAAATTGCTTTTTGGCCTCGGCAATATCCTGAGGGCTTGGAGGCGCAGGCAAAACGGTGCTGGACGGTTTGATCTGATCCGCTGCAGGGGCATCCAGTTGAGCATCGTTCGTTGTCGCGGCAATTGGATCTGGAGTTCGATCGGTAATCGGCGGGCCGGCTGATGGGTTCTGCGCGGTGCCAGCGGTCGGATCCTGTGCTGTCAAAACGGCAGCGAAAGCTAGAGTTAGTCCGATCCCAAATAGGCAGCGCATGCTGATCAGATTCTAAGCCAGCGCGATTGCTGCTGTCGCCTGCGAGCCCCTGAGAATCGGAATGCGTGTGCTAAACTTCAGCCACGGCAGGAGCGAGGATGAAGCAGTTCGTACGCAAGATGTTGTTCGTTGACCTCTTCAAGGGTCTCGGGGTGACGTTTCGGAATCAGGCTCCCGAACAGCTCATAACCGAGCAGTATCCGTTGGAGCGCCCCCAGATTGCCGAACGATTTAGAGGTGCGCCTCGCCTGGGCGTTAATCCCGACACGAATGAATCCTTGTGCATAGCCTGCGATCTTTGTGCGGTGGCGTGTCCGGAGCATTTGATCGTCGTGGGCAGCGAACGCAATCCGGTGACCCGCCGCAAGGAACTCACCGAATTCACCTACGACCTGAGCCGTTGCATGTTCTGCGGATTGTGTGAAGATGCCTGTCCAACTGATGCCTTGGAACTTACCCAGGACTACGAGATGGCCCAGTACAGCCGGGAAGGTCTGATCTGGAACCGCGAGACCTTGGAGAAGGGACCAGAGCCGCATCCTTACAAACGCTAGGTCTGCGTCCCCGGGAGTGAAGCAAAGGCGCGAATTGCTCGCGTTTTTTTCATTTGGTGCCCCCGGAACTGATACCTACTCAAAGATGAGGATGGCGGCGGCGATCACGGTCGTCCACAGCCCGCGCTTGTCGCCCACGGCCGTCTGGGTTGTGTTCATAGTGCGGACGATCTTGTTGGATAGCCGATAAACTTCCTTCTTTTCATCCCACGACTTGTCGGCATCGAATTCGACATCCAGCGTGGTCGCCAGCATCTCGGCAGCGAGTTCTTCAGCGTAATCACCAGCGAGGTCTTCTTTCTCGCCGAACGAGTGGTGTTCGCTGAGGTAGCCAAAGGTGCTGCGATCGGCTGGAATAGCCAGTCCAATGCTCGAAGCAACCAAGCGGTGCGGTTCGCGGGTCGAATTCTCTGCCACCACCGCGAACGTCACTTCGCCCGGATAAAGGTATTTCAGACCTTCCTTGCGAGGTATTAATTTGCAGTGGGGTGGAAAGATGGACGAAACCCGGACGAGATTCTGCGCAGCGATTCCCGCGTCACGCAGCGCCAATTCAAACGATGTAAGCCGTTCCTTGTGCTTTCCCACACCCTTGGTGAGGAAAATGCGTTTCGGAACCATGTTCTTGCCCAATTTGAGCGCCTCCAGGGCGGAGATTGAATCTTCTCCGAATTTTCAAAAGTAACACACGCTTTCACCCGGTGTGTGAAAAGTAGGCGAAAAATTAACCTTAGGGCCACAAAGGGACTTTTCAGTCAGGAAGTGCGCGCGGCGCTGATCGCAGGAGCCCCAGTTTTCAGCTTCACGGCAATCTCGATGAACGCAAGCGCGGCGCGGCTCAGGGCTTTGTCTTTCCGGAATACCAGGGCCAGATCACGCTGCACGACCGCGTCCGCGATCTTCAGGGCCGACAGCGTCTTGGACTTGATTTCCTCGGCGACGTTGGAGCGCGAAATAAAGCTAATACCCACGTCCGCGGCCACAAATCGCTTTGTCAGTTCACTCGAGTCGAGCTCCATCGAAATAATCGGCTTCAGCCGGCGCTCGTGAAAAAGCGCCTCCAAAGTATCTCGAGTACGGCCCAACTTCGGCAGCAGTAAGCGGTATTGTGCAACATCTGCCAGCGAGACCTCGTTGCGGCCGGCCAAACTATGTTTCACCGCTGTGATCACGACAAGCTCATCCTTATGTATGGGAACGACCGTGTATCGCTTGTCCTTGATCGGCATCGAGACAACGCCGAAATCGCAAGAGTTCTCAATCAGTGCCTCGAGGATCTTCTGGTGTTCAGAGCGTTTGACGTTGACCGCTACATCGGGGTATTGCCGCTTGAACTCCGCGAACACTTCCGGGAGGATGTGCAGGCAAGTACCCTCATTGGCTGCAACTACGATTTCGCCCCGCGGCACCCGGTGCATCTCCGCCAGCGCGATCAACATTACCCGGCGCTGTTCGATCGTCTCCTCGGCATACTGCTGGAAGACCTTGCCCGCAGCCGTGACCGCCACACGCCCGCCGCTTCGATCCAGCAGCTTGGCACCCACTTCTTCCTCGAGCGAGCGAATTTGCGACGAAATTGCTGGTTGCGTGCGGAAGCGTCGCTCTGCGGCCCGCGAGAAGCTGCTGAGCTTGGCGACCTCCAAAAACGTCTCGATTTGATCGAAGTCCATGTGTAGCTACGAGAGCTGCACTTCCATAATACGAAATTATGCTGCCGATAAAATGATTGTATGCCCTGCGGCTCGGGCGGCAGCGTATTCTGTCGAAGGACCTCGCAAGGAGCTCGTCATGGCCGCACCCAAGGCTGATCCGAAAGCCGTACTTGAATTTGCCAAGCACAACAACGTTCAGATGCTCGATCTTCGCTTCACCGATCTGCCGGGACTCTGGCACCACGTGTCGTATCCCATTGGGCAGCTCACGGAAGAGTCCTTCGAAGAGGGCTTTGGCATGGATGGCTCTTCAATTCGCGGCTGGGCGGCCATTCACGAAAGCGACATGCTCCTCATTCCCGATGCGTCGCGTTATTTGCTTGATCCCTTTACTGAGGTTCCAACGCTGGTCATGGTTTGTGACGTGATCGACCCCGTCACCAAGCAGCGCTACGATCGCGATCCGCGCTACATCGCCAAGAAAGCCGAGATCTACCTCACATCAACCGCGATGGCTGACACCGCTTATTTTGGCGCTGAGGCCGAGTTTTTTATCTTCGACAACGTGCGCTTCGACCAGAACGAGCATGAAGGCTACTACTTCATCGACGCTGAAGAAGGCCGCTGGAACTCAGGGCGGGCAGAGGGCAATCTCGGTTATCGCCCGCGTTACAAGGAGGGCTATTTCCCAGTCCCGCCAACCGATCACTACCAGGACCTGCGCACTGAGATGGCACTCACCATGCAGAGCTGTGGCCTTGAGGTCGAGTGTCACCACCATGAGGTGGCCACGGGGGGCCAGACCGAAATCGACCTGCGCTTCGACTCCCTGATTCGCTCGGCCGACAACATGATGCTCTTTAAGTACATCGTGAAGAATGTCGCTAACCAGGCCGGCAAGACAGTGACCTTCATGCCTAAACCGCTCTTTCAGGACAATGGCAGCGGCATGCACACCCATCAATCGCTGTGGAAGGACGACAAGCCGCTGTTCGCGGGAGACGGCTACGCGGGACTGTCGCAGCTGGCGCTGTGGTACATCGGCGGTCTGATTAAACACGGCCCCGCGCTGTCGGCGATTATCGCTCCCACCACCAATTCCTATAAGCGCCTGGTGCCGGGATTCGAAGCTCCGGTGAACCTCGCCTATTCGCGGCGCAACCGCTCGGCCGCTGTTCGCATTCCGATGTATTCGGCCTCGCCGAAGGCTAAGCGTGCTGAGTTTCGCCCACCGGATCCCAGTTGCAATCCATATCTGGCGTTTGCCGCCATGCTGATGGCCGGCATCGATGGCGTGGAGAACAAGATCGATCCCGGGCCACCGCTGGACAAGGACATCTACGATCTCGGTCCCGAGGAACTGGCCAAGGTACCGTCGATGCCGGGCTCACTGGATGCCGCGTTGGACGCTCTCTCGCGGGACTGCCAGTTCCTGATGAAGGGCGACGTTTTCACCGAAGAAATGCTGAACACCTACATCGATTACAAGCGGGAGAAAGAGGTGGACGCGCTCCGCCTGCGTCCCCATCCCTATGAATTCATGATGTACTACGACGTTTGAGAGTCGTTCTGTACGGTGCCCTCGCCAATTGGTTGGTGTAGTTGTCGTTTCGACGAGGTTGCGGAGGCCATGTCCGGCGTGGCGACTAGCAGCATTAGTCCTTGCTGAACGGAGTCCAGCGACGCGCGACCGCTAGGCGGAGTCGACTGGACTCGCACTTCACCAGTACAATCCAAAGAACTATCCAGTTACTTCTGACCTGATCGCAAAGCCACGGTCGCTCGCGTCTGCGAACTGCGCGGCGCACTCTGACGTGGTAGCGGAGTTTTTGACACGGATTCGTGGGTGTTGATTGGTGATCTTCTACCGGAGCACATCTTGAGAGTCGGGCTGAGAAAGCTTCTCATTCGCCTGGCGCTTTTGAGTGCTTTGTTGAGTATTCCGCTCGCGGGCCAACAGCCCGAATCTCCAACCGCTCCTGCCCCAATCAAGTCCGAAGATGACACGCTTTCTCACCCCAACGAAACCAACTTCCTGAAGCATTTGGCCGTAGATCAGAAAGACATTTGGACCAGTCCTCTGCGGCTGCAACCGAAGGATGCGACCTGGCTTGTTCCCATGGGCGGCATCGCAACCGGCTTGTTCGTTACCGATCCTGCGAGTTCGTTCGGCATGGCCAGCTATCACCCGCAGACATACGTCACAGCAGGGAACGCGGGGCTGTTCGCCGCCGCCGGCCTCTCCGGCTCGGCGTATTTGTGGGGCCGCATTACCAAGAATGAGCGCATGCGCGAAACCGGCGTTCTGGCGACTGAGGCGATGATCGATGTTCTTGGCCTGCAGTACGCACTGCAGTACAGCACAGGACGTTTGACTCCAGTCCAATCGAACTACCAAAACGCCTTTTTTCAGGGGGGGACGTCTTTCCCGTCTAATCACGCGACCCTGACCTGGGCCTTCGCTTCCGTCGTGGCGCAGGAATATCCCAATCCCTTCGTGCAAATCGGCGCATACGGACTGGCAACCGGGGTCAGCCTGGCGCGTGTTGCAGCGGGACAGCATTTTCTTTCCGACGTTTTTATCGGCGGTCTAATCGGTTACCAGGTTGGGAGGCACATCTATAAGACGCGACACAATGCCAATCTTGATGAACTGCCGGTGGAAATGGCCCCCAATCCCGATCACCTCGGGAGCACATACGTCCCCCTCGATAGTTGGATTTATCCAGCCATGAATCGGCTGATCTCGCGCGATTACATCGACTCGGCCTACATGGGGATGCGACCTTGGACGAGAATGAACTGCGCGCGCATGTTGTCTGATCTGGACGATGACCTGCAAGGAAGCCCGACTCTGCCCCCAGACATCTCCATCACGATCAAGTATCTCAAGACGGAGTTTGCCGACGAACTCTCGGGTATCGAGGGGAAGCCGATTGAGTCTATCGAGTTGTCCTCGGTGTATACGCGCATCACGGGGATTGCGGGTCAGCCCCTCAACGACAACAACCTGGGCCAAACAATCATCAACAACGACGGCCGCCCGTATCAGCAGGGAATCAATAACTCAACCGGATTCTCCGCGCGCGCCGAGGACGGCCGGTTCGCGTTCTACGTCAACGGAGAGTACCAGCACGCGCCCTCGGCGCCAGCGTATCCCTTGCTCACCAGGCAGGTGATCGCCGCCGTGAATCACGACCCTTTGCAGCCTGACACACCGTTTCCTACCATTAACCAGTTCCGCCTGCTCGACACGTATGCTACCTTGCGATTTCTGGGTCAGGATATTTCGGTCGGGAAACAAACTTTGGATTGGGGCCCCACACAAAGCGGCTCGATGGCGATGAGCAATAACGCGGAGCCTTTCTGGATGCTGCGAATCAATCAGACGGAGCCGCTCTGGGTTCCGGGGGTCTCGCGCTTATTCGGCCCGTTTCGCTTCGATAACTTCTTCGGAAAACTGTCTGGCCACACCCAGTTTCCGCAGGGACCCTACATGTTTGGAGAGAAAGTCAGCTTCAAACCGTTTGCGGAAATTGAAGTGGGTACTCACAACAAGGTCAGACCGTTCAAGGGCATCGAGATTGGCTTCAGCCGGACGGTGGTCTTTGCCGGTCAAAACCACGTTCCGTTGACTTTTGGATCTTTCTGGAACAGTTTTACGAGCTTTGGAAGTGTGCCGGCCGACGTCAAGTTCTCGCGCAACGACCCTGGCGCTCGTTTCGCGACCTTCGATTTCTCGTGGAGATTAGGGAGTTGGGTCACTATCTACACCGACTTAGTCACCCACGATGAGATCACGCCGCTGGCCGCTCCTCGACGAGCGGGACTCAATCCGGGTATATATCTCACGCATTTTCCCCGAATTCCCAAGCTCGATCTTCGTGTGGAAGGGCTAACTACGAATCGGTTTGTCTCTCCCGCACTGGGAGGCTATTTTTTCTACTACGAAATTCTTTACCGCAATCTCTACCTGAATAACGACAACCTCATGGGGAGCTGGATTGGACGCGAGGCGACCGGCGCCCAGGCCTGGGCCACCTATTCAATGACTCCCATGACTAACATCCAGGTGGCCTATCGCAACATGAAAATTGCGCAGGACTACATCCCGTCGGGAACGACGCAGCAGATGGGGAGTGTGGCAGCTACTCTACGGTTTCGCAAGCAGATGGAGTTGAAGAGCTTTCTGCAATATGAGTCGTGGCTAGTACCAGTGCTCAACCCCAACCGGCAGCGTGATTTCACGGCTTCGGTTCAGCTCACCTGGTTTCCAGATGCGGCCTTGAGGCGCTAATACCCTGGAGCGTGACAGTAGGTGGACAGCCCGATCGTCGAGGACCGGCCTAAGACTTCTCAGGTGTGACAAACAAAGCCTGTCTCTTCCCCAACTGTGAGCGAACAAAAGCGGTTACATCCCCAAGAATATCTTCCAGGGAATGCTTGGGCCGGTAATTGAGCCACCGCTCGGCCTTGGAGATATCGGGAACTCGCCGAACCATGTCCTCGAACCCCGGACCGTAGGCCTCGCTGTATGGGACGTGGCGGATGACGCTGGCCGACCCGGTGATCGTAATCACGCGACGAGCCAGGTCGGCGATGCTGATCTCCTCGACGTTGCCCAAGTTAAAAATCTCACCGACCGTGCTTTCGTCCGCTGCAATTGCAAGAAAGCCATCGATTACGTCGTCGACGTGTCCAAAACAGCGGGATTGCTGACCGCTTCCGAAAACGGTTATCGGCTCATCGAGCAATGCCTGTCGCACGAACGTGGGCACCACCATGCCGTAACGTCCCGTCTGGCGCGGCCCTACGGTGTTAAAGAGACGGACTATGGTAACCGGAAGTTTGCGCTCACGGAGGTAAGCCAATGCCAGGAACTCGTCGATGGCTTTTGAGCACGCGTACGCCCAGCGGCTGTTGTAGGAGCTGCCCAATACCAAGTCGTCTGTTTCCGCGAAAGGCAGTTTGTTCGACTTGCCGTAGACTTCCGAGGTCGACACCACGATAAGGCGCCTTTGCTTCTTGGCGGCAAGCTGAAGAACTAATTCGGTCCCTCCAACGTTGGTTTCAATCGTTTGAACGGGATAGTCCACAATCCGCTTTACCCCAACTGCTGCAGCAAGATGGAACACAATGTCGGCCAAGTCCACCAATTCGTGTCAAGGGCGGAGCAAAACTAGACCAGTGCGGCGGAGTAAAAGTAGACCAGTTGTATAGGTAGGAGATCGGGGATTGTCGGGGAGGAGGACGTCTGG
>Ga0207927_1001000_pt1 | contig 12084 bp, 7 predicted proteins | sample NGESurdeep072012_2_FD_184456 | JGI IMG/M metagenome (GOLD analysis project Ga0207927, IMG submission 184456) | Arctic peat soil microbial communities from Barrow, Alaska - NGEE Surface sample 210-2 deep-072012 (SPAdes) | ecosystem: Environmental > Terrestrial > Soil > Wetlands > Peat ... | reverse complement strand
TGCAGGTTGACGCCCCATGCGCCGATCTCGCCGAGAATGGCAACGATATCATTGGGAGAGATGGCGGGACGAACGGCCTCGCCAAATGGGTCGCGCCCGCGGTTACCAAGTGTCCAGAGGCCAAAGGAAAATTTGTGTTCCGGCCGGGGATTGTATTTGTCGTTCGACATGAGTCCTCCGAGAAAGTTGGCGGCTTATCTAGCCGCGGATGAATTCGAATTGCCACGAATCTGTTGCAGCGCGGGATACATGCGACGGTACATCTCGTACTGACGATTCATCAGAGCGCTGGTGACAGGGTCAGAAGCGATCCGCTTCGCAATGCGCAGCGATTGCTGACAGGCTTCATCGACGCTTGACCACGTTCCTGCTCCGACGCCAGCCAGCAGTGCTGCTCCGTACGCTGCGCCTTCTTCTGCTTCGACGACTTCAACGGAGTGACCGTAAACGTCAGCTTGAATCTGACGCCACAGCAAGGAGCGCGCTCCGCCTCCACCGAGCCGGATATCGGTGACCGGCACCTTCATTTCGGCAAAAATAGAGAACGAATCACGCAAGCTGAAGGCAACGCCCTCCAGGATCGCCCGGATGATGTGGCCGCGGCCGTGATTGGCCGCCAGTCCTACGAGCGCCGCTCGCGCCTGCGGATCAAGATGCGGAGTCCGCTCTCCCATCAAGTAAGGCGCCCACAGCACTCCATCACAGCCGGGTGGAACGGCCGCCGCTTCGTCTGACAGGCGCTCATAGGGATCGCGGGAATCTTCAGTGATCGTGCCGAAATTGTCGCGGAACCAACGCAGGGAAAGTCCTGCCGCCTGGGTCACGCCCATCACGTGCCAGCGTCCGGGGATGGCGTGGCAGAAGGTGTGCAGCCGTCCTCTAGGGTCGAGTGCAGGCCTATCTGTTGCGGCGAAGACGACGCCAGAGGTGCCAATGGTTGCGTGCACCGCGCCGGGGCTAACGATGCCGAGCCCGACTGCGCCGGCAGCTTGATCGCCAGCGCCAGCGACCACCGGCGTACCTTTCAGCAAACCTGTTGCTTCAGCGCCGGATTCGGAAATTCTCGCGCACACATCAGGTGACTCAAACAGGGGAGGAAGGCAGGCGAGGTCAATCCCCGTCGCGCGGGCCATCTCGCTCGACCAACGCCGATTGGCGACGTCGAGCAACAACGTGCCCGAGCCATCGGCCATGTCCATCCCGTACTCACCGGTAAGACGATAGCGAACGTAATCCTTGGGGAGCAGCAAGGTGCGAAAGCGCTCGTAAAGTTTGGGCTCGTGTTTCCGCACCCAGAGAAGTTTGGTGAGGGTAAAGTTCGTCAGCGCGGGATTACACGTCCACGCGATAATCTGGTCCTCACCTAGTTGAGTTGTTAATTCGCGAGCTTCGTCCGCGGTGCGTTGATCACACCAGATCAAAGCCGGGCGCAAGACTTCGCCCGCAGCGTCGAGAAGCACAGCACCGTGCATCTGGCCGGAGAATCCCACGGCGCCTATCTCGCTCGGACTGCTTCCCGAACCGGCCATGACTTGCTTGATCGCGTCGCAAGTGGCGCGCCACCAGTCGCGGGGATCCTGCTCGGCCCATCCGGTTTCTGGCGATGCAAAAGGTACATGATCGGCGGTGCGCGACGCCACAACAGTTCCCTGTCCATCGATGAGCACCGCCCGCGTGCCGCCCGTACCGACATCAATTCCCAACAATCTCGCTGGCATGAACTTTCTTCCACTTCCGAATTAAGGATGAACTGCGTGAGGCCGGATAACCCTAAGAATGGCGATCCACAACCTCATCTCCGGATTATCACGCGGCGCGGGATGAAAGAAAAGCTAAATCGTGTACGTTAACGGTGGTATAAATGAGGCGAACGGTCGAAACCCAAATTACCCCAGTCCGAGGCCTTCTTATGCGAAGGATGTCGATTCCGTTAATGGCAGTGGTGCTTGCGATGTTTCCGGGTACAGCCCAGTCTCAGCCATCCAATGCGCCGTATAAAAATCCAGCACGCCCAATCGATGAGCGTGTAAAGGACCTGCTCGGGCGCATGACGCTGGAAGAAAAGGTTGCCCAACTGCAATCCACCTGGCAAAACTACGGCCAGAAACTGCCGGCTGACGCCTATTTCGTTGACGCTAACGGAAAACTCGACGTGGCGAAGGCGACGGCCATGCTGAAGAACGGACTCGGTGAATTCAGCCGCCCTAGTGAAGCGGTAGCGGGTGTGGGCCATCCGCAGAACGCTACCCCTGCCGCCATGGCCGGGCTCACCAACCAAGTGCAGAAGCTGATGATCGAGGACACCCGGCTCGGCATTCCCCTGATCTTCCACGAAGAGTGTCTGCACGGACTGGCTGCTTATCATGGCACCTCGTATCCGCAAGCCATCGCGCTGGCGGGCACGTGGGATCCAGCTCTCCTGCAACGCATCTTCACTGCGACTGCCCTTGAAGTTCGGGACGCGCGGCGTGCAGGAGTGCCTGATGCCGGTCATCGATCTGGCGCGCGATCCGCGATGGGGCCGCACTGAGGAGACCTACGGCGAAGATCCATACCTCGTCAGCCGCATGGGCATTGCCGCCGTGAAGGGCCTGCAAGGTGAAGGCCAAAACATTGATGCAGACCACGTGCTGGCTACGTTGAAACACTTCGCAGTGCACAGCCAGCCCGAGGGGGGAGCCAACGTCGGCCCAGCACTGTACTCTGAGCGCGCGATCCGCGAGTCGTTCCTCGTGCCCTTCCAAGCGGCCATCGACGAAGCGCACGCGCGTACCATCATGCCCTCATACAACGAACTTGATGGCGTTCCGAATCACAGTAACGTGTGGCTGCTTCGCGACGTTCTTCGCAAAGAATGGGGCTTCGACGGACTGGTCGTCTCCGACTACTTCGCCATCGACGAGATGATCCAGAAGCACCACATCGTCACCGACTGCGCGGGCGCAGCGAAGTATGCGATCGAGGCGGGAGTCGACATCGAGCTTCCCTATGGCAAGTGTTACGCCGAATTGCCAGCGCTGGTGCGCAGTGGGCAGGTTCCTGAGGCGCTAATTAACGAATCTGCAGCACGCGTGCTGCGCGCTAAATTCGAGTTGGGGTTGTTCGACCATCCCTACGTCGATCCGAAACGGGCCGACGCGGTCAGCAACACTCCCGCTAATCAGCAACTGGCGCTGCAAGCGGCACACGAAGCCATCACGCTGCTGAAGAACCAGAACAACTTGCTGCCGCTCGACCTGAGCAAGACAAAGCGCATTGCGGTGATCGGGCCGAATGCCGCTGACGTGCACCTGGGCGGATATAGCGGCGAGCCTGGGCGTGGAGTTAGCATTCTGCAGGGCATCAAAGACAAGGTTGGCGGCAAAGTCGAAGTGCTCTATGCCGAAGGCTGCCGCATTACGGAGAGCAAGCCCGACTGGAACGCCGACAAGACTGTTCCCGCCGATCCGGCGCTCGATCAAAAGCGCATAGCAGAAGCTGTCGCAGTCATTCAGAAAGCCGACGTCGGAATTGTTGTGGTTGGCGAAAATGAGCAGACCGTTCGCGAGGCGTGGGCGGATACGCACCTCGGCGACCGCGACGACTTGAACCTGCTGGGAAGGCAGGATGAACTGGTGAAGCAGTTACTCGCCACCGGCAAGCCGCTTGTCGTCGTATTGATTCACGGGCGTCCCAACTCCATCAACTTCATTGCGGAGAATGCACCTGCGATTCTCGACGGCTGGTATCTCGGACAAGAGGGTGGCACGGCACTGGCCGATGTGCTCTTCGGCGACTACAACCCGGCCGGGAGAATGCCTATCACGATTCCTCGCTCAGTGGGCCAGCTTCCCGATCACTACTACATGAAGCCGACAGCCAAGCGTGGCTACCTGTTCGCGGACAAGTCGCCACTCTATCCATTTGGCTTCGGTTTGAGCTACACCACGTTTAGCTATACAAACCTGCGCGTAGCCCCGTCGACGACTCCGGCATCGGGCTCCGTTACGGTGCAGATCGATGTAACCAACACCGGCAAACGTGCAGGCGACGAAGTCGTGCAACTCTACATTCGCGATGAAGTCAGCTCGGTGACGCGTCCGGTCAAGGAATTACGCGGCTTTGAGCGCATTTCCCTAAAACCGGGAGAGACCAGGACAGTGGCGTTTACGCTAGGGACTCCGGCATTGCAGTTCTACAACCGCGACATGAAGCGCGTAGTTGAATCCGCAAAATTCACCGTGATGGTTGGACCAAATTCAGTGGACTTGCAATCGGCTACGTTCGAAGTAAAACAGTAAGAAAAGGTCTCGCCGCGATGAACAGTAAACGCAGCGGAATACCACAGATTGCCGAACTGGCGGGCGTGTCCATCGGCACTGTGGATCGCGCCCTGCACGGACGGCCGGGCATCAATGATGAGACGCGGCAACGAGTGCTCGCTATCGCCAAGGAAATCGGGTACCGGCCTAACCTTGCCGCGCGCTCGCTTTCAACCGGCCGGCGCATTCGCATCGGCGTCTGTGTTCCCCAGGAGATCCGATACTTCTACAACGAACTCTGGGAAGGCATCCACGATGAGGTCAGCCGGTATGCCGATCGCGGAATAGAGTTCGTGCTTCATCCCATCCCTGAACTCGGAAAAGGTGAGCGGCAGGGTTTTCGCAAACTAATTGATTCAGGTGTGCAAGGCATCGTCATAGCTCCCGGAAACCCGAGTGCCGTGCAACCGTTGATCGACGCCGCAGAGACAAGTGGTGTTCGCGTGGTCTGCGTATCGACCGACGCGCCGGGCAGTCAGAGGTCATGCATCGTCTGCGTCGAACCCCGGCTGAACGGCTTGATTGCCGGCGAACTCATGTCGAAGTTCGTGCCACCGGGCTCCAAGGTAGCCATCCTTACCGGCATGTTGAAGACAGTCGATCACCGTGACAAAGCCGAGGGCTTCACCAGGAGTTTTTCTGATTACTGCAGGGGAGGTTCCGTGGTGACAACCATTGAGGCCCACGAGGATCCCGAAGAGAGTTTCAGCAAAACCCGCAAGCTACTGAAGCGCGTTCCCGATCTTGCGGGCATTTATGTCAACACAGTGAACTGTCTGCCTGTCTGTCGTGCGCTGTCCGCCGCCAAACGCGCAGGCCACGTACGCTTGATCACTACAGATCTATTCCGAGAAATGGTTCCCTATTTTAGAAACGGTACCATCGACGCGTCCATGCACCAGCGGCCGTACCGCCAGGGCCAACTCGCCGTCCGCAGCCTCGCCGAATACTTACTCCACGACGTTGACTTGCCTAAGGCGCATTATCTGAATCCTGGCATCATTTTGCGGTCGAACCTGCATTTGTTCCGGGAAACAGGGGGACGGGGTGCCTGAGATCAAGCTCCCTCTTTACGGACGGAGTGCTGGCGGAAGCTTGCTTGGATCGTAGATGAACTCTACGAGGCCATCACGATAATCTATTTTCATCTCTAATTGCCGGAAGGTCGAAAAGCCCAGGAAGCCGGAAACTTCGATGCCGAGATTCTTGCTGAGGCCAGTCAGATCGATTGCAACCATATCCTGATTGGGCTGACGGATGTTGGCAAACTGCAGCGTCGCTTTGTCCGCGCTATAAGTTTTGTTCACCTCTCCGCTGAGACCCTTGACTTTTATCGTCGCATCAGAGCTGACTTTAGCTACGCTGCGCGCGGCCCGGGTCGACATCATGTTCGAAAACGCTCCGGTATCGAGAATGAAGAGCATAGCCTTGGAGTCGTTCACGTGGGTTGGCATCAAAAGGTCGTGTCCGACGCGATAAATCCTGGCCCACTTTGCCATTTCGGGTGCGACGTAGCGGTCTTTCGGCAATCGCGGCGATAAAGGCGCAGCAGGAATCTTGTCCGCGTCCGATTTTTCGTCCGACTTGGCCGCCTTTACGGTCTCCGCCGGCTCTTCCGGGTCCGGATCGGAATTTGCCTCGCTGGCCAGCGAAGTTTTCGCGACAGCGTCTTCCGGACGCTTGGGTAGCGGACTAAGCCGAAGCATGTCCCCTGGTAGGTCGACGTCCACCACATAGGAACTGAAGACGTCAGCACCTATCAAACCGTCCTCGTCGAGTTCCATCGATTTCTCCGACACCGTAACGACGCAGTCCCTGAACTCGAGTTCTCCGATGCGGATTTGATCTGCGACGGCGAAATAGGCATTGCGCTGCCCTTTCTCGCCGATTCCGGCAAATTGCACTTTCGAAATTCGCTTGAGACCTGCCTTTTCCGCGGCCCGTCGGTTGATCACAATACCGCTGGCGCCAGTGTCGAGCAACAGCCTCTGGTTGCGATCGTTGATCTTGACCAGCAAACCATAGCCAGCAACGTGCTGAGCATCACGCAGCAGGATCTGCATCTGGGTCTGGGTGTTTTCGATATTATTCACCTGCTTGCAGGCGTGCACCGGCTGGTCAGCCGTGGCCTTCAAGTATTCCAACCAAGCATGTAAGGACGCGGTTTCCTGGGCACTGTCCGGATGCGGCGAGGCGAGATACGCCTCGAGTGCCTTCACCCGGTCGCGTCGCGGAAGCATGTTCAGCCAGGCGCGCTGCACCTCCGGATCTTCAGGCGCAATTTCGTGCGCCCGCTTGATCTCCTCGTAGGCGCGGCGGTACAGCAACGCAGTCCGATAGACCCGGGCCAGTCCCAGATAGGGCTGAACCAGCTTCGGGCCAATCTTCTTCGCGCTGAGGAACGATGTCTCCGCTTCAGGGATTTCGCCACGCCTATATTGCACGGCGCCCATGGAGGCCAGAAGCAAAGCCGAGTTCGGCTGCGCAGCCAGCGAAGTCTTGGCGAATTCGAAGGCTGTGTCCACCTGGTCGTCGCGAACATACGCTCGGATCAATCCGGCCTGTGCTGAGATCAGCTTTGGGTCCGTTTTCAGCGCGTGCTGGTACATGAGGATGGCATCTGCAAACCTACCCGATTGATAGAGTCGATCGGCGGCGGTGAGATCGGGATCTTCGGGTAGCTTGGCATCCTGCGTCACGACCGGAACCGTGAAACACAGAAGACCCAGGGCGAAAACGGCAAGCAATGACCCTTGACGCATAGCGGAGCCTATTGAACCCAGAAGCGTAGCACGAGTGAACGTCGATTCTCAGTTCAAGGTGTTCTACCGATGTTGAGCTGCCCTGTAATCTGGCTAGCGGTCCAAGTCCAACACTCTCACCGGCCGCGATCTAGAAATTTACCTTCACTCCGAGCTGGGCGGCAAACGGAATGCCAACCGTGGTCCCCGGACCGAAGAAGTCCCCCAGTGCTCCTGACGGCACAAGCAATTGATTAGGGTTGGTGATGGGCACGTTGCACGCGGGTGTGGGACACAGGTGCGTGGCGTTGTACAGGTTGTCCACCGGCGTCGGCAGCGCCGAAATGTCGGTGACATAGTTGGCGCCCGGATTGTTGCGGTTAAAGAGATTGAAGAACTCGATGAATGGCAGAATCTCCCAACGCTCTTTGACCTTGAACGGACGCGTGACACGCAAATCAACCTGCACGTACGGCGTTCCGCGAAACTGGTCCATCGTCGTCTGGACACCGTTGATCACGGCGCGATCATTTGTCGGGTCGCCCAGTCCATTTACGTCCACCGGAGTCGTCAACGTGATCGGACGGGCGGCCTCAGCCTGAATCAGCGTCGTCACTTGGAATCCGCCGGGAACGTACACGATACCCGCGAGGGTGAAGCGGCTGATGACATCTTCTCCCGATGGGCCGTAGTCCCCGGGCCCGAAAGGATTCAGAGGGTTGCACACCCCGTTTACGTAATCCCACAGCTCTCCCAGAACGCAGCCCCAAGTCTTCGCGCTCGCCAGCACATAGTTCGCGGTCAAGTTAAACCGGTGGGAAACATTTCCCTGCACGTGGAGCATCATCGCGTTGTAGCTCGAGGTGTTGTCTGACTTGAACAGCGACAGGTTGGGCACATTGGCCATCTGGCTTTCCTGGTCTTGGGGGAACAGCGGCGAGAACAAGGTGGTGCCGGCAGTGAACTCATATCGTCGATAGCCGTGTACACCCTGTTCATGGACGTAGTCCGCACTCATCGTCCAATTCTTGTGCCACTGATACTGCACTCCGCCGCTGACATGCAGCGAATACGGCGTGTGGTAATGCGGATCGATCACTACTCCAGCGCCGCCGTCGGCTGCGCCCGGCAGGCATCCCGCATCGCCAGGCTGGGTGCATGGTAGAAATGCCGATGGCATGTTGACTGCCTGAAACGCTGTCGCCCATCCGTTCTGCGCCAGGTCGTTGTAGTACAGGCCGATCCCGGCGCGGAAGACCAGGTCCTCGACGTTGTCAGGAGAATACGAAATCCCCAGGCGCGGAGCAAAGGCCTTGCGGTAATCCTGAGGAACACCCGTCGGCAGCGGCAGTTGCAACCCTCGAATGGTTTGCACACCCGGGTTGAACAGCTGACTCACTCCCGAAGCCTGGAACAGTCCAAACGTGGTGTCCCAGCGTAGGCCATAGTTGATCGTCAGTTGCGGCGTCACCCGCCACGCATCCATGGCGTAGAGTCCAAGCCGCTGAACATTCTGTGAAAATGAGCCATTCCCATCTGGCATTGCAGTGGTCTGGCAGTTGGTGCCATCGAATGGAGGCAGACAATACAGCTCTGCTGTTAGTTGGGCGGGATTGGTCAGATAAAAAGTCGGGTTCTCGGTCAAAACGTAAGCAGTCTCAGCCTGCCCCGGAAACGCGCCGCTCAGCACCGGTTCGTGGATGAAGTCCACGCCGAATTTGGGCGCATGCCTGCCGATCGACGCACTTACGTCATAACGAAACTGATACTTCTCCTGGTTACGGACAACGGGGAACGCGGTAATTGGGGTCACGAACTGGTTGTCGCCGTAGGTCTCGAATCCTGAGATTGTCTTCGACGTGGAACTGAACGGAAACGCCAGCGCAAAGCCGAGATATCCATTACGCGCTGCTGTGCCGTGCAGATAACTCGTGCCAAAAGTGAAGGTTCCCAACCAGTTGGGGCTGAAGACAAATGTGTTGCTAACGGCGCCATTCTGATAATTGGAGTGCGCTGTCGCACCCGTGGAAGGCAACGTGGCCTGCTGCACCAAGGCATTGTTGGTGGTGGAATTGTCGAGAGCGTAGCGCACGAACCACTGCGAGCGCTTCGATTGCGCCCAGTCGATGCGCATCATGCCGAGATAAGACTGAAACGGTACTCGAACATACGGAGGCACCGCGATCGAACTTGTGTCCGGAATCAGCCCTTCTTGTGCCAGTTGAGAGAGTGCAGTGAATTGCGTCAAGCTGTCCGGGCTGTAATTGATGCTGGCGTGCTCGTTCACCATTTCGAAGCCGGAGAAAATCCACAGCTTGTCTTTGACGATCGGCCCGCCAATCGTGCCCACGTAATTTTGCCGTGAGAATGGCTGTTTGGGTTCCGGAGCAGGGTTCTCGATCGGAAAGCGCGCATTCAGCCCGGAGGCGCGCTCATACACCGCGAAGCCACCATGCCAGTCGTTGGTTCCGCTTCTGGTGCTGATGACGACGGAACCTGCCGTCGTGCGCCCAATATCAGCGTTCTGCTGTGAGGTCTGCACCGCGAACTCGCGAATCACATCGGGCGAAAAATTCTGCAGGAATCCGCCAATGTAGTCGTCGGAATTGTCGGCCCCATCCACCGTGAGCTGATTGTTCAAACCGGAGCTTCCGCCGGTTGACACCGCGGTGATGCGGGCCTTGGTGGGGTCGGAAGGCTCGACCGGCTCCGTACCCGGCACCATGTATGCGATGTTGGCAAAACTGCGGGCAGCCAGGGGAATGTCCTGCAAGTCATTCTGAGTGACCACTCCCCCGTTCACCGCGTCGGTGGTATTGAGTTCCTCGGTGGTAATGGAAGACGGCTCGGCCTTCACGTTCACCGTCTGCTGAGCAGCCGCGGGCCGCAACGTCACCAGTACGTCCCGCACATTGCTCACCTGCACTGTCACATCGGAACTGGCTTCGGAGAATCCCTTCGCATTCACGATGACGCGGTAATTTCCCGGCTGCAAATCAGGGACCCGAAAATCGCCTCGACTGTCTGTCCTCACCTGGCGCTCAAGCGAAGTGCCCACGGAACGAACAACTACCGTAGCGGAGGCAACCCGACTGTGCGTTGCATCTTGAACTTCGCCCTGCAATGTTCCCGCTGGACTTTGGGAATAACCAGAAATAGTCATAAGGACGACGGCAAAGACGATCGCCATTGGCGCGACTGTTCCAGAACGCTTGTTGCCTAATGCAAATCCCATCAGAGGTCCTGCTTTTCGGAAGAGTTGTTGCGCGCTCGCCCTCGAAACTATTCGGCTAGTTTCGACAGCGACACCCACAGTTACGCAACTTACCAATCACATCGACCTACTACCATCACCGTAGATATCTAAAGTCCACTCGGCATATTGGTGGGTAGGTATGTTCGAGGCGAGCTTTGTTGTCCATTGGTCATGGGAGTGGCAAACACAGACGAAAGCTGGCTGCTCTGATACCTTATTCATCTACCCAGAAGGAGGAGGCTCATTTGTCGGATTTCTCTGCTCCGCTTAACGCGTCTGGAAAGCCGCTGACAGTGCTGTGTCTCGCCAGTTATTTCAAAGGAATTGAGTTCCTGCAGGAGTGCAAGCGCCAAGGGTGCCGCACACTGTTACTCACGTCCCAAAGCCTCGGAGACGCCGACTGGCCGCGCGAGTCGCTCGACAACATCTTCTACGTGCCCGACGAAGACAAAACCTGGAAGCCCCAGGATGTTTTGCTGGGAATCAGCCACTTGGCAAAGACTGAGGTCATCGATCGTGTCGTTCCTCTCGACGACTTCGACGTGGAAACGGCGGCGACGCTGCGTGAGCATCTGCGCGTCCCCGGCATGGGTGATACCACGGCACGCTACTTCCGCGACAAGCTGGCGATGCGGACCAAGGCCCGTGACGAAGGTCTTCCCGTGCCCGAATTCATTCACATTTTGAATCATGAGAAGCTGAACGAGTTTATGCAGCGCGTGCCTGCACCCTGGGTGCTGAAGCCGCGCTCCCTGGCCGGATCGATTGGGGTCAAGAAGATCTCCAGCGCGGATGAGTTCTGGTCGGCCGTTAACCGGCTAGGTGATCAGCAGTCGTTTTACCTGCTGGAACAGTACGTACCGGGCGACATTTTTCACGTTGACACCATCACTTACGAAAAGGAGTTGCTGTTCTCGATTGCCAGCAAATACGGACGTCCGCCCATGGACGTTTCCCACGAAGGCGACATTTTCACGACCCGCACTTTACCGCAAGGATCCGACGATGAAGCCGCACTGCGCGCGCTCAATCAGCAGGTGCTCAAGGCATTCGGCATGGTGCGCGGAGTGTCACACAGCGAGTTCATTCAAGGTCGCGACGGGAAGTTGTATTTTCTGGAGACGGCAGCCCGGGTTGGAGGGGCCCACATCGCCGATCTCATCGAGGCCGCGACGGGCATTAACCTGTGGGCGGAGTGGGCGAAAGTTGAAATTGCGGGAGGAAAGGCGACGTATCATGTGCCGCCGGTTCGCCACGATTTCGCCGGACTGCTGATTTCCCTGGCCAGGCAGGAGCGTCCTGATACCTCCGCCTACCAGGACCCCGAAATCGTCTGGCGAATGGAGAAGAAACACCACGTGGGTTTGATCTTGCGCTCGCGCAACGAGTCTCGAATCGAACAGTTGATTCGCGACTACGCACAACGCTTCCGGCAGGACTTCTTCGCCTCGCAACCGCCGAGGGAAAAGCCGACAAGCTAACCAAGGGCGAAATCCCTGCAGCAATCGTTACGCGTGATCGTAGAAGCGGAAGAACAGCGCCTGCTTCGACACCGGCTCGGCTTTCTGCACCAGGCCCGCCATCTGTTTCTCGCTGAATGGCGTGAACTCGCGCGCCAGTTGCACGTTGTGTTCCAATTGCGCCACGGAATCACAGCCGATGATCACCGTCGAGACCGGCAGCGACAGCGCGTAGTACATGGCCTGCCGCATGTCGAGCGTCCCCGGAGTTGGCGCTAGTACCATGCCTTCCCAGGAATGTTTCTGTTGTTCCATCGGCGGGGGCG
>Ga0207927_1000995_pt1 | contig 12106 bp, 9 predicted proteins | sample NGESurdeep072012_2_FD_184456 | JGI IMG/M metagenome (GOLD analysis project Ga0207927, IMG submission 184456) | Arctic peat soil microbial communities from Barrow, Alaska - NGEE Surface sample 210-2 deep-072012 (SPAdes) | ecosystem: Environmental > Terrestrial > Soil > Wetlands > Peat ... | reverse complement strand
GCCACATGAACCGCGACCGGGTCACCATCCAATGGAAGTTTACACGTAAGCACGCCCGACACAAGTTTCGTTACATAATCACGCGGTCGAAGCACTAGTGTGTTGCGCCATTGGTCTTGATCCAGTGAGCGATGTCGTTGACCACGTCTTCGGAAACGTTGCCCGCAACTGAATAATCCTCAGGGGTTGCTGGACCTGTTCCGGTTCCGGGCATGAACAGATGGGTGTAAGCCGGATAAAACTTGAAAGTCGCGCGCGGGTCGTTCGCCAGCGCGCTCTTCCACACCTCGTAATCCGCGCTGGTGACCTGATAATCCCTCCCGCCCTGCAAGACAAGTATCGGGATCTTCAGGGCCGCCGCGGTCTTTCCGGGATCGTAGTTACGCAAATCCAGAAAGTACGAGCCGGGGATCGGCGATCCGAAGAAGTCGACCATCGTGTCGGGCTTGAGTGAAGGACTCTCCACTTGAGCTTCTATGGCCTCAGCCTTTTCGATCTGCTTCTTGTCTTCCGGAGTTTGCGTCCCGCTCAGCCCAGCAATGTACTTGACCTGCCCCACGACCACCTTTCCCAGCGGGCGAGCCGTGCCTGCAAGGATGATAATTCCCGCCACTTGCGAATCTTCGGCAGCAATCCGCGGCGCCAGCAATCCTCCGAGACTGTGTCCGAGGATGTAGATCTGTTTCTTGTTGATCTCGGGCATCTTGGCCAACAGGGCCACGGCAGCTATCGCGTCGTCGGTGACTTCATCTTTTACCGTGAACGGCGCATCGGACTTGGAGTCAGCACCATACTGTTTGGTGCGCTTGACGTATCGCAGCACAGCGATATTCTGGCTGGCCAATCCATCGGCCAAGTCCTTAAACGGCTTGTTGGGGCCGATGCTCTCGTCCTGGTCTTGCGGTCCCGATCCTTGGATCAGTACCACGGCTGCGACAGCGGTCTTGGTGTTCGGCAACGTCAGGACTCCAGGCAACTCCCAGCGCCCGCTGATGACAGTGGTGTCGCGCTCGTCGAACGTGTCGGGCTTCGCGTAACTGGGGGCCTTCCATTCTGCTGCGCCCGACGACTCTCCCGGGGAAGTCGACGCTGGCTCGAAGAACAAACCTTTCACGCGTCCCTGCGCATCCATGAAAATCTTGGCGTCCAGCGTCGCGCGTTCAAATTCGCAGGTGACAATCGCGGCATGCAGGCCTTGCTTCTCTGTCGCACGAACAGAAACGATGCTTTTGAACGGTCCAACCTGTGCCAGTAATGAGTCCCAGACTTCGGGCAGTTTGGTGACGGGCAGCGCCGCTTTCATCTGCTCGTCAAATTGCGGCTCGACTTGATCGAACTGTCGGGCAGCGAGCTGGGTAACTAGTCCTTTGCCGAGGGCTTCGAAGTCCTGGGCCAGCACGTTCAAGGACGAACAAAGTGCCATCAGAATAAGGCCTGGGATGAATTTGCGGATCGTCTTCATGGGAACGCTTTCCGGGTGCAATCCAACGCAAGCCCATCTTAACGCGCCGTCACTGCAGTTACACATCCTGCGGATTTTCCGGCAAGGGTGCTGGCCAGAAACCTGTGCCCAACGTCGAGACCGGGTTATCACACGCAAGCCTGCGGGCCGGTGCTAGAATCGAGGGTTTTGTACCCCATCTTTGAGGACTAATGCCATGTCAGACATCACCGCAATGGATACACCGCCCGCTCCCCTAGTCGCGCTGACCGAAGATGAGACCCTCTTCCGCGATACCATCCGTCAATTCGCCGACGAAACCGTCAGGCCGCACGTTAAAGAAATGGACGATAAAGGCGTTTTCGAGCCTTCTTTAATCCGGAACTTCTTCGAACTGGGACTGATGGGTATCGAAGTCCCCGAGCAGTACGGCGGAGGCGGAGGCACATTCTTCGAAGCCATCCTCGCAGTGGAAGAATTGTCGCGCGTTGACGCCTCGGTAGGCGTGATCGTCGATGTGCAGAACACGCTGGTGAACAATGCGCTCATGCGCTGGACCACTGACGACCAGAAGCAACGCTATTTGCCGCGCATGTGCTCTGACACTGTGGGAGCCTACGCGCTGAGCGAGGCCAACTCGGGTTCCGACGCCTTCGCCTTGCAGACCCGAGCAGAGTTGAAGGGCGATGAGTACATCCTTAACGGTCAGAAGCTCTGGATCACCAACGCCAAAGAGGCGGGCGTCTTCATTCTGCTGGCGACGGTCGACCCGTCCGCCGGATACAAGGGCATCACGGCGTTCATTGTTGAAAAGGACTTTCCCGGCTTCACCGTCGGCAAGAAAGAAGACAAGCTGGGCATCCGCGCCTCCAGCACCTGCGAGTTGGTGCTGGTCGACTGCCGCGTACCCAAGGCCAATGTGCTGGGCGAAGTTGGTAAGGGCTACAAGATCGCCATTGAGACTCTGAACGAAGGCCGAATCGGCATCGGCGCACAAATGCTGGGGCTAGCCCGTGGCGCGTGGGAGTTCGCCGTTAAGTACGCTCAGGAACGCAAACAGTTCGGCCGCGCCATTTCAGAGTTCCAAGGCGTCCAGTTCCAGATTGCGCAAATGGCGACCGAGATCGAGGCCGCCCGCATGTTGCTATACAACTGTGCCCGAATGAAAGATGCCGGCATGAACTTCGTCAAAGAAGCCGCGATGACGAAGCTGTTCTGCTCGCAGGTGGCCGAGCGCGTGGCATCGCTGTGCGTCGAGATTTACGGTGGCTATGGATTCACCAAGGACTATCCGGTCGAGAAGTACTTCCGCGACTCCAAGATCGGTAAGATCTACGAGGGCACATCGAACATGCAGTTGCAGACGATTGCCAAACTGGTGATGGGAAAATAGGAAAGGAGCGCTATGCTCGCATCGGAGAAGATTATCGGCTTCGTGCCGATCACCGACGCTGCCCGCGCAAAGTCTTTCTACGCGGAGAAGCTTGGGCTCAAGTTCGTTAGCGAGGACTCCTTCGCGGTCGTTTTTGATGCGAATGGCACGATGCTTCGCCTGACGAGAGTCGAGGAACTCAAGCCGCAGGCGTTTACGATTCTGGGCTGGCAAGTGTCAGACATTGTGGCGACGGTACAGCAGCTTCAAGCAGCTGGAGTGACCTTTGAACGCTACGGCGGATTTATGCAGCAGGACGAACTTGGCATCTGGAACGCGCCCGGTGGCACCCGTGTGGCCTGGTTCAAAGACCCGGACGGCAACACCCTTAGCGTTTCGCAGCACTAATCATTCGACGAAGCGGAGCGTCCCAAATTGCTCAGGCGCGTGGAAATTCGGTGTGGTTGTTTTGGTCGGCTGCCAGGCTCCGTAGAAGCGCTTTGGGTCGACTCCCTCGCAGCGGAAGAAGTTCACTCGCCACAGTTGCTTAGAGTCGAAGCGCGGGTTAATCCCGGCCATCGGAATCGCTAGATCGGCGACCCACTCGCGGCTAGCTTCATCCATATTCACCGAGGTTCGCATCCCGCTGGCGATGTGCCTAAGTCCCTCCGGTGTGATATCGAGATCGAGCCACTGCCCGTTGGGACTGACCTCAAACTCCTTGTAGTACTTCTCGCCAAAGCGATCGCGCTGCAGAAAGACTTCCGCCACGTCGCGCTCCCAAAGATAGTCTCTCCGTCCGTTGGGTTCGGCGTCGCGGTGCACATCGATGGAACAATAGCGGCAACGAAAACGCAGGTAAAACTCCAGGTCGCTCCATAGAACTCTAACTTCCGTTTGTCTCAGCGGATCTTCGTCCTTACCCTGCCAGTCGTGAGAAAACCGGATGGGGCTCGCACCGTCCCATTCGCCTTCCATGGGAAAGCCGTTCGTTCCAACCTGCTGGCTGAGACGAACGGCTGTAACTTCCGACTTGGAAGCAGGCAATGGCTAGTCAACCTCGTGCTTGGCGGTGTAACCGTCGCGCGCGATGATCTGGTATTTGACGTCGTGGTTCTTCTCGTCTTTGACCAGGAGCGGTTTGTCATCCGGCCCGACGAGTTCCACTTTCAGCTTGCGGTAAGTACCGTCCTGCTTGGAATTGCTGGACTGATAGGTGATGGTGTACTGATTTCGAATCGACTGCGCGATCTCCTTGAAGTCCTCGGGCAGTTCACCCATGAAGCGCGGCGCATACCAGTGTCCGCCGGTTAGCTGAGCGAAGGTCTTCATCTGGTTGTCGGCCATAATGTAGTCCATGTTGGCCGCGGAAAAATCCGGGTTACTTCCGTACCGGTTCTCCGCCATGACCCGCAGGGCTGCACCCGTGGTGATGGTATAGATGGTCACATTCGGGGTGCTCTTGACCTTCTTCAGAATCTTGTCGAAGGTCATGTGGCTCATGGTGTCGCGGCCGCTGGCGACGATCACCAGTTCCTTGTGTCCCTGAAGGCGGTCCAGACGATCCAGCGTGTCGTACATGGCATCCCAGAGATTGGTTTCGCTAAAGGTCGGAATCCGCAATGTATTCAGTGCACCAAAGAGTGCCTGCTTGTCCTGGGTAAAGTCCACCAGGATGTGCGACTTCATGTCGAACTGGACTACGGCCACCCAGTCGATCGGCTTCAGGTTCGACGCAAACATGTACGAGGCGTTCAGCGCGTCGTACATAAAGTTGTAATTGGTGGCGGCAAACTCGACCAGCAGCACCGCCGTGATTGGCGCTTCGCTTTGAGTTACCGTCTGGATCTTCTGGGGTACGCCGTCCTCCCAGACCTTGAAGTGCTCTTTGGCTACGTTGGGCGGCAAAGCGAGGGGCCGGCCGTCTTTCATGACCACGCGCGCGTCCACCGTGACCTCCGGAACGTCCACGTGCAATGAGTATTCCGGAATGTCAGCCTGTTTCTTCGGCTTCGGTGGGGGAGGAGTGTCGTCGGTTGACTCCTTCTTCTTGGGCACCGCCATGGGTCCCACTTCCCCGCCGGGTCCGCCAGCTTCGTCTGGCGTCTGGTCTGGCTTCTGAGTAGCCTGGCCCTGCGAAGACGATTGGCCGCCCGTCGATTGCGCCCTGCCGGGAGCCGCCAGGCACAAAAGAATGGCGACGACGGCGATGACAAAGGCGCTCAAACCGGGACCGGTAAAATGTATATTGCCGTCGATTTTCTCGTGCAACTTTCGATGCATGGGACGCCTCATCGGCATAAGTCTTTGCTAGTATAGCTGCACCTTTACCTTCTGTGATCCGGCGCAACTGCCTAAGACGTATTGAACCCTAATACGTCTAAACAGTCGCGGGGTTATAGGCGCGGGACTTTCCCTCTGGTCGCGTCCAGAAATGCTGGAACGCGTGGGATCTCCTGCCGGAGCGCGGCCTTCGCGCTTTTAACGGTTGGGCCAGGATGGCAGTAATGCGTAGCGTCATTTCGTCGGCTCTGCTTTGTCTTCTTTCGGTAGCGGCTTTGGCTGCTGCTCCCCAACAAAATGTCCAGGTCATGCCCGAAAGCCAGGTCAAGACTGGTATGCACGGCGTCGCCTACACCGTCTTCGAGGGCGTTAAGCCGGAGGCGATCGACGTCGAAATCCTCGGTGTGCTCCGCAACATGGCAGGGCCCAAGTCGGATGTGATTCTCGCCCGCTTGCACGGTACCAAAGTGGAATACACCGGCGTCGTCGCCGGCATGAGCGGCAGTCCGGTTTACATCGACGGCAAGCTGGTCGGGGCGATTGCCTATCGCATTGGAGAGTTTTCCAAAGAGCCGATCGCCGGAATCACTCCGGCGGCTTCGATGATGGAAATCAACGAGTTGGACAAGACGCCTTCGCCTGAGATGGAGGCGGCCCGAGCCGGCGCCGACCTTACCACCAGCCACACTGCTGGACCCGGAATTACGATCCTGCCGGGTCAGCCGGACGCGAGCTACGCTAACCTCCTGAAACCAATCGAAACGCCTTTGGTCTTCAGCGGATTCAACGAAAGCACCATCCGGATGTTCTCGCAGCAGTTTGCCGCTGCCGGTGTCGTGCCTGTCATGGGCGCCGGCTCGGTGAGCGACGACAAACAGCCAGAGCCACTCGAGCCCGGTTCCGCAGTCAGCGCCATTCTGGTTCGGGGTGATATGAGCATTGCCGGCACCTGCACGGTAACTTATCTCGATGCGACGAACCTGCTGGCCTGCGGCCATCCGCTGTTGCAGTCCGGGAACGTTAACATGCCGATGACCAAGGCGACTGTGCTGGCGACGTTGGCGTCCCCCGCCAATTCCTTCAAGATCGTCAACACCACCGAGTCCGTTGGATCGTTTGTGCAGGACCGCCGCACCGGCATCATGGGCCGATTCGACCGCGAACCCCGCATGATCCCAGTTACGCTTAACTTTCACGGCACCGCGCATGCCAAGCAGTTCCATTACGAGGTGCTCAACAACGCCAAAATCACCCCGACTGCGATGATGGCCACGGTCTTCAATGCTCTCCAGGGCATGAACGAGTACGGCGAGGACACCACCTATCGACTGACTGGCAACATCTCGGTGCTGGGCTACCCCAAGCTGGACGTACAGAACATGTACGCACCGGTGGATGGCAGCACTCCTACGGCCTATGGCATCGCGGTCTCGATCGGCGATCGATTTGGCCGCATCTACGAGAATCCCTACGAGACGCCGACCATCGAAGGCGTGGAACTGAATTTCGACTTGGTTCCTGAGCGCCGCACCGCCCGGCTGGAGAACGCTCGCACCGACGTCACCGAAGCGCGCCCCGGCGATACGATCAACATCGATACTCTGCTTCGTCCCTATCGTGGCGACAGCATGGTGCGGCAGATTCCCGTCCGGATTCCGACGGCGACACCCAAGGGTACTCTGCGCATCCTGGTGAGCGACGGCGAAACTCTCGACAAACTCCGCCGCGTTCCCCCGACGATGAGCCGCCGACTTCCGTTGGGCTCAACCATCGCGTTGCTAAATAAAGAACACACCAACTCGCAGGTTTACGTTTCGCTTTTGGAGGCGAACCCGCAGGCCATGGTGAACGACAAGGTGATGCCGACGCTGCCGCTGTCCGTCATGAACGTCATGGACGGCATGCGAAGCACGCAAGACATGGTCGTGGTCGGCGAGTCAGCCACCAGTGAGGCATCGGCTCCGGTGGATTATGTGGTCTCCGGCGCCCAGATCATCACGCTTAACATCAAGTGAAACGCGCCAGTTACCGGAAGCAGCGTTGCGATCCGCGGCTGGCAAATGCTGTGCTACGCTAGCCTCATCCCCGCGAATATGGCCGTTCAGGAATCCTGATGAAATCTTTTCGAGTGCTGCTCTTCTGCCTGTTGCTGATTGCAGTGGGATTGGCGGAGGGCACGCGCACCTGGCAACAAACCAAGTACGACGAGTTTGAAAAGGGCACGCCGCGTGGAGTCGCCATCAATAGCGACGGTAGCCTCTCGCTTGCACCTTCATTCAGCGTTCTCTCCACCTCGCCCTCGGCTTATTTGTGGGACCTCGCCTCCGATGCTGCAGGCAACATCTACGCCGCCGCTGGATCGCCCGCACGCGTGTATAAGATCACGCCCGACGGCAAGGACAGCGTCATTTTCGCACCCCAGGAATTGCAGGTGCAGGCGTTGGCGATCGACAGCAACGGAGCGATCTACGCCGCAACCTCGCCCGACGGCAAGGTGTACAAGATCGTTCACGGAGGACCTGCAGCCGGCAAAGCAGCCGGGAGCGCAGCCACGCAGGAAAGCTCCAAGTCAGGCCGGCTCGGCGAGAACTCGCGGTCTGCAGTCGCCGTTGATCCTTCTTATAGCGCCAGCCTGTATTTCGATCCGAAGACTAAATACATCTGGACCCTGGCTCTCGATAAGCAGGGACGTCTTTACATAGGCACCGGCGATCGGGGCGAGATATTCCGTGTCGATTCAAACGGTAACGGCTCCGTGTTCTTCAAGAGCGACGAGGCCCAGATTCGCGTGCTGGACTTCGACAACCTGGGCAATCTGATAGCTGGAACCGACGGAAACGGGCTGATCTACCGAATCTCTCCTCAGGGCGAAGGCTTTGTGCTCTTCAGCGCACCGAAGAAGGAGATTACCGCCCTCGCAATCGATGCCCAGGGCAATGTTTTTGCCGCCGGAGCTGGAGACAAGCGTAGTGCGGGTCCTCAACTGCAGCCCGGCGCGCCCTCCGGTCCGGCCTCCAGTGCCCCCACGCCAACGATAATTGTGCAATCGGGATCAGCACAGGCCCAGGGGACAGCTCCTGGCATCACGCCTATTCCATTTCCCAACGTGATGAACCTCGGGGGCTCTGACGTTTACCGAATCTCGACCGACGGCTCGCCCAAGACCATCTGGTCGTCAAAAGAAGACCTGGTCTATGCGCTAGCTTTCGATCCGGCAGGCCGCTTGCTCGCCGGTACCGGCAACAGAGGCAAGATCTACGCCATCCGAGGCAACGACTACACGGACCTCTACAAGGCCAGCGCCAACCAGGTGACCGCATTTGCGCGCGCCCCGAAGGGTGGCCTCTATGCTGCGACTAGCAATCTTGGTAAAGTCCTCTTGCTCGGTCCCGAACCCGTCGCGGAAGGCACCTACGAAAGCGATGTATTCGATGCCAGGATCTTCTCCAAGTGGGGGCGGGCGGAAGTTCGCGGCACCGGCAGCTTTGAAATCTTCGCTCGGAGCGGCAACGTGGATAATCCCGACCGCAACTGGAGCCATTGGACAAAGGTTGATCTGGCCAAAGAGCTTCCCGTGGACGCGCCTCCCGCTCGGTTCGTTCAGTGGAAGGCCGTGCTGCATTCCGGCAGTCCTGCACCGGTAGTTGACGATGTGACCCTGAATTACCTATCGAAGAATGTTGCCCCTGAAGTTGACGATGTCACGGTGATGGTTGGGGCCCGCGTCCCTTCCACCACGCACACCAGCAACACCACATCCGAGAGTGCGGCTTACGAGTCGCCCGTCCCCACCGTTCCCGACAAGCATTCAATTGCGGTGAAGTGGAAGGCCCGCGACGCCAACGACGATCAGGTGCTCTACAGTGTCTATTACCGTGGAGACGGCGAGTCCCAGTGGAAGCTGCTGCGTGACGGCATCGAGGACCGCTACGTTGACCTCGAGGCTGACCTCTTTCCCGACGGCGGTTACACGATTCGAATCGTGGCTACCGACGCGCCTTCGCACTCACTCAACGACGCCCTGACTGGCGAGGAGACGAGCAGTCGCTTTGAGGTGGACAACTCTCCGCCGCGCGTCGAGTTCACGAATACTCGTATCGAAGGTGGCCAGTTGCATCTTGTATTTCGGGCGACAGATAGCTTCTCGCCCATCAGTCGCGCTGAGTACTCGATCGACGCCGACGACTGGCAGACTGCCGAGCCGGTTGGGCAAATATCAGACTACAAGGTCGAGAACTACGATCTGACGGTTCCGCTTCCAGCGCCCGCGCCTGGAAAGCAAGCAGTTGATGAGCACACCATCGTGGTTCGCGTGTTTGACCGCTTCGAAAATGTTGGAGTCGCCAAAACGGTGATTAAGTCAACGCCTGCGGCCTCGCATTAGTGCATCCTGGCAGCACACCATGAAGCTTCTTTCCTATCTCGACGTCGCCGGGCTGCTGGTCTGCTCGGTGTATTGCACCATCCCGCTGTTCTGGCTGGTTTTCCATCCCTTTGTGGAGCGGTGGCGGCAGCACGGTCGTAAGGCCTACATGGCTATCATGCCCGCTTGGGGAGTCTTCATTGCAGCAGCTTTCGCGCTGGGCTGGCCGATCCGGCATTTGCACTTGTACGAGAGCACGGTCGCATGGGGCATGGGTGCACTGTTCATTTTGGCGGGCCTCTCGATCTACCGTTCGGCCTCACAAGGCTTCGATCGTGCGAAAATCTCTGGTCTCGCCGAGCTAGAGCTTGGCCAGCATGAGCAGAGACTCGTCATCACCGGGATTCGCACCCAGGTGCGGCATCCGATCTACCTTGGCCACCTTTGCGAAGTCATGGGCTGGACACTCGCCACCGGATCGCTTGCGCTCTGCGGATTGCTGGTATTTGCGGTGATCACCGGGGCCATCATGATCCACAAGGAAGATGCCGAACTGGAGCAGCGCTTCGGCGACGCTTATCGCCAGTACCGAAGCAATGTTCCTGCGCTGCTGCCAAAGTTCCCCGTTTGACGTGCAGCCCGAGCAACTCGTCAGTTTGCTGCTCCTACTTCGCTACAATGAAATCTGGCCAAGGCTGCGGCCGGTGCTCTTATCAATGCAATTTGAACTTTTCGTTGCCGCGCGATATCTCCGGGCCAAGCGCCGCCAGGCGGTCATCGGCATCATCACCGTCATTTCGGTCATCGGAGTCGCAGCCGGAGTCGCATCGCTCATAATCGCGTTGGCCATCAACAACGGATTTCGCCAGGACCTTCAGGCTCGCCTGCTTGGCTCCACTTCCCACATCAACTTGTTGCGCGTGGAAGCCGACGGAATCCGCAACTGGCAACCGTTGCTCTCGCAGTTAGAGAAGCAGCCGCATGTTGTCGGTGGAGCTCCGGCGATTTATGAGCAGGTGCTGATCTCCCGTGGGGCCCGTGCTCAGGGCGCCGTGCTCAAAGGCATCATTCCCGTAGAAGAAAACAAGGTCAGCGATCTGTTGAACTCAGTCAACGTAGGATCGGCCGCTGCGTTGTCCGGGCCTCAAGCAACGACGTCAAACCAACCTCCATCCGAGTCGGACGAGCCTAATCCCTTCTCGGCCCGCATCGCCGCTTCTCTGGCCCCGATTGTTCTTGGCAAAGATATGGCCGACCAACTCGGTGCGACCGTCGGATCGCTGGTCACCGTCACTAGTCCGCAGGGTGAACTCACACCCTTTGGCATTGTTCCCAAGTACGCTCGATTCAAGGTGGTCGGCATTTTCACGTCGGGCTTTTACGACTACGACAACACCTGGGCGTTTATCCGACTGTCCGACGCACAGCACCTTTTCGATCTGAGCGATGTGGTTTCCGTGCTTGAGTTCAAGGTTGACGACATCTATAAGGCTGCCGAAATCGGGCATGATTTGGAGGCCGCGGCCGGCAAGGGGTTCATGGCGACGAACTGGATGGAGCAGAATCGCGCCCTCTTTCGCGCCCTGCGTTTGGAAAGAGTTGTGACTTTCATCACCATCGGGCTGATCGTCTTCGTTGCCGCGCTCAACATCCTGATCTCGCTGATCATGATGGTGATGGAGAAGACCCGCGACATCGCTGTGCTGGTATCCATGGGTGCCAAGAAGCGCCAGGTCCGCCGCATTTTCATGTATCAGGGCTTACTGATCGGCGTGATCGGTACCGTGATCGGTCTGGCACTCGGTTACTCGATTTCCTGGGCCGCCGGGCACTATCACCTGCTGTCACTTTCCGCTGAGGTTTATTCCATTGACTACGTTCCGTTCGCGCCGCGCGTCTGGGACGCCTTGCTCGTGTCGGTAGTCGCAATCGGCATTTCTTTCGTCGCGACCCTCTATCCGTCTTGGTCGGCGGCACGGGTTTTGCCCGCCGAGGCGCTCCGTTACGAATAGGCGACCAATTCTGACGTAGTTTGCTCATGGTTTGGCCGCGCCATGCGGCATATCTGTCACTGACGCAACCGCTAAAGCCGTGTTCTAATTTAAGGAGTCTGGCGGCTATTCGGCCGGATGCTGAGACGTAAGGAGTAATTCTGCATCTAATCGAACAAGTTGAGTTGTTGCGAGTGCAGAATCTCAAGAAGGTTTTCCGCTCGGGAACTTCGCAACTCGTGCTCTTTGAGAATTTATCGTTCCAGGTGCGGACTGGAGAAATGCTCGCCATCGTTGGCGAATCGGGTGCCGGGAAGAGTACCTTACTGCACATCCTCGGTGTCCTTGATAGTGCTTCTTCCGGTGACGTATACTTCGCCAAACTCGATTTGGGGAGACTCTCGGAAGAAGCTGCTGCGGAGTTTAGAGGACGGGAACTTGGATTCGTCTGGCAGTTTCATTATTTGCTGCCCGAGTTCACGGCAGTTGAGAACGTGGCCATGCCCTTGTTGATGCGGGGCGTAGGCGCGCAGGAAGCGGAACAACAGGCCCTGTACTGGTTGCAGGAGGTGGGGTTGGCGGACCGAGCCAGTCATCGGTCCGGCGAATTGTCTGGAGGAGAGCAGCAACGGGTAGCGCTGGCCCGTGCGCTGGTC